>Ga0308163_10002567_pt1 | contig 16465 bp, 17 predicted proteins | sample PhyTR1_FD_201037 | JGI IMG/M metagenome (GOLD analysis project Ga0308163, IMG submission 201037) | Phyllosphere microbial communities from UC Gill Tract Community Farm, Albany, California, United States - DLSLT.R1 | ecosystem: Host-associated > Plants > Phyllosphere > Unclassified | place: USA...
CTCTATCTCGGGTGATCCAGCCTATAGCGCGTTATGAAAAATATTGGTAATTTCCGCGCGGTGATCAACAAGGAGTTCTAACAATGAAAAAAACAATGATCAAATCCAGCCTCAGTCTCGCCATTACACTTGCCTCCACCCAGATTTTCGCATCCGGTTTTGCGCTGAACGAACAGAGCATCAGTGGGATGGGCACCGGTTTCGCCGGTCGCTCCTCTTCTGCCGATGATGCCAGTATCGTTTACGGCAACCCGGCCGGCATGTCGCGCCTCAAACGCCAACAAGTGACTGTGGGCGCTGCTGCGATCGATGCCAAGACTGACATTTCCGATACAAGCGGCAGAAGCGCCGGCTCGAACAAAGGCGACATGGTGCCTTTCATCGCCGTGCCAATGGGCTTCTACGTTAAACCGATCGACGATCAATGGGCCTTCGGCCTTGGCGTTTACGCCCCTTTCGGTCTGGTCACCGACTACGAAAGCAGCTTCCAGGGCCGTAACTTCGGCAGCAAGAGCATCGTGAAAGTCGTCACCTTCCAGCCAACGATCAGCTACGCGTTCAACGACAAAGTGTCGATCGGTTTTGGTCCGACCATCAACCGTATCTCTGGCGCGCTGGAATCGAACCCGAACCTGAGCGGCGTCACCGCTCCAATCACCGGTCGTCCAGCGGGAGACGGCCGTGTGCAGGTCAAGGGTGACGACGTCGGTTACGGCTTCAACGCCGGTATCCTGGTTCAGGCGACCGACACCACCAGCGTGGGCCTGACTTACCACTCGAAAGTCACCTACAAGCTTGATGGCCACACTGAGGTCACTCCCGGTGCAGGCGTTCCTCCAGCCTTGCTGAGTGCAGGGCGTTATGACGCCAAGCTCAGCCTGGACACTCCTGAGTCGGTGGACTTCTCTGTCACGCAGAAGATGAACGATGCGTGGAAGCTATATGCTGGCGCGACCTGGACTCGCTGGAGTCGCCTGCAAGACATCACCGTCAAGAACTCGGGCGTGAGCGGTGGCGCCCTGGCGCCTCGCCTGTTCGGCACCATCACTGAAGAGCAAAACTGGCACGACACCTGGGCTTACGCCATCGGCACCTCGTATCAGTTGAACAAGCAGTGGGTGCTGCGCACCGGGCTGTCGTTCGACCAGTCGCCAACCAACAACGAGAACCGCTCGCCACGCATCCCGACTGGCGATCGTACAATCTTCAGCCTGGGCGCCGGCTACAACCTGAGTGACGACCTCACCATCGACGTTGCTTACTCGTACCTGAAAGAAGAAGACGTCAAGGTTCACGACGTCAGCCCACTGGGTCAGACGTACAACGCCAAGTATGAAAACAGCGCCAACGGCTTCGGCCTGGGTCTGACCTACCGCTTCTGATGCAGTTGGCGGGACCGGCAGATCACCGGTTCGCCAGACAGAAAACCCCGCAGCCAGCAATGGCTGCGGGGTTTTTCGTTATGGAAGGGAACCTGCCGCTTGAGACTCAAGGCTTGGACGCAATCGCCTTCTCGATCGCCGAGATCAGCTCCGGATCGTCCGGCGTGGTTTTGCTCGGGAAACTGGCGACGACATTGCCTTTGCGGTCCACCACATACTTGTAGAAATTCCAGCGCGGCGCATTGCTCTGCTCAGCGAGCACCTTGAACAGGTTGATCGCATCGGAACCCCGAACCGGTTGCGGTTCGGTCATGGTGAACGTCACACCGTAGTTGACGTAGCAAACCTTGGCGGTTTCAGCAGCGTCGTTAGACTCCTGCTTGAAGTCGTCAGAAGGCACGCCGAGCACCTCCAGCCCTTGACCCTTGAAGCGTTGATTGAGGGCTTCCAGGCCTTTGAACTGCGGCGCAAAGCCACAGAAGCTCGCGGTATTGACCACCACCATCGGTTTTCCGGCGAATTGCTTACACAGGTCGATATCCTGTTTCGCGCGCAGTTTGGGCAAATCACCCTGCAACAACGGCGGGCAGTCAGCCGCCATCGCAGCGCCGCTGATGGCGAACATTAGAAGAGGGAGGCAGATCCAGCGGGTTCTCATGACGGCGTCCATTCAAGGCAGGAAGTTCGTCTCACGCTACTCCCTGCCATCGCGGATGCCTAGCCGGTCGGTACGATTTCCACGACACGCCGACCTGTAACCTCTCCTTTATGGAAGTGAGTTGCTCACGGCTCCCGAGCTCCAGCCAATGGAACCGGGTTGACCGTGCTGACGCCTTCGTGAGCAAGCTCACTCCCACAGGTTGTATGTTTATTCGACGATTGAGGTGTTGAATCTAAACAGCGCAAAGCGCGCTCTGGCTTTTGATCTTCATACCGCAGCAGCACAGACACCACAAAACGCGACTTGGGTGCAGGCTGAGCGCAGGGCGGCATTCCGACGAAAGCGGTGGATCGGCCAATGCAGGTTGAACGGACTGCTGCCACCTCCGTGAGCAAGCCCTTTCCCACCGGTTCTGCATTGAGCAGATCCAGATCAAACCGACAGCGCCAACACCACCAGGATCAGCACCTCAAGCAGCTCCAGCATCGCACCAGCGGTGTCCCCGGTGCTGCCGCCCAGACGCCGGATCATCAGTCGCCGAAGCCAGAAAAAACCGGCTGTCGCGGCCAACACGGCGCCCGCCCCCGCCCAACCGGCGATGAGCACACACGCTATGGCAGTGATCCCCAGTACCTTGAAACCCAGCGGTCGCGGCAGGTGATCGGCCAATGCCTGACCCAATCCGCCCGCGCGCACATAGGGTGTGCCGAGAAACAATCCCAGCATCGCCGCTCGGCCGATGACCGGCGCCAACAACAAACCCAGGCTGTGATGAGACTCGATCAACGCCAGCAGCGCCGTGAACTTCAACAGCAGAACGATCACCAGCGTCACCACCGCGATCGGCCCGCTGCGAGGGTCTTTCATGATCGTGAGGGTGCGTTCGCGATCCCCGAATCCACCCAGCCAGGCGTCGGCGCTGTCCGCCAGCCCATCCAGGTGCAGACCGCCGCTGAACAGCACCCAGACGGCCAGCACCAGGGCAGCGTGCAAAAATAAAGGTGCGCCGTCGAGCAGCAGATTCAGCGCCATCAGCACGGAACCCATCAATACGCCCACGGCGGGATAGAACAGGAGCGAGCGGCCCAGCTCCTGTGGCGCGGGCATGCCCGGCAGACGGATCGGCAGGCTGCTGAGAAATTGCAAGGCGATCCAGAACGGCAGCATCTAGGCCTCCGCCAACGAGCCGTCAGCCGCGACATCCAGACTGAACAAGCCACCATGACCGACGATCACTTGCAGCAGCTGTTCGCGAGGCAGCCCTCGGGCTTGAGCCAGCAACAGGCGCATCACCCCGCCGTGACTGATTAACAGAATCCGCTCGCCCGGATGGCTGTCCCGCAACCGTTCTACTGCACCCAAAACCCGTTTAGAAAAGGCCAACACGGGTTCGCCATTGGGCGGCGTGAAGGCGTAGGGGTTTTCCCAAAAACGCCCCAGACCCTCGGCGTCTGTTTCCATCAATTGCGCGGTGCCGATCCCTTCCCAGTCGCCAAAATGCAGCTCCTGCAGATCGCTTTCCAGGTGCACGGGCAACGCCAGCCGCGCCGACAGCTCTTCGGCAAACCGCGCACAACGTTGCAGCGGCGAACTCACGATTCGATCCCAGGGCCCCACCTCGTTCACCGCCGCACGCATTTGCTGCCAGCCGAGGTCGGTCAGGGGATCGTCCAGACTGCCGCGCAGCCCCCCGCCAAGCACTGTTTCGCCGTGACGCAGCAGGTCAAGGCGCAAGGTCATGCCGGACGGTCCGCCACGGCCGCTTCAGCGAAGGTCGCCATGCCGTTGTGCAGCTCGCAGGCCAGCCGCAGCAACGGCGCAGCCAACGCAGCGCCACTGCCCTCGCCCAGGCGCAAACCCAGTTCCAGCAACGGCTCGGCCTGCAACGTTTCGAGCACGTGGCGATGCCCTGGCTCGGCGCCACGGTGGCCGAAAAACAGCCACGGACGACACGAGGGGTTGATGCGCACCGCCACCAGCGCGGCTACCGTGCAGATAAAACCATCCACCAGCACGGCAATGCCTTCCTGCGCGCACGCCAGGTACGCGCCCACCAGCGCCGCCATTTCGAAGCCGCCCAACGCGCGCAGGCTGCCCAGCGCGTCGCCTGTCTGCTCGGCGTGCAGTTGAAGCGCCTGTTCGATCACCTTCGCTTTGTGATGGATACCCTGCGAATCAAGCCCGGTGCCCGGCCCGACCAGCAACGGCGCCGGGCAATTGAGCAGCGAGCACGCCACCGCGCTGGCCGCTGTGGTGTTGCCAATGCCCATTTCGCCACCAATGAACAACTCGGTGCCGACCGCCTGGGCGCGAAGCACGCTGTCGCGACCGCCGGCCAGCGCGGCCTCCAGTTGCGCTTGGGTCATCGCTGGCCCCTTGGCAAAGTTCGCCGTGCCGGCGCCCAGATTGAGATGGCGAACGCCCGGCAGATTGAGCGGCGACACCGTGCCGAGGTCCACCACGTCCAGTTGCGCCGACAGCTGCCGGGCCAGCACGCTGATCGCCGCGCCGCCCATGATGAAGTTGTGCAGCATTTGCCCGGTGACGGCCTGCGGATAGGCCGAAACCCCTTCGGCGACCACGCCGTGATCCCCGGCAAAAATCGCGACCCAGACCTTGCCAACGCTCGGTTTCACGCGCCCCTGCAAACCGGCCAGTTGCACAGCGACCGCTTCCAGCTGGCCCAGCGAGCCCGTCGGCTTGGTCAGTTGCTGCTGTCGGGCCAGCGCCTGCTCGCGGCTGTCTTCATCTGTTTCACGTGCGGGCGCGAGCCACCAGGCATTACTCATAGTGCGGATCCTTTCAAGGTCATGGGCAGTCCGGCGACAGTGAACACCACGCGCTGGCAACGCTCAGCCAACGCCTGATGCAGCCAGCCTGCCTCATCGACATAACGACGGGTCAGCTCACCGAGCGGCACGACGCCCAGCCCGGTTTCGTTGCTGACGAAAATGATTTCACCGGGCAGTTCAGCCAGGCAATCGAGTAGAGCTTCGCGCTCCTGCGCCAGTCGCTGCGGATCGTCCAGCATCAGCAGATTGGTCAGCCACAGGGTCAGACAGTCCACCAACAGGCAACGGTCAGCCCCTGCGTTCTCCTTTAACACTCGCGCCAGCGCCACGGGCTCTTCGATCAGGCCCCAGTGAGCCGGTCGACGCTGACGGTGCAGCGCCACGCGCTGATTCATTTCACCGTCCAGCGGTTGACTGGTGGCGATATAAATCACCTCAAGCCCACTGTCGCCGGCGAGTTTTTCCGCCAGACGACTTTTGCCGGACCGCGCGCCACCCAGAATCAATTGCAGCATCAGGCCGGCTCCAGTCCGCAGAGTTCACGCAGCAACGGGCCATCCAGGTGCTTCTCCACCAAGTCGGCCAGACGTTCGATGTCGCGCTCGCGAAGGGCGTGGTAATCCACCGCTTGCACGTTCTGCAAACCGGCCCAGCGCAGCAGCGCACTGCTGGACGCCGGGTTTTCGAACAGCCCGTGCAGGTAGCTGCCCAGCACCTGGCCGTCCGCACTGCGTGCGCCGTCGCACCGACCGTCACTGAGTTGCACCAGCGGGTTCTCCAGCGCAGGCCCTGTCGTCACGCCCGCATGAATTTCATAGCCGCTGACGTCCGCGTCTTCCAGGGTCAGGCGGCCCCGCACATTGCGCAGCTGTTTTTCCTGCTCCAGCACCGTGCTCATGGCCAGTAACCCCAAGCCGGGACTGGACCCCGCTGCGCCCTCAAGGCCCAAGGGATCGTGCAGTGCCTCACCCAGCATCTGCAGCCCGCCGCAAATGCCCAGCACCTTGCCACCGTAACGCAAGTGACGGCTGATTGCCGTGTCCCACCCGTTATTACGCAAGTACGTCAGGTCGCTGCGCACGCTCTTGGAGCCCGGCAGGATGATCAGGTCAGCCGCAGGAATCGGCTGGCCGGGGCCGACAAATTGAAGGTTCACTTGCGGGTGCAGGCGCAACGGGTCGAAATCGGTGTGATTACTGATGCGCGGCAGCACGGGCACGACGACGTTGAGCACCTGTTCGGCCTTGTCGGTCTGGCGCTGATCCAAACCGTCTTCAGCCTCAAGGTGTAAATCCATCACATACGGCAACACACCCACCACCGGTTTGCCGGTGCGCTGTTCCAGCCAGTCGAGGCCCGGTTGCAACAACGCGATATCCCCGCGAAAACGGTTGATGACGAAGCCTTTCACCCGCGCCTGCTCGCTGGGCGACAGCAATTCAAGGGTGCCGACCAGATGGGCGAAGACGCCGCCACGATTGATGTCGGCCACCAGCAAAACCGGGCAATCCACGGCTTCAGCAAAGCCCATGTTGGCGATGTCACCCGCACGCAGATTGATTTCGGCTGGCGACCCTGCGCCTTCCACCATCACCACCGGCCACTGTTCACTCAGCCGTTGATGGGACGCAAGCACCGCTTTCATCGCGATCGCTTTGTAGTCGTGATAAGCCACAGCGTTCATGGTGGTGACCGCGCGACCGTGAATGATCACTTGCGCGCCGGTGTCGCTGTTAGGTTTGAGCAGGACCGGGTTCATGTCGGTGTGCGGTTCGAGATGACAGGCCTGGGCCTGCACGGCCTGGGCGCGACCGATCTCGCCACCGTCTGCAGTGACTGCACTGTTGAGCGCCATGTTCTGCGGCTTGAACGGCACGGTGCGCACACCCTGACGGGTCAACCAGCGGCACAGCGCGGTCACCAGCGTGCTCTTGCCGGCGTCCGACGTGGTGCCTTGCACCATCAGGGTCTTGCCGGTTTTCGGCGTGTTCATGCACGCTCCTGGGAAAATTCGCTCAAGGCCTGTTCCAGTCGCTGCCAATCGGCCTCGTCCCGGGGCAGGCCGAAACGCAGGCTGCTGTTGTGCTGCCCGGCGTTCAAAAAGATACGCAGCAAAATGCCGCGCTGTGCGCAGAACTCATGCAGCTCGGCAGCCAGCGGCGTGATCAGCCACTGAAACAGCGCACAGCCGCCTTGCGGCGCAAAACCGTGATCCGCCAGCAGTGCCGCAAGCCGATGACTCGCCCGCTCGGTTCGCTCCCGCTGCACCCGATGCCCTTCGGTGTCGTCCAGGCACGCCTGACCGAGCATGCGCGTCGGCCCGCTGACCGACCATGGGCCGATCTGCCTGGCCAGCACTTTGAGAAAGCGCGACTCGGCAAGCACGAAACCGAGACGAACACCCGCCAGGCCGAAAAATTTACCGAACGAACGCAGCACGATCAGGCCGGGCCGCTGGGTCTCAGCAGCCAGACTCAACTGAGGCGTGTTGTCCATGAACGCCTCGTCCACCACCAGCCAGCCGCCACGTTGCGCCAGTCGTGCGTGCCATTCCAGCAAACGCTCCGGGGTCAGGCTCAGGCCCGTGGGGTTGTTCGGATTGACCACCACCAGCACGTCAAGGGCATCAATGAAACGCTCGACTTCATGCTCCAGCACTTCGCGCACCAGGAAGCCGTTGCTGCGCCACGCTTCGGCGTGTTCGGCATAGCACGGCGACAGCACACCGACCTTGCCCGCCTGACGCAGACGCGGCAACGTCTGGATGGCCGCTTGAGAACCGGCGACAGGCAGCAGATCCGGTGCGCCGTAATACAGACGCGCTGCGCTCTCCAAGCCATCATCGGTTTCCGGCAGACGTGCCCACGCCGAGGCGGGAATGGGCGGAATCGGCCAGGCCCACGGAGAAATGCCGCTGGACAGGTCGAGCCAGTCGCCTTCGGCGATGCCGTACTTCGCTACCGCGCCGCGCAGCCGGCCGCCATGTTCAAGCATAGAATTCAGTCCCCAGACAGAGGATCAGCAGCCACAACCAGACGCCGCGCTGCACCAGTTGCCAGCCGCGATCAATGGACGTCGCGTCGGCAGGTACGCCTTCGCCCAATTGCGGACGCTCATGCAGTTCCCCGTGGTAGATCGCTGCACCGCCCAGCTCCACACCCAATGCTCCAGCCCCCGCCGCCATCACAGGACCGGCATTCGGGCTGTCCCATTTCGGGGCCTGGGTGCGCCAGCAGCGCAAGGCGAGGCGGGTCTTGCCCAATAACGCGTAGGTCAACGCTACCAACCGCGCAGGAATGTAGTTAAGCAGATCGTCGATCTTGGCCGAGGCCCAGCCGAATCGCTCGAAGCGCTCATTGCGATAACCCCACATCGCATCCAGCGTGTTGCTCAGGCGATAGAGCACCACGCCCGGCGCGCCGAGGACCGCAAACCAGAAGATGGCTGCGAATACCGCGTCGCTGCCGTTCTCCAGCACCGACTCGGTGGCGGCCCGAGCGACTTCGGTGGCGTCCAGTTCAGCGGTCTGGCGACTGACCAGGTAACCCACACGACGGCGGGCTTCTTCCAGATCGTCACCGCGCAACGCCTGAGCCACCGGCTCGACGTGCTCACCCAGACTGCGCAGGCCGAGCGCGCAATACAGCGCCGCCACCTCCACCAGCCAGCCGATGTAGGGCAGCCAGCTTAAAAAGGTGATCACCACCGTCAGCGGAACGACGGCGATGAACCACGCCGTCACGCCATGGCTGCGCCAACCGCGACCGCCTGCGTTGAAACGTTGCTCGATGCGCTCGGCATAACGCCCGAACGCCACCAGCGGGTGGTTTCGTTTTGGCTCACCGAGCAGCGCGTCCAGCGCAACCCCGGCGACGCTCAACAACGCCACACTCATGGACTCACTCCCCATTTGTTCTCGTAAACCAGATCCTGCAGCGGACGGGCCTGCGCCCAGCCCTCCAATACCAGCATCGGCGCCGGATAGAATTCCTTGACCGGCCCCAGGCACAGAATCGCCAAGGGTTTTGAACCGGTTGGCATCTCCAGCAATTGCCCGAGTGAAACCGGGTCGAACAGCGACACCCAGCCCATCCCCAAGCCTTCGGCGCGGGCCGCCAGCCACAGGTTCTGGATCGCGCAGGACAACGACGCCATGTCCATTTCCGGCAACGTGCGCCGACCGAAGATGTGTTTCTCGCGATCCTCCATCAACGCAGCGACCAGCACCTCGGCGCAATCGTTGATGCCCTCGACCTTGAGCTTCATAAAGTCGTCGGAGCGCTCCCCCAACGCTTCGGCAGTACGCACCCGTTCCTCTTCGACCTGCGCCTGAATCCGGGAGCGCAATTGACGGTCAGTGATGCGGATGAATCGCCACGGCTGCATCAAACCGACACTGGGCGCGTGATGGGCGGCTTCGAGCAGACGCGCCAACAGCTCGGGCGCCACCGAGCCACCACTGAAATGACGCATGTCCCGACGCTCGGCGATGGCCCGGTAAACGGCCGCGCGTTCGTCGTCGCTGAAGGCGTGGTCAGTCATGGCCGACCTCTTGTTTCAGGCAGGTCGCTCAGTGAAGGCAGCCGATAACCCTGTGCGAGCGAGCTTGCTCGCGAAGGCTGCATGTCGAACGCTGAATACGGGTCGGATGTACCGACCTCTTCGCGAGCAAGCTCGCTCCCACAGGGTTTGGGGGTTCGGCCGAAAGATAATGCCCCTTGGTAACTGGACAGCGTCGAACACTGAGTCATGGCAAGAACAGCGCCGCCATCGCTTGGGGATTGGACGGGAAATAAAAGTGCACGTACGAGGCCGTCATTCGGCCCTCCCGATACACCGCCTCGGCCCCGCGACCGCCGTTGGGGCTGACACCACGGGCAATCGGAGTCAATTCGGTGCTGGTCAGCGAGTGGTGATAGGTATGCCCGCGCAGCGTGCCTTCCGGCAGCTCCACCGCTTGCAGCGCCAAGGCGGCCAGACGTTTCTGCATCACCGCCTCGCCGTCGAGCAAACCCACCAGTTCCGCCCGCTGGCCATCGACATCGGTCAGCGCATTCAGCAGGTACAGCATGCCGCCACACTCGGCGAGCAACGGTTTGCCTGCGCCGTGATGGGCGCGGATTGCGTCGAGCATCGGGACGTTCTGCCCCAGCGCCACATGGTGCAATTCGGGGTATCCGCCGGGGAGATACAGACTGTCGGCGTCAGGGATCTGCGTGTCCCGAATCGGCGAAAAGAACGACAGTTCGGCCCCCATCGCACGCAGCACATCAAGGCTGGCGCCATAGGTGAACGCGAAGGCTTCGTCATGGGCAATGGCGATGCGCACGCCTGCCAGTAAGGGCTCGGCCGGCACGAAATCAGGTGCCGAGAACGTCACGGCAGGCGGCAGGGTGGCGTCGCAGGTGCCGGCCAACGCATCGGCGGCGGCGTCCAGACGCACGTCCAGATCGTTTAGCTCACTGGCTTGCACCAATCCCAAATGGCGGCTCGGCAGTTCGATGCCGGTTTCCCGCGACAGTGCGCCATACCAGCGCAAGCCTTCGGTCAGGCTGCCTTCGAGCAGTTGTGCGTGACGCACCGTCCCGACCCGGTTGGCCAGCACACCGGCGAACGGCAAATCCGGTTGATAACGCGCCAACCCCAAGGCAAGCGCGCCGAAGGTTTGCGCCATAGCCGTGCCGTCGATGACGCCCAGCACCGGCACGCCGAAGTGCCTGGCCAGATCGGCGCTGGACGGCGTGCCGTCAAACAGCCCCATGACCCCTTCGATGAGAATGAGGTCCGCATCGGCGGCCGCCTCCCACAACAGACGACGGCTCTCGACTTCGCCCACCATCCACATGTCCAGCTGGTACACCGGGTTGCCGCTGGCGCGTTCGAGAATCATCGGGTCAAGAAAATCCGGTCCACACTTGAATACACGGACCTTGCGACCCTGATTGCGATGCAGGCGCGCCAGCGCCGCGGTCACAGTGGTCTTGCCCTGACCGGACGCAGGCGCGGCGATCAACACTGCCGGGCATTGACGAGGCTGACGCTCACTCACAACTCGATGCCCTTCTGCGCCTTGATACCGGCCTGAAACGCATGTTTCACCACGCCTATTTCTGACACGGTGTCGGACAGGTCGATCAACTCCTGCTTGGCGCCACGGCCCGTGACAACGACGTGCTGCATGGGCGGGCGGGCTTGCAGGTCGCTGAGGACCTGCTCCAGGTCGAGGTAACCGTGCTTGAGGGCAATGTTCAGTTCGTCGAGGACCACCAGACCGATGCTCGGGTCTTTGAGCATCTCCCGGGTGACGACCCAAGCGGCTTCGGCGGCGATGATGTCGCGCTGGCGATCCTGCGTTTCCCAGGTAAAGCCCTCGCCCATCACGTGATATCGCACTTGCTCGGGGAAGCGGCGGAAGAACAGCTCTTCGCCCGTCGCGTTTCGGCCTTTGATGAACTGCACCACGCCGCACTGCATGCCATGGCCCATCGCCCGCGCCAACATGCCAAAGGCGGAACTGCTCTTGCCCTTGCCGTTGCCGGTCAACACCAACAACAAGCCACATTCATTCGGGGCGCTGGCAATGCGCTCGTCCATCACCGCCTTTTTGCGCAGCATGCGCGCCAGGTGGCGTTCGTCACGTTCGGGGGATTCGCTCATCTCAGCTCTCCGCTTGAGGGCAAGTGTGGCAAACGGAGGGCGCAGGCAAAGACTGACAGCAGGCGCCGGGCGCTAAAAGCCCGAGCCTGCGCAGAGCATCGCCCTCCGTGATGCTGTTTGGATGGATCAGGCCGGTCTCCGGACTCATGAGTTGAAACACAAGCCGCGCGCCTTCCCATGTTCCATGAACACAGTGGCATCGTGCGTGACCTTACTCATTTACCGTTGCGGAGGCAGCGCCGGGATTGAGCGTGAAATGCGCGCACCGGCTTCCCTGTTTCACCCTGTTGAACGACCGTGGTCGCGGGCACCTGAAACAATCGGCGAAGGTTAGAGGGTTGACTCCAGAGCGTCAATCAAAGCGGCACGCCATGCAGCAATTGAGCGAGCGGTTGAACCCACCGCTTGGCCACGTCTCTATTCCTATACATGCCTTTGCATGACTGCCAGATGCCTCACTGCGAGCAAGCGGAGATCAATCATGTTCAAGCTCAGACCCCAGATGATGTATTTACTGCTGGTCGCCGGAGGGCTCGCAGCGTGCAGCGAGTCGTCCAGGTTGCAGGTTTCGGACGGTACCGGCCCTTCACCCAAGCTTCCCGAACCGAACAAGACCCTGATCCCTACCGTGAACATCGCCCCCGCCGTTGGTTGGGCGGCAGGCGCGAAACCCGTCGCCGCGCCGGGCACACAAGTGGCGGCGTTTGCAGAAAACCTCGACCACCCACGCTGGCTGTATGTGTTGCCCAATGGCGACGTGCTGGTGGCGGAAACCAACGCACCGCCCAAGCCTGATGATGGCAAGGGCATTCGCGGTTGGGTCATGAAGAAAGTCATGGGACGGGCAGGCGCGGGCGTTCCGAGCGCCAACCGCATTACCCTGCTGCGCGATAAAGACCACGACGGCGTCGCTGAAACCCGAACCGTCTTCATCGATCACCTCAATTCGCCGTTTGGCATGGCCCTGGTCGGCAACGACTTCTATGTCGCCGACACTGACCGCCTGTTGCGCTTTAACTACCAAGCGGGCGAAACGTCGATCACGGGCGAGCCGCTGAAAGTCACGGATTTGCCGGGCGGCAGGATCAACCATCACTGGACCAAGAACGTCATCGCCAGCAAGGACGGCAGCAAGTTGTACGTCACGGTGGGCTCGAACAGTAACGTGGGTGAAAACGGACTGGACGCGGAAGAAGGCCGCGCAGCGATCTGGGAGGTGGACGCCGCCACTGGCAACCACCGCATCTTTGCCTCGGGCCTGCGCAACCCCAACGGCATGGATTGGGACCCGCGCACCGGCAAGTTATGGACCGCCGTCAACGAGCGGGACGAGATTGGCAGCGATCTGGTGCCCGACTACGTGACTTCCGTTCGGGACGGAGCATTCTATGGCTGGCCCTTTAGTTATTACGGCCAGCACGTGGACATTCGCGTGTCACCGCAGAATCCGGAGCTGGTGCAGAAGGCCATTGCGCCTGACTTTGCGGTGGGTCCCCACACCGCCTCGCTGGGCCTGGCGTTCGCTGACGGCAAGTCGTTGCCGGCACCCTTCAATGAAGGCTTGTTCGTCGGCCAGCACGGCTCGTGGAACCGTAAACCTCACAGTGGCTACAAGGTGCTGTTCGTGCCGTTCAAGGACGGCAAACCGAGCGGGACGCCGGTTGATCTGCTGACTGGCTTCCTCGACGCCAATGAAAACGCACAAGGCCGCCCGGTGGGGGTGGTCAATGACAACAAGGGCGGGGTGTTGGTGGCCGATGACGTCGGCAACAAGATCTGGCGCGTGACGTCGGCGCGGACGGTGCAGGCGTCGAACTCAGCGCCATGAGCAGGCAGCGGGTCGGTGCAGCTCATTCCTGGTGGAGGAGCGCCACCCCGGTCGCCCCTACATTTGCTGAAGATTGAAATCCAGGATCGTTCCAACGCTCTGCGTGGGAATGCCTGCCAAGACGCTCCGCGTCCACGTTGACGCAGAGCGTCAGCTCCTGCGTTACCACGCGGAGCGTGGGAACGATCAGAAAAAAATCAGCGCGACCTGAAATAACGGACGCCTGACTCATCGACAAAACCTGAGGTTTATTGCCGAGCCAGATTCGACGGCGTGATCACGCGCTTGGCATTCAGCCAGGCTTTCTGCCAATACGGCTTGTCCAGGCTGTCGAGCTTGACAGTGCCACCCGTGGCCGGCGCATGTACGAAACGCCCTTCTCCCACATAGATCCCGGCATGACTGACGTTGGAGCCGCCACCGGTGGCAAAGAACACCAGGTCACCGGTCTGCAGCTGGCTGCGGTCGATGTCAGGGCCACGCAGATTGATCATGTCGCGAGTCGAGCGCGGCAGGGTAATGCCCGCTGCGCCCTGATACACGTAGCCGATCAAGCCACTGCAATCAAACCCCGAATCCGGCGTATTGCCGCCCCAGCGATAGGGCGTGCCGACCAGACCGATGGCGCGCAAGAGCACATCATCCGCGACCGGAGAGGAAAATTGAGAAGGAGCGGATACCACAGGCCTTGAAACGACCTTGGGAGGGGATGGCGGTGGATTGCTGGAACAGGCGGCCAGCAATACAGCCAGTGAAGCAACAACCAGGCGAACCGTAAACGACATAAACACAACAACCTTTGCGGGATGCGGCTTACTCTGCCGGGAGCCGGGACTGCGTGCAATCAGGGTTTCCCCGGTTGCACGCCCGGTATTAACGGTGTTGGCGCTTGAGTGTAGTCGAGGTCATCGCCGTTGTGGTTTCTGGAACCTTGGACGGTGCCATGGCCAGCGCGCGCTTGGCTTCGATGAACGTACGTGCCCAGTAAGCGTCGTCGAGGCTGTCGACACGAACGCCACCACTGCGACGGCTGCTGGAATGGATGAACTGATCATCGCCCAGGTAGATGCCGGCATGGCTGACGCGACCGCGACCTGCGGTGCTGAAGAACAGCAGATCGCCAGGTTTGAGGTCATTGCGCTTGACCAGGGGTGCGTCGATGTTGATCATTTCGCGCGAAGAACGCGGCAGGCTCATGCCAGCCTCTTCACGGAACAAGTAACCGATGAAACCGCTGCAATCGAAACCGGAAGTGGTCGAGGTGCCGCCAAAACGATAGCGTGTACCTATCAACGACTTGCCGCGCTCCAGAATGCTGTCAGCCAAAACCGGCAACTGGTAAGGCTTGTTGTCAGCAAACTGAGCCAGCTCGTCTTCAGTGGCGATTTCGTCATCCAGTACGGAAGCCGAATAATCAGCACGCTTGGTAGCGGTTTGCGCGGTGACAGAATCCTTGAACTGAGGGTTCTGCGACTGCTGTTGCGACGCTGGCATCTGGGCCGCGCAGCCGAACAGCAGCGAAACGAGTGCGAGAGGCACGAGGGGTGCGAAGCGATTTAGCATGGGCACGACCGTGGCTAAGGTGTAAAGAAGCCGAGACTATGCCTTCTATCGTCATCATTTGCAAATTCAATCGAATCAAATGTGACTTACCAGGTCCTCCATCACATCTAAGGCTCTACACCTCAGGAACGCGTCCATGTGAACAGAGTGATCGGTTGACGAGGGATTGATCTCGGCGGTAAAGCCTCCCGCGACCCGCGTGCGCAGCATCGGCTCGTGGATATAAGGGAAGCTGGCGGTGGTTCCAATGCTGAGAACAGCGTCAAAGCCTTTCGCCATCTCCTCATACAGCACGTTCAATGCCATCTCTGGCAGCATCTCCTCAAACAAGACGACCGGCGGTCGCAAGACCCCATGACACTGCGCGCACAACGGTGGCAGTGTCCGTTGCAGGTGCTCGCTTAATTGCGGGTCCTCAGCGCCACAAGACTGACAGTAGAGCGGTGCCAGTTGACCGTGAATCTCGATCAGCCGTTCGGGCGGACTGCCCGCCGCACGGTGGTAGCCGTCCACGTTCTGCGTCAGCACCCAGCACTCAGGCTTGCGCCGCTGCAATTGGGCGATCGCATAATGCGCTGCATTGGGCTGTCCGCCCAGGCAAGCGCTGCCTAATTGGGCAATATATTTCCAGCACAGCGCAGGATCGCGACGCAACATCGGACCGGACAGCGCCATTTCGATGGGCAGTCCGTCGTCGGTATGACCGTTATAAAGGCCGCCGACCCCACGGTACGTCGGCAATCCGGAATCGGCGGACAGGCCCGCGCCGGTGATGATCAGAATTCGATTGGCGTGCCGCAGGGCTGCTGCCGTCTGCCGCACCAGGGCGGGATCGACGACAGACTGACTCACTGAGCGCTCCCCACTACCAACCCAGTGTTTCTTTAAGGAAGGGAATGGTCAGCTTGCGCTGTGCCTGAAGCGATGCCTGATCGAGCTGTTCGAGCAGATCGAACAGCGCGCTCATGCTGCGCTTGCCACGGGTCAGGATGAAATGGCCGACTTCGTCGGTCAGGTGCAAGCCACGACGCGATGCGCGCAATTGCAGTGCACGGAGTTTTTCTTCGTCGGACAGCAGGCGCATCTGGAACACCAGCGCCATGGTGAGGCGCGATTTCAGGTCGGCCAGTTTGACCGGCAGCTCGCGAGGCGAACAGGACGCGGCAATCAGCAATCGACGGCCGCTGTCACGCAAGCGGTTGAACAGGTGAAACAGGGCTTCTTCCCATTCCGGCTTGCCGACCACGGCCTGCAGGTCGTCCAGGCAGACCAGTTCGTACTGCTCCAGGTGATCGAACAGCTCGACGCCTTCATCAATGACTTCAGCCATCGGCAAATAAACGGCGGGCTCGCCCATCTGCTCGAAACGCAGACACGCCGCCTGGAGAAGGTGCGTGCGCCCTACTCCCTGTTTACCCCACAGATAGATCAGGCTTTCGGTCCAGCCAGCCTCGGCTTCGCACAGCCGCTCGACGTAGCCGAGTGCAGCGGCATTGGCGCCTGGATAGTAATTGATGAAGGTGGCGTCATCACGCAGACGCACACTCAGGGGCAGCTGAACTGGTTTCATGCTGGCTGAACG
>Ga0308163_10002571_pt1 | contig 16452 bp, 14 predicted proteins | sample PhyTR1_FD_201037 | JGI IMG/M metagenome (GOLD analysis project Ga0308163, IMG submission 201037) | Phyllosphere microbial communities from UC Gill Tract Community Farm, Albany, California, United States - DLSLT.R1 | ecosystem: Host-associated > Plants > Phyllosphere > Unclassified | place: USA...
TGCATCGTGGCATTCCTTTTACCATTTATGAGCGCGATAACAGTTTCAATGAGCGTTCGCAAGGCTACGGACTGACGCTTCAGCAAGCCGGCAAAGCGATAGATGGATTCGGGATTTCTACTCTGGAACAGGGCGTGGTTTCTACCAGACATCTCGTCCACATGCCTGACGGAACAGTTGTTGCCGAATGGGGAATGCGAAAATGGATGGAAAACGCCACAAAAGCCAGTCCTAAAAAAACCAATATCCATATCGCAAGGCAAGCCCTTCGTTCCAAGTTTATCCAGCAACTAGGTGGTAATGACAAGATACAATGGGGACATCAGCTCATTGATTTTAATGAAAATAAAGACGGGCAATTAGACCTCAACTTCCAGCTCAACGGCGAATCAAAAACTGAAAAAACAGATTTAATTGTAGGTGCAGATGGCATCCGAAGCGCCGTCCGAAATATTCTGATTGGCGAGGAAAATTCACCTTTGCGATATCTGGGTTGCATTGTGATTTTAGGAATTTGTCCTTTGAGCGTCTTAGAGAATAGCGATCATCCTTTGCTCGATTCGGCAACGGTATTCCAAACGGCTAATGGCAATGAACGGATTTATATGATGCCCTTCGACGCTGAATCGGTTATGTGGCAGCTGAGTTTCCCGATGTCTGAAGAAAAGGCCAAAATTTTAAGTTCAAAAGGCTCCGAAGCTCTGAAAACAGAAGCCATCCAGCGTACGCAATGGCACACGCCTATTCCACAAATAATGGAAGCCACCTTAGCCAGCCAAATTTCCGGATACCCCGTTTATGACAGAGAATTACTGAATCCTGAATTACTAAAAAATGCAGGAAAAGCCACCTTAATCGGTGACGCCGCACACCCGATGAGCCCGTTCAAAGGACAAGGAGCCAATCAGGCTTTGCTGGATGCCTTATCGTTGGCCCGTGCAATTTCAAAACATTGCACCCCACATTCTGACTGGAATTCCAAAGGAATCAGAGAAAGTGTCCTAAACCAATTCGAAGCAGAGATGATAGAAAGAAGCTCAGTAAAAGTGGAAGATTCTGCCGCGGCGGCTCAATTTCTTCATTCGGACTTAGCACTTTATGAAGGGAATGAACCACGAGGTAAAGTTTTGAAAAGGAAAAACTCCTTAGAATAAAAAAGCGATTCTACCGTTGTAAAACCGCTTTTATATAATTTCATTCCTAAATCTCAGGAATCGTTAATAATCTTTACTGCTCCTTTTTGGCTCTCTCGCTTCCGGCCATTTGGTCACAGCACCTTTATCATCATTCGGCATCACCCGTTTTTCACGACTGGTGAATTCCGGGTCTTCTGACGCCATATAGGCTAAAGTGGCGGTCAGAATCACATTATTTTTCAACTCATCGAAAACGATTTTGTCATAAGTATCTTTGGTCGTGTGCCACGTGTACCCGAAATACCCCCAGTTCAGCGAACTCAAAGAAAATCCCGGAACGCCCGCAGCTACGAAAGAAGCGTGGTCAGAACCGCCACCGCCAGGCATCCCTGGGAAAGTCGATTTGATCTGGTCTTTGACTTTTTTAGGCGCAGCATCCAGCCATCTTCCGATATAGGCATAAGAATCTTTGAAACCTTGCCCGCTGATATCCACCACTCTACCCGTTCCGTTGTCTTGATTGAAAACTGCCTGTACACCTTTGATGATTTCTGGATTGTCAGCAACGAAACCTCTTGAACCGTTCAGACCTTGTTCTTCGCTTCCCCAAAGTCCAACAACAATGGTTCTTTTTGGATTAGGATAATACTTTTTGAGGATTCTCATTGTTTCTAACATTGTCAAAGTTCCTGTTCCGTTATCCGTCGCACCTTGTGCACCATCCCAGGAATCAAGATGCGCGGAGAGAATCACGTATTCGTTAGGTTTTTCCGAACCTTTTATCATTCCGATGGTATTGAAGGATTTGGCTTCCGGCAGAACTTTGGATTGCGCATCCACTTTGATTCTCGGTTTCGAACCTTTTTCTGCCATTCTGTACAACATTCCGTAATCTTCCAAATCGATATCGAACATTGGAATTGATTTTGTCTTAGCGCCAAAAATACGATTGGTGCTGTGGATACCTGTCCAGTTGGAAATAGCAATTCCTGCAGCTCCGGCTTTTTCTAAAGCTTCCGGCAACGTGTTGTTGTCATAACCGATATTCTTGATATAATCTGCGAAATCCTTTTTCGCTTGTTCTTTTTCAGCTTTCAGTTTTTCATATAATTCCGGAGTTGCAAATTCTTTGATTTGTTCATCTGAGCGACCGATTTTCTGATATTGTGCCATTAAAACGATTTTACCTTTTGCCGATGGTAACCATTTATCAAACTCTGCTTTTGAAGATACTTTAGGAAGAATGACCACTTCTGCTTCTACCGCTTTTTTGGTTGCTGGACTCCACGCCAATTGTGTTGCAGACAAGGTTTTGGTTCTTGGATAAACCATATCTACGTGCGTTGTTCCACGTTGCCAACCTTTCCACGTTCCGAATTGCTGCAAATTTGCATCGATGCCCCAAGACTTCAGTTTGTCGGCGGTGTAATTGTTAGCAGCCAACATTTCGGGCGTTCCAACAAGACGAGGACCGATTCCGTCTAACAACTCGAAAGCCATATCTTCTAATTGGGAATTATTATTGACTTCGTTAACAAAATTTTGAACAATGGGATTGAGTTTTTCTTCGGATTTGGTTTGAGCGTTGACTAAAGTGATTTGGGCTGCAAAGAAAACTGCAGACATTGTGATAAATGAGTTTCTCTTCATATCTTTTATTTGATTCCGATAAAGATAGGAATAAGTGGATTTAAACGCAAAGACTAAATAACGAAAGCATTCTTAACTTGGAAACCCTTCGACTCCGCTCAGGGTGACATTTCTAGTGAACGTTGTCAGGCTGAGCGGAGTCGAAGTCCTATAGCAGATAAATAAATATAACTTAACATAAAACAAAACCCTTTCAGAGTTTGAAACTCTGAAAGGGTTAAATATTGAGAATTAATTTATTCTATGGATTGGTCGAGAAAATCGATGCATTGGCAATCATTGCTCTGCGGTTCATTTTCAGGATATCTCTTACCCATTCTGCGAAGTCTTCCGGTTGAAGAACTTTATCAGGATTACCGTCTGTCAAACCGCCGTTGATACTCATATCGGAAGCAATCGTGCTGGGTGTTAACGTAATCACACGGATGTTTTGCTTTCTCCATTCTGCCATCATCGACTGCGAAAGGGAAACGACTGCCGCTTTGGAAGCTGCGTAAGCCGACATATTTGGTCCACCTTTAAGACCAGCTGTGGAAGCCACATTGATGACATCGCCCTGACCTTTTTCCTTCAAAAACGGATAAACTGCTTTGGCTGTGTAATAAACCCCGAAAAGGTTGGTTTTGATGACCTGTTCCCAAGTCTCAGACGGCATTTCCTCGATGCTACCAAAGTCCCCGATTCCTGCATTGTTCACCAAAATATCGATTCCGCCTAATTCGTTTGCCAGAGATTCGATTCCTGCTTTTACTTCTAATTCGTTATCAACGCTGAAAACTGCGTAAGCTACTTTTACGCCAGTTTGTCTCAGTTCGTTGGCTGCTATTTTAAGATAATTTTCGTTTCTTCCTGTGATACCAACATTCACACCTTCGTTGGCAAGAATCTGAGCTACAGCTTTTCCAAGTCCTCTTCCACCGCCTGTAATGATGGCGTTTTTACCTTTTAAATTCATAATTTAATATATAAAATTTCAAGGTGCAAATTTACCAAACACACGTTTAAAATCCGAATAAAGTCTTATGATTTAATACAAGTTTATCATTGAGGAATTCTATATAGGTCTTCGAGAGCCTCAGACTGACAGTGTTTAGATATTTCGACAAGCTCAATATGACAACAGTTAGTATTAGATTTGTCACACTGAGGCTCTCGAAGTGTTTTGAATTAAGAAATAATCCTTTATTTACCTTTCAATTGTTCAGGAATGTTTGTTGTAATAAAATTAATTCCTTGATTTTTAAGTTCTTCATAAACTTTGATATCATTGACAGTCCAAGAATTAGTTATTAAACCAAGTGAATTAGCTTCCGAAATCCAGCTCGGATTTTTTTCGAAAACACTGTAATGATAATCCAGTCCGTCCAAACCTTCTGCTTTGATTTGCTGAGGAGAAAGATTCCCTTCCAGATATTGAACTTTTGCAGATGGATTTTGTTTCTTGATTTCTTTACAAATATTGAGACTGAATGAGATATAATCGCTTTGGCTATCAAGTCCAAGTTCTTTAACAGTTTTCAGAACTTTGGCAACGATTTCGTCTTCACGTTCTTTGGATTTGGTTGGTTTGATTTCGATAATTAATCTTACGGAAGCATCTTTTTTCCCTTGTTTCAGATAATCTCTTAAAGTTGGAAGTTTTTCTCCGTTGGATAAGTTAAGCTTTCTTAAATCAGAAAAATCAGTTTCCGAGATTTCCATTTTTCCGTGATGTTCATCGTGATTGATAACCAGTTTCCCGTCTTTAGTCATATGAATATCGAATTCGGCGCCGTAAACTTTCAGTTTCTGGGCATTTTCTAAAGATTTGATAGAGTTTTCTGACGTTTTCGGTTCTGTATTCCAGAAACCTCGGTGGGCGATGATTTGAGTTTGGGCATTCATAAACATAGTCGTGACAAAGGTTAAACTACAAAATACTTTCTTCATTTTTCAATTTTTAGGATGACTAATTTAGTCATTTATTATTAAGGCTTCGAGAGCCTCAGCCTGACAGTGCTTAAACACTTCGACAATCTCAATGTAACAACAGTTAGTATTAGAGTTGTCATCCTGAGGCTCTCGAAGGATAATCAATTAGATTTTCGAAGTGTCTAAATTTATAATTTTCTTGGTTGTAAACTTTGATGTTTTGGTTATTTTTGCTTTAAATAATTTCCCAATGTCCGACAACATTCAGCAAAAGATAGAATCCCTGAGAGAAGAACTTCATCAGCATAATTACAATTATTATGTGCTTGATAACAATACGATATCTGATTTTGAGTTCGATGCTAAACTGAAAGAACTTCAGGCGCTGGAAACTGCACATCCAGAATTTTTCGATGCTAATTCTCCGACTTTGCGTGTTGGTGGCGGAATTACAAAGAATTTCCCAACCGTTCAACATCAGTACAGAATGTATTCCTTGGACAATTCTTATGATTTTGACGACCTTGAAGATTGGGAAAAACGAATCATCAAAACGATTGATGAACCTGTAGAGTTTGTTGCTGAACTGAAATATGATGGAGCATCAATTTCTATCCTTTATGAAAACGGAAAATTGTCGCAAGCTGTGACTCGTGGCGATGGTTTTCAGGGTGATGAAATTACGAATAATGTAAGAACGATTTCTGATATTCCTTTGACTTTGAAAGGTGATTTTCCTAATCGATTTTTTATCCGAGGAGAAATTTACCTGACAAGAAAAAACTTTGACAGAATCAATAAAACCCGTGAAGAAGAAGGTTTGGATTTGTTTATGAATCCAAGAAATACAGCCAGCGGAAGCTTGAAAATGCAGGATTCGGGAGAAGTTAGAAAACGTGGACTTTCCTCGGTTTTGTATCAATATATTTCGGATGAATTTCCCGCAGAAACGCATTGGGAAGTTCTTGCAAAAGCGAAAAGCTGGGGTTTCAAAGTTTCAGAAGACCAATCCAAATTGTGTAAAACCTTAGATGAAGTGAAGGAATTCATCACATTCTGGGATACAGAAAGACACAAATTACCTTTTGAAATCGATGGCATTGTTCTGAAAGTCAACTCGTTGAAACAACAAAGACAGCTCGGTTATACAGCCAAATCGCCGCGTTGGGCAATGGCTTATAAATTCAAGGCAGAAAAAGTGGAAACCCAATTACAAAGTGTTTCCTACCAAGTTGGAAGAACCGGCGCGATAACACCTGTTGCGAATCTGAAACCTGTTTTATTGGCAGGAACAACGGTAAAACGTGCATCACTTCACAACGAAGACATTATCAAAAAACTGGATTTGCACGAGCACGATTTTGTTTATGTGGAAAAAGGAGGCGAGATTATTCCGAAGATTGTTGGTGTTAATACTGAGAAAAGAACAATTCTTCAAACACCAATCGAATACATTAAAAATTGTCCGGAATGTGGAACCGAGTTGGTAAAAATCGAAGACCAAGCGATTCATTTTTGTCCGAATGATTTGCATTGCCCGCCACAAGTTGTTGGGAGAATGATTCATTATGTTTCCAGAAAAGCTTTGAATATCGAGAATCTTGGCGGGGAAACTATTGAACAGCTTTACCGAGAAAAACTAATTGAAAATCCTGCTGATTTCTACACGTTGAAAAAAGAACAGCTTCTTCCACTCGAAAGAATGGCTGAAAAATCGGCACAGAATATTCTGGATGGCATTGAAAAATCCAAGGAAGTTCCATTTGAAAAAGTATTATTCGGAATCGGAATTAAACACGTTGGGGAAACGGTTGCTAAGAAATTGGTCAAGAATTTCAACACGATTGATGACCTGAAAAATGCGACTTTGGAAGAACTTTGTCAGGTTGAAGATATCGGGATGAAAATCGCAGTCAGCATTGTTGATTTCTTTAATAATTCTGAAAATCTTCTGATGATTGAACGTTTGAAATCTTACGGCGTTCAGTTGGAAAAAGGAGAAAATACGAATGAAGTTTTATCCAATGTTCTGGAAGGAAAAACTTTCCTTTTCACTGGAAAGTTATCACTTTTCACGAGAGAATCAGCCGAGGAAATGGTAGAAAAACACAATGGAAAAAACATCTCTGCCGTTTCTAAAAATCTTAACTATCTCGTTGTTGGCGAAAAAGCCGGAAGCAAACTGAAAAAAGCGCAGGACATCGGAACAATTACAATTCTGGATGAACAGCAGTTTTTGGATTTGATTGGTTAGAAAAGAATCATAGTATTCACATTTTTTTTACTTTTAGTAAATATATTTCAAATGAAATTATTGGAAATGTTCACTTTGCAAAATGACCTTTTATTGATAATAGTATCGGTTTTTATCGGTCTTATTATTGGTGCAGAAAGAGAGTATCGTAATAAATCTGCCGGCTTAAGGACTTTCATATTAGTTAGCTTCGGGTCTTGCTTATTTACCATTCTTTCCAGCAAAATCGGAATCGGGAATCCTGACAGACTGGCTGCCAATATCATCACAGGAATCGGCTTTCTTGGCGCTGGTGTTATTTTCAAAGATGATAATAAGATTGGAGGTATCACGACCGCTACAACCATCTGGGCAACGGCTTCTCTGGGAATGGCTATTGGTTCCGGACATATTGTTCTGGCCCTTTTGGGTACCGTTATTGTTTTATTGATTCTCAGCCTATTAACTTATCTTCAAGATTACATTGACAATCAGCATAAAATTCGGGAATACCGTATTGTAACCAGTTCAAAGGATGATTTTCAATATTGTGAAGTGATGTTTGGAAATCATCATTTGAAATTCATCATCATTAAACAGCAATTCACCACAGGGAGCCTCGCAACCACCTGGAGACTGACAGGAAAAAATACGCATCACGAAGCTCTCATACAACAATTGATGAATGATGAAAAAATCAATGCTTATCAATTTTGATCTCTAGACAAATTCGAATGGTATTTGCTAAATCAGTAGATTACAGCTTAATATAAAAAAGGCATCTGGAGCTTTCCAAATGCCTTTACATTAACTAATAAATTTTCCGAATCAATTCTGATTCTTCTTCAGCCATTCCAATCGTCGCTGATCTGGCAGATGTTTAACAGAGAAATTTTCGAAGGTTGCTTTGAAACCGTTTCCATCCGGACTCGCTGCCATAAAACCAACCTGAACTGGCGTGTTGTCCTGCAGATAAGCATTTCTCATCATTATATAATCTTTATCATCGAACGAGTAAAAAATTTCAACAGCATCCAATCTTCTCACTGCTTTTATCCAGACAAACGGTGGCGTTTTTTCGAGAACAATCACGCTCCAGTCGCTTGTTTTGTGCGTCACAACAGTACTAAGATTGAATTTCCCGTCCACGAATTCTACACCAGCTTTGATATAATTTTGTTCATCGATTCTCAGCATCAATCCCATTTGGTCAAAACGGGCTTTGTAATCGCCGGTGATTTTAACTTTCGTTTCGAATTCTCCGCCATAAGTTGAATAGTAAAATGGCGCATCATCTACTGTAAAACCGTAGTGCGAGATTCTCCAGTAATCGCTTTGTGGCGTGACGGACATTATCATTTTTTTGTCTTTGATTTCCCACTGAGAAGGTTCGTTGAACCAAGTCATTTTCTCAAGAGATTGCGCTTTTAAAACCTGGAATAAGTTTAAAGCGATGATGGATGATATTATTATTTTTTTCATTTTAATCTTACTTAATTTTATAATTCACGGATTACTTTACACGGATTACCGACTGCTAAAACATTGGAAGGAATATCTTTTGTGACCACACTTCCCGCTCCTATCACTGTATTATCTCCAATTGTAACGCCCGGAAGAATACTGCAGCCTGCGCCGATCCAAACATTGTTTCCGACTGTTATTGGATAAGCGTATTCCAGAGCTTTGTTGCGTTGCTCGACATCAAAAGGATGACCAGCCGTGTAAAACCCACAGTTGGGCGCAATCATTACGTTGTCTCCGAAGGTGACTTTTGCACAATCCAGAATCACGACATTGACGTTGGTATAAAAGTTCTCGCCAATCTCGATATTGTAGCCGTAGTCGCAGTAAAATGGTTGTTCGATGTGGAACATTTTTCCGGTTTTGCCGAAGAGTTTTTTGATTAAGGCTTTTCTTTCCTTAAGCTTGGAAGGCTGAAGATGGTTATATTCAAAACAAAGGTCTTTGGCAATATTTCTTTCTTTGATTAAATGTTTGTCGGAAGCGTCATAGATTTTTCCGCTCAGCATTTTCTCTTTTTCGTTCAGATTATTCATTGTATTTTTACATATTAACAAGGCAAATTTAGGTGCTAAGCTGTCAATAAGCAATACTGATTAATAACCAATTTGTCTAATTTTTTCATATAACTGAAATAGAAAATGAAAACAGCTATAGTTATTATATGTCTTTTTAATATTACAATTTTTGGACAAGATTTTAATTCAATAATTGAGGCTAGTAAAAAGCGAAATATTGTAAACAAATTAGATTTATCGGAGCAAGATTTAAAAACTTTACCGAATGAAATTTCCTATTACAAAAATTTACAAGAAATCGATTTGAGCGAAAATCCTAATTTGGATTTAAACCAAGCTTTTGATATTCTTAAAATGAATAAGAAATTAAAAATTATTTATTTGTCAGGAAATAAATTATCCGAATTGCCATTCAATATCATGAAATTAAAAAATCTTAAAGAAATTATGCTTGACGAAAATAATTTCGACAACATTCCACAAAATATTTTACAGCTTGAGCAACTTGAATATATAAGCTTTTTTGACAATAAAATTTCGACAATATCACTTAAAGAAACAGATTTGCCAAACTTACAATCAATTAATTTGTGTTATAATAACTTAGTTAATTTTCCGACTGATTTATCTAAACTTAAAAATCTAAAATATATCATTATGTGGTATAGTAAAGTGGAAAAAATCTCACCTCAGATAAAAAATTTAAAGAATATTGAAGTTTTAAATCTTGAGGGTAATCGAATCAAAAATTTACCCTCAGAATTTTCAGAACTACAGAATCTTAAAAAATTATCTTTCAGAAATAATCAATTAGAAACCAACGATTTAAAACCAATTTGGAAATTGAGAAACCTAGATGAATTAGAAATTGAGAGAAACAATATTAAAGAAATCCCTCACGATATTTCAAACCTACGCAAACTAAAAAATTTATCAATTGGAATTAATCCTATCGAAACTATTCCTACGAGTATTTCCGAACTTAGAAATCTTGAACAGCTTGGATTAGTTTCACTGCGTGACTTCAATTGGACTGAAACATTCAAAATTATTTCTAAAATAAAAAGCTTGAGAAGAATTGGATTTCCTTCTTCAGGATTAACAAAAATGCCTGATGGTTTTGAAAAATTGACTCAGATAAAAACATTTTGGATAAACGGAAATGCATTTGATAAAGCAGAACAAGAAAGATTAAAAAAATTACTTCCAAATGCCGAGTTGAGCTTTAATTAAAATATACGTAAATGAAACCCATCCAATCCGACCTTAACGAAAAACTCCTTCAACAAAACTTCTCTTTCACTTTAGAAAGCGAAAACCTACAACTTCAAAAATGTCAAAAAATCGCTCAGACTTTCGTTGAATTAGAAAATGGAATTGCAGTTTTGAGCGACCTTCAAAACAATAAAAGTTATGTTTATTCGGGGAAGTTGACTGATGAACTACAAATTTTTCAAGGACAAAATACTCAGGAAATCGAAAGTATTTGGGAAGAGGAACTTTTTACGAAGTTAAATGCTGAAGATGTTTTGCAGAAACATTTGCTGGAGCTTCAGTTTTTTCAGCTTATTAAGACGATTCCGTTTGAGGAGCACAAAGATTATTATGTGGTGAGCAGATTGAGAATAGCTGACAATTCAAATCAGAAGGCGCTTTTGCACAAGATGTTTTACTTCACCAATGCGAATGATAAAAATGTGGAACTCGCGCTCTGTCTTTATCATTTTGATTTCCTGAATTCCTCGCTTCATCACGGGATGATTATTAATACGGCGAACAGTTCTGTCATTCATCAGACGGAAGATGGGAATTCTGCTTTTCTTTCGGTTCGGGAAAAGGAAATTTTGAAGATGATCCAGGAAGGGAAACGGAGTAAGGAAATTGCAGAACTGCTTTTTATCAGTATCAATACCGTGAATCGTCATCGGCAGAATATATTGGAGAAACTGCGTGTTGGGAATATGACGGAAGCTTGTATGATGGCAGCGAAGCTAAGATGGATTTAAAAAAGAGACGAGAAAAAAGGAAAAAGAATAAAGATTAAAAATATCGAAATGTTTGTGGAAAGTTTAATTTGTGGTGAAAATCCCTAGCCCTGATTGTAGTGGAAATCCCACAGCAGGCGAGGGACAAAGCGAGGGCGCGAGGAATTGCAACGGAAAGCAGGTTACCGGCTCCTAATTATTTAAATTATTATTTTTCGTTTTCTAATTCCTTGAGGTCGATGTCTTTGATGTTGGCTTCTATCTTCTCGACTTTCAGGCTTTGACGCAGATAGCCGAACAGACTCATATACCAATTGGCGACCCAAACCAACGCGAAAAATGCCAACAGATAACCGCGCCAATCGTCATACAGCAATTTGTATCGCGTGATCACAAGAAATATAAGACTGATGTAATGGCTGAAACAGTACTCACAGGTGAAGAGGTAAAAGAATTTACGTTTGGCAAGTGACTTGGTAGTGCCGCAAACATTCTGGCAGTATTCCCTCGGTTCCCGGAAAATTTCTTCGTGTGTGACCGTCCAAGCGACGCAAGCGACAGGAAGTGCAATGACGAGCAGATAGATAATCTGAGAGGCTAGAGACATCATAGTTTTGGTTTTGAAGTGATTATATAATAATCGATTAGCAGTAAAATCAGTGCCAAAAAAAACTCAGAACCATTTCTGATCCTGAGTTTTTAAACAAATAACTAAAAATAAATATTAATGCGCTGAGCTAAGGTCGATCTTCTCCCCTTTGCCTTTGCGTTCTCTTACGAACAATACGAATGGGATACAGATAAGGAACATTAATCCTAAATATAAAAATACATCCATATAGGACAGTACAGTTGCCTGTTTCGTAACGCCATAATCAAGCATTTGATAAGCTGCTTGGAGTGCTTTGTCTGGCGAATATCCTTTAGCGATGAAACTGCCTTTGAGCGCCGCGACTCTCTGTTGCACATCTAGGTCATTGACATCCAGATGTGCTACAAGCGTGCTCCTGTAAAGTTCACTTTTGTTGGCTATGAATGTTGTGATTGCAGCAATACCAAATGAACCTCCTAGCTGACGCATCATTCCTGTAAACGCTGCACCCTGACCAATTTCCGGACCTTTCAGAGTACTAAGTGAAAGTGATGTGATCGGAATAAATAACAATCCTAATCCCATTCCGCGGACAATCAGCATCCAGAAGAACGCATCTTTTCCTGTGTCCGGCGTAATGATCTTATAACCCCAGAAACTATAAACAAAGAATACCAATAATCCCAAAGCTACCAAAATCTGTTGTTTAACACCTCTGGTAAGAAGTTGCCCGATGATAGGCATCATAAATGCGGTCGTCAATGCTGCAGGAATCATTAAAGCTCCTGATTGCAACGCCGTCCAGCCCAAAATACTCTGCGTATAAAGCGGAACGATGAATGTTGAACCGTACAAACCAAATCCTAAAACGAAGGACATAATGGTTCCAATCCTCAGGTTTCCGTTCTTCAAAACTCTAAGTTCTACAATCGGATATTTGAAGGTAAGTTCCCGCCAAATGAATAATATAAATCCAACAACTGCCGTCACAGTCAGGAAAACGATTGCTTTACTTTCGAACCAGTCGTCTTCGTGGCCTCTTTCCAAAATGTATTGCAATGAACCTACGAAAGCTGCCAAAAGTGCAATTCCAGCCCAATCGACATCGGAAGCCGAACGTTTCTCGGAGTATCGCGGACTTTTTACAAACTGGATCGTTAATAATGTAGCGATAATCCCTAAAGGAATATTAATGTAAAAAATAAACGGCCAGCTGTAATTATCAACAATATAACCTCCCAACGGCGGACCAAGAGTTGGTCCAATGATTACACCCAGACCATAAATTGCCTGAGCCATACTTCTCTTCTCGACCGGATAAGATTCTGTAATGATCGTCTGCGAAGTCACCAAAAGTGCTCCACCTCCAATTCCCTGCATCAACCGGAAAAATACCAATTCCCAAATATTGGTGGCATTACCACAGAGAAAGGAAAAAATCGTGAATATAATGATGGAAGCCGCAAAGTAATTTCGTCTACCGAACTGCTGAGACAGCCAGCTTGTCATCGGAACGATAATTACGTTACCAATGGCATAAGCGGTGATGACCCAACCCACTTCAGAAAGTGTAGCACCAAGATTACCTTTCATCTCATTCAAGGCGACATTCACAATCGTGGAATCCACAATCTCCAGAAGGGCGCACATAATGGCTGTTATAGTAATAATGGTTCTGCGGAATCCATATTCTACTAATGAATCGTCTTGCATAATTTTTAGGTTTTAGATATTAGGAATAAGGTAATAGTGAAAAAGCATTTTAAACTGATAGCTAAGACCTTATTGCTGATACCTTATTTTAGGGAAACCGTTGTTTGAACGTTCATTCCTACACGTAGTTTTTTCATAATGTCTTCATTAAGGTTGTCAAATGTGATCTTCACCGGAAGTCTCTGAACTACTTTTACGAAGTTTCCACTCGCGTTGTCCGGAGGAAGCAATGCGAATGCAGAACCTGTTGCCGGAGAGAAAGAACTGATTGTTCCCTGGAATTTCTGATCAGGATAAGCATCGATCTCGATCTCTACTTTTTGTCCTTCTACCATTTTTTCAACCTGAGTTTCTTTGTAATTCGCCACAATCCATTTCTTGTTGCTCAAAACCACGCTGAATAATTGCGAACCTGCCTGAATGTATTGTCCTGCCTGAACTGGAATCTTCGAAACGTAACCACTTTCTTTCGCAGTGATTACGGTGTAAGAAAGATTCAGTTTTGCATTTTCAACATCCACTTGTCTTTGTTTCAAAGTAGAATTGGCGATTCCAATATTCTGATAAGTTGCGTTGGATTGAGAAGTCACAACACCAGTCTGAACATTTGCCTGATTTTTCTGGTCTACCAAGACCTGAAGTTGTTTCTGAGCTGTCTGATAAGCTGCAGAAGCCTGCTCGTATTGCTGTTGCGTGATCGTGTGGTCTTTTACTAATTCAGAATATCTTTTCATATCCTGTTCTGTTCTCCACACGTTCACTTTTGCTGCTTCTATCTGTGCATTGGCTGTCTGAACTGCAGCTCTTGAATTATTAATCCCGGAAGCTGCAGCCTCTGAACCAGCGTACGCAGAGGCAACATTGCTTTGAGCTGTTCCTAAAGCCGCTTCCGCCTGAGCAACGGCCATAGTCTGATCTCTATTGTCAAGGATAATTAATGTATCTCCTTTTTTAACGAATTGATTGTCTTTTACTTTAACCTCAGAAATATAACCTGAAATCTTGGAAATCACTGGACTAACATCTGCTGCAATCTGTGCATCATCGGTCTCTTCGTGAGCTTGTCCGTATTGGTATTGTCTGAAACCGAAGAAGGCCGCTGCCAAAACCGCAACTGTTAAAACGATGTAGAAAACCGGACTTTTTTTCTTTTTCACAGGAACTTCTCCCTGCTCGAATTTTATATTATCTTGTGCCATTTTATTGATAGTTTATTATAATTAGTTATTGATAGTTCCTGTTGTTTGTAGTAATTTTTTGTGAGCTAATGCTGCGTCAGCTTTTGAAGTCACGACATTTACATTTGCTGTGATCTTCGCTGTGTCAGCATCCAGAAGGTTGGTAATGGTTTCCAATCCTGCATTATATTTATTAAGTGTAATTCTGTAATTTTCCTCTGCCTGCTCCAATGCTCTTTGATAAACATCGATTTTTTTGTGCGCATAAAGATCATTCTGATAATCACGTTTCACTTCCAAAGTCACATTGTCATTTAGCAAATCGTTGTTGGCTGCCAATTCCTGTTCTTTAGCCTTGGATTGAACATAGCTTGAATTTTTCTTCCAAATGTTGGAAAGGTTATATTGTAATCCAACTCCTATATTTACAGCATTATAAATTGTCAAAAGTTTCGGAACATCTGCTGCAACATAACCTCCTGTGAAAGCTAATGAAGGAAGATTTTCCGCTTTTGCCGATTTGCTTCCAAGCGCTGCTGCTTTTCTTTGATAGTCTAAAGCTTTCAAATCATTTCTGTTTTCTCTGGCTAAGTTCAAATAGTAATCGTCCGGTTTTGTAAGATCATCTTCTCCGATGTAATTGGAATCAACTTCGATTTCTGTGTTGTCAGGAAGACCTAATAACAGATCCATATTGATGTTGGCGATGCTGTAATTATTCTCAGCTTCCATCAATTGTAATTCGATATTGGAGGTTTGAAGTTGTGCTTTCAAACGGTCGTTTCTTGCGATTACGCCATTATTTTCCAGCTTAATGAAAGATTGATCTCTTTTTTGAGATGATGCTAAATTCTCTTTTAAAAGTTTCACAACTTCATTCGCTTTGAACAAGTTGTTGTAAGCTTGTGAAATATTGTAAGCGATTGCATTTTTATCATTTTCAGTGGTCAGTTTTGAAGCTTCAACCAGATATTCTGCAGATTTGATCCCGTATTTGATTCTTCCACCTGAGTAGATCGGAACAGAAACGTTTGCAGAACCATACAGAACATTACTCACTTTTGGTCCGCCACCAGACATTCCCTGGATTTTAAGATCTACGTGTGGTTCGAACGGTAAATACAAATAACTGCCGGAAACTGTCAATTCCGGTAATTGCTTGTTTTTTGCTGCCAAAAGGTTGGCAGTAGATTCTTCGATCTGAGCTCGGTCTATCTTTAGATTTTTGCTGTTTTCGATTCCTAATTTAACCGCTTCCTGAAGACTTATAGTTCTTTTTTCCTGAGCAGAAAAGAAACTGAAAGTTCCGACAAGAATAATTGCTGTTAAAAATTGATTCATTGTTTGCATTATTATAATTAAGTCTAATTTATTGTTCGTTATATCCTACTAAAGCTCTTACGATTGTTTTCACATGAATTGATGCTTCCTGGAAATATTGGTTTTCGTAATGCTTATCATCAAAATCCGGATTATGCTTTTTCAGATACTCCTTATACATTTTAATACCGTGCATTGCATTGAAAATTGTTCCTGAAATTGTGCATTGAACCAAATGATAAGAAGGTTTCTTGGTGAAAATTCCTTTTTCCAGACCTTGTTCTATAATCTTTTGGTTGATTTCTATATAATTGATTTTTGATGCTCTAAGAAAGTTTTGAATATTTTTATTTTGACTGATGACTTGCTGTGTGTGAACGAGTAAAAAGAAATCTCTGAGCCTCTGAACGCGGTTTACGAAATTATCTATAAATGCATCGATTTTTTGGATTTCATTCAGTTCGTCGTTTTCCAAAATATTCTTGGCGAAATTGAGTCCTTCCTCCATTCTCCATTTGAAAAGTTCTTCCATCAGATTTTCCTTAGAACCAAAATAATAGGAAATCATCGAAACATTGACTTTCGCTTTCGTGGCAATATCTCGTACCGAAGTCCCATTATATCCGTTGGCAGCAAAGAGTTTCTCTGCAACCATCATAATATGTTCTTCTTTTGTTGGCATAATTGATTTT
>Ga0308163_10002572_pt1 | contig 16452 bp, 13 predicted proteins | sample PhyTR1_FD_201037 | JGI IMG/M metagenome (GOLD analysis project Ga0308163, IMG submission 201037) | Phyllosphere microbial communities from UC Gill Tract Community Farm, Albany, California, United States - DLSLT.R1 | ecosystem: Host-associated > Plants > Phyllosphere > Unclassified | place: USA...
GAGGTTAGATTCTCGTCAAACGCTGACTTGTATTTTTCGTGTACATCAGTATGTTCAGTTAGTCCCATAATGTGGTCTGGAATTTTCAAACGCCGGGATTTCTTCAATTCAAGTACGAATTCTAGCCCTTTACTATCAATAGGCGATTCAGAAAAACGCTCAGGTAAATGAAGATCTAAGATCAATAAATGTACTTGCTGTTGTAAAGCTTTTCTGGCTCCTACTAAGTCAACCACGATTTCAAAGCTACATACTTTAACATCCTCTAAAACGGCCCTGATTTTTGCAGCTTTGAATGGAGTATCTTCTACGACTAATATTTTGATCATAAATAGGTGTTCAAGTTTTCTTTTAATAAGCCTTTCCAGGCTGTGGAACCCGGTTTATAAAATATGATCTTCAAATATATACCTTTAAAGTCCTCGGAAAATGATTTGTGCCATTCTTCCAGAGAAGACGTTTTTCCATTTTCTCCGAAGGTATCATATTGAGTGATAATAATTACTCTTGCAGGGATGCGCTTTCTCCTTATTTCTCTCAAAATGTCTCGGCCAGCCATTGGTCGATGTTTATACCCATCTTCTCCCGGTTTGATATCATAATTTGGTAGTTGCATATCTAGCAGTACGATGTCGAAATGATCTTTTAGAATCATTTTTAGACCGGACTGATATGACATCCGGTCGTGGAGTTCGGCGGATGGATATTCAATTTTAAGATAATCTAATAGGCCTTTCAGTTTGATGGGATCGTCTTCTATGATTAGAATTTTCATGATATAATTTTTAGGCCAATAATATCAAATGTAAGCATGCTGGTAAAAATCTGCTGGTCGTCTAATTGACCAAGGCCAAGACTTATTGTATTTGATTTTCGTTTTAAATCGTGCTTCAAGGTTTTCTTGATTTTCGGAAAGCCAGTTCCGCCTTCTTTGTTGATTCTATCATAAGTTACTTCATCTTTGATTTTTTCCCTCGTAGCTAAAATTCTCTTTTGAACTTTTTCCAAATACATGACATCATTTAACATATTGTTTTTTACAACTACGTTCAAGATTTCTCCGTCCTGGATTATACTGATAGTCACCCAAAGTTCTTCTGAAGCTAATTTTGAATGTTTAATGGCATTATCAAGAAGATAGTATAGAATATCGGTAAAGTAAGGAAATAAGTCGCCGTCAAATTTAAGATCACATTTGATATCGTATTTAATATTAGCATCCTTGAATAATGGATTAATAGTTTGGAGTGTATTTACACTTGACTCGGCCAATACCGAAAAATCAAACTCTTCAATGATCTTTTTTGTGCTTCTATTAAACCATTCGGAAATATTTCCAATTTCTACAACTATTGCAGTTCTGCAATTCCTGATTGTAAATACCAATTCTTGAACAACGGCGGCAAGATTAGTCCCTTCAACATATGTTATTTTACTAATTTCGTGTTCAAGTTTATCAAAGACTTTCTCAATATTAGCTGTTAGCTGATCATTTAAATATTTTTTGATGGATGTTAAACATATTTCCGTCCGGTTCCATAGTTCAAATATAACCTGCTCGATGAAATTATCGTATTCCTTAATGGAGCCGAATTTGTTACTAAATAAATCCAACAACTGATTTTGATCGTACGAAAAGTCAAACAGACCATTTGTTCCTTTATTCTTCTCTGTAATAATTTGAATTGTTTGTAGTTTCAGTGTTTCAGCAATTGCATCTATCTCTCCGGAAAATATATTAAACGCATCATTAAGGTCTTCATACCGGGTTATATCGACTTCATACATGCGCAAAAGCCAATAGTCATTTGGGAGATAAGCATTATCAATTTCGTTTCTAACAGTAATTAGATGATTGGTTTCAAATACACTCCGTATTTGTCCAAGCAACGTACCATGTCTAATTCTCATACTCAAATAGGTATCAAGACCATGGTCTCTGTCAAAGATAAAACGATCTCTAACCTTCAAAAATGCCTCTTTAAAATGAAGAAAACGGTTATAGCTAGTCAGTTTGACATTATCCAGATCCTCATTTTGTTCGATCGGCTGATCTTCAGGATTGTCGACATAATATACCAACATATTTCCGACAGAATCTACAATCTTATTTAGCTGATCGAGCGGAAGGGATGCAATTTCAATGTTTCTGTTAAAGTTTTCACGCAACTCTTTTTGCAGACTTTCTTTTAAGCTTGGAACATCAACATAGATCTTACTATAATTAATTTGTTTGATACCCTTGCGGACAAGTATCTTGCGCAGAAGATCTGAGATTTCTGATTCAACGTCACTCGGATCATCCAACTTTCCAACTAGGAAATTGCATACCTCAAGCCTTTCCAGATCCAGTTCCTCTTGGTTTTCAAATGCAGAACTGGAATGTAAAACATCATGTGTACAAACTTTCAGCAAAAAATTTAAATCGCGTAGGTCGTATTGATCATAAACTTGAATTAGCTCGCGTGGTTTTTCATATCCAAGTATTGCGATATAATTATCATAACTTACATATAGGTCATAGGATTCTATTGCGTCTTTATAGTATGCTAAATAAATAGGCAGGCATACATTTCCTTGTAAAGCTTCATCTTCAGTGTTAATTAGTAACTTGAGTAAATAAGGGTTAAAGAATCTTTCTCTGAAACTTGGAATATTGATAACTGAGTCAACTGTCAGCTCTACGGCTTCACCCAATCGATTTAGCTGAATCAGGCAATTAAATTTGCCTATCAATATATCCAGGACTATGTGTGCGTTTTGGAATTCTTGAAATTCATCGCTCAGTTGAATATGCTCGTACACTCTTAAAGCCTCATTTAGCAAACCATGATTTTTCAGGACCACTGCATGATATTTCAACTCCCGTAACGAATGGAGCCCAAGATTTTCAATCCTTTTAATCTTTTTTATGCCTTTAATAAGAGTCACTGTTGAATTTCCAGTACCATTAACTTCAAAGTTACTCAAATAGGTTTCCTGATTTTTTGTCTCCAAGAATTGATAAAGCGCGGGGTTGTTCATCGTTGAATTTGCGAGATACAATTTGAAAAAATCAATTTCTTGGAAAACAGGAAATCGAAAAGGCATTTCTTCATTTAAAGTATGAAATAACCCGACGGCGAGGGGGTGATTACCCAGCTGATGCAAAAGTTTGTAGATGTCTGAATATGCTTCTGGTGAAAAAGAGTCATCTTTCTTCAATAGCCTATACAGTGACTGTATAATTTGATCGATTAAGCATCCACCGGCGCCGAAGTGTTTCGGTAAAAGGCCTAAGTTGATAGAAGCCTTGACGTAAAGCAATATAGTATGGTATGAGCGTGGATCATTCAATATCAATCGTTCCGCCTCATTGACCACTTTTGAATAGTTGCTTGTAGTATAAAATTCTAAAAGTGAAGCAAATCTATGGTCTTGCTTTGAAACTTCCTTGAATTGCCCGCAAATATTGCTGATGACATTCAACTCAGGATCATCAACTTGTTTGGATAGTTTTATCAAGTGTTGCTTCCATACTACTGTAATCGCATCGGATTCTTTTTCGCATAACTTAATCTTAGCTAACTGCTTAAAGGTCATAAATCTATCAATAATAGAGAGCCTCCCATCAATATGAAGTATTAGTTCGGCATCTGTATATTTTAATTTTCTGAAAAAATCTACTTTAAAGTATACATAATCTTCTATAGTATTTCCTGCCGACTGTAAATATTTATCAATAAAGACTTCAAACTGCGTGGCTGAAATGTTTTTTTCGGCTCTTATACTTGTGTAATGAACGACAAAACTCGTTATAGTGGATATATCATCTGTTAAAAATTGGCTTAGTAAATCTTTGTTTCCAACAAAACCCCGTTCTAACTCTGCTAAAAAAATCTTTTGTTGCATGCCCCAACTAGAGACAGATATGGTCTTTTCTATCTTTTCCAAGATAATTTTCGCAGACTGATAATCTCCAAGTAATAAGTTCCTAGAGTATTCATTTTCTAATTTAGAAAAACGGTTTAATTCGTCAGAATAGTCTACTAAAAAGCGAGATACCCAAGCAATTTCCCTACTTGCATTTTTGATAAATGGGCCTGGCTCCTTAAAAAGTTCACTATACTCGTATGCTATTGGATACGCTGTTATAAAATTAAACACTTCTTCACTTACCTGTTCTAAAATCTTATCAGTTTCGGCCGGTGTAAGGGTGTATTTTAAATGCTTAAGTAAGAAGTTGCGGTGCACATTTGGCGGCAGAATTCCTGATTTTAGTAGCTTTATAAATTCTCTTGCTTGCTCTCTTTTTTTTGACGCCTTTTTTGCCGACATTTCAATGTTAGGTTCTAATATTTCTGAAAAATAGCAAAAAATAATGTTCTTTAAAATTTGTGTTCTCAACAGTGTGGTAGCCAAGGATGATGATCAGCTCCAGGTTCGTTTTTTGAGACACCTTTTTTTAGGTTTAATTCTATGAAAAGGTGCTCAAAAGAATTTGACGGTAATAAAAATTATATAATATAACTGGGTTTTGTCTAATCATTACTATAAATATGAAGGTCTATTTTAATACTTTATTTTTGAACAGAATTGTCTGTAAACGAGATATTCTCTTTAACATATCCAAACATATTGAAGGAATGTTCACTACCGTTCCATTGAGGTAGTGGTTAATTCTTGTAGCTGTAAGTTGGGACTTTCTTAACAACAAAGCCCAACATTTCTGTCAGGCTTTGTTGGTGGATGATGTATGTTTATTTCTTTAATCTGTTCCTGTTGCTGCAAGTGAACTGCCAACTTCAACAACTGCATCTCTAATATCTGTTGATTTTACTTCGAACTTTCGCCTATATGCTACATACATTTCTAGTGCATATAAAGCAGGTATCCTATGTGTTGTCTTACAAGGTTCTATAGCACTTTTCCCTTTATGGATATTAAAAATTAATAACTATAATAATGTCAGTTTAATAGATTAATAAACAATTATTACGGATAGGTTATGCTGATGTAACCAGCTCCAGTATTAACACCCGTCTGGGTACTTCCTTGCAATGAGCCTATATATCCACTCCCGCCTCCACCGCCAGATGAATTCCCCCCGGCCCCACCGTAATAACCACCACCGCCACCACCACCAATTGCATTTGTACTACCTGAATTTCCACCTTGGAGATAGCTCCCATTATATTGTGATAGGGTATAAGTACCGCCAGAAGTTTGTGTTCCTCCACCTCCTCCCTGACCGCCGCCGATTCCGACGAAACCTTGATTACCCGTGAGGCCTCCGCCAGCGCCTACTCCTCCTGAGTTATCACTACTGCCACCACCGCCACCTGCAATAGCGCTGGTAGTTCCATCTACTGAAATAGCAGAGTATCCACCTCCGGATCCATAATTAGTGCCATAACCAGTTCCACCCCCATTGTTGGTAGCAACTGAACGTCCGTTAGCAGGCGAATTAGCTCCCTTACCACCAGGACTCAAAGAAAGGGCCTGTCCTGCAGAAACAGGGATCCTTACAGTAGTAAATCCGCCCAATCCACCATTTGATCCTCCTCCCTGACCACCGTATATCTGGCCAAGAATTGATGTTATACCAACAGGAATATAGGCCGTAACCGTTGTAATTCCACTTGTAGTTCCGCTAGTGGTAAACCGTGTTTCTGTACCATAACTTGTACCTAATGCATTGGTGGCATATGATTTTATATAATAGGTCGTTAAAGGCGTTAATCCTGTTATTGAACTGGTATATGTGCCAGCACCTGTGCCATTAGAAGTCTGTGTAGTGGTATTAGAGGCATTGTATAATGCTCCAGATGAAGTACTCCAGATCACGCCCCGGGCTGTAGTTAATCCTCCATCATCAATTACATTAGCATTTACCGTTGCAGTAGTATTGCCTACAGCTGAGAAGGCATATGTGCCAACTGTTGGTTTAGCAGGTGCAATAAAAGTATAAACTTCTCCATACCCTGTGGCATCATTATTTGTGGCATATGCCCTGACATAATATGTTGTTCCTGCTGTGAGCGAACTGAGGTTGCTTGTAAAGGTACCTGTTCCTGCTCCATTAGTAGTTTTTGTAGTACTGCTAATTGGTGGCGGATTCGTAGTAGACCATACAATCCCCCGAGAAATTACTGTAGATCCACCAGTAGTAGTAACATTGCCCCCACTTGAAACAGACGCCCCGCTAATAACTGGTGCGGTAGTGGTAACTGTAGGCGCTGAAGCTACTGCAGTTTTAAATGAAGTTTCTGCGCCATATGCTGTACCAATAGCATTGGTCGCATAAGCGCGTACGTAATAGGTTGTGTTAGCTATTAAACCAGTTAAATCACTGACAAAAGCACCTGTCCCTGGAGCGGTAATTGCTTCAGCTGTTTTTGTAGTAAGGTCGACTGTAGGTGCTGAGGAAGTAGACCATACCACTCCTTTGGCAGTGATATTTGAACCCTTTGTGTTGGTAATTTCCCCACCGCTACGGGCCCCATTAGCCGATATTGCTGTAACTGCCGCTGTTTGCAGCAGCACTGGAATTTTTGCCGAACCGGCTGTAAAAGTAACTTCCTGCCCGTAACTGGTGCCATTGCCATTTGTTGCATAAGCCCTTACATAATATGTTTGATTAGGCAGCAATCCATAAAGTGTGCTGTTAAAGGTTCCAGTACCACTGCCATTTACTGTTACAAAATCAGCAACAGTTGGTCCGGATGACGTTTTCCAGCACACTCCTCTTGCCGTAACTGGTGTTGCGCCTGCACTGGTGACACCCCCCCCTGCAAGCGCTGTATCTGGTTTGGCACTTACAGCATCAATTATAGCTGTAGATACAACCGGAAGGTTAGAAGCCGACGGTGTACCAGGTGCCACCCAGGCGCCTGGCTCAGGAGCAATACTTGCGTTGAAGATTTGCAATAATCGTAATGTCGTATTATAAATGATAGTATTATCTGGCGCCGGGCTGGCATTGGTATATAAAGCATCACGTTCGGCAGTACTATATTTTGGTATAGCCAAATCGTTTTTACTTATGAGCTCTGGATTTCCGGATGTTATATTAGTAGCAAAAACTTTATTTGCATCAGTAGCCCCAGCCGTTGCTAACTTAGCAACAGTTACTTTTTTATCACCAATAGTGGTAACCCCTATAGGACTAACCGTTATATCTCCTGAAAGCGCAACCGCAACAGCCCGATTGCTAGCATTACCAAGCATCACCTGTCCACTTGCTAAATTAAAATTTCCAAATGATGACCAGGCGTTATTCTCTCTGATATAGAATTTATTGGTGGCTACATCATAGGCCATACTTCCGTTATCAATGGTACCACTCAAATTTGTAATATTAGTGATCCTGGGAATAACCATCACTTTTGATAATGAATTGATATCCAGAATAACATTTGGGTTGGTGAAGGAAGCGCTTCCTATAACCAAACCTGCCGCATTAACAATGTTTTTGGCATTCATGTTCAGGTCTTTGGTGGCGACATGGCTTCCCATATTATCGCCTAAATATTGCAGCTGCTGAGCAGAAAGTCCTAAACTTAGGTTTAGTAACAACGCTAACAGAAAATCCCTGACAAGGGAAAATTTGATAGATAGATTTTTGTTCATAGAGACATTATTTGATCATTCACAAATTACTATTCATGTTTTCCCATGAAAATTAAATTGAAACATTGAGTTTCAATAATATGGGGGGATATACATATATAAATGCAAATATATAAAAAACATGAAATAATAAGTTTCATTGATGATGAAATATGCGATATATTTGATTTTTATAGATATAATATGTTTCTTCTTTTTTGATCAACTACGTATACGGATAGGTGTGAGAAAGAAATATGTATTAGATAGACATTTGCTCATATTATAAGGTGTCTAAAATCAATTTATATAATGCAGTATGGTGAGGAAAAGAAAAATAATAATTTTGCAATTAAATAGGCAAACAGATATGACTTTGTTTTCTAAGGGTGCATATTTTATACATATTCTTTGTGATAAGGGAATGGCAAGTTTTAAAATCAATAATATATCCTATGAACTAGGTAAGGATGATGTGCTAACCTGTCTACCATCAATAAGGATAGAGGACTTGAAATTTTCAGAAGATTTTAATGCTATTGGGCTTTTTATGTCCTGGGATATATTCAACAAAAGTAGTCCGGATATTTCTTTGGGAGTCAAGGCAAGTATATTATGTAAACACAATCCTGTGATACATCTAGATAGTGATCGGGCGAAGGTGTATAGCTCCAACTTTGATATTTTGGAAGAAAAGTATAATAATAATGATGGCTATGCTTTTCAAGATAAATTGATAGAGGCACAAGTCCACGTCTTTACACTTGAGATGTGGAAACTATTTACTTTACACATCCAGGATCGTAAAATCTATAAAAAAAAGGGAGCACATTTTGAACAATTTAAACTCCTGGCGCAGGAACATTGTATGGAACATCGAAAATTAAAATTTTATGCAGATAAGCTATCCGTAAGTACTATCCATTTGTCTATGGTGTGTGCAGAGAATGGGCCTAAGTTCGCAAAAGAGTGGATTGAATACTATACGGCCAAACATCTAGCTGTATTTTTAGAGAACCCGAATATAGACATCAAAGAAATAGCTGCACATTTTAAATTCTGCAATGCGGCACATCTTACTACTTTTGTAAAGCGTCTTTTTGGCACTACTCCTTTAAAGTATAGGAAACAATTATATGCAAATGTTCAAAGCCCAGGTAAATGCTAGTATATATAAACTGATCCTGTATAGTGGTATTAGTTAAAAATTAATAAGTCGAGAGATTTCGCTTACCATAAGATGAATTATTGTTGAACCTTATTTTAAATCACTTGTTTTTGAAAGTGACAAATAGTGCAGGAAGGTCCATATATACCTTTCATATCACTCCTGGTTTCTTGATCTATAGAGCTACTGAGGCTGGTGCTTTCTCTTTTGTTGTACTTGACATTGAAGATTAACAGCTGAAAGAAAATAGGGTAGGGGATACCTTCCTTTAATAGGTGAAAAGCTAACAGAAAATTGAGATGGATATCTTTCTTTTTTGAGACTACCTCCTTCAGTGTAGAAACAGGATTATTTTTCAAATTTTATAACTGCACCTTTCAAAACAGTCCGATTTTTAGGGAAGGTTACTGTTTGTCACTGCACCAGAGCACCACTTAAAACGCGTAGAAAAGCACCATCAAAACCTGCGTGAGCCTGAAAAAATTGGCTCATGAGTACCAAGTTGTTGCTTTGCTTTTTAAAACCACAATTTTTTATATATATCGATAAATCTTCTATGATAATTAATTTGCCCCAGGTGATAAGTCAGATGAGTTGTCAAATGCATTAATAAATAGGTTACGGATGTTTTTTCGTCGAATACCAGGATTGGGAATTCAAGATCCAAATCGCTTTCATTTAAATTATGGATCGCAACATTGATAACGTCAATAGTATTGTCAATTTTATCAAGTAATTCTGCCTTAGGAATATTCCTTATAGAAAACTCTGATTCCCTGTTTCTTACGTATCCGTTTTTACTGATTTCGTTACCTATATACGTATTGAGGTTGCCTATTAAATGTAGGCAAAGGTTCCCGGCTGAGTTGGTGATGTTTCCTTTTACCTTCCAAATATTTTCTTCATTCCCTGTACATTTCAATGCGAAGCCTTTTTAGATCCCGGGTGAATAACGAATTTAAGGTGTCAATCAACATGTAGCTATTCTTTAAATTCCCCTTCAAATATGATAACCGCTTCTCCAAAAATCAACACGCTGTCTTCAAGTAGTTCGGTTTTCATCATACCGGTTCTTGCGGAAGATTGAAATGCACTTAACCGATTTTTTCCCAGTTTCATTGCCCAATACTTTGTCAGAAACGTTTGCACACCGCCTGTCACAGGGTCTTCATTCGTTCCTGCCCAGGGCCAAAAATAGCGATAATGAAAATCATATTCAGTACCATCAGCTTGAGCTGTAACTAATACACCATTGATGCCAGAATAAGATTGAAGCAAAGCTTGAAAATTCGGTTGTAAATTGGACAGTGCATCCGTGCCTCTCATTTCGATAAGTATAATTTTGTTTTTTGGACTATATTTTCTGTTCAACATACTAGTGATGCCAAGTGCATCTAATACGGGCTGTGGAACCTCTATCTCTTCGGTATCATGAATCGGAAATTGCATGACAATTTGCTGCTCATGTTTACATATTTTCAATTCCACATTCTCGCAGTTTAAGAAGTTTATATATTCAAGATCTGTACTATCAAACAGAATTTTTGAAGATGCCAAAGTAGCATGTCCGCACAATGGGATTTCCTTTTTTGGTGTAAAGAACCGAATACTATAAATTCCTCTATTTAGCTCTTTTAAAAAGGCAGTTTCTGAAAATCCGATTTCTGAAGCAATATGTTGCATTATTGCATCGCCGAGATCATTTTTATAAATACAAACTGCTGCTGGGTTACCCTTAAATTTTTGATTTGTAAAAGAGTCTACAAAATATGTTTTCATATATAATTATTTTTTGAGGCAGAAAGACAAAGAAGTAGAGGCTTATAATATATTTCATTGTTTATTGATGTAAGTCCTTTGAATTAACTGATAATAGTCGGTCAAGAGAAACACATGTTTCTATTTTACTTTTAAGAGCAAACAATTCGGCCTTGTAATTTAATTCCTTCCACCCTCTTTTTACTACTATTATTTTAACATTAGACGGGTCATCAGCTGCGCACTTCAAAAATCTTTTATCACCTAAACTTAGGGTGTCGTCATAAGATTTTTGCCGATAATAACGGACATAAGTCATTTGACTTCGGTGCCGATCACCATGAAACACGAAAATATAAAAACCAAAGAGGAGTATGCGCTGGTTTTATTAGTCTTTGATTATCTCATTATCATTATAAGATTTCTATCTATCAGACATCGTTTTCCATATGTTTACCATTATGTTCGGTTCGCCTGGGTTAGGTCTATCAATTCCATAAACTGTCAGCGGAAAATTTAAAGGTTTTTGAATCTTCCAAATTTCATCATGTTTATAAGGAGGTAGAATTTGAACAGGGTCTCCAACCGCAATCCAATTGATGGGTACTGATTCATCTTCTGGTAAGACTGTATTTAAATGGATTATTCCATTTATTCTAACCTCTGAACCTCTTTTCAATATGGCTCCATGGAATATGGCTGCTCCTGTCGCGATGAATACATTATCCTCCAAAGTGCATCCTGCTAAATGAGAATTGGGCCCAACCAAACAATTGTTACCAATTCTAACAGGAAATTTGTCAGTTCCTCTAATTACCGCATTCTCAAGTATAATACAATTATCACCAATCACAATTGGGCTACTCTCAGCAATAATCTGAGCGCCAAACATTATCCTAACATTCTTACCAATTTTAACATCTCCAGAAATCACGGCGTTAGGAGCTATAAATGAAGAAGCATCGATTACTAGTTCTTTGTCCAGATGTTTAATTATTATAAATTATTTCGTTAAATGAGATAGTTATTTTCTCTTTTGTCGTACTCACTAATTTGTATTTAATTTATTCTGAAACTTAGACGCCTAACCAAATAGATTCAGACCATTATTTACTTTAAAAATTGTAGTTTATACAATTTGCTTAAGGAAGCTATAAAAACACCGATAAGGGCACAAATTAATGGAATGACAGGATAAACATTAAGGTTATAAATTACCACTTCATAAGCGCCAAAAACACCTTCTTTGATTTTGAGTCCGTTAAACAAATATGTAACAAACCTAGAAAACCAATAACCTAATCCATAAATCAATAATGCTGGCTTTAGGTATTTAAGAATGAGGCTTTTTCTTTCCATTATACAAGGATATTAATTCTTTAAATATAGTTTTTTTAAGTTCGTTTTTTAAGATTTCTTTCCTATGAAATTATCTGTGCCTAATGATTTTCCCTCGAATAGATAATCTAGCCACTTTGATCTAGGAATCGGTGTCATCGCATCAATTTTATTGTTTGTTTCATGTTCCGCTTTTAATAACAATTTGGCTAATTTAGGATTATCGTCCTCAATTTTTTTTAGCTGAATCATGTATTCCTCGTACCATCTTAATTTTGAATCGATGTCATATTCTTCAGTAACTTTATCATAAATGAATTTATTGAATCTTGCAACCTCATCAAATACATCGGTCAACAAAGCATAATAAAGTCCAAATAGATATCTTTCATTTGTATCGAAGTCCACTCGTTTTGTTTTTGGATACCATTTCACGAGCTTATTTACTGCATCTGGAAGCTTTTCAAAACAGGTGGAATAATCAGTTACATAACTCATATGAGCAAATTTGTTACGTATTTGAGCTAGCATTAAAAGTTTCTCCTTAGCATTATTATCAAAATACTGCACTTCTTTTAGAAGATCGATTTTAGTGCTGAATGGTAACGCTGCAGAACTTGAACCAAATAATTTACTGGTACCAGGTTTGATCCCTATAACAGCACAAATATTATGGGCTATCATTTCTTCCATTTGAATTGCATCTTCAATAACTTTCAATCGGATATCCATTCATTATTTTTTTAATTTAACATCTTCGTTTTGTAAGATACTTCTTTTCTCTTTGCCATAGTTAATGCCGAATATTTACAGTTAACAAAAAAATGCAGAGGCCATTCCTTCGTTTTTTGAGACAAATGTTTTCTTCCTTCCTCATAAGTCGATTTGTCCTAACAAGAACAAACCTATCGTACATACGTTGTAACATACTTTCAATGTGTATTCAATCATCTTGGCTTTTTTAAAATAATTATTTAATCAAAGAAATCTTGTGAGAGATTCTTAACAGCAGGCATAGAGCGCATAAGCATCGTGAATGACGCTTTTCTAGATAAAAGTCCCTTAATCTCTCTTTTAAGCTGAGATAGCTTATTTTGATCTGTTGTTAAACCGTATTCAGCAATAAGATGTAAAATTTCCTGATATCTTGTTTCTATAGCATGACGAAGTGATTGGGAAGTTTTTGAACTATATTCATCTGTACCATTATGTAGCCTTTCCAGAAGATTACAAGTATTTACTGCCTTAATATTATTAGTATCTAAAGGATCAAAGCCTGGAATTTTTCCAAAGCTGGAAACTGAGTATATAATTTCAGTTTCAACATCATCCGCTGGATCACAAGGATCAAGCCATCCACCGTTTGGAGTAATCCGGGGTTTATTCATATTTGCTTGATGTCCAGCTGGGTATAAGTTGTTCCATTGATATCTAAGCAGTGGGTTTACAGTCTGAGAAACAAAATGTTCAATATCCATTACATATGAATTGATAAATTTTTCTTCAGTGAGATAGCATTTGCTATGGAATACCGTATCAAATGCGTCCAGTAAATCACTATTGCGATAACTACCGGGTTTTTCCGGTTTAACAAGTGTAGGATCGGCAAGGTGATCTGCCAATTCAGTAATGTAGCTTTGGATTTCAGCCGTAACCAAAGATGATGGTGATACCCCGGGCCTCAAAATGTTTATCATTCCTCTTCAGTCAAACTTTTCAAATGATTAATCCGGCTTTCTATTTCCAGTCTCAGAGAAATTGATAGGTACTGCTCATTGTCAATTAGTAATTGTTTTAAAGTAAAGGTATCTTTTGCCTTAAAAGCATCATCAATGTTTTTCAGGATTTCATCGGCCACATTTGAAAATTGATTATCAAGCCCAAGATGTGTGGTCATGATCTCTACAAAACTGCTGCTCACCATATCCTTTGAACCGGTTTGCTTACTGGTCAAATCAAATATCATAACATTTTTTATGCTTGATATAACTGCTGGCGAATGACTGGCTACCACAAATTGTATATTCGGAAAGAATGATGTCAATATTGGTAGGATTTCATATTGCATCTCCAAATGCAAATGTGTTTCAGGCTCATCAATAATAACTATACCTGAAGGATCGAAATTAAAATTATTTTTCTCCTTCCGAATCAAGTCGATTCGCATCATCAAATCAATTAATATACTTAAAAAAGCAGAAAATCCGGCAGGTAGCTGATTGAAAGTTAACTTCCTACCATCCTCAAGTTGCAAGACAAACTCGAACTGCTCTTTCAAGAAGATTAACTTCATGTGATCGTCCTTGAAAACTTGTTTAAGGCAGGCTTCGAACTTTTCAAAAAAAATAGCATTGTTGTCAGTTTCTGTATTTTCATTGTCCATTTTTGCAAATGCCTGAAAAACCTTTTTATTAACCAAGTATTGTTTAAACTCCTTGGAAAACTCTTCGGTGATTTGGGATTTTTTTAAACGTTCAACGAAGGCCGCTTCTTTAGTGACAGTATCTACATTGTTTAAATTAACGTGTCTTTGGGCCTGAAAATAGGATAGCAAACATTCAGGATCCGTATATGCTTCAAAGGGTTCTACTTCACCACAACCATTAAAGTTTAACTTAACTGAACTTAATTGCTGGATTTCCACTTCCCATTCAATCCTCGAGGGATAGTTTTTGTTTGCACCTATAACCCGCGTAAGATAGTCTATTCTGTCATTTGTAGACTGCTCATTTACTTTATAATTGTCCAAAGTCTTAGCTATGCCAAGTAAAATGGTTGATTTTCCTGAACCATTTTTTCCGGTAACAATTATGTGCTTGAAGGGGGCAGATAAACTTTCGGCATCTATATCAATATTTTGATATGTATGGCAGTCAATAACCTTAATGCTCTTCAAATATGGGAAATTCATATATTATCATATTTTTTTTAAAGATATAGGATAATTAGGTATTAGTGGCTCGACAATCACCAATATTACATAAACTGTTTTTAAATAGATCTTAGAACCAAGTTTGTTTTCGTAAATTGATAATCCCTCTAATTTAATGTCATCCGAACAAAGCTTTAAGCCTATATATCTACAGGGCTAAAACAATGTACTCGTTTCTTAATAGTTCTTCAATACTCAAAATACGATAGAACTTATTCTTGGCTCTTTTAACTGTTTCCATAAGCTTGGTTAGTAAGACTAATAAATCATCAATTGAGCTCATATATCCCAATCACTGGTGAAAAACCCTCGTATTTTGAGAGTGGCAAATGGTAAAGGTAGATATATATACCTCGTACTATTAGAGTTTTCTGGATCTATACGGCTGCAGTGACTGGTGCTTTTCTCTTTTAGCGTACTTAATCTTGAAATTTAACAGCTGAAAGAAAAATAGGGTAGGGGGGATACCTTCGTTTTCTGAGATATCTTTAATATATAACAAGATTACTAGGTGGTTAATTGAAAGATAAATGAGAAGATGGGGATACCTCCAATGATGATGGAAGCTGATTAACAACTCTTATTAAAGTAAGTTTTTACAATGGATCACCTTATATATTTTCCATAATTGCACTAATAATAATTAACTTTAATTATGAAAATGGAAATCGGACGGAGGCTAAATCCTAATAGTGATCTTACAGGTAAACACTTCTTTAAGGTGTGGCACATTATCGATAGAGACGGCTCTGTTCACTCCAGGGTAACGTTGAATGTTCCGAACAGTGAACTTAGAGAAGAATTAATTTGTAGGCATTATTTGGCGAGATATACTAAAGAGGTGATAAAGTCTCGTGTCAGTGTCGAATTATTATCCAGAGATAGTCCTTGGGACTTTGAAATATCGTTAAGTAATGGTATTCAATTGAAAATAGAAATCACCGCAATCGCCGATGATCAATCAATGTTTAGGAAAATGAAGCACGAGGATAGAATAATAAAGAGTACACAAGATGCTGTGATCTCGTTGCACGAGCTAGAAAAGATAAATAACATTTTTCCAGACGAAACAACCCAGGCGTTAGTTAATACGTATAAATCTGGTGGTCTTACAAATAATTCAAAAGTGGATAATCCTTATTATCAAAAAGGGCCTTTTCTATTTCAGGGCCTAGCGCCAGTTATTGAAAGAGAATTTGGAGATTTATTGATGGAAGCTGCCAATAAAAAAGTTAATAAAAATCATCCAAATAAGAGTGAAGTTATTTTAATCATTGATAACAGAACAATACATTATGAGCTGGAAGACATCTTAGTATCTTTGTCAAATTATTCTGATGAGTTAAACAATCTTCCCTTTAGAGAAGTTTGGATTTATACTGGTTATTATAGTGATGTAACAGGTAATGATGCTGAATATTCATTTATATCAATAAAGATACCGGAACCTGTAAGCTAGATGAATCTGAATATCGTTTGCTTTGTTTGAAGAATACAGGTCTTTACCAATACAGTCTAACAAGTACAACCATGTGGTATTGCATTCCGAGCAAAGGGGGAGTGTAAAGTGAACTGTGTCAACATCACTTCTTCCTTGGTGGAGGCTCTTCAGCCTCCACCAAGGAAGAAGTCGCCGAAGGCTCTTAGTCTATCACCAAATTTAATA
>Ga0308163_10002573_pt1 | contig 16445 bp, 15 predicted proteins | sample PhyTR1_FD_201037 | JGI IMG/M metagenome (GOLD analysis project Ga0308163, IMG submission 201037) | Phyllosphere microbial communities from UC Gill Tract Community Farm, Albany, California, United States - DLSLT.R1 | ecosystem: Host-associated > Plants > Phyllosphere > Unclassified | place: USA...
TGTCAGCGGTCGCACAAGCCTTGAAGGCGCCCTGCTCGGCACCGGCTTCCCATTTCGCGATAACCAAATGGACAACCTGGACAACTACCTGGGTATGTTCCGCAGCCTTGTTGGCCAAACCGCCGGGATCCGCCGCGCAGGCGCTGCCAGCCTAGACTTGGCCTACGTTGCAGCAGGCCGTTTTGATGCATTCTGGGAGTCGGGTCTGTCCGAATGGGACATGGCCGCTGGCGCACTGCTGATTCAAGAAGCAGGCGGCCTAGTCAGCGACTTTACCGGTAGCCATGATTTCCTTGAAAAAGGCCACATCGTTGCCGGTAACACCAAGTGCTTCAAAGCGGTGCTGACTGCAATCCAGCCACACCTACCTGCCTCGCTGAAACGCTAAGCGAAAATCAGGTACAAAAAAGCACCTTACGAGGTGCTTTTTTTTGCCTTCTATTTGAAGAGCGCAGCTTGCTCGCGAGCTTTTAAAGAATCAAAAGATCGCGAGCAAGCTCACTCCTACCGATCAGCGGCTTAATTTAGAATCAAATTACCCTGCTTATCCACAGCGATTTGATTGCCTGGCTCGTGATCCATACGCACCTTGCCTTCCTTACCCTCTAGCGTGTAGCGCACGTCATAGCCGACTACTTTCTCACTGATGTCGTTGACGGTATTACACCGCGTCTGCGTCGTGGTGTAGGTATCGCGCTCCTGCATCCCTTCTTGAACTCGGTTACCTGCATAACCACCGCCCAATGCACCAGCCACCGTAGCAATTTTCTTACCGCTACCGCCGCCAACCTGATTACCCAACAAGCCACCCGCCACCGCACCAATCACGCTACCGGCAATCTGATGCTCATCCTTGACCGGCGCACGGCGTGTGACAGTCACGTCTTTGCACACCTCACGCGGGGTTTTAATTTGCTGCTTGACAGGCTGAACAGCCAACACCTGAGCAGACTCAGGGCCTTTAACCAGACTATAGGTAGCAACAGCACCACCGGCAGTGACCCCGACAGCACCCAACACAGCACCTACCAGCAAAGACTTGTTCACTTGAACCTCCAGACCATCACAGGTGGGAAGATTCCCACATCCATCAACCCAGTCTTGGAGCATAAAAAAAGGCGCGAGTTCAATACTCGCGCCTTTTATGACTGCCACCGATAACTTTTCGTTATGGGCGGTCGTCGATTTCCTTCTCGCTCGCCGCAGGAGGAATCAGATCCTCTGCACTGAGATTGAGCCAGATCAACACCACGTTAGCGATGTAGATCGACGAGTAAGTCCCCGCCAATACGCCCACGAACAGCGCAATCGAAAAGCCCCACAGGTTGTCGCCACCGAAGATCAACAACGCAGCAATCGCCAGCAAGGTAGACACCGAGGTCGCTACCGTACGCAGCAAAGTTTGCGTGGTCGAAATGTTGATGTTCTCAACCAGAGAAGCTTTGCGCAGCACCCGGAAGTTCTCACGAACCCGGTCGAATACCACAATGGTGTCGTTGAGAGAGTAGCCGATAATCGCCAGCACCGCCGCCAACACCGTCAGGTCGAAGGTGATCTGGAAGAACGACAGCACGCCCATAGTCACGATCACGTCGTGAACCAGAGAGACGATTGCGCCGACCGCGAACTTCCACTGAAAGCGGAAAGCCAGGTACAACATGATGCCGCCCAGCGCCATCAGCATGCCCAGACCGCCTTGGTCGCGAAGCTCTTCACCGACCTGCGGGCCGACGAACTCAACGCGTTTGATCACTGCCGGGTTGCTCGTGTCAGCCTCCCCCAGCGCCGCGGCTACTTTGTTGCCCAACAGCGGATCATCGCCCGGCATACGCACCAGCAGATCGGTCGTCGCACCAAAGCTCTGTACCACGGCATCATTGAAGCCTGCCGAAGCAAGCTCGCCCCGCACCTTGGTCAGATCTGCAGGCTTCTCGTAGGTCAGCTCGATGAGCGTACCACCGGTGAAGTCCAGTCCGTAGTTCATACCCTTGTGGAACATGCTGAACAATGCCAGCACGGTAAGCAGCACAGTGACGCCGAACGCAACGTTGCGGACGCCCATGAAGTTGATTGTACGTAACATGGCAGCCCCTTAAATCCACAACTTCTTGAAGTCCCGACCGCCGTAGATCAGGTTGACCAATGCGCGGGTCACCATAATGGCCGTGAACATAGAGGTGAAGATACCGAGCGACATGGTGACCGCAAAGCCTTTAACCGGCCCGGTACCCATGGCAAACAGAATCCCGCCGACCAACAGGGTTGTCAGGTTGGAGTCGACAATCGCCGAGAATGCGCGACTGAAGCCTTCATTGATTGCCCGTTGCGGTGTCATACCATTCGCCAGCTCCTCACGAATACGCGAGAAGATCAGTACGTTGGCGTCGACCGCCATACCCATCGTCAGAACGATACCGGCGATACCTGGCAAGGTCAGCGTTGCACCCAAGATCGACATCAAGGCCAACAGCAAGACCATGTTGCCTGCCAGCGCAACCGTCGCAATCACACCGAAGAAGCGGTAGATCGCGATGATGAAGATCGACACAAACAGCATGCCCCACAGAGAAGCATCAACACCTTTGGCGATGTTGTCTGCACCCAAGCTCGGGCCAATAGTACGTTCTTCAGCAAAATACATCGGTGCAGCCAGACCACCGGCGCGCAGCAGCAACGCCAACTCGGATGCTTCACCCTGACCATTCAGACCGGTGATACGGAACTGACTGCCCAGCGGCGACTGAATAGTCGCCAGACTGATGATCTTTTTCTCTTCTTTAAACGTTTGGACCGGCACATCTTTTTCAACACCACCCACCACTTGCTTGGTGTAAGTCGTCACCGGGCGTTGCTCGATGAAGATTACCGCCATGCTGCGGCCTACGTTGCTACGCGTCGAGCGGCTCATCAGCTCGCCACCATGACCATCAAGCTTGATGTTCACTTGTGGACGGCCTTGCTCGTCAAAACCGGCCTGAGCATCTGTGACCTGGTCACCGGTGATGATCAAACTACGCTCGATCTGCGCAGAAGGACGATTACCTTCGCGGAACTCGAACGTCTCGGACGTGGCTTTCGAAGCGCCTGGCTCAGCAGCCAGACGGAACTCAAGGTTGGCCGTCTTGCCCAGAATACGCTTGGCTTCGGCGGTGTCTTGTACGCCCGGCAGCTCAACCACGATACGGTTGGCACCCTGACGCTGTACCAGAGGCTCAGCAACACCCAACTCGTTAACCCGATTACGAACGGTTGTCAGGTTTTGCTTGATGGAATACTCACGGATTTCCGCCAGCTTGGCCGGGGTCATCGCCAGACGCAGAACCGGCTGACCATTGAGGTCTGCACTGGTCACGTCAAAGTCTGTAAAGCTCTTGCGAATCAGATTACGCGCTTGCTCACGAGTGGCTTCATCACTGAAACCTAGCTGAATAGCCCCGTTGAGTTGCGGCAGACTGCGGTAACGCACTTTATCTTTACGCAGCAGGCTTTTGACATCGCCTTCATACACCTTCATGCGCGCATCAACGGCTTTGTCCATGTCCACTTCCAGCAAGAAGTGCACACCACCTGACAAGTCCAGACCCAATTTCATTGGGTGAGCGCCCAAGCTACGCAACCATTGAGGCGTCGTCTGCGCGAGGTTAAGTGCGACAACAAAGTCATCACCCAACGCCTTGCGTACGATGTCCTTGGCTGGCAACTGATCGTCTTTTTTGGCCAGACGCAACAAACCGGTTTTACCGCCCTGAACCAAAGAAGAGCCTTTGACGACGATACCGTCATCAGTCAGCGCCTTGCTTGCGCGGTCCAGATCAGCTTCAGTCACCTGCAATGCCGTGCTAGCACCCGACACCTGAATGGCCGGGTCATCCGGGTACAGATTAGGAGCGGAATAAATAAAACCGATCGCCAGCACTGCCAGGATCAGTATGTATTTCCACAGAGGGTATTTGTTCAGCATCAATCACGCCGCCCGCTTAAAACGCGGGGCGCCTTGCGCGCCCCGTCGATTGTTAAAAGTTGAAACTTAGATCGCTTTCAGCGTGCCTTTAGGCAGCGTGGCTGCAACCGAGCCCTTCTGAATTTTCAGCTCTACAGTGTCTGACACTTCGATAACAACAAAAGCGTCGGAAACTTTAGTGATTTTGCCAGCGATGCCACCTGTGGTAACCACTTCGTCACCTTTTTGCAGGTTACCCAACAGGGCTTTCTGCTCTTTGGCGCGCTTGGCTTGTGGACGCCAGATCATCAGATAGAAGATAACCAGGAAGCCGACCAGGAAAATCCATTCAAAGCCGCCGCCCATAGGGCCAGCAGCGGCAGGTGCAGCAGCGTCCGCGAAAGCGGAAGAGATGAAAAAGCTCATTAAGCACTCCAGTTGCATTGTTAGATCTTAAAGATACGGAACTCAGTCCAAGGGCGGCACAGGCAGCCCGCGCTTGGCATAGAAGGCGTCGACAAAGGTGGCCAATGTACCCTGTTGAATAGCCTCGCGCAAACCAGCCATCAGCACCTGATAGTGCCGTAAATTGTGGATGGTATTGAGCATGCTACCCAGCATTTCGCCGCACTTGTCTAGATGATGCAGATAAGCGCGCGAGAAGTTCTGGCAGGTGTAACAGTCGCAGGTCGGATCCAGCGGCGAATCATCGTGGCGATGGAACGCGTTGCGGATCTTTAAAACACCCGTGTCGATGAACAAATGCCCATTGCGGGCGTTGCGGGTTGGCATCACGCAATCGAACATGTCCACACCGCGGCGCACACCCTCCACCAGATCTTCTGGCTTGCCAACCCCCATAAGGTAACGAGGTTTGTCAGAAGGCATCATGGCTGGCAGATAGTCCAGCACCTTGATCATCTCGTGCTTAGGCTCACCGACTGACAGCCCGCCAATGGCCAAACCGTCAAAACCAATTTTGTTTAAACCTTCGAGCGAGCGCTCGCGCAGGTTCTGGTGCATGCCGCCTTGAACGATACCGAACAAGGCCGCCGTGTTGTCACCATGCGCGTTCTTGGAGCGCTGAGCCCAGCGCAACGACAACTCCATGGACACCCGAGCGACGTCTTCATCAGCCGGGTACGGCGTGCATTCGTCAAAAATCATCACCACGTCAGAGCCCAAGTCGCGCTGAACCTGCATCGACTCTTCTGGCCCCATAAACACCTTGGCGCCATCAACGGGAGATGCGAACGTCACACCCTCTTCTTTGATCTTGCGCATGGCACCCAAGCTGAACACCTGAAAACCACCGGAGTCAGTCAGGATCGGGCCTTGCCACTTCATAAAATCGTGCAAGTCGCCGTGCTTTTTAATCACCTCAGTGCCCGGGCGCAGCCACAGGTGAAAGGTGTTGCCCAGAATCATCTGCGCGCCAATAGCTTCAATATCACGCGGCAACATGCCCTTGACCGTGCCGTAAGTGCCCACAGGCATAAACGCCGGGGTTTCAACCACACCACGCGGAAAGGTCAGGCGACCACGACGAGCTTTGCCATCAGTGGCCAGCAGCTCGAAGGACATACGACAGTTGCTCATGCTTGATCCTCTGGGGCCGGGGCTGGAGCCGTCGGCGCAGGATTACGGGTGATGAACATCGCATCACCGTAACTAAAGAAGCGGTATCCATGCTCAACCGCAGCCTCGTAGGCCGCCATGGTTTCGGGATAACCGGCGAACGCCGAAACCAGCATCAACAGCGTGGATTCCGGCAAATGGAAATTCGTCACTAAGGCATCGACCACATGAAACGGGCGACCTGGGAAGATGAAAATATCAGTGTCGCCACTGAACGGCTTAAGCACGCCGTCACGCGCCGCGCTCTCCAGCGAACGCACGCTGGTGGTCCCCACCGCAATCACCCGCCCACCACGCGCACGACAAGCCGCTACGGCATCGACCACCTCCTGACCGACCTCCAGCCACTCAGTGTGCATGTGATGGTCTTCAAGACGCTCAACGCGTACAGGCTGGAACGTACCCGCGCCTACATGCAGCGTCACAAATGCCGTTTCGACGCCCTTAGCGGCAATGGCCTGCATCAGCGGCTCATCGAAATGCAGCCCCGCCGTCGGCGCGGCTACCGCACCAAGACGTTGCGCGTAGACCGTTTGATAGCGCTCACGGTCCGAACCTTCGTCCGGGCGATCAATATACGGCGGCAAAGGCATATGCCCGACGCGATCCAGCAGCGGCAACACCTCATCGGTGAAACCCAGCTCAAACAGCGCGTCATGACGCGCCAGCATCTGTGCTTCGCCGCCACCGTCAATCAGGATCGTAGAACCTGGCTTGGGCGACTTGCTCGAGCGCACATGCGCCAGCACCCGATGACTGTCGAGCACACGCTCAACCAAGATTTCCAACTTACCGCCCGACGCTTTTTGGCCGAACAAGCGGGCTGGAATCACCCGGGTATTGTTAAACACCATCAAATCGCCTGGGCGCAAATGCTCAAGCAAATCAGTGAATTGACGATGTGCCAGTGTTCCACTCTCCCCGTCCAGGGTCAGCAGACGACTGTTACGGCGCTCCGCCAAAGGATGGCGTGCGATGAGTGAATCTGGGAGTTCGAAGGTAAAGTCAGCAACGCGCATGATAGGTTTCGTCTAGCAGGGCCGGGGAGTTTAACGGACTTAGTAAAAATAGACCAATAAGTTGTTGACCGACCTAAAACTCATCTCTATACTTCGCCGCCATTGAGCCCTGATGGCGGAATTGGTAGACGCGGCGGATTCAAAATCCGTTTTCGAAAGAAGTGGGAGTTCGAGTCTCCCTCGGGGCACCATATAGCAGTATCTGCAAGTCTCTACCAGGACTTGCAGCACAGGAAAACCGGCCACTGAGCCGGTTTTTTTGTGCCTGACGATCTACCCCTGTCTCTCCCTATCCGTTGTATCCCTGTATCCCCACTTGTATCCTGAGAAAAATACCGAACTTTGGGATACAAGGATGAAGCGCGCAGACATCAAGCGCCGCCCCCTGGCCGATACCACGCTGGCCGGGCTGGAGGCAGAGTCAAAAGAATATCGAGAGCTTGATGGGAGCGGTCTCTACTTCCGGGTAAAGCCTGACGGCGGAAAATCATGGCAACTGCGCTACAAACGCCCGGCAGGCAATTGGGCTTGGATGGGGCTTGGGGGTTATCCAGAGGTAAGTGGTGCCGTGGCACGAGAGAAAGCTGCTGAACTACGCAAAGTAGTGAGTAGCGGTGCCGATCCTCTGGAACAGAAACGTTCTGCCAAAGCTGCCATCGACATTGCCAAAGCCCGCACTTTTCGCGCAGCCGCTGACGCATGGCTCAAGGCCAAAGAAGAAAAAGGCCTGGCACCCTCCACCCTCAACAAGATTCGCACCTACCTCGACAAAGACATACTCCCAGCACTTGGCGACAAACCTCTCGACGACATCACCCGCACCGATTGCGCCGACCTACAGGCCAGTATTGAGGCCCGTGACGCCCACAACGTTGCAGAGAAATGCCGCACTTGGGTCAATCAGATCTTTGGCCGGGCCATTGGTTTGGGACTGACGGAGAACGATCCGGGTAGCCGCTTACGGGACATTGCTGCGCAAGCCCCCAAGACTCAGCAACACCCTCACCTCCTCGAGCATGAGCTGGGTGAGTTTCTTCAGGCACTCAAAAAAACCCCCAGCAGACTCACCGCTCGCACAGCGGCATGGCTTTGTCTGTGGACAGCCTCAAGACCGGGCATGGTCCGCTTTGCTGAGTGGAAAGAAATAGACCTTGAGAAAGCCCTGTGGACCACACCGGCAGAGAAAATGAAGATGCGCAGGGATTTTGTAAGCCCTCTACCCAAGCAAGCTATAGAGGCGCTGAAGGAGCTGCAGTCATTAACAGGTCGTAGTCGGTGGCTATTCCCTGGAGTCGGCGCAAAGAACCCGACCATCAGCGAAAACACCATCAACAAAGTGTTCTCCACGATTGGTTACAAAGGTCGCCTAGTAGGCCATGGCACTCGACATACGGCGAGCACACTCCTGAGGGAACATGGCTGGCCAAAAGAGCATGTGGAGGCTCAACTGGCACACAAAGAACAAGGCATCTCCGGGATTTACAACAAGGCCCAGTACCTCGATAACCGCATCAAGATGATGCAGTGGTATGCCGACCATCTTGAAGAGCTAAGTGCTGGAAATGTGGTGCAGGGGAATTTTGGTAAGGTAATCTGACACTGCCAACTCATACCTCCTCTCAAAAGCCGTGTTACGGGTGTTACTCGTGTAACAACACCAATCAACTCATTGAAAATAAAGGACTATTAAGACGTTACACTCAGCACAAACACAAAATCTACTACGTGTAACGCTCTCAAGTAGTGTAACGCTCGAAACGCATTTACTGACCTGCAGGTAACTGCTCGCCAAGGTTTGCAACGCTGGACTTGTGCTCTTCGCACGGGGCCAGGGGGTAGATGCCAGTCGTTCGAAAAACGGAGACTCATTTGGATTTAATTGATGGCATTGATCTCACGGCAGGCGTGCATCCCACAGCCAAGCTGATCGAGTACCTATCTGTCCTGCCCCTCTACGCCTATTGCGGAGAGCAGATACAGGACGCGTGCCGAATACTTGATCAATGCACCTCTCGGCTCATGGTAAGCAACGCAACCAATGATTTGAAATTACTCTGTATCGAGGCGATCAGGAATGAAGAGTCAATTTTCCAGTTTGCATCGACGCCACCCGTAACACGCCTGGCTGATGGCATTCGCCACTTCACTTGCTGCGAGTCAGCATCAGATGAGGAGGCTTATGCTGCCTACGCAATCGCATGTGCGATCAGAGCAATTGAATCACTCAACGACTGGATGCAGGCGACCGCAGAGGACGCCGTATCAACTAACTGGAAGATTCTTGAGCTGCCGTGGGAGGAGTTCGAAACCGCTGTTGTGGCAGAAGTGAGCCCTTACGAACGCATTGAGGCACTAGACAACTATGTCGCACACCTAGAGGTCATCACATCTCTGCTTTCGGTTTACGACAATGACATAACCGAGCTCTCAGCCGCAGCCATGAAAAGTGCAACAAAACGGAAGGGCGGCATTCTGAGCGGCATGGATCGTAAAGAAGAAATCTCAGTCCGCGACGCAGCCATTGTGCAACACGCACGCGACCTTCGAGATAAAGGGTTACCGCGCCGAAACGTGACTACCCGGGTTCATCGCTGGCTGGAGAATCAAGTGGCCCTTCCATCGCAGCAAAGGCCAAACTGGCTACCACCCGAAGTTGAGAAAGCACTGACCCGTAGGCAAGTGGATGCGATCCTTGATCGTTATCAAGTCGTATAACCCAAAATTTCAATGTGGAAGTGAACTGCTCACACCATCTAAATCTCTAGAACATTGCTCTCGCCAGTCCAAATCAAGCGAGAGCAGTGCCTATGAACATCAATGTAACCAACCTTCCCAGCAAAACTACGACACATACCCCCACCCTGTTTGATCCTGCCTCAACGCTGATTCGCATGCGCGAAGTCGAAACCATCGTCGGCATGAAGCGATCCACCATCTACAAATTGATGCAGCGTCCTGATTGCGGCTTCCCCCAGCCGGTGAAGCTCAGCATGAGCACCGCACGTGGCGCGCCAGTTGCTTGGGTTCTTGCTGAAGTTCAAGCCTGGGCACGCGGCCGTATCGAAGCACGCGATCAGGTGGCCGCATGACGCCAATATTCCTTCACCACCAGGCCATGGATCTATTCGGCGTAATTGAAACGGGCCTTCCATCCAAAGACGCTGTGAAAGCGCGCCGCCGACTGTGCTCCATTCGTGATCTGGCTGTCTCGTCTGGCGCTCATGTCTTGATCGTTCTGTGGGAGGACTTGGAGTGGACGCTGCTGGCTATTCAACCGCCTGCAGACGTTGAGATTAACGACGCTCGCGAGCTGATCCCTAGATTGCTGCGCAACCCCGAAGCTCTTGAGCAAATGCGGCAACGGTCACACGAAGGGAACCACATGCAATGGCTCATGCTCACCCGGCCCGGCGCTTTCAAGCACTAATGAAAACGCCCCCGGGAGCGATCCGGAGGCGTTGAGGTATATCTACATGCCTGTTCAATTTAAGCCGCATCGGAAAATTGCGCAAGATCCACACACTGTTGCACTTTCCAAAATGGGGCGGTACTCTCTCGCCGTCGCTGCAAATTCAGCGAACGGGTTTGGTCGCCCGACAAGCAAAAGGCGCATAGGCGCCCCCATTACGATTGCAGGCGCTTTTTTTGCGTCCGCATTTCCGTTTTATGGCGGCTGTGTGTGGGAGGCCCTCGGGCCTGCCGGGTTCCTTTTGCCCCGGTCGACCAACCCGCGTACAGCTGCCACCTTAATTCGTTTGGTCGCGAACGGTGGTAGCTCCCCAGCAAAAGGAGCTTCACCAATGCACGCCCTCAATCCGTTCAAAAATCGCGCCGCTGCTCATCGAGCAATGGCTCTCGCCGCTTTACACGCAAACTCCAGCCTCGCTACACGTCTTGCCCGCTACAACGCTCACATGTCCAAAGCTCGCTCCCTCGAATCTGCTGGGGGTGCTCAATGAAAAGCCTTCTGAATTTCGCCCTGCCCGAAGATCTGCTTTGCGTCAGCAAAGAGGCCGAAGCCGGTATCCCGATTGACGCCATCACCTGCGCCATTGATCGCGCCTCGTCAGTGCTGACCCTCCTGGAAGATCACTTTGAAGGTGACACCCCTCGCCTTTCCAACCACATCATCGCCTCCGTGCTCTGGGATGTTCGCGGCACGCTGGGCTTGATCAGAACCTTGGCCATGCATGCCGATGCAGCCTCGAACCAGAGTGATGCCGCTGGGGGTGCCAAATGAATACCCCCCCAAAAGGTAAATCACGCCGCCCTACTTTTGCCCAAGTAAAAACTACAGCTCTGCGCAACATTGATCGCGTACTCACTCAGTGGCTTCCCAACGGCAAACGCGTAGACGGTGGCAAGGAATACACAGCACCCAATCCAACCCGCACCGACAAGCGTCCCGGCTCTCTCAAAATCAACCTGAGCAAAGGCACGTGGGCTGATTTTGCTACCGGCGATAAAGGCGGAGACTTGATTGACTTGGTGCGCTACCTGGATGGCTGCACGGACGTAGAGGCCTGCAACAAACTTGCGGATCTGCTTCGGCTGAACGCTGAGGATTCGCCATCAAAACCAGCACCGACTAAAAACCCAGCACCTGAGTGGAAAGCAATTCAACCGATCCCAGTGGAGGCCATGAATAAGTGCCATGCCAAGCATCGGCAGCACGGCGCGCCATCCAAAGTCTGGATCTATCGCGATACTCAGGGCCAGCCCCTTATGGCGCTTTATCGCTTTGACCTCGGCCCAGACGAAGACGGCAAGCCCAAGAAAGTCTTCGCCCCGCTAACGTGGTGCCAGAGCTCCGATACCCAAACTACTCAATGGCGCTGGCAAGGCTTGGCCGAACCTCGCCCACTGCTTCGACTGCACGAGCTCAGCCTACAAGCAGGTGCAACCGTGGTCCTGTGCGAAGGTGAAAAGGCTGCGGATGCAGCCGCCGAACTCTTTCCAACCTACGTGGCCACCTGCTGGCCAAATGGCTCGAATGCCTGGCACAAAGCTGACCTGTCCCCGCTCAAAAATCGCACGGTCGTGTTGTGGCCCGATAACGACCCGAGCGGCACAACCTGCATGGAGGCCGCTGCTAAAAAACTGGAAGCAATCGGAGCCGAGTCAGTTCGCGTAATTGAGCTGGAAAACTTCAAACGCAAACCCACCCTCAAAAATGGCCTGCCCGGTTTCACCAAAGGCGGCATGTGGGAGCAAGGCGACGATGCAGCGGACGCACTCGCCAAAGGCTGGACATCGAGCCACATTGCCGAACTGGAGCGCACTGGCGAACTATTTGGTGTTGCCCCTGCTCCGGCCGCAGAGACCAAGGTAAAAGCACCGGCCAAACGCGCAGCTAAGCCCAAGACAGACACTCTACCCAGCGGCTTTCGCCTGACTCACGAAGGGGTGTTTTACTCCGGCGAAGATGGCGAGTCGCGCCCTGTGTGCTCACCACTGGAAATCCTCGCTCGCACCCGTGACGCCAAAGGTCATAACTGGGGTTTACTGGTCGAGTTTGACGATCCTGACGGCGCAAAAAAACGTTGGAACATTCCGGCGCGCACCATGACCGGCGACTTCGGAAAAGACGTTCTAGGTCCGCTGGTAGATATGGGGCTGCGACTTGCTGGCACGCGCTCCAGCCGCAATGCACGCAATGACTTGCAGAGCTACTTCCAAGGTTTCGACAGCGCACAGCGAGCACGCTTGGTCACACGACTGGGCTGGCATGACAGCGCCTTTCTACTGCCAGAACAGCAAGTCGGCTCCCACACTGAGCATCTGCACTTCTACGAAGCAGGTGCCCAACTGCCACCTATCAGCGAGGCTGGCACCCTGGAGCAGTGGCAAGAGCAAATCGGCGCCTTGTGCGTTGGTAATCATCGCTTGGCATTTGTGGCCAGTGTGGCGTTTGCTGGACCACTGCTGCACATGCTTGGTCATGAATCAGGCGGCTTTCACCTGTACGGCGATAGCTCGGGCGGTAAAACCACCCACCTGCAAGTCGCGGCCTCGATCTACGGCGGGCCGCGCTTGGTGCGGTCATGGCGCTCGACCGATAACGCCCTGGAGTCCATCGCTGCCGCGCACTCGGACGGCCTTCTGGTACTCGACGAAATAGGTATGTGCGACCCGCGCATCATTGGCGAGACCGTGTACATGCTCGGCAACGGCACCGGTAAAGCCCGCGCTAATGATCGTGGCCAAGCAGGCCGACAGGTTCAAGAGTGGCGCTTGCTGTTTCTCTCTACCGGCGAGAAAACCTTGGCGCAACACATGGCCGAAGCCAACAAAGAGCTCAAAGCAGGCATGGAAGTACGCATGCTCGCGGTGCCTGCAGATGCCAGTAAAGGGCTCGGCATGTTCGATGTGCTGAATGGTTTCGAGGACGCTGCCGCCCTTTCTGACGCACTCAAAGCCCGAGTATCCAAGTACTACGGCACACCGCTCACAGCCTTTCTATCAGCGTTGTGTGAGCCCGGAAAAACCCACGGTTGGGCGATCATCCTGCGCCGCACCCTTGAAGGGTTTATTGCCAAGTCCCTGCCCGCCTCAGCGAGTGGTCAGGCCCATCGTGCAGCCCTTCGGTTTGGCCTTGCGGCTGCAGCTGGTGAGCTGGCTACCGCACTGGGCATCACCGGCTGGCCAGACGGCACCGCGACCACTGCAGCCCGTGTCTGCCTCAACGCATGGCTGAATGAACGCGGCGGCGCCGGTAACTATGAAGGTGACGCCATCGTTGCTCGGCTGCGCCAAGTCATCGAGCGCTTTGGTGAAAGCCGATTCACTCGCTGGGAGTCCGCCGCCGCCAAGATCGACGAGCACGGCCCACGCACCATCGACCGGCTGGGCTTCCGCAAATCGTTGGAGCATGGCTTGGGTGACGAGCTGCACACCACCAACACCTACTACGTGCTGCCCGAGGCGTGGCGCTCCGAAGTATTTAAAGGCATGAACATCAATGCCGTGAACAAGGAGCTGCTGCGTCGTGGCGTGCTCGAGCCGGGAAGCGACGGTAAGGCGTCTAGCCTCGTCCGACTTCCCGGCCTAGGGCCGCAGCGCTGCTACATCGTAAATACGGTTCCAGGGACGGATGAGAGCGAGGCCAGGGCTGCCTGACGGTTGCCCATTGATCGAGGTAGTGCCGGCCCACTCCCGGCCTCGCCAGCCACTCAGCCAACCCCTAATCGAATTACATTGAGATAGAACAAATGAACGAGATCCAAGAACTGAAAGACCGCCGCGAACAAACAACTCTCGAGAAGGAAACACTTGAGCGCGAACTGATCCCCTACGCCGCAGCACTCGAAGACTATGAAGAGCTGCAAAGTTTGGAAGAGAATTTGCGATATAGAATCACCGATAAAAAAAGACAGGTCGGCTACCGTGAACGGGACATCGAGACCCTCAATCAGCAGATCCATCGCCGAGAAACACTGGCCAATCACCAGAACCTGATGGCTGGCTATATCGATGCCATCACTTCATGGAAAGCTGACGAAGAAGAGCTAAACCAAAAACGTAACAGCATCAGCACGCGCTTGGAGCAGGTTCGTCAGCAGGCACATGAAGATATGGCAAAAGCTCGTCAGGCAGAGACAGAGGCCGCTACAGCCTATGCACAGGCAGTCGCTTGGGGCGATGAGGAGGGTGAGAAAAAAGCTAATGAGGATGCTCAAAAAGCCGCGAAGCATCTCACCTCAGCCGCTGAGCATCATCGTCGGCAACAGCTGATTATTACTGCGCTGGAGCAAGAAATCGTCACTATTGATCAGCACATAACCGAAGCACAGAAAGCGCGCGCAGACATTGAAAACCAAGCGTCTCATCTGGCAAACACAGTGCTTGAAGAAAAGTGGAATGCTGCTGCAATAGCTCTGCTCGAGGTAGGCGGCAAGCTATGGGCCGCTCGACGACTTATTAATCGAGACCCTATAGCGCTGACGAACCTGAAAATCCCTGAGCAGGGCGAAAACTACGGGCCTTGGGGCTGGAGCGATCTTTCAGAGCGCTCTTACCAGCATAGCTTTGAAGACGTACTCGCTATGTAGCACAGATTAACCCGAAACGGCCTTGCTTCAAGACCGTTTCGGTTACCCTAAAGGGCCAGCCATGAACGCTGTCACACAAAGCAAAATCAGTTATTCGGAAACGCTAAAAGCCAGGAAAAAACATCAGGCCGGACTAATAAACCTCGTAAAACCAAGGGAAGGAAAAACTACAAAAATAGAGACTATAACGATATTGCCATGGACACCCCAGCTGCCATGTGCCAGTACGGCAGACTGCCTGCGCGGCCGCTCAGCCGCAAGCTCGAGGTTATTGATCGGACCCCAATCGCAGGATCTGAAGACGTAAATCACTGGCCAGTTCCGAGGTGGCAATTCGTGCCATTTGTGACGCGTATACCAAGCGCTGTCATTGATTTCGTACAGAACCTAGTATAGAAAATGCTCTACATAGATCGGCTTCCAGCTATTAAAACTTGCTGCGCTATAAACTGGATCAATTCAATATCAAGTTGGAGTTGGTCAGCCTCTTTTGAGAAAGGCAATAACAGTTCAACTTCAGCATCCCTAGAATCTGATTTAGTATGCACAATCTTACACCTAATATCATAAATGCGACGTGCCACCTCCGCTCTGAGCTCACTTTCCACATTGGCAATGTTTAACTTTTGAAGGCCCAGCTTCGATTTGGCCGCGAAAAAAATTTTCCTCTCAGCATCCCCAGAAAAGAACGACCTCAACTCTTCAACATCAACGCACTCATCAAGCGTAGCTCTGAGTTGAGAGCGTTCATCGCCAAACGCACCGCTGCGACTAACATGTATTGCACTCAATAACTTAGCAATATCTGCTTCCCTGTCACCGCGAAATCCGGGATTGCGCAAGATAGATTTCAATTTTCGATGCGCTTCAGACTGAGAATATATGGGGAAGTAAAATTCGATCACTTGGTAAAATGCAAGATATTGCAATAATGGCATTCCGGCTGCGCTTCTGCCATACCAGTAAAGTGAAAGAGGAGCTTGGTCGAACTCTCTGACAGGAAATTTCAGGTCAAGTTCGACGAGCATTTCTTGTTGATTGCGAAGCCGCCTAGGTGCTCGTTTCCGGCGCAGAGTCAACGCAACACCGCAGATTAGCTCCAACTGAAAGAGCAAGGAGCTAGAAATTTTATTTAGATATTCCAAAGCCGAGTCATGGGTTTTAATGTTTAATCCATATATTTTCAGGGTTAGAACTTTGCCACCAACTACATCGCTAACGCTCTGAAAAAGCGAGCTGGGGAGTCCGATTTGCATAGACGGCCCGTCTAGCTCTATTGGCGGTATCATCAACTTAGGATCAATCGATAATACGTCCCGGAATGGAGCCCCAAACAACTTCATGTACATGTCCGCAGGGGTAATGTTGCCTACAGCTTGCAAGGCGGTCTCAATGACACCATCTTTATAGCTACAGATAGCCTCCAGCCCAGCCAAGTAAACATAATTCTCAAAGGGTTGATTAATTAATTCGCGCAGCTCGGCTTGATCCCAGATTTCAATCTCCCTCCGCTCCCTGCCACACTTGAAGTCCAACGCAAACTGCGTGTCCCCATCGCTGTCTAGAAATTCTCGAAAGCCAATATCTGCTATCTTACAGCGCTCCTCAAGCTCTGCCACGATTGCTTTTAACTCATTAGCAGGCAGCGCACAACTGCCATCCTCAATACGCTCCTCAGCTTGCATTACGCACTCTCCATTCTAACTTGCTCGTTGTAAATTTATTAAATAAGATAAAGTTCTTGATTCGGACTATTTACCAACATGCACCTACAGTGCAAATCGTACAATCGCAGAT
>Ga0308163_10002576_pt1 | contig 16433 bp, 6 predicted proteins | sample PhyTR1_FD_201037 | JGI IMG/M metagenome (GOLD analysis project Ga0308163, IMG submission 201037) | Phyllosphere microbial communities from UC Gill Tract Community Farm, Albany, California, United States - DLSLT.R1 | ecosystem: Host-associated > Plants > Phyllosphere > Unclassified | place: USA...
CATCTTGCAGAATATGGTGCTGCCGCTTGTGGCGCTTGGCGATAACGAGCGTGCCATCGTGACAGCTGCGCGTGCAGTCGCGCTCGACGACGCCTCGGCCGGAGCATGGTCCAATCTCGTGCTGGCGCTGACCTCTGCCGGGCGCTGGAGCGAGGCGCATGCGGCGGCGGAAAAGGGGCTTTCGGTAGAGCCCCAGGCGCCTGCGCTGATGGCCCAGATGGGCGTCATCCTGCTCGAACTCGGGGATAAGGCGGCGTCGGAAGCCTATCTGCGTCAATCGTTGGAGCTGCGGCCTGACGCCGAGGCTTTCTACAATCTCGGCGTTCTCCTGCACGGGCTGGAGCGTGACCGCGAAGCCTGCGAACAGTATGAGCAGGCGCTGGCGCTTGATCCATCCCATCGCCGTGCCGCCAACAATCTTGCTGCAAGCCTGCGAATTCTCGGGGATCTCAGGCATGCCGACCGGCTGCTGCGGCAGTTGATCGATGAAAGTGCTGCGCCGGTGCATCGCTTTAACCGCGCCTGCCTGCAATTGCTGGCGGGCCATTGGCGCGATGCCTGGGCTGACTATGAATTGCGCGACGAAGTCGCGGCAAGTGGCCGGTCTGAATTGTTGACGCCGGAAGCGCGCTGGCAGGGTGAGGTTCTTGAAGGCAAGACCTTGCTTGTCATGCATGAGCAGGGGCTGGGCGATACGATCCAGTTCATCCGGTTCCTACCTCACATTGCCGAGCGGGTCGGTCGCATCGTCTTTCTCTGCCAGCCGCAGCTTTATCGGCTGTTGCAGCTTTCAGAGATTTTTCAGGGCGAGAAGATCACGCTGCAGGCCGAAACTGAGGATCTGCCTCGGTATGATGCCTGGACCCTGCTGCTGTCGCTGCCCGGCCTGATTGGCCTGACGCCAGAAAAGACCGGTGCCCGCACGCCTTATCTGTCTCTGGAAAAGCCCCGCTTCGAGCAGTGGCGTGACTGGCTGAACGGGCTTCACGCTGATGAAGCGGACGAAGGCGAACCGGATGTAAAGACGCACAAGCGTCTTCGGGTCGGCCTGTCCTGGCAGGGCAATCCCAAGGCCTATGGGGAGCCGGGCCGCTCGCTTCCGCTTGCTGCCTTCCTGCCGCTATCGGTCTTTGCAGACGACATAGATCTGATCTCGCTGCAAAAAGGCGAGGGGGACGCGCAACCCGTGCCTGAGGGCCTGCCGGTGCGGGTTGTGCCCGGCCTCGACGAGGACGCGGATGCTTTTGTCGACACGGCGTCTTTGATGGCCTCGCTCGACCTTGTTATTACCTCGGATACGGCGATTGCGCATCTGGCGGGCGCGCTTGGCCGTCCCGTCTGGCTGCTGCTGAAGAAGGCGCCGGACTGGCGTTGGGGCATGGAGGGGATCCTCACGGGTTGGTATCCGTCGATGCGGCTGTTTCGCCAAAGCGAGGCGGGCGCCTGGCAGCCTGTGATCGACGAGATCGCCCACGAGTTGAAAGTGCTGCTATTTGCCGGGCGTTTGAGCGAGGATGCGCCGCAGCCGGCGGAGATTGCGCTGGGTGAAGCGATCCGCTGCCACCAGGCCCGCGACTATGGCCGCGCCGTGCAGCTTTACCGGCATGTGCTGACAGAAGATTATCAGCCGGAACGGGTGCTGAACCTGCTCGGCATGGCTTGCCTGGAGGCGGGGTCACGCTCGGCTGCGGTGGGGCGCCAAGCGCTGCCGTTTTGCGCGCGTTCGGTGGCGCTCCGCCCGTCGATTGGTGATCACTGGAGCAATTTCGCCATCGCGCTCGATGCGGCTGGTTATGCCGGAGACGCTCTGCGGGCCCTGCGCCACGGCCTGATTTACAATCCCGGTCACATTCCGTCGCAATTGGCGCTGGCCCGGCGCGAGACGGCGGCAGGTGACGGAGAGGCAGCGCTTGCCCGGGCGGGGCAGGTGCTCAAGGCAAACCCGCGCTCGGGCCACGCCTTATCGGTTTATGCAGCGGCGGCTTTGGCGCTGAAGCGTTTTGATGTCGCCGAAGAGGCGCTGACGCGCGCCTGCCGGTTGGAGCCGGAACTGTCCTCGCATCAGGTGCAGCTCGGTGCGGTGCTGCTGAAAGCGAAGAAGCCGCAGGCGGCCGCCCGCGCCTGGGAGCGGGCGCTGGTGCTCGATCCTGACAATGCCGATGCCTGGAGCAATCTCGGTGTCGCCGAGCGCAATCACGGCTATGCCGATCTCGCCTGCTGGATGCAGAAGCAAGGCGCGCTGGCGCGGCCGGATCATGCCGAATCCTGGAGTAATCTCGGCATCAGTCTGATGGATGCCGGGCGCGAAGAGGAGGCAAAACTCGCCTTCCTGAAGGCCATCGAGGCGCGTCCCGGCTATGCAGATGCGGAAATGGCGCTGGGCATGCTGCTGATGAACGAGGGCGATTATGCGCAAGGCTTGCCGCTCTACGAGCGCCGCTTCCAGGTCGAAACGCTTGGCATTGACCGCACGAGGGTGCGGCTGCCCGTCTGGCAGGGCGAGGATCTCACGGGCAAGTCGATCCTTGTTCTGGCCGAGCAGGGATTTGGCGATGCCTTTCAGTTCGTGCGCTATGCGGCGCTGTTGAAGGCCAGGGGTGCCGCCAAGGTCATGGTCGGCTGCCGCCGCAAGATCGCGGCTTTGCTGGAAACCGTGCCCGGTGTCGACGGCATCGTGCGCGAAAGCGATCCGGTACCCGCGCTCGACTATCACGTCTTTATGATGAGCCTGCCGTTGCTCTGCGGCACCAATGTCGAGACCATTCCGGCAGCACCAGCCTATCTCTATGCCGACCCGGACAAGGTGCGGCACTGGGCAGGTTGGCTCGGCGAAAAGCCCGGCTTCCGGGTCGGCCTCGTCTGGCAGGGCAACCCCGATCCGCAGGTGGACAAGGGCCGCAGTTTTCCGCTGCAGGTGCTGGCACCGCTTTCCAAAATTGACGGCATGCGGCTGATCGCCTTGCAGAAGGGTGCTGGCGAAGAGCAGCTGGAGACGGTGGATTTTGCGGTCGAGCGGCCGCCTGAAGGGTTTGACGAGGGGCCGGACGCCTTTGCCGATACCGCAGCTATGATCATGAATCTCGATCTCGTCATCACCTCCGATACGGCGGTGGCACATCTCGCTGGCGCGCTTGGCCGACCTGCCTGGGTCATTCTCAAATCCCATGCGGAATGGCGCTGGCTGCGCGGGCGCAGCGACAGCCCCTGGTACCCGCGAACGCGGGTGTTTCGCCGGGTTGCTGGTGAAGTGGAGGCCGAGCCTTTTGCAGGTGTGGCCGGTCGAATTGGTGAGGCTCTGGTCAAGCTGATCGAAGGCGACCGGGCGCAACTGTTCGAGACGGCGGAGCCTGAGGTTCCGGTTCCTGCTTTGCCCAGCCCGCAGCAGCGGCTTGCTGCAGCGATCCGCACCCATATGGCCGGCGATGTCGCCCATGCGGAACCTGTCTATGCCGCGCTGCTGCATGAAGAGGATTTGAAGGCCGAGGCCCTACATATGCTGGGTGGTCTCGCAGTGGAGCGGCTGCAGTATCATCGCGGCTATGTCCTGCTGCGGGCCGCAGCAGCGCTTGGCTTGGCGACGCCGACGTTCCGAACCAATTATGCAATTGCTCTACGCCATGTCGGCAAGCAGGAGGAGGCAGAAGCCTGCCTCAGGCAGAGCCTAGCCGAAAGCCCTAGTGCCGAAGCCTATATGACCCTCGGCAATCTCTTGCGCGACACCGACCGCTACGATGAAGCGCTCGCAGCCTACCGCGCCTCGCTCGAATTGCGCCCCGATCTGTCCAAGGCCCATCGTGGGCTTGGCAATGCGCTGCGCGAAATCGGCTTGGTGGATGAGGCGGTCGCCAGCCTGGATAGGGCGCTGGAATTGCAGCCCGGCGATGCGGAGACCCTAATCGACCGGGCACATGCACATCTGGCCGCCGGCCATCTGCCGGAGGGCTTTGCCGACTACGAGGCGCGCTGGCAGGGATCGGAAATGGTGCCGCGGACATTTTCCATGCCACGATGGACCGGTGAGGCTCTGCCCGACAAGGTGCTGTTGATCCACGGCGAACAAGGGCTTGGCGACCAGATCCAGTTCGGCCGTTTCGTGAGCCAGGCGGCGCAGCGGGTGGGCCATGTCATCCTCGAATTGCGCGAACCACTGATCGGCCTCTTTGCAACGCTGGTGACGCAGCGGGCCAACATCACGCTCCGCCGTCAGGGCGTGGATGCCATCGACGACGCTGATGTCGAAGCGCCGATCATGAGTCTGCCGCTGGTTTTTGGCACGGTTCTCGACGCGCTTCCCGCACCGGCGAATTTCCGCCCCGACCCGCGCCGGGTGGCGGATTGGGAAGCGCGCTTTGCTAACAGGGATAAACTGCGTGTCGGGCTGATCTGGCAGGGCAATCCGGTGGCGCGGGCCGACAAGGGTCGCTCGCCGCCGTTGCGGGTGCTTGAACCGCTGTTTGCCGTGGATGGCGTGCATTTCGTCAGCTTGCAGTTCAAGGATGGGCTGGAGCAGATGGCTGGGCTCGATTTTGCTGCGTCTATGGCTGTACCCGGCACGGATCTCGGTGATTTTGCTGAGACGGCGGCGGCGATTGCGGCGCTGGATCTGGTCGTGTCCTCCTGCACCTCAACCCTGCATCTGGCCGCCTCGCTTGGTGTGCCCTCGATCGCGATGCTGAAATTCGCTGCCGATTGGCGCTGGATGAGCGGGCGCGACGACAGTCCCTGGTATCCGGGCCTAAGACTGATCCGCCAGCCGCAACCGGGCGATTGGAATAGCGTCGCGCAGGCCGTAGCGGACGATCTTGCCGCGCGGGTTGCCTTGAGGGCGAAAATGGAAGGTAAGTCATGACTGACGTATCTGCGCCAGACGAGCGGCTGCTCGACGCGTTCCAACTGCACAAGGCGGGCCGGCTGGATGAGGCCGCCGTTTTGTACCGCGCCATTCTCGATGAGGACCCGGATCAGGTCGATGCGCTTCGGCTCCTGGCATCCGCCGAGCGTTCGCGCGGGGACCTCGCGCAAGCGCTGACGCTTTACGCTCGGGCGCTGCGGCTGGCGCCTGAGGAAAGCGATATCTGGTATAACCTCGGCAATGCGCTTGGGGCCGCTAGCCGCAAGCCGGATGCGCTGGAGGCCTATAAGCGCGCCGCGCAACTGGCGCCCGACAATGCCGCCTGCCACGCCAATATCGGTGTCACAGAGGCTGATCTGGATAATATTCCCGCCGCGATATCGGCCTATCGCTACACACTGTCACTCGATCCCGACAACCGTATCGCGCTGCACAATCTCGGCAATGCGCTTGGCGAACTCGGCGAGATGGACGAGGCACTTGCTTTGCTCTCCAAGGCTTTGGCGCTCTACCCAGGCTCGGCCGAGGCCCATTACAATCTTGGCATCAACCTGCTCAGATGCGGCGACTATGCCAATGGTTTTGCGCAATATGAATGGCGCTGGCAGGCCGATGGCTTTCCCGGAGAGTCGCGCCACACGGATATCGCCGATTGGGACGGACGCCCTTTCGAGGGCAAGCGGCTGCTTGTTCATGCGGAGCAGGGGCTGGGTGACACGATCCAGTTCGTCAAGCTGCTGCCGCTTGCCAAATCGCTTGCCAAATCGTTCGGTGGCGAGGTGATCTTGCAGGTGCCTGATAAGCTGGTGGCTTTGCTTCAACATGTGCCGGGCGCCGATGCCGTGCAGGCGGCTGATCCGGCGCCGGGGACCGTGGATTTTCAGGTGCCCTTGCTCGGCCTGCCGCATAGGCTGCTGCTCACGCCGGGCAGCGTGCCCAGGAAGACCTCCTATCTTGTAGCACGGCCGGAGCGGGTGGCGCATTGGAGGGAGCGGCTCGCGCTTGCCAACGGGGAAAAAGCCATTGGTTTCGTCTGGCGCGGCAATCCGCTGTCGCCGGCGGAAAAGGGCCGCAGCCTGTCGGGGCCGGAGCAATTGGCGCCCTTTGCCGCGTTGGCGCAAACACGGCTGATCGCTCTGCAGAAGCTGGATGAAAGCGGGCTCGAAAAGGCCGATACGCCCTCCGGGTACAAGGTCGCGGGTCTGGATTTCACGCTGGAACATCCGGGTCCGGATTTCGATGCCGGAGCCGATGCCTTTCTGGATACGGCGGCGGTGCTGGTTCAGCTTTCTGCCTTCGTCTCGGTCTGCACCGCCCCGCTGCATCTGGCAGGCGCGCTCGGTGTGCCCACCATCGGCCTTTTGAAGAAAGTGCCGGACTGGCGCTGGGGCCTGCAAGGCGCGACCTCGCCCTGGTATCCCTCCATGCGGCTTTGCCGCCAGCTGGAAGCCGGCGATTTTTCGGGACCGATCACCGAGGCAGTCTCGCTCGCTGAGGCAATTACAAATAAGTCTTGATGATCGATTTCATCTGGTCGGCGGTGCGCGACCAGGTATAGCCCGCAAGCTTCGCCGCTCCACGCTCGCCGCGTCGGCGGGCCTCGTTGCGGTCGCGCCAGACCCGCTCCAGCGCGTCTTCGATCTCGTCGACACTGCTTTCGCCCCAGCCTGCGACATGGGCGTTACCTGTACCGACGCCGGCGCCTTCGCCGGCAACAGGCGCCTGCTGCTCAAGCGCGTAGCAATTGCTGCCGTCGATCAGGTCGAGATGGCCGGTGTTGGCGGACAGAATCGTCGGTACGCCGCAGGCCATGCATTCCATCGCTACCAGATTGGTGCCGCCCTCGGCGCGGTTCGGGAAGACGGCAACGTCCATTTCGCGCAGGATCGGCGCCATCAGCGCATTGGGCACGGCGCCGAGATCGAGGCTTTGGTGCGCGGCGATGTCGTTTGCGGCAAGCCAGGCGGCCTGGTCGATGGCGCCCTTGTCATTGGTGCCGATGTCAGCGGCCTTGCCGGAACGGTTGAGTGTCAGGGCAAATTGCGGCCAGGGACTGTGCCAGGCCGAAACCAGCAGCGCCTCCGGATGGCGCTTGGCAAAGCGGGCAAAGGCAGCAACGACCAGATCCTGGCCCTTGCGCAGCTCCAGCTTGCCGCCTGAAAATACCATAAAACGGTCGCCAAGCACGCCCTGGCGCGGGCCGGGATGAAACAGCGTTTGGTCAATGCCCTGGATAACCGTCGTAACATTGTTGAGACCATGGGCGCGCATGATCTCTTCGTTCCAGGTCGATCCGGCAATGACAAGCGGCAGCGATTTTGCCCGCGCCTTGGCTGTATCCGACAGTTGCGGCAGTTCGAAGAACACGACGCCGAGCGTCGGCGTGCCCGAGAGCGCCACGCCATTCGGCCCCGGCGACATCGAAAAATCATTGCCGAGCCCGGCCAGAAGCGGCGTGTTGACCGTCACGGATTTTTCGCTCTGGGCGGCGATGCGCCCGGAAAGATCGGCGCTGGCACGGAAAAAGCCCGACAGCGCCCGCTGGCGCAGCGGATCGACGACGATCTGGTCGGATTGCAGCGGAAAGGACGTGACCGGTTCGAGCAACGGATCGGCCGACCAGTTGAGCGCCAGATTGAGGCCGTAGATGCCCCAGCCGAAGAAGCTGGAAATGCCCCAATGGATGATCACGGGCCGGCGGGGCGTCTGGGTCATGGCGGATCTTCTCGGGCTATGCGCTGATCGGGGCGATTCGGTCTTTTGATAGTCGAACTTAGCCCGCTTTTTCCGGGGTCGGAACGGCCGGCGACCGGTTATCAACCGCCGCATCGCATGGCGTGTTTTGCGGCCATGCAATTCGACCTGTGTCGATGGAAATCCAGCATGGCGAAAGCTTCGGCTTCTACGGTCGGCTGGAATGGGTTCGTCAACCGCGTGTGGGATGCGGCCGGATCCTTGCGAAACCCGCCATGTGTGCTTCGGCGTTGGATATGAGGTGTGTCGATGAATGTAGAAGACAGAGATCTGGCGGATGATAGCCGAGCCAGATCCGCTCTTGCTGCATTGGCTCTTGCCGCGCAAAAACTGGGACTTTCCCTATCAGTCGAGCAGTTGTGCCGCGACTATGGTGACGAGGATGCGTTTTCCTTGGCCCAGCTTGCAGAAATCCTGCGGGGCCATGGCATAAAAGCCAAGCCGATCCGGATGACCTGGAAGCTGCTCAGCCAGCTGGAAGGTGCGGTCGGTGCGCTCGTCGAACTCAACGATGGCTCGCTGCTGGTCTTTGAAAACTTCGTCGACGATCCCCAGACCCCACGCATGGTGTTTCGCGACCCTGGCGATCCCAAGGCGGCGCGGCTGGTGGTCGATGAATTGCGCCTCACGGAAAACTGGAACGGCCATGTTCTCCTGATGAAGCGGGATGTCGTTGAGGAGACCGCCCGTGAGGAATTCGGTTTCCATTGGCTGCTTGCCCAGGTGATGCAGGACAAGCGAATGGTGCGCGACGTGTTCGTTGCCGCAATTTCTCTGGCCGTCCTCGCGCTCGTGCCGTCGCTGTTCTACATGGTCGTCATCGACAAGGTCATGGTGCATCACCGGCTGTCGACGCTGACGCTGATGGCGGCTGCGATCCTGGTCGTGCTGCTGTTCGACATGATGCTCGGCTACATGCGCCGCACCGTCACGGCCATCGTCACTGCCAAGATCGATGTCCGGCTCAATCTGATGATCTTCGACCGGCTGTCGCGTCTACCGATCGAATTCTTCGAACAGAACGCCACTGGCGGCATCGTCCATCGGCTTGGCGAAGCGCGCCGGCTGCGTGCCTTCGTCACCGGCCAGCTGTTCGGCTCGGTGCTGGATATGATGACGCTGTTCGTGCTCGTGCCCGTCATGTTCATGCTCAGCCCCGGCCTGACCTTCTGGGTGCTTGGCCTGGCCGGCGTCATGGGCCTGATCCTTTATGTCTATATGAAGCCGATCCGGCGGGCCTATGCCCAGGTCATGGGCAGTGAGCATCGGCGCACCGCGATGTTGATCGAGATGATCAACGGCATCCGCACGGTCAAGTCGCTGGCACTGGAGGGCCGCAAGCGGCGCGAATGGGACCAGAAGGTCGCCGAGGCCGTCAACAATCAGACCAATCTCCTATTCCTCGCCAACCAGCCGCAGACGCTGCTCGCTCCGCTGGAAAAGCTGATCTATGCCGGCTCGTTGCTGATCGGCGCCTATCTCGTCATCGTCAACGAGCATACGGTCATGACCGGAACGCTCGTCGCCTTCACCATGATCGCCATGCGCGCCACCCAGCCGCTGGTGCAGATGGCCGGCATGATGCAGCAGATGGAAGAGGCGCGCGGTGCGCTGCGCCAGGTCGCTTCGGTCATCAACGCGGAGCCGGAAGTGCGGCGCGAGCATGGGGTGCGCCCGGAATTCTCCGGCCGGATCGGTTTCGAGGATGTGCGCTTTGCCTATTCCGGCACGTCGGTTCCCGCGCTCAACGCTATCAATTTCCATGTGAAGCCGGGGTCGATCGTCGGGCTGATGGGCCGCAGCGGTTCGGGCAAGACGACCGTAACGCGGCTTTTGCAGGGTCTGCACCAGAATTATTCTGGGCTGATCCGTCTCGACGGCGTCGAGCTCAAGGAAGTCGACCTCTACCATCTGCGCACCAATATCGGTGTCGTGCTGCAGGAAAGCTTCCTGTTTCGTGGCACGATCCGCGACAATATCCTGATCGCCAAGCCGGATGCTTCGCCCGAGGAAATGATCGAGGCCGCGCAATTGGCCGGCGCCGACGAATTCATCGAGCGGCTGCCGCGCGGCTATGACACGATGCTCGAGGAACATGCCAGCAACCTGTCTGGCGGCCAGAAACAGCGGTTGGCAATTGCCCGCGCGCTGATCGTCAATCCGCCGATCCTGATCTTCGACGAGGCCACAAGCGCGCTCGATCCTGAAAGCGAAGCGATCATCCTGCGCAACCTGAAGCGCATCGCGTCAGGCCGCACCGTGCTGATGATTTCGCACCGCCTGTCCTCGCTCGTTGATTGCGACCAGATCCTGGTGCTCGATCGCGGCCAGCTGAAAGACAGCGGCACCCATCACGACCTGCTGCGCCGCTCGGGCGACTATCGCCACCTCTGGAACCAGCAGAACCGCCACCTGACGACGGGAAGAGATAATGACGAAAACCTTAACGCTGTCGCCTGACGAGCATCGCTATGCGGTTCGCACGACGGCGGAATTTCTGTCGGAAAGCGCCAGCATCCTGCATCGGACCCCGCCGCGCTCGGCACGGCTGACGATTGCGACCGTGGCCGCGCTGATTTCGAGCGCCATCCTGTTGTCGATCGTCATGCCGATCGAGCGAGTGGTGAGCGCCCGTGGCCGAATCGCATCCGAAGCGCCCAATACCGTGGTGCAGCCGCTGGAAACCTCGATCGTGCGCGAAATCAAGGTGCGCGAGGGGCAGGACGTGAAGGCGGGGCAAGTGCTTGCAACGCTGGATCCGACCTTTTCCAAGGCCGATCAGACCTCGGCCAGCCGCCAGATGGCGAGCCTTTTGGCCGAAGTCGATCGGTTGAAGGCCGAAATCGACGGACGTGACTTCCAGCCGCGCGACGGCGACAGTTTCGGCAAATTGCAACGGCGCTTCTTCGAGGCGCGCCGGTCGCAATACGAAGCCTCCATGGCGACTTACAAGGCGAAGATCTCCTCGCTCGAGACGACGCAGGCGCAGTTGCAGCAGGAGCTGACCGTCAATCGCCAGCGCCTTTCGCTCAGCCAAGAGAGCGAGGCGATGAAGAATGCGCTGGTCGAGAAGAAATATGCGTCCAAGGCCGATGGCCTGAAGGCGCGGGATTGGGTGCTTGAGGTGACCGGCACGATCCGCGAACTGGAAGGAAAGCTGGAAAGTGGCGCCCACGACATCCAGTCGGTGAAGTCGCAGATGGAAGATCAGGCGCAGCAGTGGCGCTCAGATGCCATGGGCCAGCTGGTCAAGCAGCAGGTGGCGCTGAACTCCGCCATCGAGGAACTGAACAAGGCCGACAAGCGCTCTGACCTGATCGAGCTGAAGGCGCCCGAAGATGCGACCGTGCTGCAGATCGGCGATATCTCGATCGGTTCTGTTGCGCAGACGGCCCAGAAAATGTTCGTGCTTGTGCCGAAGGCATCGCGGCTTGAAGTGGAAACTGAAATTTCCACCCAGGACCAGGGCTTCATCAAGGTCGGCCAGCCCGTTGATATCAAGCTCGATGCCTGGCCCTTTGCCCGCTATGGCGGCTTGCGCGGCACGGTGCGGGCGGTCAGCGCCGACAGCTTGAAGGTCTCGCGCAGCGATGGCGCTTCGGCCCCAGGTGGTTCCGAACGCAGCTTCTATGTTGCCAAGATCACCATCGATGACCCGCATTTGAAGAGCAATCCTGTCGATTTCAACCTGATTGCCGGCATGACCCTGGTGACCGATGTCGTGGTCGGGGACCAGACGGTTGCTGCCTATCTGTTCGACCGTGTCGTACCTGTCGTCAGCGAGGGAATGCGCGAACCATGAAAAATATCCTGTCCGTGCTGCCGCCTGTCTTGAAGGGGGCTGCGATCCGCCAGGCCTATCGCCACGGCATGAAGAAGCTTGCAGCCGGGCGCATGCCGCTTGCGGCGGCGGCCTTGAAAAAGGCCGCGCGCGGCGGTCATGTCAGCGCGTGTTACGAGCTTGCTCGTCTCTACGAGAGCGGGCGAGGGGTGATTTCCGATCTCGCCGAGGCACGGCGGTTAGCACAATATGCGGCGGATGCCGGCCATGTCGGAGCTATGTCGCTCGCCGCGCGGCTGTTCCTGATTTCACCGCATCCGGATATTCCTGCGTCTCCGGCAGCGAGGCGCCTTTATGGCGATGTCAGTCAGCTTGTCTGTGAGCCGGAACTGGCCCGTGACTATGCCTTGCGCGCCCATGAGAACGGCAATGTCGATGGCTCGGCGCTCGCAGGCTATCTGCTGGCATCAGGTATCGGCGGCGAAGCCGATCCGCATACGGCGCTGGTGTGCTACGAGCCGGCGGTGACGGCGGGCAATATCCGCGCGCATCTCGGCATGGGTACGCTGTTTGCCGGTGGCCATCTCGGCGAAGTCGATTACGCCCGCGCCCTGCCTTACTTCAAATATGCGGCAGCAGCCGGCAACAGCACGGCCCGTCACTACCTTGCCATGCAGTATCTGAACGGGCTTGGCATCGAGGCGGATGAAGAAAAGGCGTTGCGCCTGCTCAGCGCCGCTGCCGCCAAAGGCTACCGTTCCTCCATCGAGGAACTGGCGAAATATTATCTCGACGATGCGCATCCCGAGCGTGACCGCGCACGCGGTATTCGCTGGCTGACCGCACTTGGCCGCATGGGCGACCGGCGTGCCTGCCGCGATCTCGAACGGCGCTATCGCCACGGCATCGACGTAACAGCCAATATCACGGAAGCGCTGATGTGGCTGGAAAAGGCGGCGCTGAAAGGCGACGTGGCAGCCCAGTTCCAGATGGCCGTCGTTGCCGCGACCGGCGCTGGCGAAGAAGAGGGCGATCTCAACCAGTCCCGGATGTGGTTCGAAATGGCTGCTGAAAACGGTCATGCCATCGCCATGGTCAATCTCGGCCGCTTCCGCATGAAGGGCATCGGCGGTCCTGTCGATCTAGAGGGCGCGCGCGAGATGCTGGAGCTGTCGGTCGAGGCCGGCGAGATGGCGGCTTATGCGGTGCTGGGCGAATTCCACGCCTATTACGCTGATCCCGCCGATATTGCCGCCGCTCGTGAAATCCTCATGCATGGCGTCGCGAAGGATGACGCCGTGTGCAAGGATATCCTGGCGCGGCTCGAGGAAAAGCTGATCGCAAAGGTCGCCTGATCCGGAGCTCTTCCAGGTGAAATAACGAAACGGTTTCCAGACCGAAACCCTTCGTAAACAAAGGGTTATGGCATTCATTGTCTCTGTAAAACAGTGAATGCTCCAGGCCTTTGATTGCCGCTGGAGAGGGAACAATCCGACGGTTTGAACATTGTGTGGCGGACTCTGACAGTTCGGATACGCATGACCACACCACAGATCATGGCTTTTGCCGTCATTATCCTCATGATGCTTGCCTTCATGTGGGAGCGTGTCCGCTACGATGTGGTTGCAGGCGTGACTCTGCTTGTTGCCGTCGTGCTTGGCCTGGTGCCACCGGACAAAGCGTTTTCCGGCTTCAGCGACGATATCGTCATCATCGTCGGTAGCGCGCTTGTGGTCAGCGCCGGTGTGGCACGCTCCGGTCTCGTCGATGCCGCGATCAAGCGTTTCTTTCCCAATCTCACCTCGATCCGCGCGCAAATGCTGTTGCTGGTGCTGACGGTGACGGTGCTGTCAGCCTTCATCAAAAATATCGGGGCGCTGGCGATCATGATGCCGGTTGCCTTCCAGTTCTCGCGTAAGTCAGGCACGCCGCCTTCGACCTTCCTGATGCCGATGGCCTTTGGTGCGCTGCTCGGCGGGTTGATGACCCAGATCGGCACCTCGCCGAATATCGTCGTCTCCAAATTGCGCGGCGAGTTGACGGGCACGCCTTTCACCATGTTCGATTTCACTCCTGTAGGCGCCATTCTGGCGGCCACGGGCGTCGTCTTCCTGATGCTGTTCTACTGGCTGGTGCCCAAGCGCCAGAACCAGAACCCGACGGTGCAGGAAGCGCTCGGCAATTCCACTTTCTCCACGGAGGCCAGCCTGCCGGAAGCCTCGCCTCTGGCCGGCAAACCGCTCCGGGACCTCTTGAAGACCGCAAGCGGGGAAGTGATCGCTACGGCTATCCTGCGCGGTAACAGCCGCATCTCGCCTTTTCCCGATATGATCCTTAAAGAGCAGGATACGCTTCTGCTCGAGGGTCCGTCCGACGCGCTGGACCGGCTGGTCAGCCAGACCGGTCTGAAACTATCAGGCGGTGAGATTGAAGCGGGCGGTGAAATTACAGCAATCGAGGCGGTGATCGGGCCGGGTTCGGCGCTGCAGGGCCTGACGGTGCGCGACATTTCCCTGTTCAACACCTATGGCATCAATCTGCTCGCCGTCAGCCGCAAGGGCCGCCGGCTAAAAGAGCGGCTGGCCGAAGTGATGCTGCGCACCGGTGACGTGCTGGTGCTGCAGGGTCATCGCAAGGCGCTGCCCTCTGTGCTCAAAGAACTCGGCTGCCTGCCGCTTGCCGAGCGCGAAATTCTGCTTGGCACCACCCGCAGTGCGCTGATCCCGGTTCTGATCCTGATTGCCGCCATGGGTTCTACGGCGGTTGGCCTCGCGCCTGTTCCGATCGCCTTTTTTGCCGCAGCGCTGGCCATGGTAGTGTTCAAGGTCATTCCGTTGAAAGACCTCTATCAATCCGTGGATGGACCGATCCTGGTGATGCTGGCAGCGCTGATCCCTGTCAGCGACACCTTGCGCAGCACCGGCGGCACCGAAGTGATCGCGGGTTGGCTTGGTCGGGTCGCGCATGACCTGCCGCCTTATGGCGCCCTGGCAGTGATCCTGATTACCGCGATGGCGGTAACTCCGTTTCTCAACAATGCCGCGACCGTTCTCGTGATGGCGCCGATCGCCGCGAGCTTTGCCCATAATCTCGGCTACCGGCCGGATGCCTTCCTGATGGCGGTGGCAATCGGGGCTGGCTGCGATTTCCTGACGCCGATCGGCCATCAGTGCAACACGCTTGTCATGGGGCCGGGCGGCTACAAGTTCAGCGACTATCCGCGTCTTGGCCTGCCGCTGTCGCTGATGATCATCTGCGTGACCATTCCTGCGCTGATCCTGGTCTGGCCGCTGAAGTGAGCAGCGGCAGAGTGCAGAATGCGGTTTTTAAAGCAGGGTCCTGAAACGTCGAAAGCCTGCGTCGGCGGAACGCAGGCTTTCGGGCGGAGGGACTTTAGACAGAACAAGGGTCTGATGAGTTGGCGGACCCATCTTCCTCTTTCAGGGTGGGGATAGAAAACTGGACCCCAGCGCTTCCTATCTCCGCCATTTCAGGAGGCGTAACCTTCATTCCACACCTCTAACGAGCGGAGCCGGGATTGGTTCCGCAATTTATGATATTTTTTCTGTTTTATTTGAGCCTGCTCGAAGTCCTACATTTTATGCGCGCGCCATAGCGGATCGGTATTTTGGGTTTTCCTTGACGCTTGGCCTCAGATATGGCCTAAGGCCAGCCAGAGGAATTGCCGAAAGAGCCGCATCAGCCGGGCTTTTCGGCATCTCCAAATCAACCGTAATGCGAGCGCTCGGCGCCCCCGATCCTCGCCCTTCGTGACCACGAGCAAAATCATGACCTCTTCCGGCGTCCGCGTCCGCATCGCTCCTTCTCCCACCGGTGAGCCGCATGTCGGCACTGCCTATATCGCGCTGTTCAACTATCTGTTCGCCAAGAAGCATGGCGGCGAGTTCATCCTGCGTATCGAAGATACGGATGCGACCCGCTCGACAGCCGAATTCGAACAGAAAGTGCTGGACGCGCTGAAATGGACCGGCTTGACCTGGTCGGAAGGTCCTGATGTCGGCGGCCCCTACGGTCCCTATCGCCAGTCCGAGCGCAAGGAAACCTATCGGCCCTTCGTCGAGAAGATGGTTGCCGAAGGCAATGCCTTCCGTTGTTTCTGCTCGCCAGCCCGGCTGGAGCAGATGCGCGAAGCGCAGCGCGCAGCCGGCAAGCCGCCAGGCTATGACGGTCTTTGCCTGCATCTTAAGGCAGAGGAAGTCGAAACCCGCGTTGCGGCTGGCGAGCCGCATGTCGTGCGCCTGAAAGTGCCGACCGAAGGTTCCTGCGATTTCCACGACGGTGTCTACGGCGACGTGTCGATCCCGTGGGAAAGCGTCGACATGCAGGTTCTGCTCAAGGCCGACGGCATGCCGACCTATCACATGGCCAATGTGGTCGACGACCATCTGATGAAGATCACTCATGTGGCGCGCGGCGAGGAATGGCTGGCCTCGGTGCCGAAGCACATCCTGATCTACAAATATCTTGGCGTCGAGCCGCCGGTCTTCATGCATCTCAGCCTGATGCGCAATGCCGACAAGTCGAAGCTGTCGAAGCGCAAGAACCCGACCTCGATTTCCTATTATTCGGCGCTGGGCTATCTGCCGGAAGCGCTGATGAATTTCCTTGGCTTGTTCTTCATGCAGATCGCCGAAGGCGAGGAACTGCTGACCATGGACGAACTGACGGAAAAGTTCGATCCGGAAAATCTGTCCAAGGCCGGCGCGATCTTCGACATCCAGAAGCTCGACTGGCTGAATGGCCGCTGGCTGCGCGAAAAGCTGACGCCGGACGAATTTCTCGGCCGGGTGCTGACCTGGGCCTCGGAAAACGACCGGCTGACGGAAGGCCTGAAGCTCGCCCAGAGCCGCATCACCAAGCTTGGCGAATTGCCGCCGCTGGCCGGTTTCCTCTTGGCCAACGATGTCGGCCTGACCCAGGCTTCGTTCGGTGGTTTGAAGACCAGTCCGGCGGAAACGCTGGAAATCGTCACGACCGTTCAGGCGGATCTCGAAAAGATCCTCGAATGGAACGTGGCGACCATCG
>Ga0308163_10002578_pt1 | contig 16415 bp, 17 predicted proteins | sample PhyTR1_FD_201037 | JGI IMG/M metagenome (GOLD analysis project Ga0308163, IMG submission 201037) | Phyllosphere microbial communities from UC Gill Tract Community Farm, Albany, California, United States - DLSLT.R1 | ecosystem: Host-associated > Plants > Phyllosphere > Unclassified | place: USA...
CATCAACGTGCCGCTGTACCGCGCCGTCGCGTGGGAGCCGTACGAGATCAGTTTCGTGACCGTCCCGTTCGACGCTGGCGCAAGTTCGCGCAGCGCGCCGCAGGACGGTCACCCATGCGAATTCATCACCCGGGCGCCCGCCCTTTACGCTCCATCCAACCAGGACGACAACATGACCACTGCTACCCAATCGGGCGCCCAGACTCCAGCGCCTGTCGATCCAACCCGTGCCGCCCCTGCGCCAGCTCCAGCGCAAGTGTCGGCACCAGTACCAGCATCGGCTGGCCCGACCGCCACGGACGACGTAGCCTCGCGCGCTGCACAGGAAGCCATGACCCGCTCCGCTGACATCATGGAACTGTGCGCCCGCCATGGTGTCACCAGTCTGGCGGCGGGCCTGATCCGTGGCGGCAACACCGTCGACCAAGCACGCGCTGCCGTGCTCGACGAAATGGCCCGCAACTCTACCGCAGGCGGCGGTCACCAGAACACCCGCATTCAACTGATCGGCGACGTGGAACAAACGCGCATGGCAGGCATGGAAGAAGCAATCATGCACCGCGTGTACGCCCGCACGAAGATGACCGAGAACGGTACCCAGTTCCGCGGCATGAGCCTGCTTGAGCTGGGCCGCGACTTCCTGGAAGCGCGTGGCGTTTCGACGCGTGGCATGGATCGCATGCAGCTGGCGACCAATATGCTGAACTTCCGTTCGGCGGGCATGCACGGCACCAGCGACTTCGCAGCCCTGTTCAGCAATGTCGCGAACAAGCGCATGCGCGATGCCTACGCCGAGAACGCTGGCACCTACACGCAGTGGGCACGTCAGGCGCCGAACGCGCCTGACTCCAAGAACATCAACATCGTACAGATTTCCGGTGCGCCGGAACTGCTGCGCACCAACGAGCATGGCGAATTCAAATACGGCACGATGACCGATGCCGGTGCGTCGTACGCCCTGGTGACCTACGGCCGTATGGTGTCGCTCACGCGCCAAGCGATTATCAACGACGACCTGCGCGCATTCGAGCGCTTGGTCACTGCGTTTGGTGCAAGTGCCAGCCGCCTTGAGAACCGCCTGGTGTACAGCCAGCTCACAAGCAATTTCGCCATGGGCGACGGTAAGCCGCTGTTTGACGCGGCACACAAGAACGTCGGCTCGGGCACTGGCTCGGCGCTGTCGCTGGACGCACTCAAGGCCGGCCGTAAGGCCATGCGTCTGCAAAAAGGACTGGGCGACGAAGAGCTCAACCTGGCGCCGAACTTCTTGATCGTCCCGGCCTCTCTCGAGCAGGATGCCTATGCACTGACCAGCGCGAACTACGTGCCGGCCAAGCAGGCCGACATCAACGAATTCCGCGCTGGAGGCCGCACGGCTGTCGAACCGATTGTCGAGCCGATCCTGGACGGTGTCAGCGAGACCGCATGGTTCCTCGCCAGCAACAACAGCCAGGTCGACACCGTCGAGTATTGCTACCTGGACGGCGCGGAGGGTCCGGTCATCGAAAGCCAGAACGGTTTCGAGGTCGATGGCGTGACTTGGAAGTGCCGCCTGGACTTCGCAGCCAAGGCTGTCGACCATCGCGGCCTGTACCAAGGCGTCGGCAAGTAAGCCGCCGCTGCCAGCCTACCTATCCATCACAGGAACCGAACATGAAGAATTTCATCCAGACCGGCGACACGCTCACCGTCATTGCTCCAGCCAACCTACTGAGCGGCCAAGCGGTACTGGTCGGCGCGCTCTTCGGCATCGCCGGCAACGACGCCCTGCAGGGTATGCCGGTCGAGATCAAGCGCACGGGCGTGTACTCCCTCGCGGCCACAACCGCCGATACCGGCGCGGCCGGCGCCAAGATTTACTGGGACAACACCGCGAAGCGTCTGACCACGACCGCTACCAACAACACCCTGGTTGGCGCATTGACCGCAGCCAAGGGCGGCACCGAGGCCAGCGCTACCGTGCTGCTCGACGGCGTCATCCGCTGACCTACGCGCATGCTCTTCGCCAACCTCCAGCTGGCCGCGAACAGCGCCGTCTTGAATCACCTGGCTAACAAGCAGGTGACGATCGGCGGCGCGGTCGTGCCGGGCATCTTCCGCAACTTGGCCAGCGAAGCGCAGCTGGGCATGGGGGTGGCGTCCAGCAGCCCTGTTGTCACCGTCGCGGACAGTGCGGTCATGGCCGATCCGGTTGGGCAGCAGATCACGATCGACGCTGTGCGTTACGAGATCCTCACCGCCGACCCGGATAACACCGGCCTGACCATCCTCACGCTGACCGTGGCCGCATGAAGACCGCGTTTGCGAACATCGTGAGTGCAGTCATCGCGGCGCTAGAGGCGCAGCCGCCCGTGTGCAGCGCGATCTACCGCGCACGGGCCATGGCAGTGCCAGAGCAGGACAAGCTGGCGATCAGCGTGCAGTGGGACCAGTCGGTGCCAACTGGCGGCACTCTCAATGGAGCGCCCATCGACTGGACGACCCGTCTCACTGTCGAATGCTATGCAAGCGGCACGAGTGAGAGCGGCGACCTCGCGGTCGACCCGCTGCTCAAGGCGGTGTTTGAACGCTTGGCCGCCAACTCGACGCTGGACGGCGTTGTCACCGATCTGCAGGTGATTGGTATCGAAGCAGAAAACACGACAGACGGAAAGAAAACCGGGTGGATCCGACTCACCTATACCGCAGATCACCGCACCAGCAACTTCACATTGAGCTGACATGAATATCGACAAGACGCAAGCCGCGCCGCACGAGCGCGAGATCCCGCCGCCACCTGGTGGTGGCTCCTGGACCTTTGACCGGGACTCGTGGGAGTGGGTCTCCAATGACCCGGTTCCAGCCCCTGCCGACGAAACCCCAGCCGCAGCCGTCGAGTACGACAGCACGGCCAACCAGGAGTAAGCGATGCCCCGTCTGATCAAGAACACCCTCGTCACCGCCAAAGTGCAGACGACCCCCGGCGTGGATGCGGCGCCAACCGGCGCGGCTAATGCTGTGCTCATGTCCGAGGGCAGCATTACGCCGCTCGATGCGCAATCTATCGACCGCTCGCTGATCCGTGGCTACTTCGGTGGCAGCGAGCAGCTCGTCGGCCCAGCGAGTGTCAAGCTGACCTATGCGGTCGAGCTTGCTGGTTCCGGTGTGGCAGGTACCGCGCCGGCATGGGGCCAGCTGCTGCAAGGCTGTGCCGTTGCCGAAGGCATGCTGACTACCCCGGCGCGCGTGGAATACACCCCAGTGTCCACGTCGCTCAAGATGCTCACCCAGTACTACTACGACGATGGCGCGCTGCACAAGCTGCTGGACTCGATGGGTAACTGCACTTTGTCTGCGAAGGTGGGCGAACGCCCAATGCTGCGCTTCGAGTGGACTGGGCTGGACGGCGGCATCGCGGCGACGCCGAACGCTACCGGCGTTTTCACGCCGTGGAAGAAGCCTGTAGCCATGACCAAGGCGAACGTCATCGACATCACGCTGGGCGGCACGTACGCTGCTGGCGCACTCAGTGGCGGCACCGTCTACAACAGCACCGGCCTCGAACTGAACTTCGGCAACGTGGTGAACTTCAGCGCGATGCTCAGTACCGAGACCGTTGATATCTCGGACCGTCAGTCGACTGCGACTCTCGAACTGGAGCTGACCGCAGTTCAGGAGGTCGCGATGATGGCTTCGGTCAAGGCCAACGAGACGCAGGCATTGGGCTTCACCATCGGCACCGCTGCCGGTAACAAGGTGCTCGTCTTCGCACCCGCCGCCCAGCTGACCAACCCGCGCAAATCTGAACTGAACGGCAAGCGCCTGATCGGCTTCGACGTGCGCCTGGTCCCGGTCAACGGCAACGACGAGTGGCGCATCGTCGTCCTGTAACAAACACCCTCAAATCCACAACTGAAAGGAAACGCCATGGCGTTCAAACTCGTACGACTGAATAAGCTCCCTGTCCGCGTCAAGGGCGCGCTGCCAGGCGAAGACGGCAAGCCTGTCGCCTTCGACTTCACCCTGCACTGCAAGCGCCTTACTCAAGCTGAAATCGACAGCGTCATGAAAGACAAGCAGGGCGAAGTCAAGGGCTTCGTACAAAACGTCGCTGAAGGCTGGGATGGTGTCTTGGATGCGAGCGGCGAGGCAGTTCCCTTCGCCCGCGAGCAACTCGACGAGATGATCGATAACGCCGGATTGCCGATGCTGATCATGCACGCATACCTCGAACAGGTATCAGCCACAGCAAAAAACTGACGGAGGTCGTGCGCCTGATGGCGCGCGGCCAAATCGAGTTTGGCAATGATGCTCCGGCTGAACTTGATCACTTCAACGAAGCGCTTGCAGCCATGGGCCTTTGCGCCGAGGGCGACGTAGCGCTGCAGGAAGATGAGTACTGGCTTTGGCCAGAGAACGACGAAGCTTTTTCTATGTGGCTCTCGGTGCAAACTCAGTGGAGCGCTGGAATGGGTGGGGCAACTGGTCTGAACTATCCCGGTGTCGAAACATGCCTCCGACTGCGGGGGGTAAAGAAGAAGGCGCAGCAGAAGCTCTTTCTGCTGATTCAAATGATGGAGCGCGCTTGCTTGGAAGAGTGGGCGCAGAAGCGAAAAAGCTAGGAACGGAATGACCTCCCCACGCGCACTTATTGAAATGGTTGTCGAAGGCGCTGCTGAGAGCCGGCGGCGTGTGGAGAGTGTCGCTGATGCACTGCGCCAGATGAACGGTCAGTCGCTCCAGAACATCTCAAATCAAATGAACTCGTTGAACGAGCGGTTCACTGGTTTGCAGTCCACCATCGGAAATGTCACTTCGTTCGCCATCGCAGGCGTATCGCTGGCTACTCTCGGCAGCAAAGTTGTCGGTGTCCTGGATTCGATGGGCGAGTTGGACGATCTGTCACAGAAGATCGGTACCAGTGTCGAAAGCCTGTCGCGCATCCAGCGAGTGGCCAAAACGTTCGGTGTGGATTTTGCCGGGACCGTTGATCCAGCCATGGTGAAATTAGCGCGCAACCTCACGACCGTTGACGACAAGTCGAGCAAGACTTCCAAAGCACTGGCGGCCATTGGCGTATCAGCTAAGGATAGCGCCGGCAAGCTGCGTGATCCTGGCCAGGTCATGATCGACGTTGCCAAAAGCCTCGCGCAATACGAGGACGGTGCCGGGAAGGCCGCTGTGGTGACGGACTTGTTTGGTAAGTCAGGGGCAGACCTGCTGCCATTCTTGAATGACTTGGCAGACAACGTCGATAAATTTACTGGTGTTACTCCAGAGGCAGTTAAGCAAGCAACTGACTTGCAAGACAAGTTCGGGATGCTGAGCCAGCGCACGGATCAAGCCTTCACGTCGATCGTAACGGCAGCGTTGCCGGCGCTGACCGGTTTGTCTGAAGGATTCACCGATGTACTCGAAGCCGAGAATGGCCTGATCGACAACGGCGAGATTGCCGAGTGGGCTGGGATGGCCGCAATGGGGATCGCTCGGGTAGCCGATGTCGCAGTATTGGCGGTCCGCGGGTTTTCAGCTCTCGCAAGTAGCGTGGAAGTAATCACCGCCGACCTTGAAGTGCTGTGGACCGCCTCGCCTGCGAACATGGGTCTAACCTTGGCAAAAGGTGGATCGCCTCTTGCGGACTTGAAAAAGGTGGTTGCTGAGCGAAATCAAGTTTTGGAGGCCGCCAACACGAAGTGGGCAGCGTTATACAACGCTGACGGCAACATGTTTGAACAGGCAGTCCAGAAAAGACTGTCTGCGAAAGTTATTAATGCAAAGCCGCCCGAGGACGAAAAGCCGAAAGATAAAGATCTCAATGGATACAAGCCAGGTAGCGACGGCGCAGACAAGGATGCAGAGAAGCAGGCCAACGCCTATCAAAATCTGACGAAAGCCATTCAGGCAAAGATTGTTCAAGCCAATCTCGAACTCAGTGCAGGCGCCCCCCTGCTCGCGAGCCAGCAGGAGCAGCTCAATTTGACCGAGCAATTGGCTGAAATGAAAGGAAAGCTTACCCCTATTCAATATGCCTATTTGGAAAGCCAGGCCAAAGAGCTAGTCACCAAACTCGAGGTAATCGAATCGAACAAGCGTGCGGCGGCAGGGTTGGAGTCATACAACAAGATGAGGGCTGCGTATGAAACCAACGTCGCCAAAGCGATTGAGAATGCAATCACTGAGGCAGACCGTAATGAAGAACTTGCCCTCACATTCGGTAAGACAAAAGGCCAGATTGAAGCGCTAGAGTTGGCGCGCCTGGAAGAGCAACTAGCGCAACGATCTTCGCTCGGTTTGACTCTGGACGAGATCGAGAATCTCGAAAAGCTGATCGCAGCGAAGAAACGCAGCGCGGTTGCGACTGGCAAAGTTGATATATTCACCGCCGGCAAGAAAGCCGCCGAAAGTCTCGACGAGTTCCTTGACCCTGCCAAGGCCCAGTCGTTCGGGGAAGCCCTGCGCGAATCGCTTGGGGGTGCTGGCACGGCGCTATCCGCACTGACATCAACACTCGACGGATTCGGCAAACGGCAGGCAGCAATCGATGAGCAACGGCAAAATGCGGCGCTTGCTTTCTCCAGCGGTCAGCGTACCGAAATGGAGAACATGGAGGACCTCGCGCGTCTGACCGAAATGGAAACCAAGAACCGCTTGTCTGGCTATGGCGACATGGCGGGCGCAGCAGCTGGATTCTTCGGCGAGCAGAGCCGTGGCTACCAAGCGCTGATGACGGTGTCCAAAGTATTCCACGCCGCCGAGCTAGCGATGACGATGGCCGAACTGGTGCCGAAGGGCATCGCTGCGGTGCTGGGGCAGGGTGCAGGGGATCCGTACTCGGCACCCGTGCGCATGGCGGCAATGGCAGCAGTGGTGGCTGGCTTGGGCGTGGCCATCGGTAGCGTGTCGGGCGGCAGTAGCGTGAGCTTGTCTGAGTCCCGCCAGAAGGAGCAGGGCACTGGTACCGTGCTGGGTTCGGACGCAAAGTCTGGATCCATCGCCCGCGCGCTCGCTGAGATCGAGCAGTCGTCGCAGGGTACGCTCGGCGTGAACAATGACATGCTGATCTCGCTGCGCAACATCGAATCGGGAATCGATCGCTTCGCCTCGTTGCTCGTGCGTACGACCGGGGTGACCGGAGACTTCGGTAAGGACATGAACAAGAACGTGTTCGACTCGAAGGCGATCGGAATTGGCGGTGCCGCGGCCGGAGCCGTAGGCGGCGCAATGGCTGGTGCTTACGTCGGCATGGGCACTAGCCAGATCGGCCTGCTGCTCGGCGGTCCGATTGGCATGGCACTCGGCGCGGTGCTGGGTGCCGTGATTGGCAAGACCTTCGTCGGCAAGGCACTGGGTAGCGTCTTCGGCGGCAAGCAGACGGTGGAAGACACCGGATTTACTCTGGACAAATCGAGCTTCGGCAGCATCCTGGCCGGTGGCGTCAAGGCATCCCAGTACGCCGACGTCAAGAAAGACGGCGGCTGGTTCGGCAGTGACAAGACGAGCGTGAAGATGGAAGGGTTGGGTGTCGAAGGCAACCGCCAGATCGCCAGCGTGCTGACTTCGCTGTACGACACAGTGTTCAAAGCCGGCACCATCCTTGGACTGGGCGTGGACAGCTTCAATGCGCAGCTGAGCAGCTTCGTGGTCGATATCGGCAAGGTCAGCCTCAAGGGTTTGTCGGACGACGAGATCCAGGAAGAACTGCAGGCAGTTTTCTCGAAGGTCGGCGATAGCCTGGCCGCATTCGGCGTGGCCGGCCTTGAGGCGTTCCAGAAAGTGGGCGAGGGCTACCTTGAGACGCTGGCCCGGGTGGCGTCGAACTACCAGACCCTTGACGCCATCATGGCCTCGATCGGCACCACTGTCGGCGCGGCGGGCATCGCCAGCGTGCCGGCGCGTGAGCGGCTGATCGATATGTCAGGCGGCATCAGCGCACTGGCCAGCCAGGTCAGTTCGTTCGCAGACAACTTCCTGACCGAGGCGGAGCGCTTGGCGCCGATCCAGAAGTACGTCACCGAGCAGCTCGCCGGCATGGGCTTGGCCTGGGTTGATACCAGCGCCGAGTTCAAGAATGCGGCACTCGGTATCGACAAGACGACCGAGGCGGGTGCCAAGCAGTTCACCGCCATGATGAGCTTGGCCGACGCGTTCGCCAAGGTGTACCCGGCCGTGAAAGACTTGAGCATGTCGCTCGAGGAAATCGCGGACCAGCGCGCCACGCTGCAGGACCGACTCGACGAACTGACAATGACGCGCGAGCAGCTGCTGGCGAAAGAGCGCGACACCCTGCACGACACCAACCGCCCGCTGTGGGACCGGGTCCAGTCGTTGCAGGCTGAGGCTACGGCGCAGGAGAAGATCTCGCAGGAACGCACCACGTTGCAAGAGCAGCTCGACCAGCTGACGATGACGCGCGAGCAGCTGCTGGCCCGGGAGCGCGCCGCGCTGGACGAGGGCAACCGTCCGCTGTGGGATCGCGTCCAGGCGCTGCAGGCCGAGAAGGACGCGGCTCTGTCGGCAAAAGATGTTGCCGCCGGCTTGATGAGCGACGTCGACAGCGCATTCGCCGTGCTGGAGCGCGCCGTCGATCGTGAGCGCACAGCGATCCAAAAGCAAGTGGCTGCCCATACTGAAGCGGCCAACAAGATTCGCACGATCTCAGACAGCCTGCGCAGCACCATCAACGGCATGCGTGGCCCCGGTGCCGAGGTGATGGAGCGCACGCGCGCTCAGAGCGATCTGCAGGGCTTCCTGGCGATCGCCCGCGCCGGCGGCATGCTGCCCGACTCGGACAAGCTGCAAGCTGTCCTGAGCGTCTTGACCCAAGACGCAAGTGCCCAGTTCGCCAGCTTCGCCGATTACCAGGCGGACTTCTACACAACCAAGAACACGATGGCCGACCTGGCTTCGATCTCGGACACTGCACTGTCGGTTGAGGAGCGCACGCTCAAGTCGCTGGAGAGCCAGCTAAGTTCGTACGAGCAGATGCTCGAACGTGAGCAGGAGCAGATCGACCAACTCAACGGCATCAGCACGACGGCGCTATCTATTCACCAGGCCATCCTTGCACTGCACTCCGCTGTGCGATCCGCTGCATCGAACCCGGTCAATGCGTCGGCGGGCGCGATCACCAACGCCTACCAGAACACGCTGGGGCGTACCCCAGATGCAGCGGGCATGCAGCACTGGACTGATCGCGTTGCGGCCGGCGATTCAATCTCGGACATTGTGGACGCCATCAGCAATTCGTCGGAAGCGAAAATCAAGGCGCTGTACCAGTCGACGTTTGGGCGACCTGCAGATGCTGCCGGACTTGCGTACTGGATGGAGCGTGTTGAAGCCGGTACGTCGTACGGCACGATCGAGCAGGGCTTCAAAGAAAGCAACGAGTACAAGGCCCAGATGAAAGTGCCTGGCTACGCTGCTGGTGGCGACCACGGCGGCGGCTGGCGCATTGTTGGCGAGAATGGGCCGGAGTTGGAAGCTACTGGCGCGGCGCGCATCTTCAATGCCAGCCAGACGCGCGACCTGATGTCGCGCTTCAACAACCCGAATGACAACTCGGCAGTACTGGTAGCAGAGATTGGCCGGCTGCGTAAAGATAATGAAGAAAAAGATCAGGCGCTCGCTCGCGCGCTTGCTGCGATCGCCAAGAACACGATGGATACGGCGGACATGCTCCAGCGCTGGGAAACGATCGGCTCACCGAAGGAACGCATTAAATGATTATTGTTGATCCAATCACCCTGGGCGATACGTCATTCACCCGGCCATCGCCTAAGCACATATATGACCGATTCGGTGCGCTTGTTCAGGTGCCGCCGAATACTTTGGGCGTGACGTACGATCCCGCCGACCTAAGCAAAGCGCCGTGGGCGCTGCTCGAGGCGACGGCTACGAACATCGCGCTGCAGTCGGAGACATTCGATGATGTCCGATGGGGAAAGAATGGCGTAACAGTATCTCCGAACACCATTGCCGCACCAAACGGCGCGCTCACTGCGGACAAACTGGTTGAGAATTTGTCTAGCAGTGGGCACTACGTCGACCAGACAATTACGATTAATGGCAATGCACAATATACACGCAGCATATTTGTCAAGGCTGGCGAGCGCGGGCAGGTCCGGCTTGAGATGTATTCCGTCCCGACAGTCGGCGTGCGCGCCAACATCTCTTTCGATATTGCGAGCGGCACCTTTTTCGGCGAGGTTAGTGCAACCGGCGTGGTGCAAACATATAGCGCGCTGCGGCTGCCGAATGGTTGGTGGCGCATCTTCCAAACGTTCAACTTAGGTACGGCAGACACATCCTGTTTTTTCCGCATCTGTTTGCTCGGCCCTGGTGGCGCCTCCGTCTATCAAGGCGACGGCACAAGCGGGGCCTATGTATGGGGTGCGATGATGGGAGAGGGCAGCTATATCGCCACCACTTCTGCAGCCGCCACCCGCGCCGCTGACGTCGTTGGATCGGCTGCTGGCCTGCTGTACTCCAACGTGCCGATTACTGAACCAGACTACAGCGCCGCCGCAACGTATGCGAAGGACGCACTCGTCCATGACCCGGCTACGCACAACGTGTTCAAGTCACTCATCGATGCGAATAAAGGTAAGCCGCTGACCGACCCAGCAGCGTGGAACCCGCGTGGAGCAACTAATCGTTGGGCAATGCTGGACCAGTACAACAACACGCAAACCGCCAACCCAGAAGAAATTCTCATCGTGCTCACGCCGCAAGCGATCAGCGAGGGTCTGTACATCGGCAACTGCGATGCTGACGAAATCGAGTTGTCGGTGGTTGATCAATCTGAAGGGTTGGTCGCTTCGGAAATCACAAGCCTAGTGACCGCAAGCGGAACCAGCAGCTACTTCGACTGGTGCTTCCGCCCAGCAGATCGGTCCGATTATTTTGTTACAACGTCGATGCCCCCATATGCCAACGCGTTGGTGTTGATCGCGATCCGTAAGCCCGGCGGCATTCCGAAGTGCGGAATGCTGGCCATTGGGGCCGTAGACGAATTCGGTCCTTCGCTATACGGCTTGTCGGCAGAAGGAAAAGACTATTCCAGCGTGACATTCAATTTCGATGGCACGACTAATACGGAGCTCAGGCCGTTTGCAAAACGGATGAGCGTCGACGTTCAAGTCGATAACAGTGAGATTGACTATATCCAGCGAAAGCTTTTCCAGATTCGCCAACGCCCGATCGTCTGGATCGGTGGACCGTACGGGGCTACGGCAGTGTTCGGGCGATACGGCAGTTTTAAAATCGTCATTCCGGGATTAAAGAAATCGGACATGGCACTACAAATTGAAGGAAGCGTGTAATGCTTATTACTGAATTTTTGAAACCAGATGAGTTGCCGCACCGTTCGCAGGAGAAGCCAACCTTCGATAAGAACATGGGCTTATTCTATCGCAGGCTTCCAGCCTACAACGCTGAACTCAACGCCTTCGGCGCCGAGGCGGGCGAGATGGCTATTACGATCAACGCTCGTGCGGCAGCAGCAGCTGATGCCGCTTCGAAGGCTGCAACGTCTGCTGGAAATGCCGCACGAGATGCAGCGACGGCCGCCAGCGCACCTGGCACGAACGCGACGTCGGCCACTAGCATGGGTATGGGCCTGGGCAGCAAGACGTTCACGCTGGCGCAGACTGGCAAGCTGTTTGGCAAGGGCAACACGGTCGCCATCGCCGCGCCTACCGGTGACAACTGGATGTCTGGCTCGATCACGGCGTTCAATTCGGCCACCGGCGAAATGACGGTCAACGTCACGAACATCAGCGGCAGCGGTACGTTCGTCGCCTGGACGGTGTCGCTGTCGGGCGCGGCCGGCCTGACGGGCGTGGTGAACGAGCTGCGCGCCGCGAACATCGCCTCTGCTGCGACTACCAACCTAACCGCTGCGACGGGCAACCTGGTGCACATCACTGGCACGACGACGATCAGCGCATTCACGCTGGCATCTGGCGCCGAACGTTCGGTGATCTTCGACGGCGCGCTGACGCTCATCAACAGCTCCGGCCTTTCGTTGCCGAGTGACACGAATATCGTCACCGCTGCGGGCGATCGCGCGCTGATCCGTGGTGACAGCAACGGGGCCGTCGTCACGCACTACCAGCGCGCCAGCGGGCTTCCGGTAGTGGGGGGAGTCATCAGCAAAGAATATCGTTCGCCAGATCAGGTTTTCGCCATCTCTACAACTATCACGATGAGCCATGGCCTTGGAGTGGTACCCAAACTGGTGATGGCTTTCCTGCGTTGCGTTACAGCATCGAATGGTTTCCAAGTTGGCGATATCGCGCCGGCCCCTATGGAGATCATTCAGGGCGACGGCGCCAATGGCACTAAAGGGTGCCGGCTCTTTATGAATCAGACGACTATCACCGTCGTATTTGCAGGCGGCAGTAGTGCTGGGACGGGTGATGGTGAGCCGTTCCGCAACATCAGTCGTGCCAATTTCGTTTTCTTCATCGAGGCATTCGCATGATCACAAAATATTATGTCGATTCGGCAGGCATTTTCTTGGGTGCATTCGTCGGTGTCGAGCCGCCAGCTGGTGCGATCGAAGTGTCGGACCTTCCTTCGCGAGGCACCGACATTTGGGACGGCGAGCAGTTCCAAGCTGCACCAGTTCAAGTGCCGGAAGTAATCACGTGCGGGCAGGGACGGGAAGCGCTCTACAACGCTGGCTTGTTCGGCAAAGTGCAGCCTGCAATTAACGCCATCGAAGACGCCGATACCAAGTGGCGCATTCAGAACGCATGGGACTACCGCCCGGCATGGGAGCGGCGATCGCCGTTCGTCATGGCAATGGCTGGCATCCTCGGTCTAAACGCTGCCGAGACTGACCAGCTATTCATAACCGCTGCAGGGTTGTGATCAACGCGATTTTGCAAGTGTTCTAAAAAGAACAAAGGCCTTTCAAATTGTCTCATTCTTCCGAGAAATGAGACGCTGATATCGAGACACTGGTGTTTCCCGGTGGCTCGATCTGCAACATAGCAAATGAGTTTCTTGCCGGGTTGAATACCTCCCTGAAAGAGACACATGAGCGAACCAATTTCCGGCACCGCCGCCGGCGTAGCAGGCTGGAAAATCCTCGGCGGACTCGCCGGTATGGGGGCCATTGGCCTCGGCTTGGCCGCCTTCGTCGTCATGGCAATGACAAAGCCCACGTCCGAACAGGAGTGGCGTGTCGCCTTGGCCTGTACCTTTGCTGGCTCGATCGGCGGCGGTGCGGTCCTGATCAAATACCTGGCGGTCGAACACTGGTCCCATGACGTCCTGGGCCTGACAGCACAGGGTGCGCTCATGTTTGCGTGCGGCCTTCCAGCTTGGGCGCTGATCCGTGCGCTATTCAAGTTCATCGAGAAGCGCAAGGACGCTGACTTGGCCGAGCTGGTGCGCGACGTGAAAGAGGTGCTGTGATGCGGATCTCGGCAGAAGTGATCCGCCGCATCGCACCCCAGTGCGGGACCAACGCTGCCGCAGTCGCTGCAGCACTGGCCCCAGCAGTTGAGCGCTTCGGCATCAACACTCGGCTGCGTCTGATTCACTTCCTTCCGCAAGTCGCCCATGAAAGTGGCGGCTTCATGCGCAAGCGAGAGAACCTGAACTATAAGCCTGAAGCGATCCTGGCCACCTTCAACACGGCCAAGGTGAAGCGCTTCACGCCGGTTCAGGCGGAGCAGTACGGTCGTACCGCCATGCACGCTGCCGATCAGCAAGCCATTGCCAACATCGCTTACGCAAACCGCATGGGCAACGGAGATGCAAAGAGCGGCGACGGCTGGCGCACGCGTGGCGGTGGCTGGATGCAGCTGACTGGTACGACAAACCACAATGCCTGTGCTGACTTCTTCGGCATCCCTCGTGATGTGGTCGGTGACTGGCTGGCCACCGATGCCGGCGCGGCGCTCTCAGCGGCCTGGTTCTGGCATGTCAACAACCTGAATCGATTCGCCGACGTGGATGACGTTGACGGGGTTTCAGACTGCGTGAACATCGGTCGCAAGACCCTGGCCATTGGTGACGCGATCGGTTACCAAGAGCGGAGGTTCCTTACGGACGAAACTCGGAAGGTGGTCGCATGACTAGCATCGAGAAGCTGTTGGTGGGCGCCATCGTCCTAATTGGCCTGGCGTTGCTTGGCTGGCTCAATTTGCTTGACTACGGCGTCGAGCGTTACGACGAGGGCTTTGAGGCCGCAATCAAGATCGGCAAGGAACGGCGCGACGCTGATGCGGAGATCAACCGACAAACCGAAATGGACTTACGCGCGCAACTTGGCATCAAAGACGCCACCGCATTTAAAAAGGAGAAGGACCATGCACAATCCCTCGCGGCTGCTCAGCGCCGCATTTTTACTGGCACTGACAGCCTGCGCTGTCCCGCAAGGCCAGTACCAGCCATCACCACGACCGGTGATCGACCCGCTGCCAGCGGACCTGCAGCTGACGATGATGGACCGGAGCTTGTGCCAGAGGCTGCTGCTGATCTTGTCGGCATCGCCTCAGACGTTGAGCGACTCGTGCGGCAATACGACCGCGTCGTTGATCGGTTCGAAGCATGTCGAGCCGTGAACTTGAAGTAGGGCGCTAGTTCTCGATCTCGCCCGCGATGCGGGTGATAGCCCGGCGGGTGGCTGCACCGGCGTCGTCGCCGTGCGGCTCGTTCGCCAATTTGAGATCGGCGGTCATCGCGGAGGTGTCCTGCTTATGGATGCGGACCTCAAGCCGAAGTCGCACGGCCAGGTCGAATGCGTCGCCGCTGAACATGAGCGAATTCCAGCTGTGCACGACCGAGCCGTCGGCGAAGTGCAGGTTGACGTAGCCCTCGCCATCAACGACTTCAATGCGCCCGGCTCCGATCGCGCGCGCCGCTCGCTCTAGCAGCACTAGGTCGGGTTCCGAAATGTCGACGCGTGGCGCCGCTGGCAGTTCGTCTAGGTCGTCGTAAATCTCGTTGCCCATTTTCCCTCTAGGCGTGACTTTCAGCGTAGCTTCCTCAAAATCTCATTTTTTCCCATAGGCACACACCCCTATGCACAGGCTAGACATGCTGCAAAAAAAACGGGCGGTGAAATAGCGAGGGGCCCCAGCGCACATGCAAACGTGCTCTATATACGGAATTCCGAATGAAACCAAAGTTTGACAATTGGCTTCTAAGATAGAATCAATAATTGTGAACGTCCAATTTGCGAAAACGCCATGCTTTCGCATGTCGCTGGAAGCAAGAAATTAAAACCGCGAAGTCCTGGGCTGCAGATGTTTAACTATTTCTCCGGATCGTCGTATTCAACGATGCGATAAGCTTTTCCTTGAGTCGCTCATTGTTTTCCAACAGTTCATCACTGGCCAGCTCAAGATTGCTGATGGTCTGCGCAATAAATTCCACAAAAGCTAATGTAGGTATTGCGATTTTTAACTTTGTCATGCGCTGTTCAATATCGTTTTCATTCAGACCTGCCGAAGAATAGAAACTAATTTTCGATACGATCGGGCCGACCATAAATTGTGCCGCGCCGTCGACGAATACCTCGTTTGTGTTTTCGTCGATCAAAAGATCGAAAATCGCGTCGTCTCTTCTAATTTCTACTTTTCTGTGGTTAGACATTTTTTTCTTCTAAGTGTAAGAATGCACTTGGCGTGGATTGACAGGTGATCCGGCAGCAGAGGAGCTAATAGAAACCGGAGGGGAATATGACGGGCTCGTCGAAGCAGTTCCTTGGAAAATTTTGGCTTTCGCTAAAATATTTACTGACCGTTCGAGCTGGGGAAGCTCCTCGCTAAAGGACATGGCATCCATTGAATCTTCCGAAATGGTCGCGCTCTCCATTAGCAGGCGACTATATGGAACGAGCTTAACTAATGCGGCAACGTCAAATGCTTTTGCCAGTTTCTTAAGAGTGCTGAGACTAATTTTACCGTATGAAGGATCTTCCAATCTAGCGACTGCGGATTGACTCTTAATTCCAAGTCGTCGAGCAAGCTCTTTTTGATCCCATCCGCGCTTTTCTCGCATTACTCGAATTTGAAAAGCTATGCCTTGATCGATATTTGCTGAGACAAAAGCATGCCGATACTCAGCCTTTTGAAATTTTTTCAAAATTCGCTTATTCATTATTCATCCTCGTTATTATCTCTATCATAAAGAGGCAGGGTTGTGGCCCCGCCCTCTTTAATTTCGTCCATTCTTGCTTTGGCAGTCTTGAACCACGTCTTAGGTAAGATATGTCCACCTTTTTCTGTGCACCAGATGACGAAAGTAAACTCGTCGGCTTTAGGCCCAAAAAATCCAATAGGTCTGTATTGAACATTTTTGTGCTTAAATCTGATTTCGTAAAATTCTGGCCACTTCTGCTTGTCAAGCTTCGCTGCGAAACGTCTTGGGTTAGTCCATAGCTCCCGACGAAGTGCCCCCAGGAAATTTAGGGCCAC
>Ga0308163_10002580_pt1 | contig 16414 bp, 9 predicted proteins | sample PhyTR1_FD_201037 | JGI IMG/M metagenome (GOLD analysis project Ga0308163, IMG submission 201037) | Phyllosphere microbial communities from UC Gill Tract Community Farm, Albany, California, United States - DLSLT.R1 | ecosystem: Host-associated > Plants > Phyllosphere > Unclassified | place: USA...
CCAGTTCCACTGACTGCGCCGCCGGTGGCGCGAGAATCTTGCGGAAGTCTTCATGAATCGACGGCATGTCGTCGATCAGCAGAATACGGCGGTTCGACAGCTCGCTCATGCGTTCTCCGTGACGCTGATCAGGGGAATCTGCAAGGTGAACAGCGCACCCTTGCCCGGTCCGTCGCTGTGCGCGGTGAGGTGCCCGTTCATCTCGATGGCCGCCAGGGCGCAGCTGTGCAGACCGAAGCCGTGGCCTTCCTTGCGGGTGGTGAAACCGTGGGCAAAGATCCGCGTCATGTTTTCCGGCGCAATCCCTTCGCCATCGTCCTTGACGCTGATTTCGAGGAAGCTGTCATCGACGATTTTTACCGCCAGCGTCATGGTGCGAGGGCGGTTGCTGAGGTCGGACATGGCGTATTTGGCGTTGCTGATGAGGTTGATCAGGATCAGCAGCAAACGGTGTTTATCGCCCATCACCTGCGGCACCTCGGCGTACTCCCTGACCACCGTGACGTGGTGTCGGGTCAGCGCTCCGGCGTTCATGCGCAAGGCGTCTTCGAGCAATTCATTGATGAACAGCGGTTCAGTCATGCTGTTGGCGCCGGCATAGGACTGCTGGGTGGCGACGATGTCCTTGATGTGATCGACGCTTTTGTTCATCTGGTTCAGTTCGTCGACCATTTCCTGCTGTTCCTGGGCAATCGCACCCACCAGCTGGTTGAGGTAACCGGGGAGCAATCTGCCCTTGGGGTCTTCACACAGAAAAGCGCCGAGGTCATGCGGGTGTTCGTTGATCAGCTGCATGGCCTTGCCCAGGCCCTGGGTCTTGCTGTTGCGCAGCTTGCGCGTGATCAGGTCGCTGGAGATGTTCACGCTGTTGAGCACGTTGCCGACGTTGTGCAGCACGTTGGTGGCGATTTCCGCCATGCCGGCCTGACGCGCCGCGTCGAGCAGTTCGCTCTGGGCGTCCCTGAGTTCGCGGGTGCGTTCCTCGACCCGTTGCTCCAGGGCATCGTTGGCCGTTTGCAGGGCCGTGTTGACCCGATTGATCTCGGCGAAACTGCCGATCAGGCGGATCGCCAGCCACACCAGCGAGAGCATCAGCAACACCGAAAACAGCAGCAGGTAGAAGTGGTATTGGCGGTCGACCCGGTCGGCGCGCTGCTGGTCGTGATCGAGCATGGTGGTGATGTTGTCGAGGCGCTCGGCCACGGGGATGTTTTCGATGCTTTCGAGCAACTGATTGACCACTGGCTGCTCGCGTGCAATCAGCGAGATATGGCTGCTCAGGATTTTGATCGGGGTCTGAAACGCGAGCGGCAGGCGTTGTGCATTGACCTTCAGTTTGTTCAGGCCGACCTCGATGTCGGCGGCCCTGTCGTCGGAAGTGACCTGGGCGAACTCCAGGGCACTGAGCAGCAGGTCGTAAGTGTCGGTGGTGATGTTTTGCAGCTGTAATTTATCCAGGTCCGACAGGTTGGCGAGTTGCTCCTGAATGTCGTCTTCGGCGGTGGGCAAAAAGGCCAGGGAATTGCGCAACAGAGCGTTGTGCGATTTGAACTGTTCGACCAGGCGGATCTTCTCCTGCATCGCCTGCAGAAAACCCTCGTGGGCGTCGTTCCATTGCGCCGAGTCGTTGCGACCATGCCCGGCCTCGATCGCGTCGAAGCGCGCCCAGAGCCGGTTCATCTCGGTCATGGGTGACACCAGCGGATCGTAATTGTGGGTGAGCGCCACTCGCGCCTTGAGGATCTCGTTTTCCCACAGCGAATTCTGCTGTTTGATCTGCCGGATCAGATCCCGCGACTCGGTATAGGTCATGGTCTGGTCGGAGCTGGACTTGAAGTACAGAAACAGCAGAATCGACGCCAGCACCAGAGCGACCAGCGTGAGCAACAGCAGACTGCGCCGACGGGAGATGTTGATCATGGCTTGCCTTCCCTTTGGCCGGTCAGGGTCTCGAGAAATAGAATGATCAGCCGTTTGTCCTCTTCGGTCGGCGTGCGTCCCAACTGATACTGGAACATCACATCCACCGCCTTTTCGAGGCTGTCCGCCGAGCCGTCGTGAAAGTAGGGCGCGGTCAGCGCGACGTTGCGCAGGCTCGGCACTTTGAAAAATTCACGATCCGCTTCGTCCCGGGTCACGTTGAAGCGGCCTTGATCAGCCACGGTCGGGTTGCCGCGATCGGCAATGTAATCGCCGAACACGCCAAACTTCTGGAACATGTTGCCGCCGATGTTCACCCCTTGATGGCAGGCGATGCAGCCGTATTCCTTGAAGCGCTGGTAGCCGTACTTTTCCTCGAGGGTGAGGATGTCGGTGTTGCCCAGCAGGTATTGATCGAAGCGCGAACCGGGCGTCAGCAAAGTACGTTCGAAACTGGCCAGCGCCTGCTGGACATTGGCCTGGGTCACGCCGTCCGGGTAGGTGGCGGCAAAATCGCGACGGTAGTCGGGGTCGTTCGAGATCCGCTCGATTACCGTGCGCCAGTCGCTGCCCATTTCATGGGGACTGGTGATGACGACGTTGCTTTGTTCCTCCAGCGTTTCGACACGGCCATCCCAGAACTGGCGGAAATTGAGGGCGGCGTTGAACACGGTCGGCGTGTTGACCGCCACCGGTTTACCGTCGAAGCCCAGCGACAGGGCGCGGCTGTCGGCACCGTTCTTGTCCAGTTGGTGGCAGCTGGCACAGGACAGCGTGTTGTTGATCGATAACCGTGGTTCATGGAACAGGCGCCGACCCAGTTCCACGCGGCGGACGTCCTGCTGCGGCACCGCGGGCAACGGTTTGAGCGGCTCGTCCAGCGGCTCGGCACCGGCCCCGGCGCAGAGCCCGCACAGCAGCAACATGATGGCGTGGTGGAAAAGACTCATCGGCAATCGTCTCCCTGACTCAGGACCGTTTTCAGCGTGTTGATCAAATCGTCCACGGCATGGGTTCGCTGCCGGCCAGCAAGCGTGCAAACGCGTCTGCCGGCAGGGCCTTGCTGAAAAAGTAGCCCTGGCCTTCCTCGCAGTGATGCGCCTTGAGAAAGGCCAGTTGTTCGGCGGTTTCAATACCCTCGGCAATGACGTTCAGCCCCAGACTCTTGCCCAGATGGATGATGGCGCTCACCAGTGCGGCATCGTTGGGGTCGTTGCACAGGTTGCGAATGAACGACTGGTCGATCTTCAGCACATCGATGGGAAACCGCCGCAGGTAACTCAGGCTGGAATAGCCGGTGCCGAAGTCATCGATGGCCAGGCGCGTGCCCAGCGTTGTCAGGCGCTTGAGCGCGGTCATCGTCGCCTCGACGTTTTGCATCAGCACGCCTTCGGTGATTTCCAGCTCCAGGCAGTCCGGGGCCAGGCCCGTCTGCTCAAGCACGCGCTCGATGCCGGCGACGAAGTCACGCTGGCGAAAATCGATCGGCGAAGTGTTGACCGACATGCGGATCGGCGGCAGTCCGGCGACTTGCCAGTCGCGGGTCTGACGGCAGGCCTCAGCCAGCACCCATTTGCTCAGCGGCACGATCAGACCGCTGTCCTCGGCCACCGGGATGAAGTCCGACGGATAGACCCAGCCGTGTCCCGGTTTCTGCCAGCGTATCAGCGCTTCGGCACCGACCACTGTGGCCGTGCGCAGGTCGATTTTCGGTTGGTAGTGCAAGACGAATTCGTGCTCATGCAGCGCGCGGCGGATGCCTGATTCGATGCTGTGCTGTTCCCGGGCGTGCTGGTTCATGGCTTCGATGAAGAAGCCAATGCTGTCAGGGCCGTGCTCCTTGACGTTGCGCATCGCCGTCTCGGCTTTCTTGATCAACTCGATGGCTTCGAGGCCATCTTCGGGATAGACGCTGATGCCAACGCTGGCGGTGACGCTGACGTCGTGGCCGGCAATCGCTTGCGGCAGGCGAATGGCGGCCAGCAGTTTTTCCGCGAGGCCGTGGGTTTGCTGGGGATGGTTGATGTCGCCAAGGATCACCACGAACTCGTCCGAGCCATAACGAAACACCGAGTCGGAATCACGTACGCAGGACAGCAGTTGCCGGGCGACCCGTTTGAGCATTTCGTCGCCCGCCGGATGGCCCAGTGCATTGTTGATGCGCTTGAAGCGATCCAGACCGAGGAACATCACCACCAGTTGCTTGTCATGGCGCCGGCACACCGCAATCGCCTGGCTCAGACGATCGCCCAGCAGGGTGCTGTTGGGCAGCTCCGTGAGGCTGTCGTATTGCAGTAGATGCGAGACTTTGAGCAATTCGTGCACCCGCGCCTCGATGGTCTGCTCAAGGCTGAGCATCTTCAGCGCCGCGTCCTGCGCCAGCTGCCACTTCCAGGTCAGCGCGTTGGCCATCTGGCGGATTTCCAGGCTGTCGAACGGTTTTTTCAGGATCAGCAACTGGTCGCCGAACTCCAGCCGTTCGGCCATCGCCTCCCAGCTGTAGTCGCTGTACGCGGTGCACAAGGCAATCTGCAGGTTCGGATCGACCCGCCATAATTGTTCGATGGTCTCCAGGCCATCCCAGCCGGGCGGCATGCGCATGTCGATGAAGGCGAGGGCATACGGGTTGCCGCTGACCAGCGATTGTTTGACCAGAGCCAGAGCTTCCTGGCCCTGATAAGCGGAATCGAGCTGGAAGCTCAGGTGCGGCGTCTGCTGGGTGCCGAACAGCGTCTGTTCCAGTTGATTCAGATCGACGGCGTCCTGAACCTGTGGGGCAAGGATCTTGCGAAAGTCGTCGTGAATCGCCGGCGTGTCGTCGATGATCAGGATGCGCCGGTTGGTCTGGGGGAACGGCGTTTTCATCACTCGTCCTCCTTCGGTGCCGGGTGAGCACTGTCCTTGAGCAATCGCCCGGCCTGTTCGGCGCTGACCGCCGCGCTGAAATACAGCCCGCGCGCGCTGGGCAGCGGGGCTGCGGCAGGTGGCGCGCACGGCTGATCCGGCGACGGCTGGCCTTCAGCGATGATGCCGATGTCCAGGTCCCGGGCGAAGTTGACGATGGCGCGCAAGGCGTTGGCGCCGGCCACATCGTGAGCGGCATTGTCGATGACGCTCTGGGCCAGTTTGAGCTGATTGACCCGGTAGGTTTTCAGGTAATCGAACGAGGAATATTCGGTGCCGAAATCATCGATGGCGATGGTCACGCCCAGTTCACGCAGGCGCGGCAACGCGTCGTTGTGCGTCCACTTGGTCTGGGCCAGCGTGGCCTCGGTGACATCGAAGCGCAGGTCCCAGGGGGCGAGCTCCCAGCGGGCGGTGGTGCGCAGCACGGTGTAGATCAGTTCCGGGCCGCTTTTGAGTTGCGCCAGGGAAATCTTGATCGCCATCACGGGCGGCGCCACCCCTTGATTACGCCACAGATGCATCTGATGGCAGGCGTGATCCAGCACCCAGCGTCCGAGCGGAATGATTGCGCCGGTTTTCTCCGCGATCGGCACAAAGTCCGCTGCCGGCAGCAGGCCGCGCCGGGGATGCTGCCAGAGGACTTGTGCCTCCATGCCCAGAATCCTGCCGCTGTGCAGATCAACTTCCGGCGCGTAATGCAGCCGCAGTTGATTGCCTTCAAGGGCGGTCATCAATTCGCTGACCAGGGTCATGCGCTCGGCCACTTCCCGAGAGATGTCCTCGGAGTGGAAGTGATACTGGTTGCGGCCCATTTCCTTGGCGCGGTACAGCGCCATGTCGGCCTGCCCGAGCAGGCTGTCGGCATCGAGACTGAGCTCGCTGTAACTGCTGATGCCAATGCTCACCGAAATGTGCAGTGCATTGCCGGCCAGGTTATACGGCGCCAGCAACGCGTCGCGGATGTTGGCGGCCATCGCCGCCGACTGGGTCGGGTCACTGACGTCCAGTTGCAGGATCGCGAATTCATCGCCACCCAGACGCGCCACCACGTCGCTTTCGCGGACACCGGACTTGATGCGCCGGGCGACCTCCTGCAGCAGCAGATCGCCAACCGGGTGACCGAGGGTGTCATTGATCCGCTTGAAGTGGTCCAGATCCAGGTAAAACACCGCAAACGGCATCGCGCCGCGTCGCGCAGCGGCAAACGCCTGGTGCAGGCGTTCGATCAGTGTGGCGCGATTGGCCAGGCCCGTCAGGCCATCGGAGCGGGCGAGCAAGGCCAGTTTGTCCTCGGCCTGGCGACGTTCAGTGATGTCGAGGATGATGCCTTCGACTTCCAGCAGACGGCCGTCCTGATCGCGTACCGGGATGTAGCGGTTCTCCACCCAGCGCCAAGTGCCCTGGCCGGTGCGCATGCGGAATTCGATGGACGCGCCCGACGCATGCCGATCCAGTACCCGGGCCATTGCCGCGTCGACGCTGGCCTGATCATCCGGGTGAATCAGGACCTTCGCCCAGTCGGGCGAACCCACCAGGTCGGCGGCGACATGGCCGTAGCGGGTGATGTTGTGAGAGATGTACATCAGCGCGAACGAGGGCTCGCCACGCAAGCGGTAAAGGATGGTCGGACTGTTCTGTACGATCACGTTGGCGTCCGACAGCTCCCGGGTCCGCTCCTGCACCGCGTGCTCCAGCAGGCTCATTTTCAGCTCGGCGTCTTCGGTCATTTGCCATTTGACCGTGAGGGCGCTGGCCATCTGCCGAATCTCGATCGCGTCGAAAGGCTTTTTCAGAATCAGGAGCCGGTCGTTCAGTGCCAGGCGTTGGTCGATGTCTTCCCAGGAGTAGTCGGAATAAGCCGTGCACAGTGCGACTTGCAGTTTGGGGTCGACTTGCCACAGCCGTTCGATGGTCTCCAGGCCATCCCAGCCTGGCGGCATGCGCATGTCGATGAAGGCCATGGCGTAGGGGCGGTTTTCAGCCAGCGCGGCTTCGAGTTTTTCCAGGGCTTCGTGGCCCTGAAAGGCCGAATCCAGCTCGAAGTGTGGGGTGTGCCGGACAGACGGGGTGCCGAACAACAGGTTCTCGGTTTCGCCCAGGCCATCGTCGCCGGGAACGACGGGGCTGAGAATCTTGGCAAAGTCGTCATGGATCGCCGGACTGTCGTCGACAATGAGCACGCGGCGATTGATCGGCGCGGTGGGCGGGTTCATGCCGCGCCCTCCTCGGGAAGGCGTGTTGTGATCATCCGGGGCATCCTTTTCCCTCGCCATTGCCTGTTTTGTAAGCCGATGGAGTTCTTTGCCGTGTACAGCATAGTCGGCCCCTCGGTACTGCGCTGGCGACGCCGGACGAAGATTTACGTGAATGCACTGAAAAATCATCTAGCCTTGGACTCAGGCGCGGGCCAGTGGGGCGGTCGGTCGGTGTGTCGTTAACTCTGTTTCGCGTGAGGCCATGCCATGCAAGAGCAATCCGCGCCGATGCCGTCGCATCGCCCCACGGTGCTGCTGGTCGATGATGAGGAATCGATCCTCAACAGCCTGCGCCGCCTGTTGCGGGGGCAACCTTATGACGTCCTGTTGGCGACCAGCGGTGCCCAGGCGCTGGAGATGCTGGAGCAGCAGCCAGTGGATCTGGTGATGAGCGATGCGCGCATGCCGAACATGGATGGCGCCTCGTTACTGGCGCATGTCCGTCAACGCTATCCGGCGACCGTGCGCATCATGCTGACCGGCTATGCCGACCCATCGGCCATCATCAAGGCGATCAACGACGGGCAGATTCATCGCTACATCAGCAAACCGTGGAATGACGAGGAGTTGCTGCTGATCCTGCGCCAAGCGCTCGACCATCAGCATTCCGAGCAGGAGCGTCAGCGTCTGGAGCGCCTGACCCAGGTGCAGAACGACCAGCTCAAACTGCTCAACAGCACCCTGGAAAAGCATGTCGCGGCGCGTACCGCCGAACTGCAGCAGACCGCCGACATGCTCGATCTGGCGTACGAAGAGCTCAAACACAGTTACGTCACCGGCACCGAAGTGTTTTCGCTGCTGGCCAATCTGCGTCTGCCGCCTGCCAAGCAGACCAATCGGCAGATCATCGAACTGGTGCGCAGCTACTGCAAACAGCATGCTCTGGACGAGGCCACCAGCCGCGACCTGACCATGGCCGCCGCGCTGTACAACGTCGGCAAACTGAGCTGGACCGACGGCATGATGACCACGCCTTCGGATCTGCTGCGCCATACCGATCGCGAGCGTTATCGCAGCTATCCGAAGCAGAGCGAATCGCTGCTGATGACGCTGGACCCGATGAAGGACGCGGCCCGTCTGATCTTGCATCACCAGGAACGCTGGGACGGCAGCGGCTTTCCCGACCGGCTCAAGGGCGAGGCCATTCCGTTCGGTTCGCGCCTGCTGAAACTGGCGGTGGATTTCGTCGAATTGCAGCGCGGTCTGATCCTCGAACGGCATTTGAACAGTGACGAAGCGCTGCTGTACCTGCGGCAGTACGCCGGGCGTTTGTATGACCCGCAACTGATCGAAGATTTCATTCAGGTGTGCGCGGCATTTCTGGGCGACATCACCCTGGCCGACCCGACGGTCAAGGTGCTGACCACCCGGGACCTGGCGGCGGGGATGATTCTGGCGCGCAATCTCAATGCCGATAACGGCATGTTGCTGCTCAACGCCGGCAAAGTGCTCAGCGCGCTGTTGGTGGAAAAGCTGATTGCCTTTGAAGCCATGGAGGGCGGCAAGTACCAGATTTTCGTCAAGCTGCCGGAGGCGGATGAAACTGCGCTCAAGGCGTTGGGAGAGTGACCTGTGAGGTGACGTGATCAGCCCGGGCATGGGATCCTTGCGCTTTTTCCAGGCCGGTGGCTGACCCATGACCTCTGCATCCGTTGTCGCTCCAAACCTCATTCGTATTGCCGCTGCGCTGTTGCTCAACCCCCAAGGCCAGACCCTGCTGGTGCGCAAGCGTGGCACCACGGCGTTCATGCAACCGGGCGGCAAGATCGAGGCGCATGAGTGGCCGGTGCACGCGCTGGCCCGCGAGCTGGAAGAAGAGCTGGGGCTGACGATCGATCCGGCGCAGGCGTCTTTTCTCGGCCAGTTCTCGGCGCCCGCCGCCAACGAGCCGGGGTTTGTGGTGCAGGCGGAGATCTTTCAACTGACCATCGATGCCGATGTGACGCCCGCTGCCGAAATCGAGGAAGTAATCTGGATCGATCCGGTCAGTGATCCTGCTGTCGTTCTGGCGCCATTGACACGCGACCTGATCCTGCCGTTTTATCGCCACTCGCTGACCGCGATCGCCTGATCCCCCACACACAGGACGTCCACCATGATCCCGCTTCAAGACCTGTTGATCTTCGCCGCCGCCGCGTTGTTGATGGTACTGACGCCGGGGCCGAACATGATTTACCTGATCTCGCGTTCGATCTGTCAGGGACGCAAGGCCGGGGTTACGTCGTTGCTCGGTGTGGTGGGTGGTTTCTTCGTGCACATGCTTGCCGCGGCTGCCGGTTTGAGCGCGGTGTTTCTGGCGGTGCCGATGGCCTACGAGGTACTGAAGTGGGCCGGTGCGCTGTATTTGCTGTGGCTGGCCTGGCAAGCGCTCAAACCCGGTGCGCGTTCACCGTTCGAGGCGCAGCAATTGCCCCCGGACTCGTCGCGCAAACTGATCACCATGGGCTTTCTCACCAGTGCGCTGAACCCGAAGATTGCGGTGTTCTACCTCTCGGTGTTTCCACAATTCATCAGCCCCGAACACGGCTCGGTATTCACCCAGAGCATCCTCCTCGGCCTGACCCAGATCAGCGTCAGTTTCAGCGTCAATCTGCTGATCGCGCTGTTCGCGGCAGGCATTGCTTCCTGGTTCGTGCGCAACCCGACATGGCTGGCGCTGCAGCGTTACTTCATGGGGTTTGTACTCGCCGGTCTGGCGGTGCGCCTGATGCTTGAACAACGCAGGACCGCCTGAGCATGTGGATCGAACGCCTCGACGCCAGCCATGCGCTGGCTTACCGCGAGCTGATGCTCGAAGCCTACGACCGCCATCCGCAGGCGTTCACCTCCAGCGTGCGCGAGCGCGCGGTGATGCCGTTGAGCTGGTGGGAGGCGCGGCTGACCAGCAAGCTGGATGTGGTGCTCGGTGCGTTCGAGGCAGGCACACTGGCCGGCATCGTCGGCCTGGCGTTCGAACCGCGAGAGAAGGCCCGCCACAAGTCGACCTTGTTCGGCCTGTACGTCTCAGCCGATTTTCGCCAGCACGGCCTGGGCCATGAGCTGGTCGAGGCTGCCATCGCTGAAGCCCAAACCCATCCCGAACTGAAAGTCCTCCAGCTCACCGTCACCGCCGGCAACGACGCCGCGTTCAACCTGTACCAGCGTTGCGGCTTCATCCAGTTCGGCCTTGAGCCATTGGCGGTGCGGGTGGGTGAAGACTACTTCGACAAGATTCACATGTGGCGCGAACTCTGATGCCACACTGAACCGGCTTCCACAAGAGGATGTGAATCAACGCACCGCGCTAACACCATCCAGCGTCGAGAACGAGGTGTCCTTGGCGGTCAGCAGGAAATCGCGCATGTACGGTGCATCCAGCATGTCCGCACGGATCGCGGCGTACAGTGTGGCAAACAGGCCTTTTTCGCCCAGGCGCTTGGCTTTCACATAGCCGCGCGAGCTGTATTCGTGCAGTGCCCAGTGCGGCATGCCGCACACGCCACGGCCGCTGGCGACCAGTTGCATCATCATCACCGACAGCTCAGAGGTGCGAACCTGCGCCGGTTCGATGTCGGCCGGTTCGAGGAAGCGGGTGAAGATGTCCAGTCGGTCGCGCTCCACCGGGTAGGTGATCAGCGTTTCAGTCAGCAGATCCTCGGGAACGATGTACGGTTTGCTCGCCAGCGGGTGCTGGTTGGCCACCGCGAGCATCGCTTCGTAAGTGAACAGCGGCACGTAGGTGATGCCGGCGATGTCCAGCGGATCGGAAGTCACCACCAGATCCAGGTCACCGCGGGCCAGCGCCGGCAGCGGGGCAAAGGCGAAACCCGAGGCGAGGTCGAGTTCGACTTCCGGCCAGGCGTCACGGAACTGGTCGATGGTCGGCATCAGCCACTGGAAACAGCTGTGGCATTCGATCGCCATGTGCAGGCGTCCAGCGGTACCGCCGGCCAGACGACTGATGTCGCGCTCGGCGGCGCGCAACAGCGGCAGGGTCGCGTCGGCCAGTTGCAACAGGCGCAGGCCGGCGCTGGTGAAGCGCACCGGTTTGGTCTTGCGCACGAACAACGGCATGCCCATGCGCTCCTCCAGTTCCTTGAACTGGTGCGACAGCGCCGATTGGGTCAGGTGCAGACGGTCGGCGGCATCGACCAGACTGTCGGCCTCGCGCAGGGCATGCAGGGTTTTCAAATGACGGATTTCAAGCACGGCTGGCCCCATGAGGAAAACTTGTGACAAATTCGAAGACGGTGAGTTTGTCTCATGTTGACAGTGCTGTCGACCACTCGAGCAGAAGCGGGGCATCGCCATGCCCCGCTTCTTTTCGCCCTAGAGGTCTGCGAAATGCCGGATACCCAGCGGTTTACCGATATCGCCGCGCCAGATCGCCTCGACCTGTGCACCGCTGGCGGCCTGAACCTGCTGCCATTGCAGGCCGAGGTTGCGTTGCTCCGGCAATTTCAGGTGCGCCTTGACGAAGTCAGCAAACGGCACCTTGTCCGAGGTGTAGTGAAAATGCGCGTACCACAGCGTGCGCGGCGGCGTGGAGGTGAGGTCGCGCACGGCGTATTCCTGAAGGAAATCCTTGCGTCCATCAGCCCTTTTGCCCAGTGCCCGCAGCGGACCTTCGCGGCGGATATCCACCACTTGCTGTTGCAGCAGATAATCCAGATAGCCTTCAGTGGGCGTCTTGCTGCGCAGTGACTGATCAATGCGCAGCGTACGCCCGGTACGGCGCAGTTCGCGGGCCTTGTCGTGCAGTTGCAGCACCACCGGTTCGGTCGGCGACAGTCGCTCGATGGCCTGGGCACGGGTGCTCAGTTCGGTCGCTTCGCTGCTGAACATGTGTTCCAGATCCACCGGCAGCATGTCCTGGCGGGCATAGCCCTGCACCTTGTTGCTGTAAGCCGGAACCGCTGCCAGACGTTTGCGCGCTTCGACCAGCAGTGGCTGAACGTCAGTTGGCAACGTTGCTGGCGTGGGGGCGGTGCGCACTTGCAGATGGTATTTGCCACTGGAGCGCGGCAGCCAGGTTTCGCGGAATCCGTCGATGCCTTCAATGGTGATGCGTTTTTCCCGGGTGCCGGCGTCGATGCTTTCCGTGCCGATCAGCAACTGGTTGTCCTCGGTTTCGAACAGTTGCTTGCCGCCAGGCTCTTTCGGCTTGATTGGCGCACGTTGTCTGATCGCATGCCGCGCCTGCGCTTCGACCTGGGTCAGCCCCTCGAGGAACAGCCCGACCTGTTCCAGATCCAGATGCTGTGCATAACCCAGTGTCCAGGCGTTCAGCTGACGACGGAAATCGGCATAGATCTGCAGGCAGTCCTCAAGGACCCGATTGCGCTGGACCAGGCTGGCGCTGACCTCTGGCAGGTGATGCTGGGTCAGCAATGCGCGCCCGACCTTGGTCCGGGCGTCTTTGAACTGGGTATGGAAATACGCCCAGGACAGGTCAGTGACCGCATCGTAGCGGGCAATGATTTCCAGCAGATGCGCAGTTCTCAGGTAGTGATGCGTGTGGTCTCCCAGGTCGCGGTTGATAGCGGCCATGTCTTTCGCCATCCGGGCTTTCTGCGCGCGGTTGCTGATGCGGTTGTTCCACAGTCTGGCCTGCTCGGTGATCGCATGCAGTTGATCGAACTCCTTGAGGAAATCCTCGCGCGCCCGCTTGCGCCGAGCCATGAGTGTGATATGGACGCTGGTGTGGTCGAAGGGCACGGCATCGGACTCGGCGACCAGTGCGTCGATCCGGTTCAGGTGTTCCAGCAAGCGGTCGCGGGCGACGGTGACGCGCTGCACGGCGCGGTCGACCACGATCCAGGCGCAGCGGCTCTGGATGGCTTCAATCTGCAGACGTTTGCGGCCGTGGCTCAGGGGCAGCAATTCGACAAGGTTGTCGTATTGGGCGATCGCGACGTCGATGTCATTCAGGCATGCTGCGTCAACGGCTGTCTGCAGGGGCCTGCGCTGGGCAATATCGAGGTTCTGATAGTTTTCCAGCAACTGGTTGGTGGCGCGGGTCTGAGCATCGAGGCGCCGGGTGTAGTTGTCGGCGGTGTTGGTCAGGGTCATTTGCCGGCGCAGTTGCCGATCGGTCCACCAGCGCGGTAGCCACTGGCGGATCGGCGCAGGCCATAGCGGATCCAGGCCGTCGACCAGATGTCCGAGCACTGCGCCGCCGCCAGGACCGCCACCGTCCATTACCGTGCCGTGCACCGCATAGTGGGTGTTCCACTGACCGCTGTCGTCGAGGGCGATCGGTTGTTTGTAGCCGCGCATCCATGTGCCGTAAAGCCTCCAGCCACGCGGTGCATCGCTGAGCTGAACGCGATAGATGCGGCCCTGACGAACGATGAAATCGCCATCAGCGTGACGATAGACGTTGCGATAGACACCGTGGGTGGCCGGATGCAGGCCGGCCAGGGAAATGTCGAATTCGTACTCGTAACCCTTGAAGCGGTCGAGCGACTGCCGGGCCCGTTGCCAGGACGACGACATGGTGGCGAATCCGCCCAGGGCCGCGCGTTGCCGCTGACGGGTGGCCAGACGTGCTGCTGCGGGGGCCGAGACGGTTCCGGGCAGCACATCCATTGCCGCGTCGATCAGTGACAGCAGCACTGCCTCCACCTCCGCCAGACCATGCCCGAGCTCGCCGCGCAAGAATGCCGCGACGGCCAGATTGGCGCTGTTCCAGGCGTCATACAGGGCCACTGCCGCCCCCACGAACGGCACCATGCCGATGGCCATTTTCAGATAGTTGAACAACGCCCCCGATTTCAGTGCACAGCGTTCCAGATACAACGCATCGTTGGAACGCGAACTGCTGCGATGGGCTTCCAGCAATCGACCCATGTGCACGTTCAATAGATGAATGGCCAGCGATGTGGTCGCCGGCCAGGCCATTCCGACGCCGATCAGAGCGTCGAAATTGCGCAATTGCGCCTGATTGATACGGCTGACATGGCTGGCAAAATCGCCGCCCACGGCGCGTCCGGCCAGGTAATTGACCATTTTGCTGTCCATACAACGCCTGAACAGATCCATTCGCGCCTGTTCCAGCGTCGGGTACTGCCGCAGGAAGATGGCGTCGGTGCTGTCGGGCAGGTAGAGCAGGGTCAGGCCACTGTTCTGTTCGACAATGAACGTCAGCCCGGCGAGCGTGCTCGGTCCCTGATGCGCGGTGTCCTCTCCACCAACCGTCAGGTGCACCGGCAGCAGCGCGATGCGCTTCCCATCAACGGCATACGCCTGGGGTGAAGTCGCATCGATGGCGACCTTCAGTACGGCATGGCCGGCACTGTCGATGTGCCGTTGCAGCAGGGCGAATTCACCTTGCAACCTGAGCATCAGCCGCCACGGCTCGCTCAGGCATTCGCGGCGCCAGGCCTGCTGAAACGCAGGCTCTGCCGGCGCGCCGAAAAACACCTGGCGAATCTGTTCTTCGTAACGTCCGGGCAGATCCAGCTCGGTCACCAGTTTGCGCAAGTAGTCCGGGTTGAGCCCGGCTTCGACGCGCTGCCGATCGGTTTCGTCCTCGGCACGGATCCTGGCCTGCATGAATGACAGGCGCCACCACATGGCCTGATCGATGTTGTGCTGTGCCAGTTGTTCGAGGGCGAGAACGCTGCGCTTGTCGCTCGGTGTCAGGACGTTGCGTTGCGGCGTGCCAGGCGCAGCCCCTTCCATCACGGTTTTTTGCCAGACCGTCGAATCGGGCAGATCGAGGCCCACGCTCACGCTGTGTTTGAGTGCGAAGTCCGCGCGCAAGCGGGCTTCGATGCGTTTTTCGGCGAACGCCTGACGCGACGGCAGCTCCCGTTCGAGCAGCGCATGGGCGCGATGCATGGCGCCGAGGTAGTGGCTGATCAGCGCTTTGATCGTGGTACGACGCGCCGCGTCGAGGTTGTCGAACCACTCGGGCAGGCTGCCGGCCAGCGCGGCACTGCGGTCTTGCGTCTGGCGTTCGGCAAATGCCTGTTCGCGAGCCTGCGCGATCGGCACGGTCAGGCGTGGCAAGTGTTGTTCGCGCAACTTTTCCATCTCGGCCTGGCGCTCGCCGACACGGCCGGGCAGCGGGTTGTCGCGCAGGATCTGCGCGGCCTGTTGTTCGCATTGATAGAGCTGCTGATCGAGTGACCAGGCGAGCGGGTCATCGGTCAGTGGTGTCAGGTGCAGGGTCAGTCCGCCGTCCTGGGGCGAGCGTTTGAACACGTTCTGCTCCAGTGCCGCACGCGAAGCAAAACGTTGCAGGCCGCCAAACTCGCCGGGCCAGTAAAGCAGCAGGCTGTCGGTGGAACCGGGGGCCAGCGCTGCAGGAGGGGCGATGATCAGTACACCTGGCAGCTCCTCGACGACGGTGATGTTGTCGTCTGTCGTTGCCAAGGATATGCAGGCGATGACCCCGTCCGTTGGCGGCAGGTGGTGTCCCGGTGCGTCCAGCATTGCGATGACTCGCCGATGTTCGGCGACGGACAGTTGCTCCAGCGTCCGTTGCAGTTCGACCTCCGCGCGCAGCCCTGCGATACGCGCCTGCAGCAGGGCCTGGTAATGCTCGTTTGAGCGGCGGCGTAACTCGAGCATGGTCAGCGGATTGTGGCTGTCGAGCAGGGCCGATGCCGCGTCATGACTGGCCTGCTGAGCCTCGCTCAAGGCGACGAGTCGTTGTGCCAGTTGTTGACGTTGCGGACTGTTCGGCTCGGCGTCACCAAACAAGCGGTCAAGCGCGCGCTGTTCAAGCGCCAGCGTCTGCCGGCGCAGATCCAGGGGAATGTCGGCCATCAGCAAACCGAAGGGCGCGACCTCATCGACGCTTGGCCCGGCACTTTGCGACAGAGCGGGCGTGATCGGGAAAAACTTGTCGAGTGCGATCCCGTTGTCGCCAGTGACGGGCGAACTCGACAGCAGCGGTTCAACGCCGCGCTTGAGCGGATCACTGCCGAATTCGATGAAGTCCAGCGAGGAGACTTGCAGTCGCTCCGGTTGCTGATCCGTCAGCCAGCGCTCAAGGTCGGCCTGTTTTTCGAAGCGGAGCAACGGTTGTGGGTGTGCGGGCAGGTAAAGCAGCAGCGTTTCCTCCAGTTGAAGCAGCAACGTGCCGTACAGGCGCAGCCGACGGTTATCGAGACGATTGAGTACCGGTTGCGCGACCCGCAGATCCGCCGCGACCTGGCTCGACGGGGTGAGAAGCTGCTCAAGCCTGTGGCGTTGTGAGGTGTCGAGCTTGCCTTCGGCAGCCGCCCATTGAAGCGCGGCCTCAAAGTGCTGCTGATAGAGACTCAAGGCATGCTCGCGTCGTGACAGCGCAGTGCCGGGCGCGCGGGCATCCCACCAGGCGCTTTCGGGTTGCCCGGGAT
>Ga0308163_10002581_pt1 | contig 16413 bp, 13 predicted proteins | sample PhyTR1_FD_201037 | JGI IMG/M metagenome (GOLD analysis project Ga0308163, IMG submission 201037) | Phyllosphere microbial communities from UC Gill Tract Community Farm, Albany, California, United States - DLSLT.R1 | ecosystem: Host-associated > Plants > Phyllosphere > Unclassified | place: USA...
CGCCATGCTGTTGTTGTGGGTGGCACCCGGTACCAGCAGCAGTCGCTTGGGTTGTCGAGCGGCATTGAACAGTTGTTCACTGAAGCGCGGCGGCACGAATGCGTCGGCCATGCCGTGCACCACCAGCAGCGGCATGTGAATCTCGGCGATCTTGTCGATGGAGTCGAACTTCTGCGACAGCAGCCAGCGCACCGGCAACGAGGTGTTGGCCACGGCAGCCGCGACGTCGGCGAGGGAGGTGAACGTCGACTCGATCACCAGGCCTTTGACCGGCAGCGGTGTATGGTCCCGGGCGGCGTCCTGGCCGAGTTCGGCGGCCAGATCAATGGCCACGGCGCCACCCAGCGAGTGGCCGTAGATCAGGCGCTTGCCCGGGTCGGGCTGCAGCAGTTTGAAGCGCTCCCACGCCACACGGGCATCTTCGTACACGCTGCTTTCCGAAGGCAGATCACCTTTGCTCTGGCCGAAACCGCGATAGTCGATGGCCAGCACCGAGTAGCCCGCCGCGCGCAATTGCTCGATGCGGAACAACTGTCCGGTGAGGTTCCAGCGCACGCCATGCAGATAGAGGATTGCCGGGGCGTTCGCCCGTTCCGCCGGCCACCACCAGGCATGAATGTTCTGCCCGGCCTTGAAACTTTTTGGCTGCAGGTCGAGTTCCTGCACGCTGCCGGGCAAGCCGTGATACCAGCCGGCTGTGCCCGGTTCGATGCGAAACAGCAGCTTGCGCTCGGTGTGTTCGAGCACGGCACAACTGGTCGGCACGCCAATGATCAACGCAGCCATGCAGGCAAACGCCAAACGGCGGCGGCGCAGACGCGTCATGAAGGACAGGAACATTAAACGTTTCACCCAGGCGCAGACAAAGAAGGCTTTTTACCAGATGCCTCGGTTTGCGCGTGAGTTTTTCGACCACCGCCCCGGCGCAACGATTACCAAATGCTGCAAGGACTCACGCTACCCGCAGCACGATCTTGCCGATATGGTCACCCGCCTCCATGTGCGCGTGAGCCTGAGCGGCGTCGGCGAATGGGTAGACCTTGTCGATCATCGGCAGGCAGCGCCCGGACGCCAGCAGCGGCCATACGTGTTCACGCAGTTGATCGGCAATCGCGGCTTTTTCGGCAGCGGTGCGGGCACGCAAGAGGGAGCCGGTGATGACCGCGCGTTTGGCCATCATCGCCAGCAGATCAAAGTCATTGGCCCGCGCGCCGCCGAGGAAACCGAGCATGACCAGTCGGCCATCCATCGCCAGGGCGCTGACGTTACTGTTGAGATACGATCCGCCCATGATGTCGAGGATCACATTGACGCCCTGGCCTGCGGTTTTTTCGGCGATGACCGCAGCGAAATCCTCATCGCGATAATTGATCGCGTCGCCACCGAGATCGCGGATCGCTGCGCATTTGTCCGGGCTGCCGGCGGTGGCGAACGCTTCTATACCGAATTCGCGGCACAGCATCAGTGCGGTAGTGCCGATGCCGCTGGTGCCACCGTGAATCAGTGCGCGTTGACCACGGCTGGCGCCACCGAGGCCGAACAGGTTGGCCCACACGGTAAAGAAGGTTTCCGGGATCGCGGCGGCGTGTACCCAATCCAGGCCTTGTGGAATCGGCAGGGTCTGGCCAGCCGGGACTGCGCAGTATTCGGCATAACCGCCGCCGTTGGTCAGCGCGCAGACGTGGTCGCCCACAGCGAACTGACTGACACCGGCCCCGAGGGCCACGACTTCGCCAGCGACTTCTAGCCCGGGGATCGGGTTCATGCCGGGTTTCATCGGGTATTTGCCGGCACGCTGTAAAGCGTCCGGCCGGTTGATTCCGGCGGCGTGTACGCGGATCAGCACCTCACCTTGTGCAGCGACCGCAAGCGCTACGCGTTTGGGTTGCAAGACCTCGGGCCCACCGGGTTCGGTGATTTCGATTCGGGTCATTTCATTGGGCAGAGACATATCGATTCCTCTGAGTGCAGGTTGTGTAAGTGGGAGCCTGTTGCGCAAACAATGATTCCCTTCAATTTGCGCAGCCGTGCGGTTCGATAGGGACGGGCAGCCATTTCATGGCTTGCTCCAGCAGCAGCGCCACGACGATCGCGCCAGCGGCGATGACGAACAACAACGCGTGGTGACCGCCGCTGGCATTGAACAGCGCTGAATAGGCAAATCCGGCCAACGCCTGAAAGGTCGCGAAGGACACCGTGGCACGGCTCCAGGCGATCTGCTGGCGGTGATGCTCCGGCACCAATTCATGTACCCGCGCAAGGGCGAGCGGCACGATGCCGGGTGGAAATGAACCGAGTATCACTGCCAGCAGCGCCAGTGCCACAAACGAGTGGGACATCGCCAGCAACCCAAGGGCTATCGCCTGCACCACCAACACCAGGCGAATGCCTGAGCGCGCGCCAAGCTGATCGGCAAGAAAGCCGTAACTCACCGGGCCGACAATCGCGCCCAAACCATACATCACCCAGATCAACGCGCCGACATGCGCCCCGGCGCCGAGTCCACGCGCCACGTAATCCACCAGAAACACCATCGCCGGAACCAGGCCGGCGGCCATGAAGGCGTATTGGGCGAACAGCAAATACACACCGCGCGGCGTCGTTTCAACGGGCGTCTTTTCATGCGCGGCCTGCGGGTGCGGGAAATCAGACGGCCAACCGAACCAGCTCAGCGCCGTCAGCAACAAGGCCAAGGCCCCCAGACCCAGCCATGTCGCTTGCAAGCCAAGGCTCAACAGCGGCGGTACCAGCGTCCCGGAACCGGCAATGCCAAGACCGATGCCGAGAAAGATCGCACCGCTGGCCAGCCCCTTACGAGCCGCCGGAACGTGTGGCAGTACGGTCGCAGCCACCAGCACCATGATCGCGCCACCGGCAATCCCCGACAGCAGACGCCAGCCGAAGAACCAGCTCACCGACAACGGAAACGCACAGGCAAAAAAAGCTGCCGTGACCACCAGCATCATCAGCCGCAAGGCATTTTTATTGCCGAGCTGGCGCGCTGTCGGCCGGCCGAGCAGGGCGCCGATCAGATAGCCGACCAGATTGGCCGCACCGAGGTAGACCACATCGTTGGCGCTGAACCACTGCGCCTCAATCAGCGAAGGGATCAACGGGGTGTAAGCGAAACGCGCCAGCCCGATGCTGACCAGGCTGGCGCAGAGGCCGGCGAAGATCGGCAGCCAGATACCGGTGGAGGTTGAAGTGCGCATGATAGCGATCTCGCGGAAGGTTTATGGCGTCCAGCATATCGGCTATCGTTGCTGCGTTAATGCAGCGATTAAGCGGCACTACGATGCGAATCTGCATCACTGGGAGACAGCATGAATTGGGATGATGCACGGGTATTTCTCGCCGTTTGCCGCGAGTCGACGCTACGCGGTGCGGCGCGGGTGCTGGGGGTGGATCAGGCCACGGTCGGGCGACGGATCACGGCACTGGAAAAATCCCTGAGTGCGACGTTGTTCCTGCGCACCTCCGACGGCTACGCATTGACCGCGGTCGGTGAGGCCGCGCTCAAGAGTGTGGAGAAAATGGAGCATTCGGCACTGGAGCTGGAGCGGCAAATCCAGGGCCTGGATGATCGCCTGACCGGCACGGTGCGCGTCAGTACCACCGATTCGCTGGCCATCGACTTTCTGATCCCGGCCATTGCCCGTTTGCACGAGCAGCACCCGGACGTGCGAGTGCAACTGGATGCGTCCACGCAAATTCTCAACCTGGCCAAGCGCGAGGCGGATATCGCGGTGCGCAACACCCGACCCGACAACCCTGACCTGATCGCCCGTCGCATTGCCCGATGGCCGGTGGGACTGTTCGCATCCCAAGCGTATATCGACGCCAATGGCATGCCGCAGCCGGACACAGCGTTTGAGGGGCATGATCTGGTGGTCTATCAACCGTATCTGCAAAGCCAAAAGGACCTGACCCTGGTGTCGGAGCCGCTAAGTCGCGGCCGGATTGTCGCCAGCCTCAGCTCCAGCCTGCTCGTGCGCCGTTCGATTGCAGCAGGGTTGGGTGTAGGAGAAATCCCGGTGTACATGGGCGAGCGCGACGGACTGGTCAGGCTCTGGCCGCAGCGTACCCGGCCGCAGCCCTATGAAGTGTGGTTGGTGACCCATGCGGATCTACGCCATACCGCGCGGGTGAGGGCGGTGATTGAACAGATCGTCGAGGTGTTTGCCTCGGAAAATGAGTAGCGCACACTGGCATCGGCGAACTCACAAATCCTGATGAAACGGCCTACGCCGATAGCAGAAACCGCTGGCTTGTAGGCCGGAGGACCGAGGGCTATCGTTTCAAAGGCTGGTGCAAGGCAGCACGCATGTACTGGAGCGACATACCACGGACGGTATCGGTAGCCCGATAAAGGTGTCGAATTGGAAGCCAGGGAATTCAGTCACTTTCAAAGCAGTGACACAACGAGTAAAGGCCAGGGAACGCAAGTCATGGGCGCCATCAGTCGCGAAGAATTCAATGCCAGGATCGAGACCATCGAGACACGAATGGATGCTCGACTGGACGCGGTATCAATGAAAATTGACGGGTTTTTATCTGTTCAGGTAGAGCGAGACAAACGCTACGACCTGATTACGCAAGAAATGCGCAGGATTGCCGACGGCGCGCAGGACGCAGCAAGGCAAGGGGCGACCGTCAAAGCCAATGTCTGGGCTGCAACGGCCGTCCAGTTACTGGGGATAGTCGCCATCGTCGTCGGTGCTTATTACGCCAATCAAGCGAATATGTATGTCGCCATACAAACGACCTTCGCGGCGGTTCAAGCAGGCAAGGACGCTCACACACCAAAACCGTCGGTGCTGCCAACGCCACTGCCTCCACAATAAAAAACGGCCTTCAAAAGAAGGCCGTTTTCGTAGGCGTTACAACCCTGCCTCATGGCATTTGCGGCAACTCCTGCGGCCGCAGATCAAACATCAGCACCTCGGCATCCACGCCGTTGCTCAAGGTCAGTGCCTGTTCTTCACGAACCCGCACACCGTCGCCTTCCTGCAACTGCACGCCGTTGAGTTCAACGCTGCCACGCGCTACATGCACGTAGGCATAACGGTTGGCCGGCAGTTCCAGCGTCGCGCTTTCCTTGCCGTCGAACAGGCCGGCGAAGACCCGGGCGTCCTGACGTACTTTCAGTGAGCCATCCGCGCCGTCCGGCGAGATGATCAGTTGCAGGCGACCGCGTTTTTTCTGCGCGCTGAAGTGCTCCTGCTGGTAGCGCGGCTTGGCGCCGGCCACTTCCGGCACGATCCAGATCTGCAGAAAGTGCACAGGTCGGGTGGCCGAATGGTTGAACTCGCTGTGGGCCACGCCGCTGCCGGCACTCATCAGTTGCACGTCACCGGGGCGGATCACCGAACCGGTGCCGAGGGTGTCCTTGTGTTCCAGTGCGCCTTCAAGCACGTAGGAGAAAATCTCCATGTCGCGGTGCGGGTGCTGGCCGAAGCCCTTGCCGGCCGCCACGCGGTCGTCGTTGATCACCAGCAGGTCGGAAAATCCCTGCTCACGCGGGTTACGGTAGCTGGCGAAGGAGAAGGTGTGGAAGGACTTCAACCAGCCATGATTGGCGAGGCCGCGGTCGGAAGCTTTGCGAAGCGTCAGCATGATGAAATCTCCTGGTGGGACGTTGATTCGTCCGAGTGAGGAGAAGGTTACTGTTAACCGGCTCGAGCAATAAGTAGATAGAAATTGAAACACTGTCCCTCTCAGGTTGACAGTTTTGCGTACCCGATCACGTATTCTTTTCGCCGCTCGCCGCGCACTTGGCCATAATACGAGCTCTGCTTACTTTTCCTTGATTTCAGTGATGTTCACCCATGAAAACCGTGGCTATGGTGCTGTTTCCCGACTTTTTACTGCTCGACATGGCCGGGCCCATGGAGGTGTTTTCGGTCGCCAATCGCTACTTGAAACCTGAAGATCATTACCAGTTGATCACCCTCGGCACCGAGCGCGGGATGTTGCGCGCGTCCAATGGCGTGCAGGTGCAGGCCGACCGCCATATCGACGACCCGGCCCTGGCCTGCGACCTGCTGCTGGTGCCGGGTGGTCCGGGGGCCTACAACGAAAAGCACCCGGCGTTGCTCGCCTGGCTGCGACGGGCGGTGGGACAGGCTGGTTGCTACGGTTCGATCTGCACCGGGGCCTTTGTGCTCGGGCATGCCGGTCTGCTCGATGGCTATCGCGTGACGACCCACTGGAACTACACCGAACGGCTGATCAAGGCCTTCCCCAAGGCGCAGGTGGAGACTGACCAGATCTACACCGAAGACCGCCGCCTGATCACCTCGGGAGGCGTGACTGCCGGCATCGACCTGGCGTTGGCCGTGGTCGCCCGGGATCACGGGAAAAAAGTCGCCCAGGACGTGGCCAAGGTCCTGCTGGTGGTGATGAAGCGTCAGGGCGGACAAGCGCAGTTCAGCCCATTGATGGCGGCGGTGGCTCCGCAGGAAACCGCCATCACCCGCGTGCAGAATTATGTGCTGGAACACCTCGACCAAGCATTCACGGTTGAGCGCATGGCCGGTCTGGCGAACATGAGTACCCGGCACTTTGCGCGGGTTTTCGCGCGGGAGGTGAACATGACACCGATGGAGTTTCTGCAGAACGCCCGTATCGATTGCGCGCGTAATCTTCTGGAAACCAGCGAGCTGCCGTTGAAGACCGTGGCTTATAAAAGTGGTTTCGGCAGCGTGCGCCATATGCGTTTTCTGTTCGCTGAAAAACTCGGCCTGACCCCGGCGCAGTACCGCGAACAGTTCAGCTAGAGCGGTTGTGTCCGTCCGGTGCATCCGGATGTCCGTGTTGCGCCCTGCACGGAGGTTGTGCCGTCACCCACGCCTGCCAAGATAACGGTAACGTCTGGAAGGGAGAGGCGCCGGAGGCTGAGGGCATGATGCTCGCGACCGCTGGCGCTGGAAAACGGCATGCACAGCCACATCGATTTGCCCGCTGCGTCGGTCCTGCATTTTGGGCCATACGCCTTTCATCTGCGCCAACGGCTGGTCCTCGACGGCGACCGGCAGTTGCGCATGGGCGGGCGCGCCCTGGATATTCTGCAGGTGCTGGTCGAGCGCGCCGGACGAGTGGTACGCAAGGAACAACTGATTGCCCTGGTGTGGCCGGACAGTGTGGTCGAGGAGATCAACCTGCGGGTGCACATCGCCGCGTTGCGCCGGGCGCTGGGTGACGGCGAGAACGGCCAGCGCTACATCGTCAACGTGCCGCAGTGCGGCTACTGTTTCATCGCCCCGGTGCAGGCTGGAAGCGTTGCACAAGTGGTGTTCGAAACCTTGCACGCCCCGCAGCATAATTTGCCCGCACGCCTGACTTCGGTCATCGGCCGCGATTCGCTGGTCGGCAGCCTGGTGCGACAAATGCCGCTGTGCCGGCTGATGACGCTGACCGGCCCGGCCGGTGTCGGCAAATCCACGGTGGCACTGCGCGTGGCCGAGCTGCTGTTGCAGCATTATCGTGATGGCGTCTGGTACATCGATCTGTCCGTGATCGATGATGCCCCATCGTTGCTCGACCATCTGCTGCGCACCCTCGACACCTCGTTCGAGTCGTTAGTGTCGCGCCATGCCTTGCTGGTGCTGGATAACGGCGAGCGCCGTCGCGAGCCGTGCCGGGCGCTGGTGGAGCGACTGCTGCTGGCGGCACCACGCCTGGCACTGCTGGTCACCAGTCGCGAACCGTTGCAGGCCGATCTCGAGACCCTGCAATCGGTTGCGCCGCTGGCCTTTCCCAAGGCGTCGGCGTCGGACACGGTCGACGAGGTCATGAGCTATTCGGCAGTGCAATTGCTGGTCAGCCGCGCTCGCGCCCGTCAGCACGATTTCAGCCTGCGCGAGCAGGATCTGCCAACCGTGTGCGACATCTGTCGGCGGCTCGACGGCTTGCCGCTGGCCATTGAACTGGCTGCCGCGCAGATTGATGCGTTGGCGCTGGTGGGGCTGCAAACGCAACTGGACAACGGCCTGCGCCTGCTCAGTCATGGCCGACGCACGGCGGTGGCGCGGCTTCAGTCCATGAGCGCTGCGCTGGACTGGAGCTATCAGGATCTCAAGAGCAGCGAGCAACGGGTCTTGCAGCGTCTGTCGGTGTTCAAGATGGCTTTCACCGAGGCGGCGGCGCTGCGGGTGATTGACGGTGCGCATCTGACGGCGATCATCGAACGCCTGGTCGCCAAGTCATGGCTGACGGTGGAGCAGGGCGCAGACCCGGTGCGCTATCGGATGCTCAACACCATTCGCTGTTATGTCCGCGAACAGCTGGAAAGTAGCGGTGAACTGAGCGCTATCGTGCATCGTTATGCGCTGTACCACGGGCGACATCGATCCGGCTCAGGTGTGCAATTGGCCACGTAACGCGTCGAGCAGCAAACGCACCTTGCGCAAGTCCGGGGTCGCGTAGCCTTCGCTGAAACGCTGGTAGATCGGTGTCAGCAAATCCAGCGCTTTACGGTGACGTGACTGGCGCTGCCACAGCTGTGCCAGAGAGGTCGCGCTGCGCAGTTCCCAGGCCAGGGCGCCTTGGGATCGGGCGATGGCGAGGGCGTTTTGCAGAAGCGCTTCTGCCTGGGCGGCGGTATCGGCGGTGCCTGGGCGATTGCCTTCGCGAGCAGGCTCGCTTCCACAGACAGGCGCGCTCTTGTCGGAGCGAACCTGCTCGCGAAGGCGTCCCTGCGCACACCCCGCGTCATCAGCCAGCAACCGCTCCGCCTCGGCCCGCAACACCTCAGCGGTGCTCCAGCCTGCCGCGCCATTGTGTGCGCGCGCAAGCAACGCATCATCGATGTAACGCGCATCGAGCGTGACCATCAGCTCCTTGATCAGGCCGTTGTCCGCCGGGGTGACGGACTGGGCCAGGCGCCCATCAATGACCTGCGCATAGTGCTGCCCCCAGGTGTGGAACAGCAGCACCGAGTGCTTTTGCGCCTGCTCCAGCAACAGCTGCAACAGCGTGCGGGCGGTCTTGGAATCGCCGTTGTAATGCGCGATCAGGCAACTGGCCAAAGCCAGGGTGTAGCAGATCGAAGTGCCGTGGTTGATCTGCACGGCGATGTCCAGCGCCTGCCGGGCGGTGCGCCATGCCTGTTCGGGAAACCCCTGCAGCCACAGTACCCGGGCGAGAATGGTCAGCGAAGCCACGCTCTGGTCGTACTGCACGCCAAAACCATGGGTGAACCGGTTGCGATAGCCACTGTGGGCCATGCGCTGGATCACTTGCTCGGCGCTGATCCGGGCTTGCGGCTGGTCGCCGGCAAAGTGCAGGGCCAGCACACGCAAGCGGTGAATACTCAACGACAGCAGCGGGTCGTCTTGGCCACCGAGGCGGTCGAACTGTTCGCTTTGCTTCAGTGCAGCCTGGTAATGGCCGCAACTGAGATTGACCGCGAGGTGTCCGGATATCGCGCGCAACTGCCCGGCGACGTCGTGGTGCCGTTGCGCCAGTGCGTGGGCCTGGGTGAAGGCCTCGATGGTTTCCGGCGAACCGCCCCAGGTGTGGTAGCAAGCGCTGCCGAGCGCCAGTTGCAGGGTGATTTCCAGTCGTGGGCAGGGTTGCTCGGCACCGGCGAGCAAGGTCAGCGCCTGGCGCACATGGCCGCCATATTCCTTGAGCAACGACAGCTCCTGCCAGAGCGCGGCCGACGTCGCCGTCAGACGGATTCCGAGTGGGCGCGAGCCCGCACCGTGCAAACTCCAGTCGAGGGCGGCGCGCAGGTCCTCCAGACCTCGGGCATAACGTTCGAGCCATTGCGTGGTCGGGGTGTGCTCCCACTCGGTCTGCGCCTGTTCCATCAACGTCAGATAGCGTTCGGCGTGGCGTTCGCGCAGGGTTTCGCGTTCACCGCTGTGTTCGAGTTTTTCCAGCGCGTAATGGCGCGTGGTATCGAGCAGGCGATAGAACACTTGTTCGTCGCCGACATCCACATTGAGCAGCGATTTGGCCACCAGTTGCGTGACCGCCGCGAGCACCTCGGTGGGTTCGATGTGCTGACCGACGACCACCGCAGCGGCCGACGCCAGGCTGAAACTGCCGCGAAACACCCCGAGGCGGCGCAGACAGGTCTGCTCGCAGGGCGTGAGCAGGTTGAAACTCCAGTCCAGCGTGGCATGCAGCGTCTGGTGCCGCGCATGGCGGTGGTGGTTGCCCGCCGCCAGTGGGTGCAGGTGATCCTGCCATTGCTGCAGCAAGCCGCTCAGACCGAGGCTTTCGACCTGCGCCGCCGCCAGCTCCAGCGCCAGCGGAATACCGTCCAGGCGCCGGCAGATTTCAATCGCCAGCGGTAGCTCGACGTCGCTCAATTCGAAGTGTTCGTGGGCGACCATGGCTCGCTCGACGAACAGTTGCAGCGCGGCAAAAGCCATCGCCTGTTCGCGATCGAGATCGCTCGTCGCCGGCGGGCAGTCGAGCGAATCCAGACGCTGCACGAATTCGCCTTCAGCGCGCAGGCTTTCACGGCTGGTGGCCAGAATGTGCACCTGTGGTGCGCCGCGCAGGAGGCTCTCGGCGAGCAGCGCCACGGCATCGATCAAGTGCTCGCAATTGTCGATCACCAGCAGCATCTGCCGCTCGCGCACATCGTTGATCACCGCCGCCAGCGGTTCGCCGTCGTGCACTGACAGATTGAGCAGGGTCGCCAGTTGCGAGGCGATCAGCACCGGGTCGTTGAGCGGTGCCAGATCCAGCAGGCGGATGCCATCGCGATAGCGTCCGATCAACTGTTCGGCGACGCGCAGGGCGACCGTGGTCTTGCCAATCCCGCCGGGGCCGACCAGTGTGATGCAACGCTGCAGTGGCAGTTGTTGCATCAGGCTGTCGACCAGCGGCTGACGGCCGATCATCCGGGTATGGCGCAATGGCAGATTGTGCCGCCCCGGAGCTGCTTCGCGCAGGCGTTGTTCGCTGGCCTGCATCGTCAGCGGGGCGACGAAGCTGTAACCGCGCTGGGCCACGGTGATGATATAGCGCTGACCGGCCTGACCGTCGCCCAGCGCCTTGCGCAGGGCGGCCATGTGCACCCGCAGGTTGATGTCTTCGACCACGCTGTCCGGCCACACGCCGGCGAGCAACTGCTGTTTGCTCACCACTTCGCCGGCGTGCGCCAGCAGCATCAGCAGAATATCCATGGCACGGCGCCCCAGGCGCAGCGGCTGGTCACCTTCCATGACCAGTCGTTGCCCGGTGTAAATCCGATAGGGGCCGAAGCCGATGGCCTGATTCGGGGAAAGACTCAACAGCACACTCCTGCGGTGATGCGACGATCCCGGCACAGGGGCGCTACGTGAAGACGCAGACCGTCTGGTGCAGGGTATCGCAGCATATTCCTCAGGTTTGGCCATCAGTGCAACGGCAGGCTCTTGCGCAACGCTCAAAAGCTCATGGGCCGTGTCCGGGTCTCTTTGCCTTCACGCATGACCTGGCAGCGCCAGGCGAACGGGTTGATCCCTTCGCTGCGGGTGAACATGTGACAGAAATGCGCCTGATCGCAGAAGCCGCATTCCAGGCTGATCTGCGTCAGGCTCAGACCGGTGCAGCGGATCAGCAGCTTGGCACGGGCGATGCGCTGTTCGCGGATCCAGTCCTGCGGCGAAACCCCTGTGCTGCATTTGAAGGCGCGGGAAAAATGGCTGCGTGACAGTGAACAGGCGCGGGCCAGTTCGGTGACCTCAAGGCTCTCGCCGAGGCGTTCGAGGATCAGTTGTTTGACCTGTCGTTCACGTTGCGGACTGAGTCCGCCGACCCCGGTCTTGCGTGGTTCGTTGGCAGGGGCGAGGGCGACGCTGTGCTGTAAGTGAGCCATGGCCAAAGTCCGTGTCGATGGGGAATGCACGGTCGGCGCATCCCCTCAGGTCAAAAAAACAACGCTGCGCAGAGGGCTTCATTGTTGGGCGAGGGCGGGAGGCTGACGAGTTAATCGTTGTTAATTCCAGCGCATTGGCCTGAACTCAGCACATCCCTGCAAGTCTGCGCCCCACTGTTTGCGGCACGATGACTGCAAGCGTGGCGAATCGATGAGGCGCTGCAATCGGCAGGTTCAGGGGGAATCAAATGAAAGGCATCTTTAAAGCAGCGACGGCGCTGACGTGCGCGCTAGTGATTTCCGGTGCCATGGCGCAGGCACCACAGCAGGGCACTCAGGCGCCGGGCTATTTCCGCCTGGCCTTGGGGGATTACGAGGTCACCGCGTTGTTCGATGGGTACAACGACCTGTCGCCGAAGCTGTTGCAGGGCATGAGTCAGGCCCAGATCCGCGCACTGCTGGCACGCCGTTCGATTGAATCCCCGGGTGTCCAGACGGCGTTCAATGCTTTTCTGGTCAATACCGGCAAGCAACTGATTCTTGTCGATAGCGGTGCCGGGCAATGCATTGGCGCCACCGCCGGGCAGCTCCTGGCGAATATGCGGGCGGCCGGCTACCAGCCAGAGCAGGTCGATACGATCTTGCTGACGCACCTGCACCTCGATCATGTCTGTGGTCTGGTCGATGCACAGAAACAAGCGTTGTTCACGCATGCCACGGTTTATGCCGCCAAGGCTGAAGCGGATTATTGGCTCGATCCGACCGCGCTGGCCAAAGCTGCGGCCGGCGCCAGAGAGTTTTTCAAGATCGCCCAGGACTCCACTGCGCCCTACGTCGCCACCGGGCGTTTCAAGACTTTTGCCGCTGGCCAGTCGCCGTTGCCTGGATTAGTCGAAGCGACACTCGAAGCCGGACATACGCCGGGCAGCACCACCTACCGTTTCACCTCGCAGAATCAGAGCATCGTCTTCATGGGAGATCTGGTGCATAACCTCGCTGTGCAGTTTGAGCACCCGGAAGTGTCGATCGGCTTTGACGTCAACAGTGCGCAAGCGATCAACGCTCGTCAGGCGGTCTTCAGCGCGGCGGTCGCCAGCAAGACGTGGGTGACGGCGGCGCACCTGCCGTTCCCGGGTATCGGTCACATCACTGCGCAAGGCAAACACTTTCAGTGGGTGCCCGTGGAATACGGTCCGTACAAGCGCGCGGCCAAGGTGCCGTTAATCGAGTAAAGTGCGCAGCGCCCACTCGCCAAAGCGGCTGACACCGAAAAGGAAAACAAGCCCATGAACCGTAACGATCTGCGTCGCGTCGACATGAACCTGCTGGTGATTTTCGAAGCGCTGATGTTCGAAAAGAACCTGACCCGCGTCGCCGAAAAACTGTTCATGGGGCAACCGGCCGTCAGCGCCGCGTTGGGGCGTTTGCGCGATCTGTTTGACGATCCTTTGCTGTTGCGCAACGGTCGCGGCATGGAGCCGACCGCGCGGGCGCTGGCGATTCTCAAAGAGCTGCAACCGGCGATGGATGTCATCTCCGGCGCGGTCAGTCGGGCCAAGGAGTTCGAACCGGCGAGCAGTTGCGATGTGTTTCGCATCGGCTTGTCGGACGACGCTGAGTTCGGCCTGTTTCCACCGCTGCTGCGCCAGCTTCAGCAAGAGGCGCCGGGGATCGTCGTGGTCGTGCGGCGCGCCAACTATCTGTTGATGCCGGCGCTGCTGGCGTCCGGGGAAATCTCCGTCGGCGTGAGCTACACCACCGATCTGCCGGCCAACGCCAAGCGCAAGACCTTGCGCGACATTCCCTGCAAAGTCCTGCGCGGTGACGACCGCCCGGGGCCGCTGACCCTCGACGAATACTGCGAGCGCCCTCACGCGATGGTGTCGTTCTCGGGCGATCTGAGCGGCAATATCGATCTGGACCTGGCCAAGGTAGGCCGTTCGCGCCGCGTGGTCTTGGGCGTGCCGCAGTTCAGCGGCTTGCGCGCCTTGCTCGCCGGCACCGAAATGATCGCCACGGTGCCGGATTACGCAGCCTGTGCGCTGGTTGAGGGCTGCAAACTGCGCGCCGAAGATCCGCCGTTCCCGATCGATGCGGCGCAACTGTCGATGGCCTGGAGCGGGGTGCATGACAACGACCCGGCCGAGCGCTGGCTGCGTTCGCGGATCAGCCAGTTCATGGCCGCGCCGCTGGACATCCCACCCGCCTGACATCTTCTCTGTGTAGGCGCAGCCTTCGGCAGCGCCTACACAAAGCTGTCGCGTCTGTTGGTAACTGAGCACATCCATTCAATTTCCCCCCGCCCGCACCGAGCATGATTCAACCCGATGAGAACGAAAGGGTAGGGTCATGAGCGCATCACAACGCGATGAACGGGCACAGAACATCGGTCTGCTGTTTCTACGGGTCAGCGGCGGACTGTTCCTGCTGTGGGTTCACGGCTTGCCCAAGCTGCTCGACTTCACCGCGCAACTGCAACTGATCGAAGACCCGTTTCACCTCGGTGCCCACCTGACCCTATGCCTGGCGATTTTCGCCGAAGTCCTCTGCCCGCTACTGATCGTCGGCGGGGTGCTGGCGCGATTGGCCTGCTTGCCTATTCTGTTTGTGCTGCTGGTGGCGCTGCTGGTCGTGCATCCGCAATGGAGTGTGGCCGAGGGGCAGTTCGGCTGGTTGCTGTTGATCCTGTTCACCACTGTGTTCATCGCCGGGCCGGGACGGCTGGCGATTTCTGTTCGTTTACCCGGAGTGCTGCGTTATGCCTGAAGTCCTCGATCCACAAACGCCGGGGGCCGATGAGACGGTCACGCTGATTATCAAGCACCGGGTCAAGGCCGGTTTCGAGTCAGCGTATGAGGCTTGGCTGCGCAATATCGTCCGCGTGGCGGGGCAGCGTGAAGGCCATTTGGGTGTGGACGTGGTGCGCGGCAAGCGCGGCCGTCTCGACTTCTATACCTGCGTACTGCGCTTCAGCTCCACCGAAGCGATGCAAGGCTGGCTGGAGTCGTCGCAGCGTCAGGCACTGGTCGCCGAAGCCGCGCCGATGCTGGCTGATGGCGATCAGACCGAAGTCGCGCCGATCAATGAATTCTGGTTTACGCCACTGGTCGATGCTGCTTCGCCGCCGCCGCGCTGGAAGCAGGCCGTCGTCACGCTGCTGGTGATTCTGCCGCACACTTTGCTCGTGCCGCTGATCTGGGGGCCGCTGCTGGCGCTGCATCCGCTCCTTTCGAATTACGTGGTCGCGACGTTCCTGATCACCCTGACCATCGTCCTGTCGGTGGTGTACGTGGTGATGCCGCCGGTCACTCGATTATTTGCGCCGTGGCTCGAAGCCAGCCAGGTGCATGAACACCTCGATTCCCAAGAAACCTCGCCACGCTGAGCGCGCGGGGTTTGCTCCTTTTCACTTTGCTTGAGGAACTGCGATGAGCGCCGATCTGATTTTATTCAATGGCCAGTTTCACACCGTCGACCGCACCAAACCGCTGGCCAGTGCCGTGGCCATTACCGACGGCCGCTTTGTCGTCGTCGGCAATGATAACCAGGCCATGGCCCTGCGCGGGCCGAACACGCAAGTGATCGACATGCATGGCCGCTGCGTGATCCCCGGTCTCAACGATTCGCACCTGCACCTGATCCGTGGCGGCCTCAATTACAACCTCGAACTGCGCTGGGAAGGCGTGCCGTCGCTGGCCGATGCGCTGCGCATGCTCAAGGAGCAGGCCGACCGCACGCCAACCCCGCAATGGGTGCGCGTGGTCGGTGGCTGGAACGAATTCCAGTTCGCCGAAAAACGCATGCCGACCCTCGAAGAACTCAACCAGGCCGCGCCGGACACCCCGGTGTTTGTCCTGCACCTATACGACCGCGCGCTGCTTAACCGCGCGGCCCTGCGGGTTGCCGGTTACACCCGCGACACGCCGAACCCGCCGGGTGGCGAGATCGTTCGTGACGCCAATGGCAACCCGACCGGGATGCTGGTGGCGCGGCCGAACGCGATGATTCTGTACTCGACGCTGGCCAAGGGGCCGAAGCTGCCGCTGGAGTACCAGGTCAACTCGACGCGCCAGTTCATGCGCGAACTCAATCGCCTCGGCCTGACCAGCGCGATCGATGCCGGCGGTGGTTTCCAGAACTATCCGGACGACTATCAGGTGATCGAACAGCTGGCCAAGGATGACCAGTTGACCGTGCGCATCGCCTACAACCTGTTCACCCAGAAGCCCAAGGAAGAGCTCAGCGACTTCCAGAACTGGACCGGCAGCGTCACCCTGCACCAAGGCGACGATTACCTGCGGCACAACGGCGCCGGCGAGATGCTGGTGTTCTCGGCGGCGGACTTTGAGGACTTCCTCGAACCGCGCCCCGATCTGCCGCAAACCATGGAAGAAGAGCTGGAGCCGGTGGTGCGCCACCTGGTCGAGCAGCGCTGGCCGTTCCGTCTGCACGCCACTTACAACGAATCGATCAGCCGCATGCTCGACGTGTTCGAGAAGGTCAATCGCGACATTCCGTTCAACGGTTTGCCGTGGTTTTTCGACCATGCTGAAACCATCACCCCGCAAAACATCGAACGGGTGAAAGCACTG
>Ga0308163_10002584_pt1 | contig 16400 bp, 14 predicted proteins | sample PhyTR1_FD_201037 | JGI IMG/M metagenome (GOLD analysis project Ga0308163, IMG submission 201037) | Phyllosphere microbial communities from UC Gill Tract Community Farm, Albany, California, United States - DLSLT.R1 | ecosystem: Host-associated > Plants > Phyllosphere > Unclassified | place: USA...
TCACCTACTGCCGGCGCGCGCTCGGCGGCGGCCCGGCCTGGTCGCTGGGCTGGTTGTTGTTCCTCGAGTACAGCGTCGCCGCCTCGCTGCTGGCGGTCGGCTTCGCGGGCTACCTGGGCAGCCTGCTGGGCGACTTCGGCATCACCTTGCCGGCGGCCCTGTCGACGCCGCTGATCCGTTCCGAAGTGGTCGACGGCCGCCACGCGCTCTCGCTTGGCGCCGGCTTCAACCTGGTGGCGGCGCTGGCGGTGCTATGCGCCGGCGGCATCGCCGCACTTGGCATGTCGCGCTATACGCTGGTGAGCACGCTGCTGGTGGTGGTCAAGGTGGCTGTGCTGGTCGGCTTCATCGTGGTCGGCATGGGCGCCGTCGAGCCGGCCAACTGGTCGCCGTTCGTGCCGCCCAACGAGGGCGGCTTCACCTACGGCTGGGAGGGCGTCGCGCGGGGCGCGTCGCTGCTGTTCTTCGCCTTCCTCGGCTTTGAAACCGTCTCGACCGCCGCCGCCGAGACCCGCCAACCGCAGCGCGACGTGCCGATCGGCATCCTCGGTTCGCTCGCCGTGTGCACCGCGCTGTACGTGCTGTCGGCCATCGTACTGACCGGGCTGGTGCCGTTCCGCGAGCTGGGCGTGCCCGACCCGATCGCCATCGCGGTCGACCGCATCGGCCTGCCGGGCATTGCGATGTTGATCAAGGTCGGCGCGCTGGCCGGCCTGGCGTCGGTACTGTTGGCCAACGCCTTCGGCCACTCGCGGGTGTGCTACGCGATGGCGCGCGACGGCTACCTGCCGGACCTGTTTTTCAGCGTCCACCGCACGCGCGGCAGCCTGTGGCTGGGCAACCTGCTGCTGGCGGCGGTCGCGGCCGTCAGCGCGGCGCTGCTGCCGATCTCGGTGATGGCCGACCTGATCTCTTTTGGCGTGGCGTTCATGTTCGCCATGGTGGCCGTCAGCCTGATCCACATGCGCAACACCCAGCCGGATTTGCCGCGCAAGTTCCGGGTGCCGTTCGGCGGCGTGCGCATTGGCGGCGTCTGGTTCGGCGTGGTGCCGGTGCTGGCGATCGTCACCAGCTTCGTCATGACCTTGCCGGTCGCGCTCGACATTGTCGGCCAGGCGCGGCGCGGCGACTGGCTGTCGGTCGTCTTGTTAACGCTGTACGCGCTGGCCGGCTTTTCCCTCTATATGTTTTACGGCCGGCCACGCGCGCGCAGACGGCTTTCCCACCCACCAACTGTCACGGAACCACCAACCTATGCTGAAAATCACTGACGCCTTCGCGCTGGGGCGCCTGGACGCCCACGACCAGGCCGCACTGGTGCGCAAAGGCGAGATCGACGCCGCCACGCTGACCGAAGCGGCGCTGATGCGCATCGAGGCGCTCGACCCGGCGCTGCGCGCCACCAGCCACTACGCACCCGAACTGGCGCGGGCGCGCGCCGCGCGCTTGCCCGAAGGCGGCGCCATGCGGGGAGTACCGTGGATGCCGAAGGATTCGCTCGACTATCCGGGCATGCCCAGCCGCTCATGCTCGCGCAGCCGCACCAGCATCGCCGTCACCCAGGGCTATCCGTACGTGGCGCGGCTCGACGCCGCCGGTCTGGTGGCCGTCGGCAAGAGCTCGATGCCCGAGTTCGGCCTGCTGGGCTCGACCGAGCCGCTGGCCGGTCCCGTCACCCGCAATCCGTGGTCGCTCAAGCATTCGCCCAACGGCTCGAGCGGCGGCGCCGGCGCCGCCGTGGCCGCCGGCATGGTGCCGCTGGCGCAGGGCAGCGATGGCGGCGGCTCGATCCGCCTGCCGGCCTCCGCCTGCGGCCTGGTCGGCCTCAAGCCCGGTCGCGACAGCACGGTGCGGGTACGCTCGCGCCACAACGTCGAGGATTTGCTGGTCGGCGACAGCCTGATGTCGCGCACGGTGCGCGACACCGCGTGGGGCTTCGCCGCCGCGCATCTGCAGGCCGGGCGCGCGATGGTGCGCGGCGCTTCGGCGCGCCGGTTGCGCGTGGCCGTCATCGACACCAGCCTGCGCGGCCACGCGCCGCACGCCGACGTGGCCGAGGTGGTGCGCCGCAGCGCCGACCTGTGCGCTTCGCTGGGCCACCATGTGGAATCGGCGCACTGGCCGATCGACGGCGGCGCCTTCATGCGCACCTTCGACGACCTGTGGTCGCACCTTGGCGCCGATTGCGTCGACGCGGTGCGCCCGCTGCTCGGCGGGCGCCGGCTGGAGGACGCGCTCGAGCCGTGGACGCTGGCCATCGCCCGGCGCGCCGAGTCGCTGCCAACCACCGCGCTGGAGGCGGCCTTGCGCCAGCTGGCCGCGTTGCCGGCGCAGCTGGCGGACTTCTTTCAGCGCTACGACGTGGTGCTGTCGCCAGTCGCGCTGACGCCGCCGCCGCTGCTGGGCGTATTCGCACCGTCGGTGCCGGCCGACACGTTGCGCGAGACGATGTTCGACTGGATCGCCTACACGCCGCTGCAAAACATGGCCGGCACGCCGGCCATTTCGCTGCCGCTGTTCACCGGCGGCGAAGGGCTGCCGATCGGCACCATGTTTGCCGCCGACCGTGGCCAGGAAGACATGCTGCTGGCGCTGGCCTACGAACTGGAGGCGGCGCTGCCGTGGCACGCGCGCTGGCCGGCGGTGTCGGTGGCCGCCTGAGCGTCCGGATGTTGATCACCTTATTCACTTTGCCATTAAACCCATGACCGATAAGTTTCTTCCCCAAAGTCCCGCCGATCTGGCCGACCTGGTACGGCAGCAGCCGCTGGCGTGGATCGTTTCCGGCGCCGGCGACAGCCTGCAAGCGACCGTGTTGCCGGTCCAGCTCGAATGTGACGCGGCCGGCGCGCCACTGCGCCTGCTTGGCCACTTCGGCCGCAGCAATCCGCAATGGCAGGCGCTGGCGCTGGCGCCGCGCGCCAGGGTGCTGCTGCTTGGCCCGCAAGGCTACATTTCGCCGTCGTGGTACGCCGACCGCAGTCAGGCGCCGACGTGGAATTACGCGTGGGCGCAGTTCGACGTCGAGGTCGCGATCCGCGACACCCCGCAAGACGCCGACGCGCTGCTGCGCGGCCTGGCCGACCAGATGGAAGCGGGTCGGCCGGCCGCCTGGCGGGTGGAGGATATGGGTGCGCGCTACGACCGCCTGGCCAATGGCGTGGTAGGCTTCCACGCCCGGGTGGTGTCGGTGGCCAGCCGCTTCAAAATGGGGCAGGACGAACGCGACGACGTGTTTGCCGACATCGTGCGCGGCCTGCGGGTAACCGGCGGCGAGCCGCTGGCTGAATGGATGCTGCGCTTTGCCGACGGTGGTCGTGACGGCGCCGCGTCGGCGCCGCCAGCCGTCCCGCCAGCGTCGGCGCTGGATGCGGACACCATGCGTTTCATCGACGACGTGCGCGACCGCGGCCGCGCGCTGACCGCCGGCCGCGCGCTGGACTGGCCCGGTCGGCGGGTGGTGGCCGAGCAATCGCGCATGCCGTGGCAGCAGGGCGGCCCGAGCATGGCCACCACCAGCGAGCGCGTGGTGGAGACCGACGCCGGCCCGGTGCGGCTGCGCTTCCACCGTCCCACGGCCGACGCCAACGGGCCGGCGCTGATCTATATGCACGGCGGCGGCTGGGCGATGTTCAGCATGGACACGCACGACCGCCTGATGCGCGAGCTTGCCGCCGGCAGCGGCATGGCGGTGATCGGCGTCGATTATGCGCTGGCGCCGGAAGCGCGCTATCCTGTCGCGTTGAATCAGGTCGTGGGCGTGGTGCGCTGGCTGCGCCGCCACGGCGCCGAGGTCGGCATCGACGCCGGCCGGCTGGCGCTGGGCGGCGATTCGGCCGGCGCCAGCCTGTCGATGGGCGCCGCGCTGCGGCTGCGCGACGCCGGCGAGGGCGACGCCGTCAAGGCGTTGCTGAGCATTTACGGCGGCTTCTCGCCGGACTGCTCGCCGGCGTCGCGCCAGCGCTATGGCACGCCCGGGGATATGCTGACGGCGGCGGAGGTCGACGAGTTCTGGGCCAATTACGTTGGCACCGTCGCCGACCGGCGCGACCCGTATCTGGTGCCGGTGCTGGCGCCGCTCGCGGGTCTGCCGCCGGTGTTCCTGCAGGTGGCCGAGTGCGACGTGCTGACCGAGCAAAACATGACGATGGCCGGCTGCCTGCTGGCGGCCGGGGTAGACGTCAAGGTCAAGGTGTACCCGGGCGTCCCGCACAGCTTTATCGAGGCGATGGAAGTGTCGGCGCTGGCCCGCGAGGCCATCGACGACGGCGCCGGGTGGCTGCGCACGACGTTGGCGTGAGGCTTTTTTCGAACCCATACAAGGATGCACAATGATTGATCGTCGACTGTTCCTCGCCGGCGCCGGTGGCCTGGCCGCCAGCGCGCTGATGCCGGCCTTCGCGGCCGGCGCCGCCAGGCGCCGCTGGCCGTTGCCGCCGCAGCATGCCCGCGTTCCCGCCGATGTCGGCAACCTGGGCTACCACCGCATGGACGACTACGCGTGGTTCCAGCCGAAGGACTGGCATGCCGTGTTGCGCGCGCCGGACTCGCTCGACGCGCCGGTCAAGGCGGTGGTGAAGGCGGAGAACGCCTATACCGACGCCATGCTGGCGCCATCGGCGCCGCTGCAAAAGCAGCTGATCGCCCGCATGCGCGAGCTCGACGCCGGCGAGGGCGCGCCGCTGCAGGTGCGCGATGGCGACTTCCTTTACTACGAGCGCACCAGGGAGGGCAGCGACCATCCGGTGTACGCGCGGCGGCCGGTGGCCGGTGGCGCCGAACAGGTCCTGCTGGATGTCGGCGCCGAGGCGGCGGGCCGGAAATACTATAAGCTGAGCTGGGGCGGGCCGCAGCACAGCGGCAACGGCCGGCTGTTCGGCTGGGCCGCCGACCTGCGCGGCTCGGACATCTTCTCGATCTTTGTGCGCGACATCGACAGCGGCAAGTTGCTGGTCGAGGACATCGTCGATTCGCACGGCGAGTTCGCGTTTTCGCCGGACGGACGCTATCTGTTCTGGTGCGGACGCACCGACAAGGGCCGGCCGTCGAAGATTTTCCGGCGCGAGATCGGTACCGGCGGAGACACGCTGGTCTACGAGAACAAGGATCCGGCTTTCTTCGTCAGCCTGCGCACCACGGTGGCCGGCGGCTATCTGGTGATCCGCATGTTTAACGGCGACATGACCGAAGTGCGGCTGGTTCCGCTGCACACGCCGACCGCGCCGCCGATCCTGGTCGAGGCCGCCACCGTCGGGCTGCACTACGACGTCGAGGAATGGAACGGCGCCTTGCTGCTGCTGACCGACGCCGACGGCGCCGTCGACTACAAGCTGATGACCGCCGATATCGACGCGCCGGGCCGCGCCCACTGGAAGCCGTTCGTTGCGCATCAGGCCGGGCGTTTCATCCTGGCCATTCATCCGTTCCAGGACCATCTGGTGCGCGAGGAATGGCGCGACGCGCTGCCCCGGCTGGTGGTGATGTCGAAGGATGGCAAGGAGCGCGAAATCGGCTTCGACGAGGCGGCCTACGCCATCAGCGTGCCGCCCGGGCAGGGCTGGAACTCGCCGACCCTGGCGTTTACCTACCAGTCGCCGCGCTCGCCGCGCGCTGCCTGTTTGCTGACGCTGGCCGCCGGCGGCTATGCGCGCGCCGAGGCGCCGGCGATCTCCACCGCATACGATCGCGAGCGCTATGAGGTGCGGCGTCTGGTGGCGCCCGGCGAGGATGGCGTGCGTATCCCGATCACGGTACTGATGCGCAAGGGCCTCAAACTGGACGGCGGCGCGCCGCTGTACCTGTACGGCTACGGGTCCTATGGCGGCACGGTCGATGCCGAGTTCTCGTCGGCGGCCACCGCGCTGGCCGACCAGGGCTGGATCTACGCCATCGCCCACGTGCGCGGCGGCGCCGAGCGTGGCACCGGCTGGTGGCGCTCGGTGCTCAAGCAGGGCAAGAAGAAAACGTTCACCGATTTCATCGCCTGCGCCGAATACCTGATCGCCGAGCGTTATACCGCCAAGCGGCGCATCGTCGCGCACGGCTACTCGGCCGGCGGGCTGATGATGGGCGCTGTCTACACCATGCGTCCCGACCTGTGGGCCGGCGTGATCGCTCGGGTGCCGTTCGTGGATGTGCTCACGACGATGGAACATTACGAAAACCATCCGCTGGGCACCACTTCGTTCCCGTTCTGGGGCGATCCGCGCGTGGCTGCGGACCACGCGTATATCGCCAGTTATTCTCCGTACGACCAACTGAAGAAGGCGGCCTATCCGGCGCTGCTGGCGGTCGGCAGCGTGGCCGACAACCGGGTGGCGTTCTGGGAGCCGCTCAAGTTTGCTGTCAAGGCACGGACGTTGACCACGGCGGGCAATCCGATCCTGTCGCGCACGGCAATGTACGCGGGCCACATGGGCGACGCCGGCGCCAAGGCGATGTACGAGGAGAGCGCCTCCTTCCTGGCGTTCGCGATCTGGGCGGCCGACCGGAAATGGGGCAATGTCCCGCAACGGCCCTGATCGACCGGCCAGGCCCCAAAATACGCTGGCATCGCATCGTTGTATTTTGGGGCTTCCGTCTTCAATTGCCGCCTGTTATAATCTTGCCTTCGCCGAACAGGCGGTGCAGGACCATTAGGAGAGGTGGCAGAGTGGTCGAATGTACTTGACTCGAAATCAAGCGTACGTTAAATCGTACCGTGGGTTCGAATCCCACCCTCTCCGCCAGTATGAGAAAAACCCGCTTCGGCGGGTTTTTTGTTTTATGCACCGGTTTATGTGCGGCACGGTTGGTTTGCGCGAAAAACATGTTTTTTCCCAAGATCGCGTAGCATTAGCGCGAAAAAATGGAGGAAACATGGAACGTGCAGTTACCCGGTCATGGACTCTGGACAACGCGAGAATCGTCGCTTGCGCACTGTTGATGGGCGCGGCGTTGCCCGCCATCGCGCAACGCGCGCCGGAAGCGGTCAATCCGCACGCCGGCGTCGCCACGCCGCACGAGCTGTTCGGCCCCTTGTTCGAGGCGGTGCAGGCGGCGCGTATTTATCCCGACGCCAAAACCTTCGCCGACGCGGTCGCCAAACAAGATCCGCAAACCATTCTTGCGCAATACCGGCGCGAGCAGCCCAAGGACGCGGCCGCGCTGAAAGCCTTCGTCGAGCGCTATTTTTCGCTGCCCGTGCCCACCACCGTCACGTTGCGCCAGCACATCGCCTCGCTGTGGCCGGTGCTGACCCGTCCGCCGCTCGATCCGCCCAAGTGGTCGTCGGCGCTGGCGCTGCCGGCGAATTACGTGGTCCCCGGCGGCCGTTTCCGCGAAATCTATTACTGGGATTCGTATTTCACGATGCTGGGCTTGAAGGCCGACCATCGCAGCGACCTGGTCGATTCAATGATCGTCGACTTCAAAAGCCTGATCGAGCGCTATGGCTTCATCCCGAACGGCACCCGTAGCTATTATCTGAGCCGGTCGCAACCGCCGTTCTTTGCCGCGATGACCCAGCTCAAGCCGCTCGGCGACCGCGCCGACGACGGCAAAGTGCTTGCCGCGTTGAAGACCGAACACGCGTTCTGGATGCGCGGCAGCGGGTGCTTGCCGAAGGCCGGCGCCGGCGCCTGCGAGCGCGTGGTGCGGCTGGCAGACGGCACGGTCCTGAACCGCTACTGGGATGCCAAGGACTCGCCGCGCGACGAGGCCCTCGGCGAGGATGTCGCCACCGCGCGCGAAGTGCAACGCCCCGCGCCCGAGGTGTACCGCGACCTGCGCGCGGCGGCGGAAAGCGGCTGGGACTTCTCGTCGCGCTGGCTGGACGACCCTGCGCGGCTGTCGACGATCCGCACCACGTCCATCGCGCCGGTCGATCTCAACAGCCTGATGTACCAGTTGGAAGGCGAGATCGAACGCCGCTGCACGGCCGTCGGCGACAGCGGCTGCACGGCGCAATTCCGCCGCGCGAAAGAAGTGCGGGCCACGGCCGTGCAGAAACATCTGTGGCTTGCCGCCGAACGGCGCTACGCCGACTTCGACATCGCCAAAAACGCGCCGACCAAGGTGCGCAGCGCCGCCATGCTCTATCCGTTATGGGTGGGCATGGCGAGCCAGTCGCAGGCCGACGCCGTCGCCGCCACCACCAAAAACGAAATGCTGGCCGAGGGCGGGCTGCGCACCACGCTGGTCCGCAACGGCCAGCAATGGGATTCGCCGAATGGCTGGGCGCCTTTGCAGTGGGTGGCGATCGACGGCCTGGAGCGCTACGGCCACAAGGAGCTGGCGCACGAGATCGCCCGCCGCTGGGTCGGCACGGTCGCCCGGACGTGGACCGAGACCGGCAAGCTGCTGGAAAAATACGACGTGGAGGAACGCAAGAGCGGCGGCGGTGGCGAATATCCGACCCAGGATGGCTTCGGCTGGACCAACGGCGTCACCAGCGCCTTGCTGGAGCGCTATCCCGACCTGAACCAATGACCGGTTTTATTGACTATCGCCGCAGCACTTTTTGTACTTCTTGCCGCTGCCGCAAGGGCAGGGATCGTTGCGGCCGACCTTGACGGTTTTGGCCGGCTCGGGATGCCAGTGGGCGTTGATCCGGATGACCGACTGAACCACGGCCTGTTCCCAGTCCTCGCCCTGCCTCTGAAGCGGTGCGAACCAATCCGGGTGGGCGGCGCGCAGCGGCGCCCAGCCTTCGGCGTCGAGCGCCATGCCGGTCTCGAAGCCGGCGGTCCACGCCTCGGCGCTCCAGGCGCCGCCGCACTCGTAGATCGGCTCGAAGCTGCCCGGGTCCTGCGTCATCCACTTGCGCATGTAGGCAAGGTGGCGCAGCACCAGGCTGGTTGCCGCCTCGGTGCCCGCCGCTTGCCCGCCGCCCCACACCTTGTCCAGCCAGAGCGCTTGCGGGATTGGATGCGGGCCGATCACCAGCGCCGTCAGCAAGCCCTCCAGCGCCGAGACATCCATCGCCTGGTCGCCGATGGCTTGCAACAAATCGTCGAGTTGGTCGTATTCTGCGTCGCTGAGGGGTGTCGTAAGCATGGTTTGAGCCGCTAGTCTGGGAGAGCCGACATTCTACCTGCAAGTGCCGATCTCAATCAGGCAAGCAAGTTTACTGAATTCGCAATATGATGCGTGCCAACATTATTCATTCCAAATCCAAGGAGTCGACATGAAACCTAGCATTTTCCTGGCTGCGGCCACCATCTCGATCGCCGGTTGGGCCAGCGCCGCCGCGCCGGATGCGGTGCAGGTCAAGGCCGCCCACGATCTGCTGGCGTCGATGCAGGCGGAAAAGATGCTGCGCATGACCGCCGGCATGAGCAAGTTTCCCAGCCCGGCCCAGCGTGAGCTGACCATGGCCAAGGTTGAAAAGTTGACGCCTGAAATGGTCTACACTCGCCTGTCGCAACCGGTGGCACGCCTGGTCAGCACCGAGACTGCGGTCGAGATGACCCGCTACTATCAGTCCAGCTACGGTCAGCGCTTGCTCAAGGAAACGTATAACGGCGGCCCGCGCATGTACGCGGCCGATCCCACGCCGACCCCGGCCGAGAAGGCGGAGCAGAAGAAGCCGGCATTCGTCAAAGCCCTGAAGGAATTCAAGGCGGTCGAGCCGGCTATCCGCCACGAGGTATTCGTGCTGCTGACCCAGATTAACAAAGGTAAATGATCAGCAAAGATCAACAACGTCGTTGCAATTTGAAAATTGTTAAAAAATAAAGCATACTAGGTCCTTAACGTTTAAGGACTAGTCGATGCTGAAGAAATTTGCTCTCGTGGCGGCGCTGGCGCTGGCGCTGTCGTCGGCGCTGCCGGTCGCCGTTCAGGCGGCCGATCTGCCGACTTACCCATTCATCCACGTCAGCGGCGAGGGTTTTGTCATGGCGGCCCCGGACATGGGCGAAATCGACTTCGACGTCAGCGCCTTCGATGCCGATCCTGCCCTTGCCGTGGCGTTGATCCAGACGCGCGTGGAGGAAATCCGCGCGCTGCTGGTCGAGCATTCGGGACCGCCCGAAGGCGATAGCGCGGGCGGCGTCGAAGTGCAGGACATGCGCAAGGAAATGCGCAAGTCCGCCAATCCCGATCCGGCGGCCTCGCCCGAATACGACATTCGCAGTTCGGTCCACATCGTGGTGCGCGACCTGACCAAATGGCGTCCCATCATGCAGGCGCTGCTGGATATGAAAAACATCGACCATATGTCGACCACGTTCGGCAAGAGCGACCGTCTGAAGGTGGAGGAGGAATTAACCGCCGCCGCCATCAAGGATGCGCTGCGCCGCGCGGAGGGCATGGCGGCCGGTTTCGGCAAGAAGGTGGGGCCGGTGACGGCGATCTCGTCGAGCCCGCTGCGCAACCTGACCAAGGCCGTCGGCCTGATGCCGACCGACTACTACAACCCCGAGCGCCGCGCGCAGGCGAAGACCAGCGAAAAGGATTTCTTGTCGATCGCGGTGTTGCGCTGGACGCAGAACGTGGACATGATTTTCCGCATCAAATAACGACGAAACGGGCTTGCGACCTGCTGCGTGCGTTGCCGCACGCACCTGAGCAATCAGTTGCTTGTGAAAGGCGACATGGGCCCGATCTTCATCTGGAACTCACTCAGGAGGATTCAGCCATGACCGACATTGATCAATACGCCGCTTCGCAGCGTGCCCATTCGACACCCGATCCCGAGGTGCCGCCGCCGCCGCCGGAGAAAGACCCGCCGCCGGACAATATGCCGATGCCGGACCAGGCGCCGATCGAGGAACCGACGCCCAAGGCTCCGCCGATCAAGACCTGATCGGGCGCGCCGGCAACGCCGGGTAACAACGAAAGAATCCCGTCAAGGGCGCGGCGCCTCATCTGGCTTGCCGTTCCCTTGCTCCGGGCCGCCATCGTCCGGCAGTGGCGGGATGCTTTTGATCTCTTCGTCGGTTTCGCGCTGGGCGGGCGTGCGTTCGCCGCTGCCGATGTCGGCTTCGTCAAGCATGTGGCCGCCTCCAGCGGCTTTCTCGTCGCGGTGCGGTTTGGTGGTTTGATTCATGGTGGACTCCGTGGTTGACTGACACCCATGCTAGCAGTTTGGCACCGCGACCGGCGCGCGGTGTACCGTGTGAGAAACTGTGATTATCGTTGCTCGACAGATACAAATTTATATGTTTGTGTTGAGCGTCACACTGCTGTCATGGAACTGTTTCTATAATTCAGTCATGTCATCGTTTTTCGTTCACGGAGAGCATCATGGGCAATTCCTTACACAACAAAATCTACCTCGGTCGTCGTAGCGTCGCGTTGAGCGCGAAGCGTGTGCAAGCCCTGATTTGTATCGCCGCCTTTGCCGGCATCGGCCTGGTCTGGCTGGCGATCCGGGCGCTGTAAAGTAAATTTCGCCATTTTCCAGGCAGGCGAGGCGTTTCATCGGAAACGCGTTGGCGGCGCATTTTCTTGCCGTCATCCCGCCGGGCGCGTACCATGAGGGCCGCAGCAGTCTCTTATGGAAAAAATGGCAATGAAGAACGAGAAATTAACGCAGGACGAATACAACGCGCTGGACGAAGTCAAACGCGGTATCAAAGGTGAGCGCGTCAGCGCTTGCGTCGGTCGCAACACCAAACGCCTGACCGGCATCAAATTATTCACCATCGCCAAGAACGGCCGCATTTCGCTCACCGACAAGGGTGAGGAAGTCTTGTTCCTGCGCCGTTGCATCCTGGGACTGCGCGCCATCGAAGCCGACCCCGCCAGCCCGCTCGATACCGACGTGGCCATGTTCCTCGGCAAAAAATCCCACATCGTGCCGCGCGCCGAAGGCGGCTTCGAGCTCAGCGACAAGGGCCGCGAATCGCTGGCCGATATCGCCAATCAAGGGTTGTAATCAAAAAACGCTCCGCTGGAGCGTTTTTTTTGATGTAATCTAGTAATAATTGAGCAACTGGCGTAAAAGAAAGCCTGCATCCCGTGATAAGAGTCGAGACCCAGCGAAGGTTTAGAAAACTGTTTGGCGTGATGCTGATCGCGGTCGCCGTGGTCCTGCTGGTCGTCTTGCTGGGAATCGGCCACGTGCTCAACCAGAGCCGGCTGCGCTATTACGCGGCGGCCGATGAAACCTCGCGCAACCTGGCCATCACCCTGGAGAAATTCCTCAACTCGCATATCCTCGAGGTGGACCTGGCGATGCGCCGCGCCGGCGTCGAGTTCCAGGCCATGCACGCGGGCGGGCACTTCGACGACGAAAAGTTCAGCGCCTATCTGCGCTCGCTGAAGGAGCGCATCCCGCAGGCGGACGCCGTGCGCGGCGCCGACGCCGCCGGCCGCGTGATCTACGGCGAACGGATCGACCGCGCCAAGCCGCAGGACTTGAGCATCCGCGAATTCTTTCAGCGCGCCAAGAGCGAACAGGAGCTCATCATCGGCACGCCCGCCAAGTCGCGCATCAGCGACGAATGGGTGTTGCCGCTGGCATTTCCGCTGACCATGCCCGACGGCGGCTTCGGCGGCACCGCTTATGTCCTCATGAACAGTTCGCGCCTGACGTCGGCGTTCGCCGCGCTCAACATCGGCGCGCACGGCGCCATCGTGCTGCTGGACAACCGCAAGCGCGTGCTACACCGTTATCCGGAGGCCGAGGACATGCTCTTTGGCACCACCATCAAGGTCAACGCCATTACCCAGCGCATCATGGACGGCAAGCAGGACCGGGGCACCTATACGGTCATCAGCCCGCGCGACAACCTGGAACGGACCTTGAGCGTGTCGCGGGTGGGCGCCTATCCGGTGCATGTGGTGGTGGGGCTGGCCAGCGACGATTTCCTGGCGCCGTGGCGCAAGGAGGTGCGCAACGCGGCCATCTTCGCCTCGCTGCTGGTGCTGCTGGCCGCCGGCTTGCTGATGAGCGTGCGCTTCGGCTTGCGCAAGCAATTCCAGTCGGTCGAGCAGCTGATGGAAAACAAGCAGGCGCTGCAAGACTTGCTGACGCAGCTGACGGCCTCCGAGTCGCGCTGGCGCTCGCTGACCGAAGGCTTGCCGCAGATGGTGTGGACCGCCACGCCGGGCCTGCGCATCGATTTCCTCAGCCACCATTGGGAAGAGTTCAGCGGCATTCCGCCGGAGCAGATGATGGGCGACGACAACTGGGCCAGCGTGATCCACCCGGACGACATCGCCGCGATGGCGGAGGCCTCGCGGCGCGCCAGCAGCGAGGGCGTCGAATTCCGCTGCGACTGCCGCATGCGCCGCCGCGACGGCGCCTGGCGCGTGTTCGACAACCACGCGCTGCCGCAGCGCGACGCCAACGGCCGGATCGTCAGCTGGGTCGGCAGCAGCACCGACCGCACCGAGTCGCGCGCCTCGCGCCTGGCGCTGCAGCAGGCCAAGGAGGAGGCGGTCCAGGCCGGCCGCGCCAAATCGGACTTCGTCGCCAACATGAGCCACGAGATCCGCTCGCCGATGAACGCCGTGCTGGGCATGCTGCAACTGCTGCAGCAGACCGAGATGAGCGAGCGCCAGCAGGACTATACGTCCAAGGCCCACTCGGCCGCCAGCGCCTTGCTGGGGCTGCTCAACGACATCCTCGACTTTTCCAAGGTCGAAGCGGGCAAGCTGGCGCTGGATCCGCATCCGTTCCGGCTCGACAAGCTGTGGCGCGACCTGGCGGTGATCCTGTCGGCCAATGTCGGCAGCAAGAATATCGAAGTACTGTTCCGCATCGACCCGGCGCTGCCGGACCTGATCGTCGGCGACGGCCTGCGTCTTCAGCAAGTGCTGCTGAACCTGGCCGGCAACGCCATCAAGTTCACCGAGCACGGCGAGGTGTTGCTGTCGGCCAAGCTGCTGGCGCGCGAGGGCAGGCGCCTGTCGATCGGCTTCGCCATCCGCGATACCGGCATCGGCATCTCCCAGGAACAGTGCCGGCGCATCTTCGACGGCTTTTCGCAGGCCGAGGCCTCGACCGCGCGGCGCTACGGCGGCACCGGGCTGGGGCTGGCGATCAGCCAGCGGCTGGTGGCGCTGATGGGCGGCACGCTAGGCGTCGACAGCACGCCGGGCGAGGGCAGCGTGTTCGATTTCACCATGGAATGCGAGGCGGCCGAGCAGCAGCCGGCGCGCGCGGCGCAGCCCGGCGCGCAACCTGCCGACGAGTTGATGCGCGGCCTCAAATGCCTGGTGGTCGACGACAACCCGGTGGCGCGCGAGGTGCTCGGCGAAATGGCTGGCTCGTTCGGCTGGCAGGTCGATCTGGCGGCCAGCGGCCAGGAGGCGCTGGCCGCCGTGGCCGAACAGGTGGCCCAGGCGCGCGCCTACGACGTGGTGTTCATCGACTGGCGCATGCCGACGCTCGACGGCTGGGAGACCAGTTGCCAGATCCGCAAGCTGGCGCCGTCGGGCAAGATGCCGCTGATCGTCATGGTCACCGCGCACGACCGCGAGCTGCTGGCGCAGCAGCATGAGGATTTGTCGCCGGTGCTCGATGGTTTCGTGGTCAAGCCGGTCACCGCCTCGATGCTGTTCGACGCCGTGGCCGACGCCCGCATGGAACGGCGCGCGCCGCTGGCGCTGGTGTCGGTGCCGTCCAGGCAACGGCTGGCCGGCTTGCGGCTGCTGCTGGTGGACGACAACCCGGCCAATCAGCAGGTGGCCAGCGAGTTGCTTGGCAACGATGGCGCGCGGGTCGAAGTGGTCGGTTCCGGCGCGTTCGCGATCGAAGCGGTCACGCGCGGCGGGCCGTTGCCGGATCTGATCCTGATGGATATCCAGATGCCGGAGATGGACGGCTACGAGGCGACGCGGGCGATCCGCCGGCTGTTGGGTGATGGCGCACCGCCGATAGTCGCGATGACCGCCAACGCCATGGCCGCCGACCGGGTCGCCGCGCTGGAGGCCGGCATGGTCGACCACGTCGGCAAGCCGTTCGATCTGGCGCAACTGATCGATGTGATACTTCAACACGTCGGCCGCGTGGCCGGGCCGGCAACCGCGGCCCAGGTGGCGGTGCCAGCCGCCAGCGACAGCGGCGCGATGGCGCTGCCAGAGGCCGGCCTGAACAGCACCGCCGCGCTCAAGCGCATGGGTGGTTTGCAGCCGGTGTACCTGATGGCGCTGCGCAGCTTCGCGGTGGAATCGGTCAAGCTGGCGGCGCAATTGCGGGAGGCGCGCGCGGCCGGCGATGCGCAGGCCGCGCTGCCGGTGCTACACACGGTCAAGGGATTGTCCGGCACGGTGGGCGCTGACCGCATGGCGACGCTGGCGCAACTGGCGGAAGCAGCGTTGAAGGAGGGCGCCTCGGCGCGCGCCTGGGATCAGCTGGGGCGGGTGCTGGACGCCGCGCCAGGTCTGGTGGCCGACATCGAGCAAGTGCTGCGCCAGCTAGCCCCCGCAACACCACGGACCTGAATACCATCTGAAACCCGTAGGGCGGATTAGGCGGAACGCCGTAATCGGCCATATATGCGCCGCCGTCGGCTCAAGCATGGCCGATTACGCTTCGCTAATCCGCCTTACGTGGTGTAGAACAAATCAAGATGATCAAGCCACACAACGATTTTTATAACTAATTTCATACCAAACCAGGGAGCAAACAATGGAAAAACCAATGACGTGGTCGGCCCACGAACTGAGCATGACGGTGCTGATGACCCCGGACATGGCCAATTTCTCCGGCAACGTGCACGGCGGCACCATTCTCAAGTATCTGGACAGCGTGGCCTACGCCTGCGCCAGCCGCTATTCGGGCAGCTATGTGGTCACGCTGTCGGTGGACCAGGTGATGTTCCTGCAACCGATCCACGTCGGCGAGCTGGTGACGTTCCTGGCGTCGATCAACTACACCGGCCGCACGTCGATGGAAGTGGGCATCCGCGTGGTGACGGAAAACATCCAGCAGCGGCTGGTGCGCCACGCCAACAGCTGCTACTTCACGATGGTCGCGGTCGACGCCGGTCGCAAGCCGGTCGAAGTGCCGACGCTGGTACCGGAATCCGACGAACAGAAGCAGCGCTGGGAGCAGGCGTTGCTGCGCAAACAGTCGCGCCAGATGGTGCACGACGGCGCCCGCAAGGGATGATTACGGTGGCGCGATGCGTCGCTTAATACATGGAGTAAAGCGTGGAGAAGATTGGCCAGGATTTATTGGCATTGCAGCGTACTCCGCTGGCCGAATCGCACATTGCCGCCATCCGCCAGGCAGGCATCGAGGTCTTCGGGGCGCGATCGCGTAGAGCGTTTTCTTTCACTAACATCCTGACCTGTCAAGCACCCATGATTCCTTTAGCCGATTCAAAAGATTTGATCTCCCGTCTGTCGCTGATACCCCATCCGGAGGGCGGCCACTTCAAGGAAACATATCGAAGCCAAAACCGCGTGACGAGCGGCGAAGATTCGATTAGCCGTTCGGCCTCCACGGCCATCTATTACCT
>Ga0308163_10002587_pt1 | contig 16376 bp, 8 predicted proteins | sample PhyTR1_FD_201037 | JGI IMG/M metagenome (GOLD analysis project Ga0308163, IMG submission 201037) | Phyllosphere microbial communities from UC Gill Tract Community Farm, Albany, California, United States - DLSLT.R1 | ecosystem: Host-associated > Plants > Phyllosphere > Unclassified | place: USA...
CCGAGGTCATTGATCGCCACGATCTGGATGTCCTGTTTCTTGCCGCCTTCGTAGAATGCGCGCAGGATATTGCGGCCGATACGGCCATAACCATTGATTGCAACTTTGATCGTCATGCTTGGCTCCTGATTAGAAAAAAAACTTTTTCGTAACGAACATAGTAAAACGGACCATCCCTCCGGGACAGTCCGTTTTCTGGCGAATGCTTACGCTGCGATAACTTGTTTGGCCTTGGCAACCACGTTCTCGACGGTGAAGCCGAAGTGCTTGAACAGCACGGGCGCCGGCGCCGATTCGCCGAAGGTGTCGATACCGACCACGGCGCCTTCGAGGCCCACGTACTTGTACCAGAAGGCGGTGATGCCGGCTTCGATGGCCACGCGCGGCGTGCCGCGGGTCAGCACGCTGGCTTTGTAGGCGGCGTCCTGGCGGTCGAACACGTCGGTCGACGGCATCGAGACGACGCGCGCGGCGATGCCTTCAGCAGCCAGTGCGTCGAAGGCCTTCACGGCCAGTTCGACTTCCGAGCCGGTGGCGATCAGGATGACCTTGGCGTCCGGCGTGTCGCGCAGCACATAGCCGCCCTTGGCGACGTCGGCGACCTGCTGGGTGTCGCGGGCCATGAACGGCAGGTTCTGGCGCGAGAAGATCAGCGTCGTCGGGCCATCCTTGCGCTGGACTGCTGCGCCCCATGCCACGGCCGATTCGACCGTGTCGCATGGACGCCAGTTGTCCAGGCCCGGGATGAGGCGAAGCGACGAGACGTGCTCGACCGACTGGTGGGTCGGACCGTCTTCGCCCAGGCCGATCGAGTCGTGCGTGAAGACCGAAATCGAACGGATCTTCATCAGCGAGGCCATGCGCAGCGCGTTGCGGCTGTAGTCCGAGAAGGTCAGGAACGTTGCGCCGAACGGGATGAAGCCGCCATGCAGCGCCACGCCGTTCTGGATCGCGGCCATGCCGAATTCGCGCACGCCGTAGTTGATATGGTTACCGGCGATGCCCGAACGCACGGCGACCGATTCTTTCCAGTTGGTCAGGTTCGAGCCGGTCAGGTCGGCCGAGCCGCCCAAAAATTCCGGCAAGCTCGCAGCCAGCGCCTGGATCGCATTTTGCGAGGCCTTGCGGGTGGCGATGGTTTCCTGCTTCTCGATGCAGCTGGCAATCGCGGCGTCCAGTGCCTTGGTGAATTCACCCGACAGCTCGCCCTTCATGCGGCGCTCGAATTCGCTCGCCAGCTCGGGATGTTCGCCGCGGTAGGCCGCGAACATCGTGTTCCATTCGCCTTCAGCCTGGGCGCCGCGCTCTTTCGCGTCCCATGCTTCGTACAGTTCGGCAGGGATATCGAACGGGATCGGATCCCAGACCAGGTGCTGGCGCACGGCCGCGATTTCCTTGTCGCCCAGTGGCGCGCCGTGGACCTTGTCGCCGCCTTCCAGGTTCGGTGCGCCCTTGCCGATGATCGTCTTGCAGCAGATCAGCGTTGGACGGTCCGACGTCTTGGCCTGCTCGATGGCGGCATCGATGTCTTTGACGCTGTGACCGTCGACCTTCGGGATCACGTTCCAGCCATAGGATTCAAAGCGCTTTTGCGTGTCATCGGTGAACCAGCCTTCGACCTTGCCGTCGATGGAGATGCCGTTGTCGTCGTACAGCCAGATCAGCTTGTTGAGCTTGAGGGTGCCGGCCAGCGACGCCACTTCGTGCGAGATGCCTTCCATCAGGCAGCCGTCGCCCAGGAACGCGTAGGTGTAGTGATCCACCACGTCGTAGCCCGGACGGTTGAATTCGTAGCCCAGCAGCCATTCGGCCAGCGCCATGCCGACCGAGTTGGCAATACCCTGCCCCAGCGGACCGGTGGTGGTCTCGACGCCCGGGGTGATGCCCACTTCAGGGTGACCCGGCGTCTTGGAGTGCATCTGGCGGAATGCGCGCAGGTCGTCCATCGTCAGGTCGTACCCAGCCAGGTGCAGCAGCGCGTAATGCAGCATCGAGCCATGGCCGTTCGACAGCAGGAAGCGGTCGCGATTCATCCAGCCCGGATTGGCCGGATTATGACGGTAGTGCTTGTCCCACAGCGCAACGGCGATCTCGGCCATGCCCATTGGCATGCCCGGGTGGCCCGAGTTGGCTTGCTGAACGGCGTCCATCGCCAGCGCGCGGATCGCGTTGGCCATCAGGGTGGTGGTTTGCGTAGATTTCATGGAGATCGGGGATCAGGGATTGGAAAGCTGGTGGCCTGCGGCTGGCCGTAGCCCGTTATTTTACCAGACCGCCGTAGCGAGGATTTAAAATGCAGCCCTGTCCATACCGATTTCAGGAGTGCCATGCCGCGTTTTTATTGTCCCCAGCCGCTCGTCAACGGCAGCACCATCGAGCTGCCGGAAGCAGTCGCGCATCACCTGCATGTGGTGCGCCTGCAGCCAGGGGCGGCGCTGACGCTGTTCAACGGCGAAGGCGGTCAATACCGCGCCACGCTGGTCGAGACCGGCAAGCGGCGCGCCACTGCCGTCATCGACGGGCACGAGGCGCACGAGGCCGAAGCGCCCTACGCCGTCACGCTGGCCCAGGGCTTGCCGGAAGGCTCGAAGATGGACTGGATCATCGAAAAGGCCGTTGAGCTGGGCGTGGCCGCGATCCAGCCGCTGGCGGCGGCGCGCAGCGTCGTGCGCCTGTCGGGCGAACGGTTCGAGAAACGCCAGGCGCACTGGCATGGCGTCATCGTGGCCGCCTCCGAACAATGCGGGCGCAACCGGCTGACGCAATTGCTGCCGATGGCGGACGTGCAACCGTGGCTGGCGGCAAGCGCGGGCACGACCCGCATCCTGCTCAGTCCGCGTGCAACCGAATCGCTGGCCGGCTGGGCGCGCGCGAATGCGCCGCAGGCGGTCACCCTCCTGATCGGCCCGGAAGGCGGGCTGACGCCGCACGAAGAAGACGCGGCCGTTGCCGCCGGCGCGCTGTCGCTGTCGATGGGGCCGCGCGTGCTGCGTACCGAAACGGCCGGACTGGCCGCGCTCGCCGTGCTGGCAGGCGCATGGGACGCCATCTGAGTAGATAGAGCGCACATGAAAAAACCCCGCCGGCATCGCTGCCGGCGGGGTTTTTTTATACAGCGACAGGCTTAGAACGTGTAGTTCGCGCCCAGGCTGAAGAAGCGGCCCACTGCGCCTGGCTGGTGCAGCGAGGCGTTGTACGACGTTTGTGCACCGGCGTTGCCGTAGGTGGCGACGTCGTATGGTGCTTCCTTGTCGAACAGGTTCAGGATCGCGCCGCGGATCGTCAGGTTATCCGTGACCTTGTACGACAGGTTCAGGTTGGTAACGGTGAACGACGACACGTTGCAGTAGCCAATCGGCTGGACCAGACCCTGGAAGTAGGTACGGCCACCAACGTCGGCTGCAGTCGATGCGCAGTCGGTCGCGCCCAGAGCCGGGTCGAAGGTCGAGAAGCCGCTCGTGTAGTTCACGGTGGCGGTCACGTCCAGCGGGCCACGGTTGTAGCCGAGGGTGAACTGCGCACGGTCTTTCGGGTTACCCGTTGCGCCGCCAACCGACGATGGACCTTGCGTGCCGGCCAGCTGGTACGAATCGCTGCCCAGTTCGGTCACATAGCCAAAGACGTGGGCTGCGCTCAGGTTCGCGCTGACAGTGCCCAGGTCGTTGGCGAGGCGCCAGCGGTAACGGATGTCCGCTTCGATGCCGTGGGTTTCGGTGCTGCCGGCGTTGATGTAAGGCGACAGGCCGTACAGGATCGGACCAACCGCAGGGATGCCAGGCACCGTGTTGTTGCCCACGCCGGTGGCGATGTCGATCGTGTTGGCAGGACCGCGGACCCAGGTTGGCGTGAAGCTTGGATCGTTACCTGCTTGCGTGACGACCAGGTTCTTGATCTGGATCTTGTAGTAATCCAGGGTCATGTTCAGGCCGCGCATTGGCTCGACGATGATACCGGCCGTGAACGACTTCGACTTCTCTGGCTGCAGATCAGGATTGGTGGTCTGGACGTACGGTGGGCTGAACGAGCAAGCCGATGGCACGTTGCCGGCCGTGGTCTGGCTGCCATTCGCGCACAGGATCGGATCGCGGATCGCGTTGAACGTGAAGAACGAACCGGCATTGCCGACTTCGGCCGGGTTCGGCGCGCGGAAACCGCGTGCGAACGTACCGCGCAGACCGAACTGCTGGATCGGCGCCCACTTGAAGTTGGCCGACGGCGTGAACGAATTGCCGTAGGTGTCGTAGTGGTCGTAACGACCGGACAGGCCGATTTCCAGGTTCTTGATCGGCGTGGCCTGCAGCTCGGCGAACACCGCGCTGTTGGTTTCGTCACCAATGGTGAACGCTGCCGTGTTGGCGACTGCGCCATTGAGCGTCAGGCTCGATGGTGGCGCATTCTGCTTGCGCTCATGCCAGTGCACACCAGCGGCGAAGGCCAGTGGGCCGGCACCGAAATTCGACAGCAGTTCACGCGAGCCGATCAGGTCGGCGTAGTTCAGCGTCGAGTCGATCTCGTTGCTGAAACGTGGCGAGACGGCATCCACGACGCCCGGCGCATTGTTGCCCAGCACATTGAAGGTGCCATTGCGCAGCAGGTTGTACAGGTTGGTACGGTTGACGTAGCCGCTGTAGTTCAGGTCGCTCTTGACGCGGGTTGCGCCGATGGCGGCGTTCACGTCCCAGCCGTAGGCACTACCGACGAGATCAGCCGAGAAGCGGGTCGCGGTGGTCTTGTTGTTCGTGGTCAGGGCGGCGCCGACATCCGGGATGTAGCCGTACAGGCGGGCTGCTGCACCCAGCTGGTTGGTGATATTCGCGCCGACCGGTGCGCCAGCGGCAAAGGTCGTGTTCGGGATGGCGCCCACGCGCGATGTCAGCACGCCATTGACCAGGGTCGTGGTGCCGTTGAAGGTGGTCGGGCTGAATGCTGCCGGCGCCGCATTGCGGTTGTTAGTGCTTTCGCGCTGGAACATCGAGCCGTTGAAGCGCACTTCCCAGTCTTCGCTCAGCTTTTTCGTCATGCCGATCATCAGGTTGACGTTTTCGGTCTCTGGCTGGATGTTCGACAGTTCATCGCGCACCGAGCAGCCGCCGGCGCGGTATTTGGTGAAGTTACAGTTCGTCGGGTCGAGGAACTGGTAGTTCGCCGGGTTGTTGACGTTGGTGACGCCAGCCGGGTTGTTCGGGTTCGCCGCGTTGTACAGGAACGGGCTGCTGGCCGGGGTCAGGAAGTTGTTGATGTTGGTCGGCACGCCCAGGGTCAGGTCGTTACCACCACGTGCGCGCCAGTCGCGGTTGGCGTAGCCATACTGCTCGCGGTCGGCGACCTTGATCGCGTTCTGCTTGCGGTACTCGGCCGTGATGAAGGCATTGTAGCCGTCGTTGTCGAGGTCACCGATGCCGGTGCTGATCGACGCGCGCTTGGTCTTGCCGCCACCATGCTGCGTGTCGCCGACTTCGGCCGACATGCGGGTGCCGTTCAGGTTTTTCTTGAGCTTGATGTTGATGACGCCGGCGATGGCGTCCGAGCCGTACAGCGACGAAGCGCCGCTTTTCAGGATCTCGATGCTCTCGATCGCGTCGAACGGGATCGACGAGACGTCGACGAACGAGCGCTGGGAGTCATCCGACAACGGGTACGGGGCCATGCGGTGGCCGTCGATCAGCACCAGGGTCGCGCCCACGGTCAGGCCGCGCAGCGAGATACCCGATGCGCCATTGGCAAATGCGCCGGCAAAGCCGGTGCCCAGGGTACCGGCGCCGTTGGCGGCCAGGTCGGTCAGCAGCTCGGCAACCGAGGTCTTGCCGCTCTTCTGGATGTCGGCTGCGGTCAGCACCTGGACCGGGGTCGGCGTTTCGGTGTTGGTACGGCTGATCAGCGAGCCCGTCACGACGACGCGCTGCGCGGCCGGTTCGGTGCTGCCCTGCTGGGCCTGGGCAAACGCCGGCGCTGCGCAGGTCAGGGCGCCGCTGGCAATTGCGCAGGCAATCGCGAAAGGCATCGACTTCAGTTTCAACATCATGGGTGATTCTCCTCGTACTTTCTTATCGGTTATTGCGCACCAAAATGCTCGTGTGTCTTATCCAGCAGGCCCTGCCTACCGGTCGCTCATGCCGACAAGCATCGCGATCGCGCTGGCAAGCTGGAAATACCTCGACCGTTTATCGCATTCTGGACAGCAGTATTTTTCATGCATACGTTTTACTGGGGACGATCAGCCTAAATAAGTGCTCGGATGAAACCAAACGTTATTCAAGTGGAGCTATAAAAACATGGCGTCAAGAATAGTGTCAACACAGCACCAAGGGTGCCGAGTGTGAAATACAACACTTTATTTTTTTGAAAGTTGGAAAGGTTCGATGGTGGTGCAGCGCAATATCAAGTTGGTGCATGTCTTTCACTATCCCAACGGCACCCAAGAACATTTAAGGTCTTGTATTTACTGTATTTTTGCAATTAAATCTTGAGCGTATTCGCAATAAAGCCGGTGATCTGGGCACATGTCTATTCAGGTTTCTATTTCAGTGCACCATTATTGGGCGCGACGGGATTGGTTGCGTAAATACAACACAATGTTTTTCGGCAACTTGATAGTAATGACCCAGTGGGCGGCGCTTGCCAGGTGACCGACATCACATCCGGGCGTCCACGACAAAAACCCCTGCTGGCATCTCTGCCGGCAGGGGTTGTAAAGAGCAGCGACCTTCCCTTACTGGTCGCGCTCGTGGTGCTCTACATCAAGCACGCAATCAGTTGAATCGACGGTTGTACTCGATCGAGAACCTCGCCGCACGCGGTGCGCTGAAGTAGGTCGGGGTTTCGTACAGCGCATAACGATTGTTGCCGGTGTTGTAACGCTCGTTGACCTTTTGCGTCGACTGGTCGTTCAGCACGTTGAACACGTCGATTTTCAGTGCCAGGCCAGCCAGGAAGGTCGGACGGTAGACCACGTTCAGGTCGAGCGTCTTTTCCCATGGCAAACGACCAAGCGTACCACGTTGAACCAATGTGTTTTGAGCACCAGTTTCGCCGAGGCAGTAGCGCGAAGCTGACTGGTAGTTTGGACCTTCCCAGCCCGGCGCGTTGGTGGTCGGGTTGGTGCCGGAGCACGAACGCGGACGGCCCGATGCCAGCAGCAGGTTGCCGCCAATAACAATCTCTTCCGTTACATCGACAAAGCCAAATGCCTTGATCTGATGTTTGCGGTCGTTTGGCAGCAGGCCGTTCGAACCAATCATCAGCTCCGGGTAATCCCAGGTCTGGGTTGCGGCCACATCGCCCTGGGCATTGACGGTATCCGACAGGGTCTGACCTTCCGTATTACCCTTGCTGCGGCCCAGGGTGTAGTTGACCTTGGCGTACCAGCCATTACGATAGCCATGCTCGAGGAAGAAATCCAGTGCCGCATAGGTACGCTTCGGCTTGTCGAATCCCAGCTCTTCCTTGGTCAGATGGACCTTGGTATAGGTACCGTTACCCGCATAGTCCACCAGGAAGTCGTTGGCTTCGCCTGGATTGAAGCTGGCGCAGCCAAACCCGCCATAGTTCGACGTGTCGATGCCGTTACGCTCGGCAAACCGGTTGAACGGACGCGGATCGCAGGTATCGTCGATCGTTGAACGCAACGTGCGGTAAGTGAACTTGGCGCCAAAATTGTAGTCCGGCGTCAACTGGCGCTCAAGACCCAGGGTAATCTCGTCCTGGAACGCCGGCTTCATGTCCTGCGCGGCGACCGTATTCGGATCCTTGGCCTGGCCGAACTCATTGTTGTTCGAACCAATCCCAGTCAGCTGTGTCAGACCGGTTGGCTGACCGTTTGCGTCGGTGCCGCTATAGGCAAAATACTGGGTCGTATATTCTGAACCATTCGCACCACGAAGCGCAACCAGCGTCGGAATCTGCACGGTGTAGCGGCCAACGCTGCCAAACACCTTGAACGTGCCGTCACCATTCACGTCCCACGCAATGTTTGCACGCGGCGCGATCTGGTTCTTCATCTCGATGTACTTGGTACCGTCCTGATTGGCGTTGTAGAAGCCTTCGCGACGCACGCCGAGCGTGAGCAGAACGTCCTTGTTCACCTGCCAGCGGTCTTCCAGGTATTGCGCATCCTGGCCTGCAAACGCGTTCGAGATGGTCGAATAGATGGTACGGCTCACATAGTAGCCCTGACCAGCAAGGCCGCCGAATTGGCCCAGCGCCGGAATATCATTCCCGTCACCCGCAATTGGCCTGGTCGTTTGCGGTACGCCATTTTCCAGTTCACGCAGATAAGTCCAGAGACCGCCACCAGCGTAGGCATCGCCTGCACCGGTCGAGACTGCCTTGTTGTTGTCCAGACCAGCACGCAAGGTGTGGTTACCCATCTTGTATTCCAGATCCAGACGCTTGGAGCTCACCTCGTCGGTCGAGCCGCTCAGCGGGATGTTGCCGGTAATACGCTGACCACCTACATACGCCAGACCAGGAGCCCGGTTTTCCGGCGATGCCGTCACCTGCAGCAAGGTCGGATCGTAACCAGTCGGAACGTAGATGTGCTCCGACTTGGTCTTGCCGTACAGAATGTTAATGGTCAGGTCGTCGGTGATATTGCCGATATAGCGCAGGCTGTTCAGCTTGCCGCCGTTCGGGTTGATCGGGCCGAATTCCTGGTGGATTTCCGAGTTGACCGTTGAACCGACCTCGCGAGTCGCGTAGTTATACGACTTGTAACGCAGGTCAGTTTCCGGAAGATCGCCGATCGAGGTGAACTCGATACGATGGTTATCGTTGATGTTCCAGTCCAGCTTGCCGAGATAGCGCTTGGACGTCGTTTCTGCTTCGCGATAACCGCTGCTGCCCAACACCGTCGATGCGCTCGTGCCGTTCACCAGGTTCTGTTCGCGCTTGGTCTGTTCCAGTGCCACGAAACCGAACAGGGTGTCCTTGATCAGCGGGCCGCCAGCCCATGCCGAATACTGCTTTTCGGTCAGCTCATTGTCTTCGCGGCGCTGGTACAACGTGCCATCAGTGCGTGGGAACACACCGGTGTTTGCGTAGTACAAATCGTGGTACTTGGCGCGGGTGGATTTTGGCATGATGGACGCCAGACCGCCGACTTCCCAGGTATTCGTGCCGGACTTGGTCGTGACATTGACCACACCACCGGTCGAACGGCCGAATTCGACACCGAAGCCACCGGTCAGGATCTGCGCTTGCGCGATCGCGCCGAACGGCAGCTCCATGGCACCCAGCTGCGTCAACGCGTTGGTCGCGACCATGCCGTTGATGTAGTACGCATTCTCCGATGCCGCGCCGCCGCCGAAACTGGCGCCGGCCGGGTAACTCGGATCGCCGCGCGTGGTGTTCGGGGCCAGCTGGACGATCGATTCCACATTGCGGCCGACTGGCAGTTTCTCCAGCTCGCGCGCCGTGAACGTTGCACCGTTGTTCGAGCTCGACACGTCGATCCGGTTGCGGCGACCGCTCACCTGGACCGATTGAACGCCGCCTGCCACTGCAGTCGCGAAACTCGCTTCGATACCCTGACCCGCCAGAACCTCGACCTGGGTACTGCCGACGCTTGCGCCGCCCTTGGTCAGGGTGGCGGTGTAGACGCCGATAGGAAGGCTGGTGACGCGGAAGTTGCCGCTTGCATCGACAGTCGTCGTACGCGTTGCATTGGTACCCGAGTTGACCAGGGTTACCGTGTCTCCGGCGCCGCCTGCGACCTTGCCATAGACCGAACCCGATGCATTGGACTGCGCCATCGCCGGCGACATCGCGGCCATGCCCAGCACTGCACCACCGAACGCCAGACTCAGTGTGTGAACTAATACGGTTTTCTTCAACATGTGATTTCGCTTTCTCGCTTATATCGGACCGCTCATGGCAGTCCTGTTATCGGTCGCACCAGGCAGCGCAATGGCTGTGGCACAAATCCTTACTCCACCCGCACCATCCTGTAAGTACGCTCATGCCAATTTTCCCGAAAAGAAAAAATGAACGTTCATCTACGTTCGTTCATCTGGCGTTATGGCGTCAACAACTTTTCATACATATCAATCTGCATGAAGAATTTTCAGATGCACAATGTGGCATCCCCGACACAGCGCACCAAGGGGGTGCGCCCACTCACCAAAAAGGCAGTATTTACTCTCTGTTGCAGTGCACATTCGCGGGTATAAAAACGGTAATCGGAAGTTAAAACTACGGCCAGAATCGTTGTCTCATTTCCACAATAGTCGATGTATCCCGCCACGCTTTTTGTCCAGTCGGCGCGCCTTCGGCGAAAAAACACCAGAAACACAATCATTCTGTAAATACAGCCTTATTAGACGAATCATTTTTTCGTTCCATAGCCCAACTTGTCGTTGAGCGTCGCGGTAAAATAGCGCCTTGCCCGCAATTCTTTGTTGCCTCACCAGCAACCACTCCCATGCTGCGTATTAACGAACTCAAACTCCCCCTGAACCACCCCGATGCCGCCCTGCGCGAGGCCATCCTGGCCCGCCTTGGCATCCTTGACGCCGAGCTGCTCGACTTTTCCGTCTACAAGCGCAGCTACGACGCGCGCAAGAAATCCGCCATCGTCCTGATCTACTCGATCGACGCGACCGTCGCCGACGACGAGGCCGTGCTGGCGAAGCTGCGCGATCCGCACGTCATGCGTGCGCCCGACGTCGAGTACAAGTTCGTCAATGCCGCGAAACCGGCGCCCGGTACGCCGCGCCCGGTCGTCGTCGGCACGGGGCCGTGCGGGCTGTTCGTCGCGCTGATCCTGGCGCAGATGGGGCTGAACCCGATCGTGCTCGAGCGCGGCAAGGTCGTGCGCGAGCGCACCGTCGATACCTTCGGCTTCTGGCGCAAGCGCAAGCTCGATACCGAGTCGAACGTGCAGTTCGGCGAAGGCGGTGCAGGTACCTTCTCCGATGGCAAGCTGTACAGCCAGATCAAGGACACCAACCACTACGGCCGCAAGGTGCTGACCGAGTTCGTCAAGTTCGGCGCGCCCGAAGAGATCATGTACGTCAGCAAGCCGCACATCGGCACCTTCCGCCTGGTCAAGATGGTCGAACAGATGCGCGCCGAGATCATCAACCTGGGCGGCGAAATGCGCTTCGATACGCGCATGCAGGATGTGCTGGTCGAAGAAACCGGCGGCGTGCGCCAGGTGGTCGGCGTGCGCCTGGCCAGCGGCGAAGAAATCCCCACCCGCCACCTGACGATCGCCATCGGCCACAGCGCGCGCGATACCTTCGAAATGCTGTACGAACGGGGCGTCTATATCGAAGCCAAGCCGTTCTCGATCGGCTTCCGGGTCGAGCACCCGCAGTCGCTGATCGACGTCTGCCGCTTTGGCCCGAACGCCGGCAACAAGCTGCTGGGCGCAGCCGACTACAAGATCGTGCACCACGCGTCCAATGGCCGCTCGGTCTACAGCTTCTGCATGTGCCCGGGCGGCACCGTGGTGGCTGCGTCGAGCGAAGAAGGCCGCGTCGTCACCAACGGCATGAGCCAGTATTCGCGCAACGAGCGCAATGCCAACAGCGCGATCGTGGTCGGCATCACGCCCGAGGATTTCCCGGGCCACCCGCTGGCCGGCATCGCGTTCCAGCGCGAACTCGAATCGCGCGCGTTCGTGCTGGGCGGCTCGACCTACGACGCACCGGGCCAGCTGATGGGTGACTTCGTGGCCGGCCGGCCGTCCACGGCGCTCGGTTCGGTTACGCCATCGTTCCTGCCGGCCGTGCACCTGACCGACCTGGCCACGTCGCTGCCCGATTACGCGATCGTCGCGATGCGCGAAGCGTTCGTCGCCTTCGACAAGCAGATCAAGGGTTACTACAAGGAAGACGCCGTGCTGACCGGCGTGGAGACGCGCACCTCGTCGCCGATCCGCATCCGGCGCAACAACGACGACCTGCAAAGCCTGAACACGCGCGGCCTGTTCCCGGCCGGCGAAGGCGCCGGTTACGCGGGCGGCATCATGTCGGCGGCCGTTGACGGCATCCGCGTGGCCGAGGCGGTGGCGCTGGCCATGGCGCCACGTTGAGCGCAGCTGACCGACATGCCGCATGGGGCCCGGGTCTGGCGATCCTGGCCTCGATGGTGTCGGTCAATGCGGGCGCGGCCTGGGCCAAGGGCCTGTTCCCCGCCGTCGGCAGCGAAGGCGTCACCGCGCTGCGCGTGGGGCTGGCGGCGCTGATCCTGCTGGCCATCGTGCGCCCGTGGCGCTTCGGCCGCCCGGCGCGCGCCGACGTGGGCAACCTGCTCGTGTACGGCCTGATGCTGGGCGCGATGAACCTGTGCATCTACCGCGCGTTCGAGCGCATCCCGCTCGGGATCGCGGTGGCGATCGAAGTCACGGGGCCGCTGGCGGTGGTCGTGCTGTCGTCGCGCCATGCGCGCGACTTTATCTGGGTCGTGTGCGCCGGCGTTGGCCTGTGGCTGCTGCTGCCGGTGGCCGGCGCAACGCAGCTCGACCCGGCCGGCATCGCGTATGCGCTGGCGGCGGCGTTCTGCTGGGCGATGTACATCGTGTTCGGCAAGCGCGTCTCGACCCTGAACGGCGGCCAGGCCGTGGCCGGGGGCTTGCTGGCAGCCAGCGTGTTCGCCGTGCCGTTCGGCGTGGCGCATGCGGGGATGGCGCTGTTCACGCCGGCCATCCTGGCGGGTGGCGTGGCGGTGGCATTGCTGTCGTCCGCCCTGCCCTACTCGCTCGAGATGATGGCACTGCGGCGCCTGCCGCAGCGGGTGTTCGGCATCCTGGTCAGCAGCGGACCGGCCATCGCGGCGCTGGCCGGCTTCATCTGGCTCGGCGAACGCCTGACCAGCCTGCAATGGCTGGCAATCGTGCTCGTCATCGTGGCGTCTGGCGGCGCGGCCGCCACGGCCGGCAAGCGCCAGGTCCTATAGCCACCCCACCCGCTTGAACTTGCGATACAGGTAGCCGCACACGCATACCATCGTGAAGATCGCAAACGGGTAGCCGTACTTCCATTTCAGCTCGGGCATGAATTCGAAGTTCATCCCCCACACGCCGGCAAACGCGGTGAAAACCGCGAAGATCGCCGCGTACGACGCCAGCTTCTTGCTCACTTCGTTTTCTTCGATGGCCACCATCGACAGCGTGACCTGGATCGCGGTATTGATCGTGTCGCGCACGGCGTCCAGGCGGCCGGCAATGCGGTGCAAGTGGTCGTGTACGTCGCGGAAGTATTCCTGGGTTTCATCCACCACGGCCGGCACGCGTCCGCCGTACAGGCGCCCCAGCGCGTCCATCAGCGGCATCACTGCGTGGCGCAGCGTCTGCGCCTTGCGCTTCAGGTCGTACAGGCGCTCGACGTTATCGCGCTGCTTGCCCTGCATCGAAAAGATGTGGTCTTCGATCGATTCGAGCTCGGATTCGAGCGCGTCGACCACGGGGAAGTAACGGTCGACGACGGCGTCGACCAGCGCATACAGTACGAAACCGGCGCCTTTCCTGAGCTGGTGCGGTTCACGCTCGGCGCGCGCACGCACACCGAGGAAGCCCTGGTTGGCGTCACGCCGCACCGACAGCACGTAATTGGGGCCGGCAAATACCGACAACTGACCAACCGACATCTCGTCGCCCACCAGTTCGACGATCTGCACGACGACGAACAGCGAGTCGCCATACTCTTCGAGCTTGGGCCGCTGGTGACCGCGCAGCGCATCTTCCACCGCCAGTTCGTGCAGGCCGAATTCTTCCTGCATCAGCGCGATGTCGGCAGCGTCTGGGTCGCGCAGCGCGACCCAGACAAAGGTGTCATCCAGCTTGATGTATTCGCTGATATCCTCGACCGGGATATCGGACAGCTTTTTGCCTTCCTGGTAGGCGACGCAATTGATCAGCATTGAGTAGAAAATGAAACGGGCGCAGCGCGCCGATGCAGGACTTTACACCAACGCCCAGCCATCTGACAGCCTACTCTTCGCGCGCCCCGTCGATCCCCAGCTCCACGATCTTGCGCGTGATCGTATTGCGCCCGATCCCGAGCCGCATGGCCGCATCGTTCTTGCGCCCGTGCGTGTGCTTCAGGGCCGTGCGGATCAGGGCCGATTCGAACTGGCGGCCCAGGATATCCATCACGTCCATCTGCCCTGCGCTCAGCATCCCCGCCGCCTGCAGTTCGAGAAGGGCCAGCCAGCCTTCGGGCGACTGCACGCCGGCTGTCTGCAGCACGACGCCACCGCCAGAGGCCATTGGCTGCGCACCGGCGCTGACGATGCCGTCGGACAGCGGCACGACATTCGGCACGCTGCTGCCCGTCAGCGGCGCCTGGCCCTGGGTCAGGTCGCGCGGCAAGTCCTTGACTTCGACGGTCTGGCCCGGGGCCATCACGGTGATCCAGTTGCACAGGTTTTCCAGCTGGCGCACATTGCCCGGCAGCTCGAGGCCCGACAGGAAACGCATCGCCTGCTCGCTCATGCGCTTGGGTTCCACCCCCAATTGGTGCGCACTTTGCACCAGAAAGTGGCGCGTAAGAACAGGAATGTCTTCGTTGCGCTCGCGCAGCGACGGCAGGCGCAGGCGGATCACGTTCAGGCGGTGGTACAAGTCTTCGCGGAACAGGCCGTCGCGCACGCGCTGCTCGAGGTTCTGGTGGGTGGCCGCAATCACGCGCACATTGGCCTTGACCGGCTGGTGGCCGCCCACGCGGTAGAAGTGGCCATCGGACAGCACGCGCAGCAAACGCGTCTGCAGGTCGAACGGCATGTCGCCGATTTCGTCGAGGAACAGCGTGCCGTCCTCGGCCTGCTCGAAGCGGCCGCGCCGCATCGCCTGCGCACCCGTGAACGCGCCGCGTTCGTGGCCGAACAGTTCGGATTCGAGCAGGTCTTTCGGGATTGCCGCCGTGTTCAACGCGATGAACGGTTGCTGCGCGCGCGGGCTGTGCTTGTGCAGCGCGCGCGCCACGAGTTCCTTGCCCGTACCCGATTCGCCCGTGATCAGTACCGTGACGTTCGACTGCGACAGGCGGCCGATGGCGCGAAACACTTCCTGCATCGCCGGTGCGTGGCCGAGGATCTCGGGCGTTTCGGCGGGCGGCGCTTCGACGCTCGCTTCGCGCAAACTCTCCTCTAACGCACGCCGGATCAGCGAGACGGCCTTGTCGATGTCGAATGGCTTGGCCAGGTAATCAAAGGCGCCGCCCTGGAACGAGGACACCGCCGAATCGAGGTCCGAGAAGGCGGTGATGATGATGACCGGCAGGCCCGGATGGCGCTCCTTGACGGCTTGCAGCAGGTCGATGCCGGATTCGCCCGGCATCCGGATATCCGACACCAGCACTTGCGGGGTGTCGGTTTCAAAGGCGGTCATCGCTTCGCGCGCATTGGCGAAGCTGCGGGTCTCCAGACTTTCGCGCGCCAGGGCCTTTTCGAGGACCCAGCGAATCGATGCATCGTCGTCGACAATCCAGATTGGTTTCATGGTTTCGTGCTTCCCGCAACATGGATTCAATAAAGGACTGGTCGGGACGGTCCGCTGTCTCCCGCTTATGGCAGGGGCAGCAGGATCCGGAAATCCGTCAGTCCAGGCCGGCTTTCGCACTCGATCACACCCAGGTGTTGCTGCACAAAGGTTTGCGCCAGCGTCAGCCCGAGGCCACTCCCGCCGTCACGCCCGGATACGAGCGGATAGAAAATGCGGTCGCGGATATCGGGCGCGATGCCCGGTCCATTGTCAATGATATGCAAGTCTAATGCCAGCCCGTAGCGGACCTTGGCCAGCGTGACCTGGCGCGCCACGCGGGTGCGCAACACGATCTCGGCGTCGCCCTGCGCAATGCGCCCGGCGACGGCCTGCGCGGCGTTGTGGGCGATGTTCAGCACCACCTGGATCAGCTGCTCCATATCGCCGCGAAACTCGGGAATCGACGCGTCGTAATCGCGCCGGATCGACAGCCCCTGCGGAAATTCGGCCAGGATCAGGCTGCGCACGCGCTCGCACACTTCGTGGATATTGACGTCGCCGACGATGTGCGGCTTGCGGTGCGGCGCCAGCAGGCGGTCGACCAGCGTTTGCAGGCGGTCGGCTTCCTTGATGATCACCTGCGTGTATTCCTGCAGCTCCAGCAGGTGGTGCGGCGGCAGCTCGAGTTCGAGCAGTTGCGCCGCGCCGCGGATGCCGCCCAGCGGGTTCTTGATCTCGTGCGCCAGGTTGCGGATCAGCTCCTTGTTGGCCTGACTCTGGTCCATCAGGCGCTCTTCGCGGTCGAGCTTTAACTGCTGGACGTTCTCCCGCAGCTCGATCAGCGCCGTGCCGTCGCCCAGCGCGCTGACGATGCTGTTGACATGCAGCGGTTCGCGCCCGCTCCTCTGCAGCGTCAGGTCCTGGCGCAGGTCGGCGTACTGGTGCACCAGCGCCT
>Ga0308163_10002588_pt1 | contig 16374 bp, 9 predicted proteins | sample PhyTR1_FD_201037 | JGI IMG/M metagenome (GOLD analysis project Ga0308163, IMG submission 201037) | Phyllosphere microbial communities from UC Gill Tract Community Farm, Albany, California, United States - DLSLT.R1 | ecosystem: Host-associated > Plants > Phyllosphere > Unclassified | place: USA...
CGCGCAGCTACCGCACGATGCAGGGCTTCGGCGTGCACACGTTCCGCCTGATCAATGCACAGGGCGAAGCGCGCTTCGTGAAATTCCACTGGACGCCAATGCAGGGTACGCACTCGCTGGTGTGGGACGAAGCCGTGCGCATCTCGGGCGCCGATTCCGACTTCCACCGCCGCGACCTGTGGGAAGCCATCGAAGCTGGCAACTTCCCTGAATGGGAACTGGGTCTGCAGATCTTTACCGAAGAACAGGCTGCCAGCTTCTCCTTCGACGTACTCGATCCGACCAAGCTCATTCCGGAAGAGCTGGTGCCACTGACGCCAGTCGGCAAGATGGTCCTGGACCGCAATCCGGACAACTTCTTTGCCGAAACCGAGCAGGTCGCGTTCTGCACTTCGCACGTCGTGCCGGGCATCGATTTCTCGAATGATCCGCTGCTGCAAGGTCGTAACTTCTCGTACCAGGATACCCAGCTGACCCGTCTGGGCGGCCCGAACTTCCACGAGATCCCGATCAACTCGCCGATCGTCCAGATCCAGAACAACCAGCGCGACGGTTTCCATCGCCAGGCCATCAACCGTGGCCGCGTGAACTACGAACCGAATTCGCTGGGCGGTGGTGTGCCATACCAGGCTGGTCCTGCCGGCTTTACCAGCTTCCCGGAAACGATTGCAGCGGACAAAGTGCGCGGCAATCCGGAACTGTTTGCCGATCACTACTCGCAGGCACGCCTGTTCTGGCAGAGCCAGAGCACGCCCGAGCAGAACCACATCGTCAATGCGTTCCGTTTCGAGCTGACCCGCGTGCAGACGCCGGCCGTGCGTGAACGTGTGCTGGCGCTGCTGGCCAACGTCGATGACGTGCTGGTGTCCCGCGTAGCAGAAGGCCTGGGCATGGATGTGCCGGCACCGCTGCCACTGGCAACCAATGCGCCGATTCCGACCTATCCGCCATCGCCAGGGCTGTCCCTGATGAGCCGTCCGGGCGTCACCGGCATCAAGGGCCGCCGCGTCGCGGTGCTGATCGCCTCGGGTGTCGACGACAAGGCAGTCAAGAGCCAGTACGGCAGCCTGCTCAAGGATGGCGCTGTTCCACGCATGGTCGGCAATATGCTGGGCAAGGTGAAGGCGCAGGACGGTGACCCGATCGACGTCGAAATCTCGGTCGAAGCCGGCCCGTCGGTCATGTATGACGCGGTGATCGTGCCGGACGGCGCGCAAGCTGTGGCTACCCTGGCCAAGAATGCACAGGTGCTGGAATTCCTGCGCGAGCAGTACCGTCACGGCAAGCCGATCCTCGTGTTCGGCGCCGGTTCGGACCTGCTGACCAAGGCCATGATCCCGACCGCGCTGCCGGACGGTTCGGATGATCCGGGCCTGATCATGGGTGACGCTGCCAATGGCGATGCCGCCCTGGCTGCGTTCAAGACGGCCCTCGCCGGCTTCCGCGTGTTTGCCCGCGAAACCGATCCACCGTCGGTGTAAATCGATCCGGCCCATCTGCCCTCATGACGGGGGCAGACGGGCCGGATGACATCGCAGCAACATAAAAGACACCATCTGGTGTCTTTTTTTTGTTAACTTTTCATACATGGTTCGGCCTGACTGGATCGCCCATCAATTACCTGGAGAGTTGATGCGTGGAATTGGATGACTTTCCTGCAGTGCAACGATCGCTATAATCGTCCTGCAGCATCGGCCTGGCGCCGCGATGCGCCCCCCCTCTCCCAATTTCAGGAAAGCTCTCATGTTCTGTTCTCACTGCGGCGCCCCGATGGCGCCGGATGCTGCTGCGTGTGCCGTCTGCGGCAAGGCGGCAGCGATCGCTGCAACGCCATCCGTCAATCTCCACAAACCAGCGCCGTACAGCGCCGATGATGGTGGCATTCCCGACGGTGTGAAGGGCTGGAGCTGGGGCGCATTCTTGCTGAACTGGATCTGGGCCATCGGCAACCGCTCGTGGATCGGCCTGCTGGCAGTGATTCCGTACGTGGGCTGGATCATGGCGTTCTGGCTCGGGTTCAAGGGCCGCGAGATGGCCTGGAAAAACAAGCAGTGGGACAGCCTGGAACACTTCAATCGTGTCCAGCGCAAGTGGTCGCAATGGGCCATCGGCATCATGGTGGTCGCAATCATCGTCGGCATCCTCGCGGCCATCGGTGGCCCCGCGTATCAGGACTACACGACACGCGAGCACGAAGTACAGCGCGCTGCCGACCAGGCCGCGGATGCCGCGCCGCTCGCCGGCGGAAGTCGCCTCGACAGCAACGCCGACAACCTGCCAACCTCGCTGCGCACGGTGGCGGGCCTGCTGGAACGCAGGACCGGCGCCGATGGCACCGGCGCGCTGCTGCTCGACGGCCAGGCCCTGTTCACGGGCGAAGATGCACGCTGGCAGTTCCCGCTGCGGAGCTTCACGCTGTCGGGCGGCAAGGAAGCGGTCCTGATTGCCAGCAGCGGCGGACGCGGCAACAGTTGCGAGACGCTGTTCTACTTCCTGCTCGCCGATGCGGCCGGCGTCACGCCCACGCCACTGTTCGGCACCTGCGCCGCGCAAGGCAGCATTGCGCAGCGTGGCGATGCCATCACCATCAAGCTGCCGGACCTGAACCGCGCGTCGACGATCGTGCTGGAGAACGGCGTCGTGCGCGCCGACGGCCAGGTCGTGAGCCTGACCGGCCTGAACGATCCATCCCGCTAACGGATCGAAGCGCTAGCTGCGCCGCTTCTTCCAGCTGTAATCGGCGCCGGTGACGTCCACGCCCGGATGGCCGACCACGTCCGGATGCTCCGAACACATGGTGATGAAGCGGATGCCTTCGCCATCGCGCTGGCGCTTGCGCAGCGCTTCCATGAACCCCATCGCCGGAACCATCTCGGTCGTGTCGAAGCCCTGCGCCTGCGGGTGGGTGGCAGCGCCATCCACGATTGTCCAGTACACCATGTACATTGATTTCTCCTGCATTGTGAGTCAGCACATTGTCGCCTGAAATAGTTCCCATCGGCAGAACGGGCACGCTACCCAAAAAAACCCCGTCAGAAAGTAGGACTGGTCCGAAAACCGGCCACTATGTGAACTACTTAACATAGTGAGGACCGCGCGACCGTTAGTCTGTTGTCATGTTCACTATGCAGGTACGCTTTCATGACTCTTCGCACCGATTCCCAGCCCGACCTCGCCCTGTGGGGCGGGCTCGAATGCACGGTTAACCGCGTTCGCGACGACTACTTCAGCCAGATGGACCGCAACGGCCACGCTGGCCGCCTGCAAGATATTGAACGCTTCGCATCGCTTGGCATCCAGGCGATCCGCTATCCGGTGCTGTGGGAGCGCACGGCGCCCGACGGCATCGACAAGGCCGACTGGTCATGGGCCGACGAACGGCTGCCGGCCCTGCGCGACCTGGGCGTCAACCCGATCGTCGGCCTGATCCACCACGGCAGCGGGCCCCGTCACACGAGTCTCGTCGATCCCGCATTCCCCGACCAGCTGGCCGAATACGCCGGCGCCGTGGCCGCACGCTATCCGTGGGTCGAGCACTACACGCCTGTCAACGAGATCTGCACCACCGCGCGTTTTTCGGGCCTGGCCGGGGTCTGGTACCCGCATGGCGGCGATGAAGCCACGTTCATCCGCGCCCTGTTGATCCAGTGCCGCGCGACGGTGCTGTCGATGCGCGCGATCCGCGCCGTCAACCCGACCGCCAAACTGGTCCAGACCGACGATCTGTCCAAGACCTACGGCACGCCCGAGATGCAGGACATCGCGAACTACTTCAACGAGCGCCGCTGGCTGGCCTGGGACCTGCTGTGCGGGATGGTCGACACGGGCCACAAGCTGTGGGACTACCTGCTCGACTCAGGCGCCACGGCCGATGAACTGCGCTGGTTCCGCGAGAACCCGTGCCCGCCCGGCGTGATCGGCGTGAACTACTACGTCACGAGCGAGCGCTGGCTCGACCATCGCCCCGAACGTTATCCCGAGAGCCATCGCCACGTGTACCGGGGCGTGGCCCACGCCGACATCGAAGCGCCGCGCGCACTGGCCACGCCCACGCCCGGCATTGCCCCGCTTTTGATGGAAACCTGGGAGCGCTACGGCATCCCGATCGCGATCACCGAAGCGCACATCGACGCCAACCGCGAAGACCAGCTGCGCTGGCTCGTCGAAATCTGGAACGCCGCGCTCAAGGCGCGCCAGCAGGGCGCCGACATCCGCGCCGTCACGGTCTGGGCGCTGCTCGGTTCGTTCGACTGGAACAGCCTGGTGACCGCCTGCCATGGCTACTACGAGCCGGGCCCGTTCGACGTGCGCTCGCCCACGCCCCGCCCCACCGCACTGGCAACGCTGATGCGCGAACTGGCCAGCAAGCGCGCGCTGTCCAATCCCGTGTTGCAGGGCGAAGGCTGGTGGCGCCGGCCGGGCCGCTTCTGGTGCAAACCCGTGGCCACCCGCACCGCGGTGGCCGACATTGCCGTGCGCAGCCAGTTCAAGTCGGCGCCCGTGCAACCGATCCTGATCACGGGCGCGACTGGCACGCTGGGCGCAGCCTTCAAGCGCATCTGCGAAGCGCGCAACCTGGCCTGCCACGCGCTCACGCGGCAAGAGATGGACATCACCGATCCAGCCTCGGTCGACGCGGCGATCGTGCGTTTCAAGCCGTGGGCGATCATCAATGCGGGGGGCTTCGTGCGCGTCGACGAGGCCGAGACCGACAGCGAGCGCTGCATGCGCGAAAACACGCTGGGCCCGACCGTGCTGGCCCTGGCGTGCATGCGCCACGCGCTGCGCTTCATGACGTTCTCGAGCGACCTGGTGTTCGACGGCGCCAAGGGCGCGCCGTATGTCGAATCCGATGCGACCAATCCGCTGGGCGTCTACGGGCGCAGCAAGGTCGACGCCGAAACCCGCGTGCTCGATGCCGATCCGCAGGCACTCGTGATCCGCACCAGCGCGTTCTTCGGACCATGGGACCGGCACAACTTCGTGACCCAGGCGCTGGGCGCGCTGGCCAATGTCGAGCCGTTCCAGGCTGCGGGCGACATGATCGTCTCGCCGACCTATGTGCCGGACCTGGTGAAGGTGGCGCTCGACCTGATGATCGACCGCGAGCGCGGCATCTGGCACCTGACCAATGGCGACGCGGTGAGCTGGGCCGAGCTGGCGCGGCGCGCGTGTGCGGCGGCGGGCATGTCAGCAGATGGCTTGCAGGAGATCGCGGGCGCCGCGGTGGATTATCCGGCGCAGCGCCCGGCGTTTAGTGCGCTGGGCAGCGAACGCGCGCTGCTGCTGCCATCGCTGGACGATGCGCTGCAGCGGTATGCGCATGCGGTGCAGGAAGCTGCCGGCGGCGCGGGGATCCGGCAGGTGGGGGAAGCGGCGCATTACGCGCGCTGAGGATGTCGGCTTGATGCCGCTGCCAACCATCACCGCGTGGACGGCGTAGGGTGGACGGGTCTCCCGTCCACGCGGCGATCGTTACCGGTGCCGCTTTCGTGCCGGATGATCTGGCTGCCAACCATCACCGCGTGGACGGCGTAGCCGTCCACCCTACGGGGAACTCGCCGCACGGACGGCGTAGCAGGCTAGATTGCCTGTTTCTTCTCGGCCGTGAACTGCAGATAGTACAGATTCGCGTACATGCCCTTCATGGCCAGTAGTTCGTCGTGCGTGCCCTGCTCCACGATGCGCCCTGCTTCCATGACCACAATGCGGTCGGCGCGCTCGATCGTCGACAGGCGGTGCGCGATCACGATCGTCGTGCGTCCTGCCATCAGCGTGTCGAGCGCCGACTGCACCGCGCGTTCGCTTTCGTTGTCCAGCGCCGACGTGGCTTCATCCAGGATCAACAGCGGCGCATCCTTGTAGATCGCGCGCGCGATCGCCACGCGCTGGCGCTGGCCGCCCGACAGGCGCGAGCCATTTTCGCCGATGCGCGTGTCGATGCCCTCCGGCAGGCGCGCCACGACATCTGTCAGGTGCGCCGCGCGGATCGCGCCGGCCAGGCGTTCGTGGTCGATATGCTCGGCGCCGTAAGCGATGTTGGCCGCGAGCGTGTCGTCGAACAGCACGACGTTCTGGCTCACCATCGCCAGCTGGCTGCGCAGCGACGCCAGCTTGATGTCGGTGTACGGCACGCCGTCGAGCAGCACGCGCCCGCCTTGCGGATCATAGAAGCGCGTGACCAGGTTCACGAAGGTCGACTTGCCGCCGCCCGAGACCCCCACCAGCGCCACGGTCTGCCCCGGCAACACCTCGAGCGAGACATTGTCGAGCGCCGGACCAGCCGCATTCGGGTACTGGAATGCGACCTGCTCGAACACCAGGTGGCCGTTGGCGCGGCCCAGCTCACGACTGCCGGTATCAACTTCCGGCTCGGCGTCGATGATGCCGAACACCGTCTCGGCGGCCGACATCCCGCGCTGCATCGGGCCATTCACTTCGGCCAGCGATTTCAGCGGCGTGAGCAGCATCAGCATCATCGTGACGAACTGCGTGAATTCGCCGACCGTCATGTCGGCCTGCATCGCCAGCACGACGACCAGCGACAGCGCCAGCGAGGTCGCGATCTGCGTCACCGGCGTGGTGGCGGCAAACGCCACCGTCATGCGCTGCGAAAAACCGCGCAGCGCGACGCTGCGCTGATGGAAGCGGCGGCGCTCGTAGGCTTCGCCGGCGAACACGCGGATCACTTGGTGGCCGCGCGCGGCTTCCTCGACCACGCCGGTCATCTCGGCGGTGACGCGCTGGCTTTCGCGGTTCAGGTTGCGCAGACGCTTGGTGGTCGTGCGCACGATGACGGCGGTCAGCGGGATCACGACGATGGCGATCAGCGTGAGCTGCCAGTTCAGGTACAGCAGGCTGCCGAGCAGGCCGATCACGACCAGCACGTCGCGCACGCAGGCGACGAACACCGACTGGATCATGTCGACGACCTGGCGCACGTCATTGACGACCGTGTTGATGATCTTGCCGGTGCTCTCGTCCTGGTAGCGCGCGACCGGCAGGCGCAGCACGCGCTCGAAGGCCATGGCGCGCATGTCGTTGAGCACGCGCGAGAGCACCCAGTTGTTGAAGTAGGCGGTGCCGAAGGTACCGATCCCGCGCAGCACGAAGATCGACACCAGCACGGCGGGAATCAGCCACAGGCTGAACGAAACGCGCTCTTCGAAGCCGCGATCGAACAGCAGCTGCATTGCCTTGGCCAGCAGCGGCTGCGTCGCGGCGGTGATCGCCATCGACAGCAGCGCCAGCGCGGCGCGCGATTTGTACGGTTTGACGAGCGCCAGCAGGCGCCGCACGATGACCTTAGTTTCCACGTTGTTCTACCTTCTTTTCAAGCTGCATTTCACGCGTTGCGGGCTGCGCCTGGTGCGTCTTCGCGACCAGGCACAGTCCCATCAGCAGGAACACCATCAGCGCATAGAACATGCTGCCCTTGAGCGACCAGAAAATCACCTCGGTCAGGCCGAAGCTGAAATAGCACAGCACCACCAGCATGCCCGCCAGCGCGGGCGCGAACTGCGGCAGGCCGGTGCCGCGCACATGCATCCGGGCCTGGTCGGCGCGGCCGAGCTGGCGCGCGAAGAACACGAACGGCGCAACCAGGATGCCGGCCCAGGCCAGCAAGCCGAAGATGCCGCCGGTCGCCAGCGCCTGCAACGCATCGTTGTGCAGGTGTTCGAGCGACAGGATCGCCGGATCGAGCTTGCCCTGCTCGACCATGTGGCGCATTTCGCTGCGCAGCGTGTTGCGGTCCAGGCCGAACAGCGGGCGCTCTTCGATCAGGATCGCGGCGCCCTTCCACAATTCGAGCCGGGTGCCGACATTGGTAAAGACGTTGCCGCCATCGACCCAGGTCTGGACATCCTCCACGCCCTGCAGCGCGCGCTCCTGCATGCCGGTGGCCGGCACGAAGAACGCGGCGGCGATCAGCGCGAAGCTGCCGGCCAGCAGCAGGCGCAGCTTGCGGCTGTGCAGCAGCTGGGCGTAACTGAGAAACAGCACGGCGGCCAGCGCCAGCGCAATCCAGCTGCCGCGGGTGCCCGTGAGCAGGCAGGCGGTCAGGCCGGCCAGCGCGCCCAGGCCCGCCAGCGCCGCCTTGCCGGCGTGGTGGCGATAATCGATGACTGCCGCCAGCGCCAGCAGGCCCAGGCACAACGCCAGGTCACCGAACGTGATCGCATTGAGAAAGCCGCCCGGGCGCTCGATGCCCATGACGAGGCGCTGCCAGGCCACGAACGGCAGCGCCGCGATCGCACCTGCCACCACGCCCCACCACAGCATCGCGGCGCGCGGCCGGGCCAGCACGACCAGCGCCATGGCGCTCATGGCAAGCAGCAGGCGCGATGGTTTGTCGAGCGAATCGAGGTGCGCTTCGGGCCGCACCACCACGGCCGCCACGGCCAGCGCAAACTGGAACACGAAGGCCGCAAGCACCCAGCGGATCTCTTTCCAGTACGGCGTAACCGCAGCCCAGGCCTTGCGCGGCACGAACAGGGCGGTGAGCAGGAACAGGAGGCTGGAGAAACCGATGCCGGACGGCGTTGTCAGACTTAGCAGGGGAAACAGGAACATCTGGAAGCCGATCCACAACTGCAGCGGCTCCCGGGGCATCATCGACGTATTGTTCATTCTTGTTCTTGTGGGCTATTCTTGCGACCTAGAGCGCATTTGTATCGGACACCATGCAGCAAGCACAGACAATGTCGGTCGTGATCACCACGTACAACCGGCCCGACGCCCTGGCGGCGGTGTTGGCAGCCTGTTTTTTACAGGACGACAAGAATTTTGAAATCATTATCGCTGATGACGGCTCGACTGCCAACACGCGGGACTGCGTCGCGCGGCTGGCGGCAGGCGCCCCGGTGCCCGTCAAGCACGTATGGCAACCGGACGACGGCTTTCGCGCCGCCATGGCCCGCAACCGCGGCACGCTGGCGGCAACGGGCGACTATATCATCTTCCTGGACGGCGACTGCGTGCCGCAGCGCGACTTCATCGCCCGCCACCGCGCATTGGCCCAGCCCGGCTTCCTGGTGTCGGGCAGCCGCATCCTGCTCAGCCAGGCGCTGACCGAACGCGTGCTGCAGGACGGCATCGACGTGGCAGGCCTGGGCGTGATGGCGCGCCTGCGCCTGCGTCTGGCCGGCGACATGAACAAGGTGCTGCAAACGATGCTGCGCTGGCCCGACATCGGCCGCGTACGCCGCAAGTTCAGCTGGCGCCGCATCAAGAGCTGCAATCTGGGGGTCTGGAAGGCCGACCTGATGGCGGTCAACGGCTTCGACGAGAGTTTTACCGGCTGGGGCCACGAAGATTCGGATCTCGTGGTGCGCCTGTTTCATGCCGGCGTCATGCGCAAGGACGGGGCCCTGGCAACCGAGGTGCTGCACCTGTGGCACGCCGAGGCCGAGCGCGACCAGGCGTCGAGCAACCGGCGCATCGTGCTCGAGCGCGCCGCGAATGGCACCACGCAGGCCAGCGTCGGTCTGCGTGAACATGCTGCCGTCAGCTGACCTGGCCGGCTGACGGCCAGGCGCTACACGCCCGCTGCCGGCAACGTCTGCGCAAACTGAGAGACGCCGTCCAGATTGAACAGCTCGACCTTCATCGCCTTGCTGCGCGGGTCGATATTGACTTCACCGAAGAACTGGTAGCCGGCAAACGGCGACGAATTCTGGATCAGCGGGCTTTTCGAGAAGACCGCCGTGGGGCCGAAGGTCTTGTCGAGCACGCCCGGACCGAATGCGCCGGCATTCATCGGGCCGGCCACGAATTCCCAGAACGGCGAAAAGTTCGTGAACCGCGCCTGGGCCGGATCGTAATAGTGAGCCGCGCAGTAATGCACATCGGTGGTAATCCAGACCACATTCGGGATGGCCTTGATGCTGCTGAGCAGGCGCGCCATTTCGAGTTCGCGCCCGAGCGGCACCCCATCGTTGCCGTTGGCAATTGCTTCCCAGACGTCTTCACCCCGGGCGTTCTTGCCATCGCCGACGTTCAGGCCGATGGGCATGTCGGCAGAAATGACTTTCCAGGTGGCGGTCGAGGCCTTCAGGCCGGCGATCAGCCACTCTACCTGCGCACTGCCCAGGAACGCCGAACTGGCGTCTTCCCCGGTTTGCAGATTGGCGCTGTTCGGACCACGGTAGCTGCGCATGTCCAGGACGAAGACGTCGAGCAGCGGGCCGTGCGAAATGGTGCGGTAAATGCGCTGCGGCTCGCTTTGCTTGTAATAGCGCATCGGCGCATATTCGAGAAAGGCGCGGCGGCCCCGGGCCGTGAGGGTGGCAATATTTTTCTCGGTATAGCGTGCGTCGCCCGATAAATCCTTGGCAGCGCTGTAGTTGTTCGTGACTTCGTGATCGTCCCATTGCCAGATCTGCGGCACCTGGGCGGCGAACTTGCGAAAGTTCGCATCCAGCATATTGTAGGCATGGCGGCCGCGGTATTCCTTCAGTGTTTCGGCGACCTTGCTGACTTCTTCGGTGACGACATTGCGCCACACCTGGCCATTTTCCGCCGTCACCTGGGGCAGGATCGGCCCATCGGCATAGATCGTGTCGCCGTTGTGGATGAAAAAGTCCGGATCGCGCAACCGCATCGCTTCATAGATTTTCATGCCACCGAAATCGGTATTGATGCCCCAGCCCTGCCCGCACTGGTCGCCGCTCCAGTGAAACCGCACGGCGCGCGTGCCATCCGCCGCCGGCGTGGTCCTGAACTGGCCCGAGACGGTTTCGCTTTCGATCTTTGCATTATTGGGATCGACATAGCGCACGCGCACGAAGACCGTCTGGCCGACCGGCAAACCGCCCAGATCGACACGGGTCGTGAAATCGGTTGCGTCGGTGGCCGTGGGCCCGACAATGCGGCTGGCATTGCTGAAACGTTCGCTGGTATCGTATTCGACGATCATCTGCGCCGCGCGGTCGCTGCGGCTCCAGATGATCGCCCGTTGATCGGTGATGTCGCCAAACTGTATGCCCGAAGGCATCTTCGGCCGTTCGCTGTCACTGACACCGATGGCGGCATGGCTGCTGCCGCCGCAGCCCCCCAGCAGCAAGGCGCCGCCCAATGCCGAACTGCCCGCCAATGCCCCGCCCTGGGCCAGGAAAGTGCGACGTGATTGCGATGAAGTCATGCCTGCTCCGATCATGTAAGAGCAGACAAGCTTATTTTTTCAATATGACCTGGCGATGAATCCTCAGTCGAATTACGTCAGTCCTTGCCTAGGGCGTACCCAGATCAAGCTTGAGCACGGCTCCGGGACGCGTCAGGTACAGGATATTCTCGCCCTGATAGGTAATGCTCTGCAGGCTATCCATCTTCCAATCACTCTGCTTCGAGGGCAGATCGAGAACCGTCGATACGACACCTTCTTTTGTGATCTTGCGGATCGCAGTATTGCCGCTATCGCTGATGAACAGGTTGCCGCTCGTATCCATCGTGATGCCAGTCGGATAGACAAAGCGTGCCGTCAGGCCCGGGCCGTCTACCAGGCCACCCTCGTGCTGCTTTCCAGCGATCGTCACCACCTCGCCGGCCGGACTAATCTTGCGCACCGTGTAGTTATAGATATCGACCACGTAGAGGTTGCCAGCGCTGTCGATGGTAATGCCATTCGGTTTGCTGAAGGTGGCTTGCGCGCCGACACCATCCCGATCGTTGCTGTCGTCACCGTCACGCTGTTGCCGACCGGCGATTGTCGATACGGCGCCAGCGGGCGATATCTTGCGGATGGTCGGGCCATCGGTCACGAACAGATTACCCGCACTGTCCCGCGTGATGGCGGCAGGGAGGATGAAATTCGCCTTGCTTCCAACCCCATCGACCAGATCGAAGGTGCCGACGGTGCCAGCGATGGTGGTCACCTCACCGTTGACGGCAATCTTGCGAATCAATCTATTGCCTGAATCTGCGACGAACAGGTTGCCAGCGGCATCAGCCACAATGCCCTCAGGACCGGAAAAGCGTGCTGCAGTCCCCACGCCATCGGCGCTGCCGCGCTGTCCAGCCTGGCCTGCGATGGTGGTGACCAGCCCACCGGGTGTGATCTTCCGGACAGTATTCGCATAGCTGTCGGTGATGTACACATTGCCCGCGCCATCCGTCGTGGATCCGTTCATGAGCGCGCCGAGTGTTGCCGCAGAGCCGGTACCATCGGTATTTCCCTGGCGCCGCGCGGCGCCGGCGATGGTCGTGACTTCAGCCTGGGGCGACGCTTTCCTGATCGTGAAATTGCCGCGATCTGCAATATACACGTTGCCGCCAGCGTCGACAGCCACCCCTTCTGGCCCGTTGAATTGTGCCGCCAAGCCCACGCCATCGGCGCTGCCCGGGCTCAGGATGAACGATATGCCATGGGAATTGAAAGTCTTCTCTCCAGGCGATCCGGCAAACACGCCAATCTGGCCAGTCGCCGCCGAATAGGTGTAGACCCTGTGATATTGACGATCTGAAAAATAGACATTCCCCGAACGATCAACCGCGACCCCCGCGTAAGACGCTTCTGACGGTACATCGCCCAGGGCCGTCACTACGCCGGCAGGCGACAATTTCAGGAGTTTCGGCGTGGGCACTGGCACGACTGCGGCAGGCGAACCAGCAACCGGCCGGCTTTCAGTCGTATTGCCGCCAATCACGCCAATCAACAGCAGGTTGCCCGATCCATCCATGGCGATACCGCTGCCACGGATGGCGAAGCCGGCATCATTGCTCTTGATCGTTGTGACGGTGCCATTCGGTGTGACTTTTCGGAGCGTATTGGCTGTGTCGTAGGTGCCGATCGGTTGGTCGACGACGTACAAAGTACCAGCAGGGTCGCTGACCATACCCACCGGCCGCTGGAATCTTGCTGCGTTACCTTGTCCATCAGCATCACCGAACTCGCCCGCCGCGCCTGCCAATGTCGTCACTGCCCCACCCGGGCTGATCTTGCGAATGATGCGATTGAACGAATCGGCCACGTAGACGTTCTGCGCAGCGTCGACCGCAATCGCGTCGGGCGAGTCGAAGCGCGCCGCAGCACCCTGGCCATCGACATATCCAGTCGCGCCAGGTGAACCTGCCAGCGTGCTGACTTGCCCATTGGACATCTTGCGGATCGTATTGTTAAAGCTGTCGGCGATATACACAGTGCCGTCGCTGGCAATTGCGACGCCGCTCGGGAGACTGAACCTGGCAGCACTGGCGGCGCCATCTTCGACGCCGGGGCCGCCCGTATTTCCTGCAAATATTGTCAGGGTTTGCGGGGTCGGTACTGGCGCGGACGGTTGCTGGCTGACCGGGGGCGTTGCCGTTGAGGGCGGATTACTCGAACCACCGCAAGCGGAAAGCAGGGTGAACACGAAAGCTGTGGCGAATGGTGTGAAGAACCCAGCCCTGCTTGAACCACGAAATTTTCTCATTGCGGTAGCCGATAACTGATTTGATCAGCACCGACTATAGGCGAGTTTGCAACCAGATGCTATCGCACACATACGATCAAACACTCTTTATCCGAGCGGCATGAGCCAAGGAGAAAATTGCGGATGCTTGCCAGTCCTGCATAGCGCGCGCATCATTCGTTCCCATCAGTTGGTAGCAACGCCGTACTTACAAGCAACCGCTGCCTACAACCATCCGAGCAGTTCGCGGAAAACATTGCAATCAAGCAACCCCTCGTCGCGTCGCCTCACCACCCCAGGCCCGCACGCGCGCGGCCACGTCCTGCGGCGTAATCGCCTCCATGCACGAGCACGTCGCTGAGTCCTTGCAACCAGCGCACTGCTGGCGGGCCACCGCCACTTCGGCCAGCGCGCCCAGCGGCGCCCAGCGGCCTGGATCCATCGGCTTGATCGGCGGGAACAACCCCAGCGTCGGCCGCCCCAGCGCTGCCGACAGGTGCATCGGGCCGGTGCTGCACGCCACCAGGCCGTCGCAGGCGCCGATCAGCGCCAGCAGTTCATCGAGATCGAGCCGGCCGCACAGATTGTCCACGTTCGGCAGCGCCAGCAAGGCCGGTGCCTGCGCGGCCAGCAGCACGCCCTCGGCGGCGCTGCCGGTGACGAACAGGCGCATGTCCGGGTCGCTCCCGAGGTCGCGCGCCAGCGCCGTGAAGTGGGTCAGTGGCCATTCGCGGGCGCTGCCGTTCGATTTGGGATGCAGGATGATGTGGCGCCGCCCCGGCGCCAGCAAGGCGTCGACGGCGGCGCGCCGCGGTGCCTCCAGCCCGTACAGATGCGGGATCTCGGCCAGCGTCGGCACATGGTCGATGCCCAGGGGGCGCAGCAGCAGGAAATTCAGCTGGGCCTCGTGCAGGTCGGACTTCGCGCGGCTGAAACGGGCCAGGCGGTTGCAGGTGAACCAGTGATACACGCGGTGGCTCGTGCCCACCCGGTTCGGCACGCGTGCTGCCTGCGCCGCGCGCGCCAGGCGCCGGTCGGGAAAGGCAAAGATCACGGTGTCGTAGTCGCCGTCAGCAAACAGGCGCGTCAGGTCGTCCGCGGATTCGAGCGTGATCACGCGATCGAGATGGCGGCTGTGGCGCATGGCCGGCGCCACGTAGGCACGGCACAGCAGGTCGATCCGCGCCTGCGGAAAGCGCTGCTTCAGGTAGCCGGCCAGCGGCAGCGTCAGGACGACGTCGCCGATATTGTCGGTGCGGCAGATCAGGATGCGGCCGAAGGCCGATCTGCCGTCGCCCGCATGCGCGCTAGTACTCAACGGCGACGTCCTTCGCGCCCAGCGACAGCTCCAGCGCCGCCTTGAGCGCATCGGATGGCGCCACGCGCCAGTCGTCGCCCAGTTGCACGGTGAACGGAATATCCTGCGTCTGCAGCCGCAGGCTCACCGGCATCCCGTCATGCACCCGGTGCGGCTGCAGGATCTCGGCCAGGCGCGCCGCGCTGACCGATTTGTCCAGGTCCATCTCGAGCTTGTGCCCGTACTGGATGCGCGCCGTGGCCAGGTCGTACACCTTCTCGGCCGTGATGCGCAGGCCGCCATTGAAGCGGTCCTCCGACACCTTGCCCACGACGAGCAGGAATTCGTCCTCCTTGAAGGCGTTCTTGTTGGCTTCGAACACCTCGCTGTAGACCGTCACTTCATGCACGGCGGTCTTGTCGTCCAGCGCCACGATCAGGATCTTGCCGCGCTGCGTCATCTGCGTGCGGATGCCCGAGATCACGCCGCACATCATGCGCGGGTCGCGCGACGGCTCCAGGTCTTTCATGCGCGTCTTGGCAAAGCGCCGCACCTCCTGCGCATACGAATCGAACATATGGCCCGACAGGTAGTAGCCCAGCGCGATCTTTTCTTCGGACAGCTTCTGGCGGTCGGTCCACGGCAGCGCCTTCACGTACTCGGGCGGCGCGACCAGGTCGGCATCGTCGCCACCGAACAGGCTGACCTGGTTGATGGCCGCCGCAGCCTGGCCGGCCGCTTCCATCGCGAACGATACCGATGCCAGCAGCACCGAGCGGTCCACGCCGAATGCGTCCATCGCACCGGCGCGGATCAGCGATTCGATCGTGCGGCGGTTGATCTGCTTGCGGTCGACCCGGTTGCAGAAGTCGAACAGGTCCTTGAACTTGCCGCCCGCGGTGCGCGCGGCGATGATCGCTTCGATCGCGCCCTGCCCCGCGCCCTTCACGCCGCCCAGGCCGTAGCGGATATTGGTGACCTGCTTGCCTGTTTTGGAGCGCGCCTCGCCCTCCGGCGTGAAGCGGAACTGCGATTCGTTGACGTCCGGCGGCAGGATCGTGAGCTTGCAGACTTCTTTTGCATCCTCGACCAGGATCTTGATCTTCTCGGTGTCTTCCATCGCCAGCGACATGTTGGCTGCCATGAACGCGGCGGTGTGGTGCACCTTCAGATACGCCGTGTGGTACGACAGCAGCGCGTAGGCGGCGGCGTGCGACTTGTTGAAGCCGTAGCCCGCGAACTTTTCCATCAGGTCGAAGATCTCGTCGGCCTTGGCCGTGGTGAGGCCGTCCTTGGCCGCACCGGCGCGGAAGATCTCGCGGTGCTCGGCCATTTCTTCGGCCTTCTTCTTGCCCATCGCGCGGCGCAGCATGTCGGCGCCGCCCAGCGAATAGCCGCCGACGATCTGCGCCATCTGCATCACCTGCTCCTGGTAGACCATGATGCCGTAGGTCTCGGACAGGATCGACTCGGTGCGCGGATCGGGATAATCAAACTTCTCGCCGTGCTTGCGCTTGCAGAAGTCAGGAATCAGGTCCATCGGGCCCGGACGATACAGCGCGACCAGCGCGATGATGTCCTCGAAGCGGTCGGGCCGCGCATCCTTGAGCATGCCCTGCATGCCGCGCGACTCCAGCTGGAAGATCGCGACGGTCTTGGCGTCGGACAGCAGCTTGTACGACGCGCGGT
>Ga0308163_10002589_pt1 | contig 16370 bp, 8 predicted proteins | sample PhyTR1_FD_201037 | JGI IMG/M metagenome (GOLD analysis project Ga0308163, IMG submission 201037) | Phyllosphere microbial communities from UC Gill Tract Community Farm, Albany, California, United States - DLSLT.R1 | ecosystem: Host-associated > Plants > Phyllosphere > Unclassified | place: USA...
TGTTCGATTCTGCAATTCAGGCAGAGGCCGCGAAAAGAAATCTCGTGAAAGCAGGCTTTTCTGATCGGGACATCAGTCTTATCAGTGGAGAACGTTTGCAGGAGGAAGGACACTCTATCCGCCATCCCAGCATCTGGCAGCGTCTGTTTGGTCACTCCGTTGATAAAGAGCAGGCCGATGTTTATACCAGAGCGATGGACAAGGGCGGCGTCGTGCTAACCATCCGCACCGAGGAGGAGAAGCTGGCTCGCGCCATGACCATTCTCCATTCTCATGACTCGGTGGACGTTCCGTCACGAATGCAAAGCTCGGTTGAGAATGGCACCACCGCGCCGGGCATCAATCCGACGACGGCAGGCAAGCAGTTTGCTGGTGAGACCAACGACCGACAGGTTGAACCGCGATGCACCTCACTGACCGGCGATGAGAGCGAAGCTGACATTCTGCGTCTGGCCGAAGAGCAGGTGGAAGTAGGTAAACGTCTGGTGAGCGAAGGATCCACCCGCGTACGCCGCTATACCGTGACCGATACCGTATCTGAAGATATTTCGCTGCATGAGCAGCACGCCGACATCTTCCGCCGTTCGGTGAATGAACCCGCGCTGGCTGGTGAAGTGGACTGGTCCGAGAAAACCGTAGAAGTTGCTGAGACGCATGAGCAGCCGGTGATCAACAAAACGACCCACGTGAAAGAAGAAGTGGTGGTGCGTACCGACGGCAGCGATCGTACCGAGACGATTAACGACACGGTGCGTCGTCAGGAAGTGGATATCGACCATGCACGAGGTGGTCTGGAGCGCGAACTGCCGGGTACGACCGCAGGGGTAAAACCTGCGACCGCAGCAGCAGGCACGCAGTCACCAGGTGTACATAACCGTGACCACAAAGAGAGCCTGACTGAGAAGGTGAGTGAGAAAGCCAGCGAAGTGAAGGATAAGGTCGGAAACAAACTGCACGACCACTCGCATTGAGGCGCTCATCCTGACAACAACAGGCGCTAATGGGCACCGCTGATGCCCGATGCTGAGCATGCAAGATGCAAGAAGGGGCCAACCGTGAGGTTGGCTCTTTTGCGTTTGCGGGGCAGTAAAAAACGGACAACGGCGTCATATCTTCTTCGGTATAATCAGGAAATATCTGCGCAGGCCGGGCAGGAATAAAACATAAGGGAATAAAGTGAACTGTAAACCGATGCTTTTCGTACTGGCGGCGTTCTCCCTGTCGGCTCAGGCCGCCCAGAGCGGAAAAACGCTTGAGCACAAAGACTGGGAAGTTGTCTGTGATAACACCCTGACCTGCCGTATTGCGGGTTATGCCAAAGAAGAGGATCCCTCCGGCTCCATTCTGCTCACCCGTGCCGCTGGACCTGGAACGGAGCCAGTGGGAGAGGTGACGCTGGGCGACACCGAAGATGACAGCGAACCGGCAGAAAAGCTGACGCTGTGGATCGACGGGAAATCAGCTGGCGATCTTGTGGCGGCTGATGACAACTGGCGGCTTTCGGCCAGTCAGACCTCTGCGGTAATCAGTGCCGTCAAAGGCAGCGGTAAAGTCGAATTTAAAGGTGGCACAAAGCCTTTCCTGCTTTCTGGCGAGGGCGCTTATGCCGTGCTGCTGAAAGCGGACGACGTGCAGGGCCGTATCGGCACGCCAGGTGCACTCACTAAAAAGGGCAATAAGCCCGAGAGCAGCGTGGCTAAGGCTGTGCCCGCACCGGTTATTCAGGCGGCAAAAACCCTCAGCGGCGAACCCCGTCTGCTGACCGCACCAGAAATCGACGCGCTGAAAACCCGACTGCTTTCTACGGTCAATCACAATGACGATGACACGTGCGACAGCCTGTATTCACCTGCAGAAAAAAGCGATCCGGAAACTGACGGACTCACGCTTACGCCACTGGATGACACACACGCTTTGCTTTCAGCGCTCTGCTGGCGGGCCGCTTATAACGAAGGATATGGCTACTGGGTCATCGATAACCAACTCAAAGGCACGCCGGTGCTGGTGACCATTTCCGGGTCGGATTACGACAAGGGCGAGATTACCAATGTGCAGAAAGGCCGCGGTATTGGTGACTGCATGAGTCAGGAAAGCTGGGTATGGGACGGCCAGGCTTTCCGCAAAAGCTATGACGGCGGGACCGGTATGTGTCGTTATATCCATGCGGGCGGCACCTGGGATCTGCCGACGCTGGTAACGGATGTTAAGGCTGTTTCGGGTTAGAGCTATTGTTTTGCTAATGAAACATGAGTTCTGAAGCGACTGCTTTACGGCGGGCGAGGGTGAGTGAAGAATTTCTGACAAGGATGTCACGCAGTGTCCCGAAGAACCCAAAAGACGGTTTTTTCAGCAGTTGCACCTTAGCCTGCGGATAAGGGTTGCGGAAACAGGGGGTAACGGTATAATCCTCAACGTTTTCCGCATACCCTTCAGTGCCGAAGTGGCGAAATCGGTAGACGCAGTTGATTCAAAATCAACCGCCGCGAGGCGTGCCGGTTCGATTCCGGCCTTCGGCACCAAGTATGCAAATTAAAGTCGCTCAAGGGCGGCTTTTTTTGTGTCTGAGATCTGTGCTAAACAAAAATTTTCATACCTTTTTTCTCCATCTAGGTCAGCGTCTACTTCCTTAAATAAAGCCATCGATACTTGTAAATTCACGGGTACATATTGTTTGAAAACTATTTTTACCTATGAATAAATGCTTCCTCAACTGATTTAATTTCATTCCAGCTTGAGTTTTTTCATTTTTTCGGATTTTAGGATACCATCGGCATCGTTAAGCACAACGATAAGGACCATTATGATCCGCTGCCATCTTGCTCGGCTCATGGGCGAACATAAGATGCGAATAGCCGATGTTGTCAGGGAAACTGGCCTGAGTCGCAACACTATCACTTTGCTTTACAAAGAGACGGCTCAGAAGGTTGACCTGGATACATTAGAAAGGCTTTGCGTGCTTTTTGACTGTGAAATACACGATTTACTGCAAAAGGTTCCTGCTTCGCAGAATCGTACAGAGAAAAATTAATGACACTGATTAACCTAAAGGATCTCGAGGCCCATCTTTGGCATGCAGCCCATATTATCACTGGGCCTATTGATGCGTCAGATTACAAAACGTACATTTTCCCAATCCTGTTCTTCAAGCGCATTTGTGATGTATATGACGAAGAATTTGCCGATGCGATGGAGAGCGTTGGGGATGCAGAGCTTGCCAAAGGCAAGATGTTTCACCGCATTCAGATACCAGAGAATTGCCACTGGCGCGATGTTTTCGCTGAGACCAAAGACATTGGCCAGGCCTTAAAAGACTCCTTCCGTGGTATAGAGCTGGCAAACCCTAAACTGCATGGCATTTTTGGCGATGCCAGCTGGACCAATAAAGAACGCCTTTCTGATGAGTTACTGGCTACGCTACTTAATCACTTCAACAAGGTGAATCTCGGCGTAGCCAGTGTCCGCGATGATGACATGGGGCGTGCATACGAGTACCTGATCAAACGTTTTGCTGATAAAGCTAACAAGAAAGCTGGTGAGTTCTACACCCCAAGAACTATTGTTCGCTTGATGGTCAATATTCTTGATCCAAAAGCCGGTGAGAGCGTTTACGACCCTGCTTGTGGTACTGGCGGTATGTTGCTCGAGACTATTCACCATGTAAAAGAAAACGGCGGTGATCCGCGCTTGCTAAAAATTAAAGGTCAGGAAAAAAACCTGACCACCGAAGCCATTGCGCGAATGAACCTGTTCCTGCACGGTCAGGAGGATTTCGATATTGTCCGCGGGGATACGCTGCGTGAACCTAAATTTTTACAAAGCGATCGTTTAGAAACCTTCGACTGCGTTGTTGCCAACCCACCATTTAGCTTAAAGGAATGGGGATACGATCTGTGGTCGAACGATCCCTATGGCCGTAAGCAATATGGTCTGGCACCTAAAACAAATGGTGATTTTGCCTGGGTGCAGCATATGTTTGCTTCACTTAACGAGAATGGGCGTATGGCTGTCGTATTACCTCATGGTGTGCTGTTTCGTGGCGGAGCAGAAGGGGGAATTCGAACCAAATTGCTGCAAGAAAATCGCATTGTGGCGATTATTGGTGTCGCTTCCAATCTATTCTACGGAACTGGTATTCCAGCGTGTATTTTGGTGCTGCGCAAATCACGCCCGGCAACACATAAAGATCATGTATTGATCATCAATGCTGAAGAAATCTATACCAAGGGGCGCGCGCAAAATACGCTGTCCAACAAGCAGGCTGATGACATATACCAAATTTACCATGGACTTGCTCAACAGGGACCGGATGCAAAAGAAATCGAAGGCGTTGCACGTTGGGTACCTCTGAAGGAGATTGAAGAAAATGACTTCAATCTAAATATTGCTCGTTATGTGCAAAAGCCACTCGAAGAAGAAACCATCACTGTGGAAGAGGCGCTCAAAGATTTTCAACGGAAGCTGGCTGAGCTGGAAAAAGCCGAAGAGGAGCTGGAAGCCCTGCTTATCAAAGAAGGGTTCGAGGTATGAGTAATAAAAAGCTGGAAGAGTTGCTCTGGGGAGCCGCCGAATTTCTTCGTGGCCAAATTGACGCATCAGACTACAAGCAGTATGTCTTCCCGTTGCTGTTTTACAAACGCCTGTCAGATGTCTATCTGGAAGAATATAACGAGGCGATGGAGCTCCATGAAGGCGATGCAGAATATGCCGCCATGCCGATGTTTCACCGTTTCAACATTCCCTCTGAAGCCAACTGGGAAAAGGTCCGCAATACCAGTAAAAACATTGGTGAAGCGATCCAGAATGCGCTTCGACTGATTGAAGCCAATAACCCGCGTTTACACGGCGTCTTCGGTGATGCGCAGTGGACCAATAAAGAGCGCCTGCCCGATCATCTGCTGGCTGATCTGATTGAACATTTCAGTAAAATTCCGCTGGGTATTAAATCTGTCGCCCAGGATGATCTTGGTGAAGCCTACGAATACCTGATTAAAAAGTTCGCTGATGATTCCGGCCATACTGCCGCAGAGTTTTATACCAACCGAACAGTCGTGCATTTAATGACGCGCATTATGGGCTTAAAACCGGGGGAAACAGCCTATGATCCTACGTGCGGTACTGGCGGGATGTTGCTAAATGCAGTGATGGATGTTCGTGCAAGAGGTGAAGAGTGGCGCTCTGTGCACCTTTATGGCCAGGAAGTGAATCTGCTGACTTCCGCTATCGCCCGTATGAATATGTTTCTGCATGATATCGAAGAGTTTGACGTGCTGCGCGGTGACACCTTGGCTGAGCCAAAGTTTATTGAAAATGATCGACTTAAGCAGTTTGATGTGATTTTTGCCAACCCGCCGTACTCCATTAAGAAATGGAATCGTGATAAGTTTGCTGCCGATCCTTATGGACGTAATCTCTATGGTGTGCCGCCGCAGGGCTGCGCCGATTATGCATTTTACACTCATATTATCAAAAGCTTAAAACCCGATACCGGTCGTGCTGCTATGCTCTGGCCACATGGCGTGCTGTTCCGCGACTCTGAGCAGGCTATTCGTAAACAGGTGATTGAATCGGACATCATTGAAGCAGTGATTGGCTTGGGGCCGAACCTGTTCTACAACTCGCCGATGGAGTCTTGCGTGGTGGTGCTTAATTGCAATAAATCTGCTGCTCGCAAAAATAAGGTGCTGTTTATTAACGGAGTGGATCATGCCACCCGCGAACGAGCTCATAGCCGCCTATCCGATGAGAATTTAACAGTGCTATGTGAGGCTTACTTTACACCTGAAAAACAAAGTAATATCACCGCGTTGGTTGATATCGACGTTATTAAAGAGAATCTCTATAACCTGTCAATTCCACTATATGTGCAAGCACAAAGTAATGGTGAAGTACATAATATTCAACATGTAATTGAGGAGTGGAAAATAAGCCGTACGCAGCTAAAAAAACAGACTAATAAATTATTCCTAAGCCTTGCAGACTTTGGGTATAACGTTGAAAGCAAGGTGGAGCAGTAAATGACGGAACAAAAATTATCGGAAGGCTGGCAGATAGTTAAGTTTGGCGATATAGCTAAACATATCTCTAAACGTGTTGAGCCAACTGAAACGGACTTGGAAATCTATGTCGGTTTGGAGCACTTAGATCCGGATAGCCTAAAAATTAAACGTCATGGCATACCAAGCGACGTTGAAGGACAAAAGCTTTTGGTGAAGAAAGGCCAAATTATTTTTGGTAAGCGCCGCGCCTATCAGCGTAAGGTGGCGGTGGCGGATTGGGATTGCATCTGTTCTGCTCATGCGATGGTGCTGGAAGCCAATTCAGCAAAGGTGATTCCTGATTTTTTGCCATTTTTTATGCAGTCTGATGTATTTATGAATCGTGCAGTGGCGATTTCTGAAGGTTCATTATCTCCAACAATTAAGTGGAAAATTCTTGCACAGCAAGAGTTCCTTATCCCACCTACTGATAAGCAAGAAACTTACGTATCTATTCTAAAGAAGATATCTTCAGTGGTGGCGAGCTCAGAAAGTGCTTTGGCACAGGCAAATTTGCTACATGATGTGTTAGGTATAAAGAGTTATAGCACTACAAAAAAACTAACTCCCCTAGATAGCTTGTGTATAAAAATTCAGGATGGAACTCATTTTTCACCCCAAAACATCGGTTCATTAGGTGACTATCAGTATGTAACATCCAAAAACATTCGTATGGGTAAAATGGAGTTTTTAGAAAAAGAATATATTTCACAAGAAGAACACAAAAAAATATACACCAGATGTGATGTTAGAAAAGGAGATATTTTACTTACAAAAGACGGAGCTAATACAGGTAATGTATGCCTAAACGAACTCGATAGTGAAATTAGCTTACTCTCTAGTGTCGCCTTTTTAAGGGTGGACCCTGATAAAGCAGATTGTAACTATGTTTATCACTGGCTAATGTTGAGAACTACACAAAGAGATATCTCATCACAAATGGCTGGGAATGCGATTACTAGACTTACATTGAAAAAAATAAAATCAATGATGATCCCAGATCTTTGCCTAAAAGAGCAAAAGCGAATAGGTGATCTTCTAGCTAGAAGTCACGCATCAATCCAAATATTTAACAACAAGATTGAACATCTAAAGATATTGAATAGAGCAATCCTGGCAGCTGAAGAAAATTAATGGGATGAGATAATGTTTAACGAACAAACCGTCACTGAAAATGGAATTATAAACCGTTTAAAAGGTTTAAGCGGAGTCAAGTGGACCTTCTGCCATGGCGAAAACCTGCCTAAACAAGCGCGGGATATCTTTGTTGATGAGTGGCTAAAAGACGCGCTTTGTTCGTTAAATCCTGATATCGGCAGACAGCCAGACTATGCCGATGAAGTCATCTACAAGTTGCGAGGAGTGGTTTTAGAAGCCCGCCATACCGGTTTGGTAAAGGCTAATGAAAACTTCCAGGAATGGTTGATGGCCGACAAAACCTTGCCTTTTGGCGAGAGTGGCGATCATATCACCATCAATCTGATTGATTTTGACAATATAGAGAACAACCACTTTGTGGTGGCGCAGCAGGTTCACTATATCGCGGCCACTGAAGTCTATTTTGATATTGTTCTTTATGTGAACGGCATACCGCTAGTAGTGGGCGAAGTTAAAACCGCAACACGCCCCAGCGTGACCTGGCAAGACGGCGCCGCCGACTTCATGGGGGGCAAGAAGTACTATTGGAAAAATGTTGAATCTTTCTTTGTACCTAACTTGCTGTGCTTTGCCAGCGAAGGTAAAACCTTTGCCTATGGTGCCATTAACGCCAGAGTTAAAGACTGGGGGCCCTGGCATAATACTGAGCTTCGAGATGATATTCTGCCGGGCCTGGCATCGGTACTCAACAGCTGCGAGAGTTTGTTAAATCCGCAAACCTTATTGCAGTTACTGGAATCTTTTGCATTATTTTCAACCATCAAAATGGGCAAAAATACTCCGCCTAAACGCGTTAAAATCCTGCCACGTTACCCGCAATTTGAAGCAGCAAAACAAATCGTAGAACGTGTTCGCAAGGGCTATCCAAAAAAAGGTCTTATTTGGCATTTCCAGGGATCGGGTAAATCCTTGTTGATGCTTTACGCCGCCAAAATGCTGCGTGCCGATAATGCGTTAAAAAACCCGACGGTACTTATTGTTGTGGACCGGCGAGATCTGGACAGCCAAATTAACGAAACTTTTGGTGGGGCCGACGTTAAGAATCTGATTAAAGTACAAAGCTGCAAAAAATTGGGCGAATACATTGAGCAAGACAGCCGTGGCATTTTAATCACCACCATCTTTAAATTTAAAGATATCGAAATTGACAATAGCAACCCCAATGGCCTGAACAACCGTGACAACATCATTGTGTTGGTTGACGAAGCTCACCGTACCCAAGAAGGTGGGTTAGGCGAGAAAATGCGCTGGGCGTTGCCTAATGCCCACTTTTATGGCCTGACTGGCACACCGATTTCTGGCATTGATCGTAATACATTCAAGTTGTTCGGTGCCGAAGAAGATCCGGGTCGCTATATGAGCCGCTATAGCTATAAGCAGTCGATCCGTGACGGCGCGACTAACCCAGTGAAGTTCGAGCCTCGGCTGGCTGAACTCCGAGTGGATCGTGATGCCATCAACGAAGAGTTCGAGCAACTCGTTAATGAAAACAATCTGGATGAAGAAGAAAAAGCAGCATTGTCCAGACGTGCCGGCAAGCTGGCTATTATGCTGAAATCCCCCAGACGCATGGCTGCGGTGAGTAATGATATCGTTGAGCATTTTACCAGCCATGTTATGCCGAAAAAGATGAAAGGCATGGTTGTGGTATACGATCGCGAAGCCTGCGTGCAGATGTATTATTTGCTTGGTGAAAAGCTCGGTTTTGATGCGGTTGAAGTGGTTATGAACGTTGACCAGGCACCGGTTAAAGTTGAAGAGGGCGGCAAAAAAGATAAGCTCAACAAGGACTGGCTCAAATGGCATGACGAATTGGAACTGCCTATTAAACAAGCCGATTTCGAACGCTGGCAGCATATTGATGCGGAAGAACAGGTACAGAAGGATTTGATTGAATGCTTTAAAGATCCTGTGCATCCGTTACAGCTTATCATCGTTACCGCCAAGCTGCTTACGGGCTTTGATGCACCAATTTGCTACTGCATGTACCTCGATAAGCCTCTACGCGATCATACTCTTCTTCAGGCCATGTGCCGAACCAACCGGTTGTACGAAACTGATGATGTACGCAAGGACATGGGGTTAATTATCGACTACCTCGGCGTTTTCGAAAATCTGCGTACCGCTCTGGCCTATAACCCTGATGAAATTGAAGGGATTGTGGAAGGCATTGAGGCATTTAAAGAGCTATTGCCGCTACAACTGAATAAATGTCTGTCCTTCTTCCCTAGTGTGGATCGGTCCATAGCAGGTTTTGAAGGTATTATGGCTGCACAGGAATGCCTGCCGACCAACGAGAAACGCGATGAATTCGCTGCCAGCTTTGGTGTGTTATCCAAGTTATGGTCAGCTATCAACCCAGATCCTTTTTTGACCCCTTATCGTCAGGACTATAAATGGCTGGCGCAAATTTATGAATCGGTGCGTCCTGTGGGGCAGACAGGTGCGCTTGTTTGGGCTGCCATTGGCCCCGAAACAATTAAGATGATCCATGAGCATACCGATATTAATCGTATTCGCGATGATATTGACGAGCTGATCATGGACGAGCACGCTATTTTTACCCTGACCACTAAAGAACAGGAACAACGCGCCAAACGTCTGGAGATTGATCTTATGGGGCGTTTGCGCGGTAGTCATGATCCTAAATTTGTGGCTTTGGGTGAACGCCTGGAAAAAATTCGTCAGGATTATGAAGCTGGTGTTATCAAGGCTATCGACTGGTTGAAAGGTCTATTGGATGCTGCGAAAGATACCGTACAAGCCGAGCGCGAAACGGGTGAGCGCCCTGTAACTGAAGCTGATAATAAACAGGCGTTGACCAAGCTTTTCCTGGAAACACGTCCGGAAACTACCCCTAAGTTAATCGGTGATGTTGTTGAGAAAATTGATAAAATCGTGAAAGCTACCCGCTTTGATGGCTGGCAAAATTCCAACAGTGGCCCGCGTGAAATCCAAAAGGCGCTTTTGTTGACCTTGGCCCAGTTTGGACTTGGGAAAGATAAAGAGTTGTTTCGGAAGGCGTATGGGTACATTGAGGAGCATTATTAATATTAGCTTCGGAAGTACAGATATTGCAACGTACTTGCAACTAGGAGCAGGGTGTTTTATAGACACCCTGCTCCTGTGAACTATTGTATTAAAAGACCTTTATACAAATTCTCTTTGAGTGCTTGCTTATCATTCATTATTTTTTCAATGAGCTCATTATATTGTTCAAGCGTATTATCTAACTCATCAAGCCACATATTTAATTTATGCTGAGTCGTTAAAGGTGGAAGGCTAACCTCTACATTTTTTATTTGTGTTGTGGTTAAATATTGCTGAGCGGTGCCAATGGCGAGCCTTCTTAAGTTTAAAGTCGATAGTAATTTTGCAAGGTATGGTGTTAAAATTTTATTTGGTAAATTATTCTTAATAATTAACGAGTTATTTGTCACCCAAATATCACCTTGAACATACCGAACGTTTCCGCAAAGAGCTCCGACCTTACCAATAATAATATTTTCACCATTTTCCATTGCCTCATAATTATATCCAATAACTCCATTTCCACCATATACAGGAATTGGCCCTGTGGATAATAGTCTATTTTTTTGTAATAAATTTCCGGATTTTATTTTTGCAATATTACCAACTTTAATTCTTTCAAATTCATATTCATGAGAATGATTTTTTATTGTTGATTCTAGGGTTGCTATTTTTTCTCTTAATAAAGACAACTCGGTTAGTAATAATTTATTATTACGTATTGTCTGTTCAATGTTAGATATAGAATCACTAAAGAACTCATATGAGTTTCGCTCTTTATCTTTTAAGAGTAAGTCATAAGATAAAGGCGTATCACTCATATCGATAATCCAGGAGTGCTCTGTTATCCTTCTTTTTTTGTCTGAATCTAAAAAATCTATAAAATCATCGAATTTTATAGTATTTGTACGTGAATATTTTTCACCATTGTTTAAAATGTAGAAAAATATTCTATCAGTTGGACCAGGATTACTTATAAAAAGAATACATAGTTTTACTGCAGTATAGGGCAGTAATGCGCCTGACGGTATAGATAAAATACATTCTAAATTATAATTTTTGAAAATCTTATCTTTAAGAGTAATACATTCTTTACTCACATCATATAAAAAACGCTCTGGTAAGATTATGGCTGCTTTGCCATTAAAATTGAGAGAGTCAATAACATGCTCTAGGAAGTAATAGTCTAGATTAGGTCCTTTGTAATGGGTGTTAATATGAATATTATCCCATCCGTTCTTTTTCCCAAATGGTGGGTTAGTTAAAATAAAATCATATTTTTCATTCGTATAATTTTGTTCTAAACTATCTTTTAGGATTATTTCAAAATTAAATTCTTTATTGATTAAAAGATTAACAATTGAGATTAAACAGGCAAATGACGATGTGTCATTACCAATAAGGGAGTAATTTAAATTGTTGTTTAAACTATTGCTATTAATATGTCTTGCTGACTCTATTAATAAACCTCCGGTACCACATGCTGGGTCGTAGATTGATTTGCCATCTGTAGGTGACAACCTTTCAACCATGAGCTTAACTATAGCAGATGGAGTAACATATTCCCCAGATCGACCAGATTCATTAACCATCCTAAGAATTAAAGATTGATAAGAATTAGCATATTGATAGAACTCTTTTAGTGAATATATATGTGAAAGAGAATGATCTATATATTTAATTATTTCATGGTCATTAATATTGTCAATTAAAAAATCGATCTTGCTAATGATTTTTTCATGCACGTCATGTTTTGTATTTTTTATATCTATCGATAAAATAAAGTTTTCATATAATTGCTGGTAATATATTTTAATTCCATTAATGTTGTTGTCTGGTATGCTTTTTATTTCTAAAACCGTTTTATTATGTTCATGCAGATATAATTTGATGTAATGCAAAAAAATAAACAATGAAATTAGCTCTACCGCTTGTTCAGTATTTCTTATCGAGCTCTTTTTCTTGATTGTTGTAAGCAGATCTTCAAATAAAGAGGCATTCATTTTAATTTCTCCACCAAAAAATTGTACATATTCTCTATATCATCACTAATTTCAGAAGGTGGTATAAGTTCTATATATGAATAAAGTTTTGATATATCTAATCCTATACCTTCAGAATCAATTATTTCTGTGATACAAGACTTTACGTTAAGTCGACTAATTGCTGGATTGTCTCCGGGATTATTTTCTATTAAATAACTGTTAGCTGGAAGATCTCCATTGTTTATCTTCTCGATAAATCCATGATGAGACAATGCGGTATAAGATAATAAGTAGTTTTTTATTTCTCTTCTTTTCCATGCAAGGAGGTATATTTTATTTTTGTTTTTATTTTCCAACGTCGTTATATGCTTTGAATATTCATTTCCATTGACTTGAACACCATCTTTCTGATAGGTAATTGGGGCCTCGTCTTTGTCGCAGATCATAAATATTCTTTTGACTTTTTTATCAGGGTTTATATTTAAAAGCGAATTAATCCACTCTAATTTTGGTTTTGCGAACTCTTGATTTAAATTATCGTAACCAGAGGACTGTTTTATAGCATGGAGGCCATCTAACTTTGATACATCAAGTCCTTTTTTCTTTGCTAAGGCATAAAAAATAGTCCAATCATTATAATCATCCATTAATACAATGTTTTCTAGTTTACGACACACTTCGAACTGTACATCTGATATTCTTGTCAAGACAGATAAACGTTCTATTATAGTTTTGATTTTATCGTCTTCTTTTATTTTTCCTTTATCAACAATCTTTAAGTTTTTAAAATCATTATCAGTAGCTGTAATTGAGTCTAATAGATGGGTGGTTGTTATCGCATAACCATTGATACTATGTAGTCGATGCCATAAGAGCTCAATATTCTTGTAATGTAAATGGGAATCTATCTCATCTAATAAGAATAAAGTATTAGGACTATCAAAAATATCAAGTAGAGAGTATAAAAAGAGTACTTGATATTCCCCATCACTAATATCATTCAGTTCGATATTGTTTTTAAACTCTAGTTGTAATGATGGTTTTATTATAAAGTAATCATTATCTGCTGCTTGAGTGAAAAATGTTATGATAGGATCAAAAAAGGAATCTTCTGCTTCTTCAAATGATGGGTTGAAAAAATTTGAATGAGTTAGCAAAATCTCTTGAGCTTCAAGTGGAGTTTCGAAATCATAATCGGCATTAACAATATTATTAATGAAACTTTCTAAAGTCCTATGATAAGCTGAATACCTTAAAGTATTTTCAATACCTTGCTCTTCTTGTGCCAATGCCATTTTTACTCGATTAACGTAAGCCGAATTTACTCGGACCGTCAATGTAAGCTTGCTTGATATATCATCACTTTTATCATCTGATACATCAATATAGCCTTTCTCACATAAAAAATTTCTAACAAGACCATTTGATTTACAAATTGTGGATATGAATAATAGTAACTTTGACCATGATTTATCGTAATAGCAGCAATCTAAATTAAGTCCTCGATTCGCTTGTCTTTCATGAGAAAGATAATCAGAGAAATATGTTGAGTATTTCTCATTTTGTCCAGAGGAAAAACAAACGACTTTTGTTTCTGGTAGATATTTTTTCGTTAAACAATTAATAAATACAGATTGTAAAACTGAGGATTTACCAGCACCATTTTCGCCAATTAAGGCAGTTACCTTTTCAAAAAAGACATTTTGCTCTCTGTCATATAAGGTATTTTTGGGTAACATGATTTGCATTTTATAGTTCCACTTTTTTAATTCTATGCACCAGTCATTTTTAAAATTCTACGACCCTTAGACTGGTCCACTACAGTCTCGACCAAATCATCTTCAACGCTCTTATGATAGCAATGTACTCTGCTCTGTAAGACCATATGATAATCTTTTCATCAGTACAAACAAATCATTGCGCTCCTACTCGCTTAGTGCACAATGTTTAACCATGAACTATGCCAACATCAGCGAAATCAATAATTCTATTTAAGTTACGGGGCAGCAATGGACAGTAATACTCAGGGATTCACTTCATACTGGCGTAACACTTTAGCTGATGCCGAGTCTGGAAAAGGGGCTTTTGAGCGTAAAGATGAAGAGTCATTCACGCAGTGGATGAACGTTGATCAGGGAAGATTGGATGAAGAGATTGTTCAATCGTTCTTTGAGGGTGAAAACGCGCAGCTCAAGACTGTTGAAGTGCTTTTACGGCCTCATGTGTGGATACGCCTTTTAGAGCATGGTAAAGAACGAGCGGCGGGAGCGCCTGATTTTATTACGCCCCTGGTTACTTCTGCACTGTTAAACCGCGATGGTTTTTTATTCCCTACCTCTTCAGCCACCATACCGCGTGACCTCCTTGAGCCACTTCCCAACGGTACTTTCTCAATTGGGGAGATGGAGCAGTATGACAGGTACAAAACCACTCATGATTCAATTACTTTTGGTCCCGATAACGAGGATGAGCAACGTGAGGAAACTGATGAGCAACGCGAGAAACGCTATGCTCGTTATCACCAGCTGTGGCAAAAATACCTTAAAGATACAGGCGAACTTCTAAAATATGTTGCTGGCAACTGGCTCGAATCACCTGAGCAATATGAACCCGCTGGATATGGCTACGTTATTAAAGCCAGCCAACCAGGTGGTGCCAGTATTCATATCCTGCCTATGTATGATCATTTGCTGTCGTGCAAAAAAGAGGTGCCTTTACTGGCGCGCTTTGCCTCAAAAGAAAAGTCTCCTGTTGAACGGCTTCTTGCCAGCAATGCCATGTTCAGTGAACGTCTGGGCCATTCAGGCGACAATTTCCCACTGGCAGCCGCACAACGTGATGCTCTTAGCCATTATCTCACTCAGCAACCGGGCGATATTCTTGCCGTAAACGGTCCTCCGGGAACAGGGAAAACGACCTTGGTTCTCTCAATTATTGCCACTGAGTGGGCGCGAGCTGCTTTAAATAAAAGCGAACCGCCTGTGGTGATTGCGACATCAACGAACAATCAGGCCGTCACAAATATCATCGAAGCCTTTGGTAAAGATTTTTCTGCTGGCTCCGGGCCCATGGCCGGGCGCTGGCTACCTGATGTGAAAAGTTTTGGCGCTTACTTTCCGTCGTCAGGCCGAAGGGCTGAGGCAGCAAAAAAATATCAGACGGAAGATTTTTTTAAACGCGTTGAATCCCTTGAATATGCAGAAGATGCCCAGGTTTTCTTCCTTGAAAAGGCAAGAGCGGCTTTTCCGGCTGAAGAATGTCGCTCCCCTGAACACGTAGTGAACCTTTTGCATAAGCGCTTAGCTGCACTTTTTGAAAACCTTGAGCAAATCGAGCCCGCGTGGGGCAGGCTGAACGCAATACGCCAGGAACGGCGCGCCATAAGTGACGATCTCGAACAGTATTTGCAGGATAAGAGAACATTACTGCTCAATAGTACAAAGGAACTCTCACTTTTAACGCAGGGCAAAAAACAGTGGCAGCAATATCGAGCTGGTGAGTCGATTATGTTCGCGCTCTTCTCGTGGCTTCCCGCGGTTCGTACTAAACGCCAATATCAAATGAACCTGTTTTTAGAGTCTACTTTTGGCGCAAGAATGGCAGCATTTCAGGGCCCTCTGCCTGATGGAGTGGATGCCTTTATCAATAGTCTGATTGCACAAGCGCTTGATGAGCAGGCTGGATACCAGCAGCAAATTGACCTTGCTGAAGAGATTTCGCGACGTGAAGGGAAGGCTGCCCTATGTTGGCGTGAAATTACCCATTCGCTGAGTTATGCAGGCGAGCCGGAGCTGAGTCTGAACGAAGCCGATGAGCTCGCCGATACACAGCTTCGTTTCCCTGCGTTTCTGCTTGCGACGCATTACTGGGAAGGTCGGTGGCTGATGGATATGGCTGCCATTGATAATCTTCAAAAAGAAAAGAAACGCAACGGTGCTAAAACTGTTAAGGCACGCTGGCAGCGCAGGATGAAGCTCACACCTTGTGTTGTGATGACCTGCTACATGCTTCCTAATCATATGAAAACCAGTGAATTTGCAGGAAGTGGCAGGTCATTTGATAAAAGCTATTTTTATAATCTTGCCGACCTGTTGATAGTCGATGAAGCCGGGCAGGTGCTTCCCGAAGTGGCTGCAGCCTCCTTCGCACTCGCGAAGAAAGC
>Ga0308163_10002592_pt1 | contig 16345 bp, 17 predicted proteins | sample PhyTR1_FD_201037 | JGI IMG/M metagenome (GOLD analysis project Ga0308163, IMG submission 201037) | Phyllosphere microbial communities from UC Gill Tract Community Farm, Albany, California, United States - DLSLT.R1 | ecosystem: Host-associated > Plants > Phyllosphere > Unclassified | place: USA...
CCTGAATTTCCGCATCCATTTCTTCCGGCGTCTCATAAACATCCTGATACATATTTTTTTCTCTCGCCCATTCAGCAGAATAAAATTCGGTAGCATTAATCGCTAATTGCGCAAAAGATGATGTTCCGATTTTCTTTTCAACAATCGGTCCGATGACGAAAGGTCCAATCCCAACAGCCAGTTCGCTGAGTTTGACTGAAGCGTTTTCTGTTGCAAAGGTATAATCCGCTGCACAGGCAATTCCTACTCCGCCGCCAACAGCTTTTCCGTGAATTCTGGCGATAATCAGTTTTGAGGATTTTCGCATTGCATTAATGACATTTGCGAAGCCTGAGAAAAAAGTTTTCCCTGTTTCGAAGTCTTGGATGGAAATTAATTCGTCAAAAGAAGCGCCAGCACAAAAGGCTTTTTCGCCACCACTTTTCAGGATGATGACTTTTGCATCGTCATTATTACTGAGTTTATTAATTTCTTCTACCAGGTTTTTAAGTTGCGAACTCGGCATCGAGTTGCTTTGCGGATGGAAAAACTCGATGGTTCCGATTCCGTTTTGTATTGTTGATTTTACGTAAGCTTCCATTTATGATTTAGTATTCATTTTTTGATTTATTTAGAATCATATTTAGTTTTATCTCGTCTTCCATCCCAAATAGATTGAACGATAATTTCTTTTTTATTGGCTTCATAAAAAATCAAATAATCCCTGACAATACTTACTCTAGTATTAGCATTACTTGTCTTTCTACCAATATTTGGATATTCCGAAATTAATTTTAAAGATTCGATAAATAATTTATTGAGTTTTATGCTGTAAGTTTTAGATTTATTTTTATTAATCCAATATTCTAAAATATCCTTACGCTCAACATTGGCTTTCTGAGTCCAGACTATTTTTCTCTTAGCCATTTTTCAATCTCAGCATTTGCTTGTTTATCAGATAAAATTTGTCCATTGGAGTATTCTTCTCTCGCTTCGGCAATTCTATCTGTTTGCAATTGATTTAACTCAAAAACATCTTCATTTAATTCAAAATCAATCAGTTTTTTGATTTCTTTGATGATTCCGACTTCTTTCATTTCAGAAATTTTATTGATTAAATCTAATTTTAATTCAGCAGTACTCATATCATTGTCGTTTATCCAAAATTACAAAAATTTATTCTTGATTCAGTTTCTTCACCATCGTCAAAATCGTAGCAATTGCTACAGTTTCTCCGGTTTCGTCGTAAACATCCACGAGCCAGCGGACGATGCCTTTGGCAATATCATCTTCGTCGCGTTTTTCCTGACTGATTTTTTCTTTGCAGGTAAACTTCACGCCAATCGTCATTCCAGGATAAACGGGTTTCACGAAACGGCATTCATCCAAACCGTAATTCAGTAAAACCGGACCTTTCCTCGGGTCAACAAACAATCCTGCGGCTTTGCTCAAAATGAAATAACCGTGCGCCACTCGACCTTCGAAAATCGTTCCTTCCAAAGATGTTGCGTCCATATGCGCATAAAAATTATCGCCGGAGACATTCGCAAAATTGGTAATATCAGCTTCTGTGACCGTATGTTTTGCCGTGATGTAAGTTTCACTGACTTTCAGTTCTTCAAAATGTTTTCTGAATGGATGAACATTGTCCTCGAACTGTTTTCCGCCGTATTGATATTGTTGTGTAATATGGGTCAAAGTCGTTGGTGAACCCTGGATTGCCGTGCGTTGCATATAATGAAGAACGCCACGTTTTCCGCCCATTTCCTCACCACCGCCAGCTCTACCTGGACCACCGTGAACCAGCATTGGCAAAGGCGAACCGTGACCTGTACTTTCTTTGGCGCAATCAGAATTAAGAATCAGAATTCGTCCGTGCATGGATGCGGCACCGATGACAAATTCTCTTGCAAAATCGTCGTCAGCCGTCACAACAGAGCAACAAAGCGAACCTTTTCCCATTCTCGCCAACTCAATGGCTTCATCGATATTATGATAAGGAATAATCGTGCTGACTGGCCCGAAAGCTTCGATATTATGACAATCTGTATATTTAAACGGATCTGAATTAAGGAATAAAATCGGGGAAATGAAAGCGCCTTTGTTTTTGTCTGCTCCTTTCACATCAAAATCATCCAAATTTCCGAAAACAATTTCCTGCGTTTTGGATAATTCCTGAACTTTCCCGGAAACTTCCTTCACCTGGTCTCTGTTTGCCAAAGCGCCCATTCTCACACCTTCGACATTCGGGTCACCGATGATAACGGTGGAAAGTCTTTGTCCAAGCGCAATCTGAACATCCTCAACCAAATTGGAAGGAACCAAAATTCTTCGAACCGCCGTACATTTTTGTCCGGCTTTGGTTGTCATTTCACGAACAGCTTCTTTGATGAACAAATCAAATTCGGCTGTTCCGGGTTTTGCATCTTCGCCTAAAACCATTGCATTCAGAGAATCTGCTTCCAGATTGAAAGGCACAGATTCTTCGAGGATTCTTGGATGAGACTTCAGCATTTTCCCTGTGGAAGCCGACCCTGTGAATGTGACAACATCTTCGCTAGTTACACTTTCCAGAATTCCGTTGGCCGAACCGCAAATCAACTGCAGACTTCCTTCGGGTAAAATTTGTGAGGCGATAATTTCTTTAACAACAACTTCCGTCAAAAAACTTGTTGCTGTTGCAGGTTTCACGATTGCCGGAACTCCAGCTAAAAGATTGACTGCGATTTTTTCCAACATTCCCCAAACCGGAAAATTAAACGCATTGATATGAATTGCAACCCCACGTTTCGGCGTGCAAATGTGATGACCGATGAAAGTTCCTTCCTTGGAAAGCTTCACCGATTCGCCATCTATATAATAAGGTAAGTCGGGAAATTGTCTTCGAAGTGATGCATTCGCAAAAAGATTTCCGATGCCACCTTCGATGTCAACCCAGCTGTCAGCTTTGGTCGCACCAGTTGCCCAGCTTACTTTGTAGAACGTTTCTTTCTTTTCCAAAAGATGAAAAGCGAGTTTTTTCAGCATCAATCCTCTTTCTTGAAACGTCAGTTTTCGAAGAGCCGAACCGCCAACTTTTCTGGCATAATCCATCATCTCCGCAAAATCCAAACCTTTTGAAGTCGCCGTTGCCACCAAATCGCCGTTGATGGAATTATATAAAGCCTGCCCTTCTCCTTCTCCTTTTGTCCATCTGCCGAGCGCGTAATTTTCTAGTTGCATAATATTTTTTGTATTTATGTATGATGTAAAATGTATTAATGACTTAAAATAAGTTCAATGTAAATCGTAAATACTTTTTACATTAATACATTTTACAATTCACTAAACTTTCTCAATAATCACCGCAAAACCTTGTCCCAAGCCAACACACATTGTTGCCAGGGCAAATTTTTTATTTTGGTTTTGAAGTTCGTACATCGCGGAATTCAGGATTCTTGCACCACTCATTCCGAGTGGATGTCCGAGTGCAATTGCGCCGCCATTTGGATTGATTCTGGAATCGTTGTCATCCAATCCCCAAGCTCTGATGCACGCTAAACTTTGTGCAGCAAAGGCTTCATTTAATTCAATAATATCAATATCATTAAATGTCAATCCAGCTTTTTGTAATGCCAATTCTGCGGCTTTTACAGGACCAATTCCCATCAATCTCGGTTCGACACCGACAACCGCGCTGGAAACTATCCTTGCTTTTGGTGTTAATCCAAATTCTTTAATCGCATTTTCAGACGCCAATAAATTAACTGCTGCGCCGTCATTCAAACCGGAAGCATTTCCAGCTGTGACTGTTCCGTCTTTTTTGAAAGCAGTTCTTAATTTTGATAAGCCTTCCAGAGTTGTATCATTTTTAGGAAATTCATCCTTGTCGAAAATCAAATCATCGCCTTTTCTTTGAGGAATATTGACTGCAACAATTTCCTGAGACAATCTTCCGCTTTCCTGAGCAACTTTCGCTTTATGCTGAGAATTGAAGGCAAACAAATCCTGGTCTTCACGGGAAATTTGGTCACGTTCAGCCAGATTTTCCGCTGTTTCACCCATTGCATCCACGCCATACATTTCTTTCATTTTCGGATTGATGAATCTCCAGCCGAAAGTAGTATCGTATATTTTTGCATCACCTCCAAAAGGATTTTCAGATTTTGAAATCACTAATGGTCCGCGTGTCATATTCTCAACACCACCCGAAATCATCAAATCAGCATCGCCAACTTGAATTGCTCTCGCTGCATTAATCGCCGCCGACAAACCGGAAGCACAAAGTCTGTTAACTGTTTCGCCAGGAACGTGATAATCCAAACCGGAAAGCAAAGCCGACATTCTTGCGATATTTCGGTTGTCCTCCCCAGCCTGATTGGCACAACCTAAAACGACGTCGTAGATTTTACTTTGGTCGATGTTCGGATTTCTTTCCAATAATTTTTTGATGACAAAAGCTGCCATATCATCGGGACGAACGGAAGCTAAACTCCCTTTCAACTTTCCGATTGGTGTTCGGACGCCGTCTATTATATATACGTTGTTCATTTTTTATGATTGATTAATGATAATCGATAAATGATTTAATAAAAAGTTTTATTCTGTTTTACTAAATTCCGGATAATCGGACTGCATCTGTAACGGTCTTCGTGATAGAAATTATAAAGTTCGTCGAGTTCGTTTTGAAGATTTTCCAGTCCAAACTCATCTGCCCATTTCAATAAACCTTTTGGATAATTCACGCCTTTGGTCATTGCCAAATCGATGTCTTCCGCTGAAGCAATGTTTAAGAAATAAGCATCCGCTGCTTCATTCATCAGCATTACCAAGATTCTTTTGAATATTAATTCTAATAATTCATTGTTTTCATTTGGTTTGGGTTGTTCGGTATTTTGAGCATAATCGTAAAAACCTTTTCCAGACTTTCTTCCAAAATATCCGGCTTCAAACAATCTTTTTTGTGTGAATGACGGTTTGAATTTCGGGTCATAGAAAAATTCTTTAAAGACACTTTCCGTCACTCGGTAATTTACGTCGTGCCCGATGAAATCCATTAATTGAAATGGACCCATTTTGAATTCGCCCAAACTTGTCATTGCAAAATCAATCGTTGCGCAATCGGCAATTCCTTCTTCCAAAATCCGAATTGCTTCTCCGTAAAATGGTCTTGCGACACGGTTTACAATAAATCCGGGTGTATCTTTTGCAATTACCGGAAGTTTCTTCCAGCTTTCGACTAAGTTTTTTACTTTATTAATCAAATCTTTATCCGTCTGAACAGCAGGAATCACCTCAACCAAAGCCATCAACGGTACTGGATTGAAAAAGTGGATTCCAATCACTCGACTTGGCTTTTGACAAGCCGATGCAATGGATGCAATGGATAAAGATGAAGTATTGGTTGCCAAAATACAATCTTCGGAAACCAGACTTTCCAGTTTTTTGAACAAGTCTTTCTTGATTTCCAAATCCTCAACAATCGCTTCGATGATTAATTCTGAATCTTTTAATTCTGATAATTTATCGCTCAATCGAATCTTATCAAAATAAGTCTCAGCTTCTTCAAATGTCATCTTGCATTTCTCAGCCAATTTTTGAAACTGAGCTTCTAAATTTTGTCCAGCTTTCTCTATGGCAAGCGGATTGCTGTCGTACAACAAGACCTCGTTTCCGACTGTTGCCAAAACCTGTGCGATTCCGCTTCCCATTGCGCCACTACCGACTATTCCTATTTTCATTTCTTTCTGTAAAATGTATGATGTAAAAAGTAAAATGACTTATTTTTCGTGATTTATTATCTCCCAGATTTTGTCGTTATAATCAGCTTTTGTTATTCCAGTCAATTTTTCAAGTGATTGATAATATTTCTCGTTTCCTTTTTCCCATTTCCCACAATTCAATAATTCCCAAACTCCTGAAAATCCCTTTTCTTTTTCAATTTTTTGAACAATCAAAGCATTTACAACATAGTCCGCCATCAAATGTTTATCCTGACTATCGCCAAAATTAAGTGGTGTTTCTTTTATTTCTGCCCAATTGGTGTTTTTGTTGCTTGCTACTTTTTGCTTAAATGTTTTCAAAATTTCTTTCCAACTGATTCCCCAACTGCCACCATACAAATAAGCACAAGCTTCATCAACTGGCTTATAAACTTTGTTTCTTGGCACGACCGATCCCAATCTGTCGTGCCACAAATCGTGTGGGTCAAATTCAGCAAAAGTTGAATTGTTATTACCAAAAACAATCAATTTTCGGTCACCAAATGATGAGCTCCAAACACTTTCTGTTCGCCCATTGTAATCCAATTTGTAATCTACACCGATTAGTTTTTCTAATTCGATAATATTGTCGCATAAATAATAATCGGTAATTTTATTTGAAGTTTTTAGTCTTTGGTCGAATACCGAAGTCAATTTATTAAATTCTTTAACTTTCTCTTCATTGATTGTACTTTGATAATGAAAAACGTTATTACCAATTTTTTCAACTTTCCAATTTTTTGTGTTCTTCAAAAGTGGTGAAGAAAATGTGAATGAATTATTCGTTTTGTGAGCTATAAATTCAAAACTCCCTCTCAAGATAGGCGTATTTTCACTTGTTCCGATATAGGAAACTTGCAAAAGATAGTTACCATCCTTCAGCAAAACAACATTTGTTAAATAAGGTTTAAAGAAAAAATCGTCTTTATATTTTCCACTTTTCTCTATGCCGTTTACTTCATCAAGCTGAATGAATGTTTCAATTTTTTCATTTTCAAATACTAACTTATTGTCTTCGTTTGGTTTCTGTGCAGAAAGTAAAAATTGATTAAGTGAAGTCACTAAATTTTTGCTCTCGACGCTGTCTTTTGGCAAAACAATATTGGGGTTCAGTCGCAAATTGCTTGACTGGGCATTTACGAGACAAGTTGTGATAAAGAAAGTTAAAGTGTAAATTAATCTCATCATTTTTGTGTAATTTAATTGTTTAAAAGGTTATCAATTTTCTTAGTTCTTAATTTTTTATTTTTATTAAATCAATGGCATTTAAAATAATCAAAAGGTTCCCTACAATCATCACATTGATACAATGCTTTGCACGCTGTAGAACCAAACTGACTTACCAAATGGGTATGTTTTGAACTGCATCGCGGACACTCGACCTCATCTGTTTTTGAGAATAATTCATCACTATTTTTTGAATAGACAGGTGGTGCGATGCCATACGCTTTCAGTTTTTGTTTTGCTTCTTCGGTCATCCAATCGGTGGTCCACGCGGGACTCAATTGGTTGGTTATTTTGATATTATTGAAACCTTTTTCAATCAGTTTCATTCTTATGACCATATTAATCATTGATGTGGCGGGACAACCGGAGTAAGTTGGCGTCACCACAATTTCGATTTCGTCTTCCTGTAAATCAATTGTGTCAGAACCAAGAGGTCGCTCCTCCGGAGCTTTGCTATCTAAAAATGTATCATTGTTTACCAACATTTCGCTCCTCCGGAGCTTGACATCGCGGATAATTCCCAAATCCAAAAGATTGAGAACGGGAACTTCCGGGTCAGGAACTTCCTTTAGGATTTGCCATATGCCGTTTTCTGTGATTACCATTCCATATTAGGATAAGTACGTTGCATTATTTGCATTTCTGCTAAGATGTAACCCATTTTCTCGGTGTGTTTTCCGTCTTTTCCGCCTGTCAGTTTTCTTGATTTTTCGAAGTCTATTGTTAATGTGGCTTCGTTCAGGATTTCCAGAACTTTGGTTTCCCATTTGGTTCGGAAAGCTTTGATGTCTGGGATGATGTTTTGTTCGATTAGCTCAAATTCCCAGTTTGTTGGAATGAACATTTCGCCTGTGAAATCTACCAAATCATTGACTGATTTCTGAATTTTGCTGTGACTTTCTTCTGTACCATCTCCGAGACGAATCATCCATTCACTGCTCCATTTTAAGTGATAAGTCACTTCTTTCAAAGACTTTTCTGCAATGGAAGCGAGTTTCAAATCTGAGTGGTGTTTCAGTTCTGTCAATAACAAATGATGATAGGCATCGAAGAAAAACTGTCTCGCAATCGTGTCTCCGAAATGGCCGTTTTCTTTTTCTACCAACAACAGGTTTTTGAAATCACGCTCGTTTCTTAGGAAAGCCAAATCATCTTCGGTTTTTCCTTCATTCTGAATCTCAATCGCATATTGATAATAGTTGGAAGATTCTCCCAACAAATCCAAAGCGATGTTTGACAAGGCAATATCCTGTTCCAGGACTGGTCCTTTTCCGCACCATTCGCAAAGACGCTGTCCGAGAATCAAGCTTGTGTCCGCAAGATGCAGTAGATAACTGAACCAGTTGTTTTTATTTTTTTCCATTTTATGTTTACTTTTATAATTTTATAACATTGAATCTGCAGCCCGACTTGAGTGGAAATCCTTTTTGTGGCTGGAAAAGCCAGGCAAAAAGATTGGGAACGGAAGGCGGAAATAGCTGCCATAATAATTAAATTACATATTTTTCACCTCCTCCGGAACGTGGTAAAACGTTGGGTGACGATAAACTTTATCTTCTGAAGGTTCGTAAAACGCTTCAGAATCATCGGGATTTGTAGCATGGATATGCTTGGATTCTACAACCCAAATGCTGACGCCTTCCATCCTTCTGGTGTAAACGTCGCGTGCATTTTGGATTGCCATATCAGCATCCGCAGCGTGGAGACTGCCGACGTGCTTGTGGTCGAGGCCTTGTCTGCTTCTGATGAAAACCTCCCAAAGTGGCCATTCTGTATTTTGCATAATATTTCAGATTAGAGATAATAGACTTTAATCTATCGTTTTATTATTGTTGATTTTATCGCAAAGGCACAAGATTTTTCTTTTTTAATTTTGCTTTAAGTCGCAAAAAATGACATTCGCTTTACGTTTTGCGACTTAAAACATCGATTTCTCACATAAAATGCGCCTTTGCGTTACAAAAACATTAAACTGTTTTCCTGTTTTGTTCTTCTCTTAATTTTCTTTTTTCGTGGTAAGCGGTTGCGGCTTCTCGAACCCAAGCGCCATCGTCGAAGGCTTTTTTGCGGGTTTCGACACGTTCTTTGTTGCAAGCGCCATTACCTTTGACCACTTTCCAGAACTCATCCCAATCGATTTCCCCGAATTCGTAATGTCCGGTTTCTTCATTGAATTTCAAATCCGGGTCTGGAATCGTCAAGCCCAGATATTCTGCTTGAGGAATGGAAACATCTACGAAACGTTGTCTCAGCTCGTCATTGGTGAAGCGTTTGATTCGCCATTTCATTGAGAGTTCTGTGTTTCCGGATTCTGCGTCTTTGGGTCCGAACATCATCAAAGTCGGCCACCACCAACGGTTGAAGGCATCCTGAGCCATTGCTTTCTGCTCCGGCGAACCTTGTGCGAGCTTCATCATCAGCTCGTAACCTTGTCTCTGGTGGAAACTTTCCTCCTTACAAATCCGAACCATCGCTCTGGCGTAAGGTCCGTAAGAAGCTCGGCAAAGCGGAACTTGATTCAAAATAGCAGCGCCATCTACCAGCCAGCCAATGGCACCCATATCCGCCCAAGTGAGTGTTGGATAGTTGAAAATGCTGGAATATTTGGCTTTCCCGGAATGTAAATCGTTGATGGTTTCGTCTCTTGTAACGCCCAAAGTTTCGGCAGCGCAATAGAGATACAAACCGTGACCAGCCTCGTCCTGAACTTTTGCCAAAAGGATTTTCTTCCGGTTCAAAGTTGGAGCGCGCGTAATCCAGTTGGCTTCCGGCAACATTCCTACAATCTCAGAATGTGCGTGCTGAGAAATCTGACGAATCAAGGTTTTTCTGTACGCGTCCGGCATCCAGTCTTTTGGTTCGATGCGGATTTCGCTGTCTATTTTATTCTGAAAATGTTCTTCTAAATTGATTTCTGTTGTTTCCATAATATTTTGGTTTAATGGAATTTATTTAAACGCAAAGAGCGCAAAGTTCTTTTTTATACTACCTGTTTTTAAGTTCGCAAAGGCGTAAAACTTAGCCAAGACTAATTCTAAGTATTTTTTGTCATTCTGTAGGAAGCTAAACCGCTGAGATTCCTACGGAATGACAAATGTTGTGGCTATAACTTAATCTTATTTTATACCGAAACCCGCAGCCCGACTTGAGTGGAGCTCTTTTTGTCATTGCGATTGCAGAAAAGTTCTACTGATTGCTTCACGTCTTTCGCAATGACAAAAAAGCGGGAACGGAAGGCGGAAATAGCTGCCATTATTATTATTTTATTTAATATCAAAATTCACAATCACTTCCTCCGACCTCGGATGCGCCTGGCAAGACAGGATAAATCCTGCGGCAATCTCGTCCGGTTCGAGAGAATAATTGATGTCCATTTCTACTTCGCCTTTCTCTAATTTGCATTTGCAAGTGGCGCAAACACCGCCTTTGCAGGCGTAAGGCAAGTCGGCTCCGTTTTGCAAAGCAGCGTCCAGAATGGTTGGACCGTGGTAAGCTAAGTCTAATTTCAAAGCGGTCGCATCCAACTTGACGGTGACTTTGCTAAATACGTCATCCGATTGATTGATTGCGGATTCGTGTTCTTTTTTCTTTTCGGCGGAGGCTGCGCTGAAGAATAATTCGAAGTGAATCTTCTTGGCATCTACGCCGGAACTGACCAAAGTGTCTCTCACGCCGAGAATCATTTCTTCTGGTCCGCAAAGGAAAACCTCATCGATTTTCTCTGCCGGAATGATAGTGTTGAGGAATAATTTTGCTTTTTCGGAATTGATTCTGCCACTCAACAAATCTGCGTCCGCAACCTCGCGGCTGAGAATATGATAAATGCTGAGGCGTTCCATAAAACGGTTTTTCAAAGCTTCGATTTCTTCTTTGAAAATGATGGTCGCTTTGTTTTTGTTTCCGTAAATCAGAATGAACTGGCTTTGAGGCTCGTTTTTCAAAACTGATTTGATGATGGAAATAATTGGTGTAATGCCACTTCCTGCCGCAAAAGCAACATAAGTTTTTTTGTTTTCGGGGTTGAGTTCTGTGTAGAATTTTCCCATTGGAGGCATTACTTCCAAGACGTCGCCTTCTTTCAGGTTGTCGTTCATAAAAGAAGAGAACAGACCTTCTGGCACTTTTTTGACAGCGACTTTCAACTCGTTTTCGTGTGGACTGGCGCAGATTGAATAGGAACGACGAAGTTCTTCGTTGCCATTGATTTGTCGGAAAGTCAGGTATTGTCCTTGCGTGAATTTGAACTGTTCTGCCAATTCTGCAGGCACATCAAAACTCACGGAAACACAATCCTGCGTTTCTTTCTTGACTTTTTTGACGGTTAAAGGATGAAAATTTACTGACATTCTTATTTATAATTGATGAGCGATAATTGATAAATGATTAATTCAAATTGTATAAATTATCATTCATCGATTATCATTTATGAGTTAAGTCCTTTCATTAATAATGTTTTCAAATCATCTTCCAATTCCTGTGGTGTGATTTCGCGGCTTGGTTTGTACCAAAGTTCTATCCATCTTAAAGAAGACAACATTGTGAAAAGTGCGACGGAAACATTCATTTTTTTGAATTCGCCGTTCTGCATTCCTTGTTCTATGATGTTGGCAAAGCTTTTTTCGTAGGACTTTCTGGTTTCTTTATATTGTTCCTTCTTGTCATTAGACAAATATTTCCAATCGTTATTAGCTACAGAAACGGAAGCTGCATCTTCGATAATCAACTGAACGTGAAGTCCGATGATGGCGTTCAGTTTTTCCTGAAAAGTCTGGTTGGTATTTTCGATTTCCTGAAGTTGGGAAATATATTGGTTGGCAATTTTGAAGCAAATCAATTCCAGAATTTCGTCTTTGGATTTGATGTGATTGTACATACTTGCGGCTTCCATTCCTACTTTTTCAGCCAAATCACGCATACTGGTTCCGCCGAAACCTTTTTCTTTGAAAAGCATTGCGGCTTCGGACAAAATCAATTCTTTTTTATTGATTTTATTATTTTTTTTATTAATCGTTAGCTCTGTCATATTGTGTCACTCCTACGGAGTTCCTCTTAAAATAAAATTTGTTTTACTACAAACATTTCGCTCCTACGGAGTTCTGCTAAATTCAAAAAAATTTACTCCAAACGTTTCGCTCCTACTGAGCTTAGTATTTCAACAGTTTTTCTATTTCTTTAATTAATTTCTGTGTGTTCGGAAGCATTTCCTTCTCTAATATAGAATTGATAGGAATTGCTGGTAAATCCTTAGCACCAACTACTTTTACCGGAGCGTCCAAATGTCTGAAACAATGGTCACTGATTCTCGCTGCCAGACTTTGCGCAAAACTGTTGTTCACAGGTTCTTCCGTCAAAACGATACAACGGTTGTGTTTTCTCACACTTTCGAAAACGCGGTTTTCATCCAAAGGTGCAAGTGTTCTTAAATCAATGATTTCGATTTGATTGTCAAATTCTTTTGCTGCATTCGAAGCCCAGTAAACGCCCATTCCGTATGTGATTATTGTAAGAGTTGGTTTGTCCTGGCAATTTTCGCAAAGCAAAACTTCTCTCGCTTTTCCAAATGGAATAATATAATCTTCGTCTGGCTCTATTGTTTTTGCATTTTCTGTGCCTTCGATTTTTGACCAGTACAATCCTTTATGCTCTAACATTACAACAGGATTTGGGTCGTAGAAAGCGGCTTTCATCAAACCTTTCAAATCTGCGCCAGTTGATGGATAAGCGATTTTGACGCCTTTGATATTCGTCAAAACACTTTCCACAGAACTCGAATGGTAAGGTCCGCCACTTCCGTAAGCGCCAATCGGAACACGGAGAATCATTGAAACCGGCCATTTTCCATTAGACAAATAATAGCTTCTGGAAACTTCGGTGAATAATTGATTCAAGCCTGGCCAAATATAATCGGCAAACTGAACTTCGACAATTGGCTTCAGTCCAACCGCGCTCATTCCAACCGTTGAACCAACGATAAACGCCTCCTGAATCGGTGTGTTAAAAACCCGTTTTTCTCCGAATTGTGCAGCCAACGTAATCGCTTCACGGAAAACGCCGCCTAATCTCAAACCAACATCTTGTCCATATAATAAGGCTTCTGGATGTTTTGTCATCAATTCTCTAATGGCGAAAAGGGCGCAATCTACCATTACCGTTGGGATTTTTCCGCTCGGGGAACGTTCTCCTTTTTCTTCTGTGATTGGTGTTGGTGCAAAATCGTGCTTGTAAGCATCTTCCGGTTTTGGGACTTCTGCAAGAACTGCATTTTCGAAATCGATTCTTACGAGTTCTGCAACTTCTCTTTCTATCGTTTCGATTTCAGAATCTTCTATGCTGAATTCTGAAAGTTGGTTTCTTAATTTGATTAATGGGTCATTCTTTGCGCATTCTTCCAAATCATCTCGGTACCATTCTTTTCGAACGCCGGAAGTGTGATGATTGAGTAAAGGAACTTTGGCGTGAATCAGCATTGGTCGGCGTTCTTCACGTATGATTTTGATGCATTCTTTGACGGTTTCATAAGATTTTATAAAATCTGTTCCGTCGATGGTTCTGGTTTCGATACCGTTGAAACCTTGCATATATTTTGTGATGTCTTGCGCACGGATTTCGTCTGCGCTGGCAGAAATATCCCATTCGTTATCCTGAACTAAATATAGTATTGGCAATTGTTTAAGAGCTGCCATTTGAAAAGCTTCGGAAACTTCGCCTTCTGTACAACTTGCGTCGCCGAGTGAGCAGACTGCAATTGGTTTTTCGTCAAGATTTTCTGCGATTCCTGTTTCTTCTTTGTACTTCATTCCCATTGCAATTCCGGTGGTTGGGATGGCTTGCATTCCTGTTCCGGAACTTTGGTGGATGATTTTCGGGAAATCATCTCGTCTAAGACTTGGATGTGCGTAGTAAGTTCTTCCGCCGGAAAATGGGTCGTCGCGTTTTGCTAAAAGCTGAAGCATCAATTCGTAAGGCGTGATTCCGATTCCTAACAAAATTGAATCATCTCTATAATAAGGACTCACGAAATCCTGTGGCAACAACTGCATTCCCAAAGCCAACTGAATCGCTTCGTGTCCGCGGGAAGTGGCGTGCACATATTTCGAAGTGATTTTTTTTTCTTGTTCAAACAAATCGCTCATCGTTTTGGCCGTAAACATCAAACGATAAGCAGATTTCAGTAAATCAGTCAGAGAAATTTCTTTGTTTAAAAAATGTCTTTTGGTCATTTCCATATTTAAACATTTGACATTCAATCAATTATTATCTTATTAAATTAATGAATGTGATTTATTCAAAAATACACTTTTTTATTTAACTAACAAATGTTAGTTAGTTTTTTAAGTTCGAGATGGAAAAAATTGATAATTGCGTAACTTTCAACAATGTTTCTCGAAAATCACAAATGTTTCTGTTTTGCGAAGCGTGCCCCGACCTGAGTGGAGCTCATTTTTTGCAAATGCTTCGGTTTCAATTTGTGGGAAATTTTCTAGCAAAAAATAGTGGGAACGGAGGGCGGATGAAGGCAACCAAATTAAAATAAATACCGAAATATTGCCTTACTTACAAAATAAAAATTTAAATTTTGTAGTTTTGAAGATTAAACCATTTAAATGAAACTAAAAATATTTCTTGGCATCGCATTCTGGTCACTTTTGCTTCTGGCAGGCTGTAACCGCGATGATATTACTTTTGATTCCCCGACTCAACTTTTGAGATTCTCTACCGATACCGTTTTTTGTGATACGGTTTACAACCAGATGCGCAGCGAAACTTACGCCGTGAAAGTGTACAATAATGAAGACAAAGATGTTTTGATCCCACGAATTGCGCTTGAAGGTGGAAACGGTTCGCTTTACAGGATCAATGTTGACGGAAAGGTAGGAACGAGCTTCGAGAATGTGGCGTTGAGAAAAAAAGATAGTCTTTATGTTTTTGTAGAAATTGCGCCGGTTGCCAACTCTCCGGAAACTATTGCTGAAGACAAAGTGGTTTTCAATACACCAGCTGGCGAACAAAAAGTAACGCTTCTTTCTGTAGTTCAGGACGCCGAATATTTCATTAAAACCGATACCAATCCTAACATTATTTCTGAAAATACAACTTGGACCAAAGACAAAGTGAAGGTAATTTTTGGAGATTTGACTATTGCTGAAGGTAAAACTTTGACAATGGAAAAAGGCACGAAAGTCTATTTCCGAAAAAACAGCGGAATGAATTTCGCAAAAAATTCTACTTTAACCGTAAATGGAGTTCTGGGAGAAGAAGTCATTTTCCGAGGTGACAGAAGTGATACAAAATATGATACGCTACCAGCCAATTGGAACGGAATCAAAATGGATGAAGCGACCGTTCTTAATATGAATTATGCCAGAGTTTTTGGCGGAAATGTTGGACTTCAACTAAAAAATAATAACAACGCAACAATCAACAATTCGATTTTCCATACTTTCCAAAATGCCGGAATCTATGGAATCCATTCCAAATTGACAATGAATAATGTGGTAATAAACAACTGTGGTGAAGCGGATTTAGCTGCTGTAGGAAGTGGAACTTACAATGTCAATTATTCTACATTGGCGAATTATTGGAATCTCAATTCTTCGATGTCCGCAGTTGGAATTTTTGCGAGCAATACTTGGGAAAACGAAAAGGGCGAATTAGAGTCTGGTTTGGTGACTTTGAGAGTTAAAAATTCTATTATTTATGGAGATACGTTGGATTTGGTTTCTTTAAGTAACAATTCTGCTGGAACGCCTATCGACGCACGTTTTGATAATACATTATTAAAATTAAGTGCTAATTCAGGATTTACACCAGTTGGTAGTGACATTATCAAAAACGAAGATCCGAAATTCCAAAATTACTTCACTCAGAAAATGAATCTGAGAGTGAAAGCTGATTCGAAAGCAAGAGGAAAAGGTACAAATCTCAATACCAATGTTACAGCTACAGATATTGTTGGAAATACAAGAACTTATCCTGCAACTTTAGGAGCTTATCAATAATGGAAATCACAACACTCCAAAATCAGGTTGATGAATGGATAAAAACCATTGGCGTCCGCTATTTCAATGAGCTGACCAATATGGCTATGCTTACTGAGGAAGTGGGCGAAGTTGCAAGAATCATCGCCAGAAGATATGGCGAACAATCTGAAAAGGAATCCGATAAATCCAAAAATTTGGGCGAGGAATTGGCTGACGTTCTTTTTGTTACACTTTGTTTGGCGAATCAAACCGGAACAGACTTGCAGTCAGCATTCGACAAAAAAATGAAAGTTAAAACTGATAGGGACAAAGACCGACATCAGAATAATGAAAAATTAAAATAATTGTACAACGTATTAATGTAAAATGTATTCACGAATTTGAATCATTAATACTTTAATACGTTTTACATCAATA
>Ga0308163_10002594_pt1 | contig 16337 bp, 9 predicted proteins | sample PhyTR1_FD_201037 | JGI IMG/M metagenome (GOLD analysis project Ga0308163, IMG submission 201037) | Phyllosphere microbial communities from UC Gill Tract Community Farm, Albany, California, United States - DLSLT.R1 | ecosystem: Host-associated > Plants > Phyllosphere > Unclassified | place: USA...
ATATCTTTCAGTTTTCGGGTATCAGGTGCACCTACTAAGCCTTGGCTCCAGGCACTGAGGACCAGGGTTTTGGGGCAATGATTCCAGCGCTGCGCTGCTTCCAGTAAGTTTTTTAATTTTTCTTCTAGCTTTTGCTGCCCCTTCGCTGAACCATCAAAGCGTTCAAATTCGATTAAACACATAGGCGATGCAGATGATTTATGAAACCAGCCCGAGTCTGAGCGAATATCAGCACCAAATGTACCTGGAGCCGGACATTCCACTACCGCCATAAATGACTGTTCATGCCCGAATGTATTCCAAACGCTACAGCCTAAGCTGTGGACCAATACATCCTGGTCCAATAGCTTACCGCTTGCTAAAAGTGGAAACGTCTCATTTACCCAAGCTACTTCAGGCATAGGCACCTTAGCCATTGAAAGAGCCCCAAACACGCAATACCTCCGGTGATTCACCACCGTGAATTAATGCCTTACTTCCAACTTTAACAAGCAGTGGTGCAGGGATTGAACGACCACACACCAGAGCTTCACCGGTTGATAAAGTCGGAAGTTCCTCCAGGTCAGCTTTGCTCACCATATCTGATGCTTTAGCTATAAATCGTTGATCGTCTGGGTTCTTTAAGCGCATCGTAATTAGCGTATTGCACTGAGAGGTTACATCTGAATCTAATTTCGATGGACGCTGGCTCACAATGCCAAATCCAACACCAAATTTACGACCTTCACCGGCGATCTTTTTAATAATGCGGTGACTGACTGCATTGCCACCGGCCGGAGCAAAATTATGGCCTTCTTCGTAAATGATAAAGCATGGGCGCAGCGGGTCCGTTTTGCTCGAGGCCGCCTTTAATATTTCACTAGATAACAGTGCACAAATGACTTGCTTAGCGGTATCACTCAAACCTTGTAAGTCAACAACGACTAAACGCCCTTGTTGATTGCTCGGGCGTCCCACCATTTTGTAAATATCAGTTGGCTCAGCCATCGTTGCACTGTAAAAACTTTTGGCTTCATTAAGCACGCGTGAAAGCTTCATCGAGGCGACGGCGGCACTACGGCCTGATAACGCCTTCGCCTCAGCTTCAGAAAGGTCGTCCCACTCTTTTAACTCTTCAATGCCATCACCTAATAAGAAGCGTAGGCGGTTAATATCTCGTGGCTCGGTCTTATCTGCAGAGCGCCAATAACGAATTGCAACATCGAGTACCCGTTGTTGCGGTTCCGTTAAACCAGGTAATATTTCAGCAATATCGTCCATTTCAAAATGGTCAAACTGAAGCGCTAATGGCGTATTCTTACTAGCGTATTTATGTTTAAAAGATTCGTGCTGCGGCGAGTAAACTTGAATACCTGCACCGGCGACTTGCAGCTTTTCAAAGGTCTGTTTTATCAGTGGTAGTGCTTCTTGATCACGCTTATCGTCAGTGGCTTCTAAGAAGCTTGAGAATTGCAGATTACCGCCAGCGAGGGCTTTACCATATTCACCATGTGGATCAAATACTACTACAGTACCGTTATTAACCGCGACTAAACGCTCAATAATGCGGCCAACAGTATAAGACTTACCTGAACCCGTCATTGCCAGAACTGCCAGATGCTCAGTGACCAACTTGTTCACGTCAATAAAAACAGGAACTGTATTCTCGCCTTTGTCGTAGCCTACCAGGTTGCCCAAGTGCAAACTGGAGTGTTCATTGAATTCGTAAAAATCACTCAAAAACTGGAAATCGACTGTTTCAACAGCGGTACCAGGGTTAAGTGGGCGACGTGGAATTTTGATTTGACGAGTAACAGGATCGCGGTAACCAACCAGCTCGACCTGAGCAAACATATTCTCACCAGTTACATTCGCACCCGGCAAAAGCTCAAGCTCAGTCACACCATCGCCAAAGCCGGCGTTGTAGAGCATATTGGTGCGACTGATCCTGGTCACTCGCCCCAGTACGGCGACTTGCCCCTCATCTTTGCGTTCCTGATGCATAATGCGTACAAACTCACCACGGCGTACTGAAAACGAGTCTTGCACAACCATAGTTAACTGGCTGGCATCACCAGTGTTACCGACTAATTTACCTAAAACTTTATAAGCCATTATTCAATCCCTCATCGAGGCCTGCCAACCACCCTGCCTCAATATCATTATTCTTTAGAGCCTGGTGTAAACCCTGGCGATAAAACGTAGCAAATTTAGGTAAAATGCCAAGCTGTTGATAGCCAAGTAATTGTGGCAACGGCATTGCATTACCTTTGTTTTGCATATCCAGCACTATCAGGCGAGAGGCAACTAAATCGAGGTCAGCACTTTTCCATTCTGGTTCGTCACCCGCTAATTGCACCATTTTTATCTGTCCACCTCGGGCACTACGGAAGTGAAAACCAATTAACCCTTGCTTAGCTTCAATGTTGGGTTCAATGCGGTTTTCTTGCTCAGACAAACGAAATGCGATGGTGCGCGAATAGTTGCCTAGAATGCCATTGATAAATCGCAAATCCCCCACGCCCACCAAACTTTCATCAAGCCCTGCCAGATTTTGCATCAACTCTTTAGAAAACCCATCAGATGCTAAAATTTGTTTGCGGCCTTGTTCGGTACGTAAATCTTGTTTGGCGATACTTACTATTGCACTAAAGCGCTCAGCCAAAATGCTCGCAAGCACTACACCATTTTGATTCCAGGGGAAAATTTTAGATCGATGGTTTTGCCAAAAAGTTTCTATCACTTTCCTGGTTTTTTCGTACTCATGTTTATGACGAACATTGCGCTCCAGCGGAGCCATATCCCGTGCTAAAAACAACGGCGTATCCAGCAAAATTAAATCGCCCGGCTCATAACTTAAAAGTTTTTTCTCAACTAACTGATAAGAATGACGAATTTCAATTAAATCAAGTCGTTTACGCTGTGCTTCAAAATCAATATCATCCAGTTCTGATACCGAGTCGCTACCCACCGTGCTGACTTTATTGTCATCTATTAGCAAATCTGTGCGCACTGCCGCACTGGCATAAATAAAACCACCCAATACCTTGTCTAAGCACGATTTAGTCGCAATACCAGCTACGCGTAAATTAACGATTGTGGGCTTCGGGACCGCCTTCACTAAGCCAGCATCACGGAACAGCGGCGCCACTTGCTCAATATCACGGACCTGTTTAAGCAAGCGTCCTGCGCTTCCCGGTAAGCGAAGCTGACTATCGATGGCGAGAGATTGCGCTAAATTCATCGTTTTGTTCTCATTCATGCTCATAGCGCTCCTGTGTTTAGCTGCTCGCTAAGTAATGGGGCATAAGCCCAATATCGCGAGGCTTGTAGGCATGTTTTACCGGCGGCTGTTATGCCCGCTTCGTCGATAAAATCGTGCTGCCGCAACATCTCACCCCGCTTGACAATATTAAGGCTGCTAACATCAAACATCAGCTTAACCGCATTATGCTCAGACAACGCTTGTAAGCTCATGCCAGTTCCTGCGTAGAGTAGTAGCAATACAACCAGATCGTGCTTATCTGGTGTGTAGTCAGTTGATGGCGCGTTAGGTTCGATGATTCGTTCAGCAATGCCAGCGTGGTCCACAAACCAATTCAACCAGCTCACCAGGATCTCACTATGATCGAGTAAATTTAGCGACCATAAAGGTAACGTGGTAAAGGCTAATAGCCCACTGTTGCTGTGTTTTCGTATGTAGCGGGTATGCACCACATCGCCAGCCTGGTGTTGGTGGCGATCTGCACTGCCAGTAAAGCCAGCAATAGCCTGGTCTATTTCACTGGTTAGCAAAGCGATTAGCCCCGGTTCCTGAATTTTCAAAGCCGCTGGAACTAATTGCCAATCCAGTGGGGAGGGCAACTGTGCTAATAAGGTAAATTGTTCAGCTTTCAGGTTAATTACCAAAGCGGCACAACTTGCCTGCATAGCCCAGTGATACAGGCATTGCATAGTATTAGTATCAGTCAACTCTTCTGCTTGCACTAACAACAAACCGCTGGCTGGCGGCGAGCTAATCCAATCATTCGTTAAGGGGATCGCCCCCGCAACAGTTTGCAAAAAACGGCCTTTACGATTACTGGCTAGTGACGCAGATAAATAAAGACTCATCGCTTCACCTCTATAAACCAGTGGCAAAGGTAAGGCGCATTTTTACAATACCTTTGTCTACAAGTCCTTTCTGTTGCTCAGGTGTTAACACGGGTTCCTGATTTTGGCTCAAAGCCTGATAGATTGGTTGCCAATCCGCCAGCGTTAAGCCTGTATCTTTTAATATTTGCTCACCTTGAGTCTGCCATTTGGCTTGTATGCTTTCACACATCAATTGAAGTTCACTGACACCCAAATTGCTCACATCCCCCAGAGTCAACGCTGCTGGTTCCGCTTGCTTTTGAGAAGCCAATAGCGGTTTTAATAACGGCAACCAGCTGTTTACCTGCTCGATGGAGTTGCGTCTTACTTGGTTTAGACGCTCTTCAATTTTAAGTAGCTGGCCTTGAATCGGTGTAAGTTGACCGCGCGCCGGTTTTAAAAGCTCTTCTGGTAAATCCCGTAACGATGAAAACTGCCCATTGCGCAAACTGTTTTGCATACTTTGACGCTTGCTCTCGGCATCGTTGGGGAGATCGGCAATAGCGTCTTCAATGAGCTGTAATTTCATTACCAGTTTTGGTAGCTCTGCAATGTCATCAGCGTACTCATACTCAGCCGTGGCGCTACTAAGCCATTTTTGCAACTGTTGGGCGCGTTGGTTTTGCTCTGCGAGGTTATTAACCAGCTTCCCAAATCGTTCTTTGCAGTTGCGGTAGCTAGACAACATATGTCCCTGGATCTCCGCTATCGGCAGCTGTTGATCGCTGTACAGATTTAAACCCACTTCTTGCGCTAAGGCTGAAAGCTTGTCTTGCGCTTTACCTAAATCGAGTTTACGCAGGTAATGCAGTAAGGTATCGCTGTCTGCTTGCTGCTCTTTTTGGCCAGTGGCACTGCTGGTATCGTCTTTTAACGCGCCGTCTAAAATATGGCCTATGGTGCGCAGCGTGTTGGTGTACAGACGTTTCGGGAAACTCGTCAGTTGGGCACACTCTGTTTCAACATCTATGATTAAATCAGCGAGTCGGTTGTTGATACGCTCAGCGCTGCGCTCAACAAATTCGGCAAATAAACAGGCCTGTTCAATCCGTTGATAAAGCGAGGTCGTTTTGTCTTCTAAGCTAAGAATATGGGCATCTTTTAGCATGGGCCTGGAACTATTAAGCGGTTTAACCTTTGCTACTAGCTCCAGCACTTCAGCACGCTTGTGGATAAGCCCTGCCAGTACTTGCTTGTCATTGGCCTCGGCAATAACAGTCAGTTGTTCTTCTTGCTGTTTGAGCACGTGAAATAGTGATTGTGCTTTTTCCAACTGCTCTTTAGCTTCTACGGTGACAAAACCCAGCTTATTTGTACCCAGGGGCGCGAACATTTCATTAATGCGTGCATAACCATACACGCGGCTCATGACTTCCACATTGGCTGCGTAACTGCCCATATCGTTACCGCTGAACCAGTTTTGTGCTTCGCTAATGGCATTTTCTAAGCGGGAGCGCGGGTAGTGCTCCCAAATTGCCTGTTTTTCGGTTGGATTGGTTAAAGTGAGTAAGTTCAGCTCTCCACACCACCACATCCAGTCATTAAACACGCCTTTTGCGGTAATGCTCGTTTCAGCCACATAGGCGAAATAAAACTGCTGCTTAAAGCCTTCGAATTGCCACTTGTGCTTTTTATTAGGGTGAGCAATACGGGCTAAAAATAATGGGATCTGCGCCTGGCTTCGCTGCACATTATTAAGTTCAGTAAATAGCCCGGCATGTTCATCGGCCGTGTAGCCTTTGGCAATATAGCTGCCTGGCACTTTAAGTTTATCCAACAAGCTGCTCAGCTCATTCACTGGCACGCAGTGTTGCTGCTGTAAATCGAGAATGCCGTTTAACTCAGGGTGAGCAATGGCCAACTGATACCAGCCTTTAAACAACAGGTCGCGGTCATTCGGTGATAACTTACCATCTACCTTTAACGGCCAAGCAATTAAACCGCGCTTCTGCAAGCGCTGGCGCCACTTGTGAATGGCATCCGTGGCAAAGGTAGTCAGGGCATGCAGCTTGTTTTTGAATTTCGCGGTAAAGCTGTCGGCAGTTAAATTCAAGCCGTGCAACTGGCATGCTGCCAGACTTAAGCCAATACGCTCTAACTGGTCTGCTTCGCTTGGATTGACATAATGCAGCAGTATCGCATCACGTAACTCATTTCTTTCATCCAGTCGGCTGTATTGCTCCATGAGGTGTGCAGATGCGGTTAACGCTAATACTGGCGTGCGACCATTTTGGTGGCTGTGGTTTGCCGCAAAGGTGTGAAGATTGTTCAGCTCAATGAGGTTACTGACCCAGGCAAACAAGGCTTTACCTTCTGGGTGAAGCTTAAATCCATACAGGGTAAGTAAACCACCCTGGCGGCCACGTGGCTCGGTTAAAATGGCCAGAGGTGCATCGTCGCTGCCCGCTTTATTACTCAGCAAGCTTTCATCATAGCGCCAGTTGTTATCCAGCAAACGCACAAAGCCCGTTACACGAGCTAATGCCTTGATGAGCGGCTTCTGGCTACTTTGTTTGCTAAGTTCACTCATAGCCTGTTCATGAGCATCGCCCATGGCGGGATCTTTAAAAATCAGCGAGTTTTGCTGGGCGCTGCGATAGCGCAAATCCAGGCGCAGTAACATCGCCACACTGGGGCCAATATGTGTTGCTTCGCTGGCGTCCAGCTCGGTAGTTTCACCCACTAACTTGTGCCATAAGGCATCGGCAGCAAATTCAATCGCTGGGTGGTCATACAGCAAGCTGAGTAAGTATTTAAACTCACCTTTTGACAGAGGCAGTAATACCGCGCCTTTATTGCCGCTTGCGGCTTGCTCTTTAATCGAAAAAGTACGCAGGTTATCCAGCAAAGTATCTAAACTCAGCGCTTGATCTACTGCAGGGTAGTACCATTCATCTTTATCGCGGCGGAATTTGGCTTGCTCCAGGGCTTGTCGGCACTGTAGGCGGTCAATGCTCAGTTTGCGGTAATGAGCAGATATGGGTTCCAGATCTTCGTTTTTCAGCGCCAGCAATTCAGTGGCATGGTTCACTTCAGCTAAGCGCACGGGTAATTGGCCGTAGAGCAAACTACGGCATTCGGTCAATAGTGCCTGGTCGCGAGTTTGAATGCCTTCTATCGCACCTTTATCCAGCACATGCCTGGCCACGCGGCCAGAACCTGCCAGCACAGCTTCAAATAAATCGCCCACATCCTTGATACTGCGGCCAGCTTGTTGGTATTGACTCAGCACTGCATCCACATTAGCCATGACCACGTTAAACCAACCGAAGTTGGCACCACTCATGGCGTATGCAGCTTCCACTAAACCTGCAGGGTAATTAAAACCCAGCTTGCCGTCTTTTAAGAGGCTTGCCACATAGTCTGATACATCGGCAAAGGCATTATGCTCAAGTTCCACTAACTCAAAACGGCGTGCGACCGATTGAATTTCGCGCAATTGCTGGCCAAGCAGTGGTGAGCACAGTGCAACATAGCGCAACCATGGAAGTTTACGGCGAGGGTCTTCCTCTTTAATTGCTTTACCAATCAGGCGAATGGCTTGGCCATCGAGGCGTTTATCTTGTTCATCTTCCAGGCCAAAGGTGGCGGCTTCTGCAACGGTTTCCAGCTCATCCAGCACCACCAACATATACTGTACGCCAAAGCTCTTTAATACTTTATAGGCGGCTTGCACCAAACTGACTACCAGCGTTTGGTCAGTATAGAGGTCTTCTTCGCTGTGGTTGGCGTTCAGCTGTAAGGCATCTGCTAACAGTTCAGATTTAAAGCCAAATGGCATTAAGCGTTCATAGGCTTGTTTGGCAATTTCACTTTGAATCGATCCATCAAAGGTATGGGTGGCCAGTGGTAATAGCGCCTGATATAAACCAAAAGCAAACCAGTTATCCGAGTTTTGATAATCTGATGCCACTTGCGAGTAGCGAATGTAGAGCGCCAGGTATTTGTCTTGCGTGTCGCGATTAAACAGCTGCTTATCGTACAATTGTCCTTGTTCGTCGCGGACAAACCAGCCCCTGGAGCAGTCGTTAATTTGGGCGACCAATTCATGGCCTAAACGTGATTTACCCCGACCCCATTCGGCCTCGACGGCAAACACATGGGCAAAGCGATCATCGTCGTGATCCACCGTATGCAAAAAGGTTTGAAAGCGTTTGAAAAATCGGCTCTGGCCCACTAACGGGTCGCGAGGTGGGTAATCTGATACGCCCGTCGCCGCCCAGCGATGTTGTTTTGACAGGCTATCAACCATCTGTTCGTTTAATTCAAAACTCATAACGACGATCCTTGAAGGTTTATTCTATTGGCGGCGCGTTTTTTATTGGCATAGCAGTTTTGCGCCAGTTGCTTAATGGCCCGTTGTAACGTTTGGCTTTTGTAGCCAAATAGAGGTGCTAACGGCAGGCTGTAACAGGCATCGCTGAAGCTTGTGTGAATTCGATATTGGCCGGACTCGCTACGACCAGCCTCGGTAAATTGCCAGATTTTTTTTGCCAACAATTCGGGAATGAATGAACTTAGGACGCGGTTTAGGCGGTTGATGCTTTCTGTGTTCGCATCGAGTGCCGGATAGAGGGTGATATTGAGCTCACCGAGCAGAAGCACAAGAAACTCAGCCAAACTGCCCAGGCTCACCTCATCACCTTCAATGCCCTGTACTGCCATATTTATTTGACCGGGGGCAAAGGCATTTTGCCCGGCAGGTAAGGTGAGCAACAAGCCGCCACGTTGCTCGGCAGCCCAGGCATCTTGCACAAAGATAATGAGACTAAGTAAAAATAACCAGGGCTGTTGGGCAAATAGCGCGGTAAACGGCACGTTGTCATAACCTGAGCGGGACACCAATAACCAATCGGCATTGGGTTTAAGGTCATGTTCATCAAGCAAGGTATTAGGGAGTGCTAACAACCGCCCACTACACCAGTTATTTGTCAGTTGTTTTTCGGTGAAATCCACCGCTTGTATAGGTGCCGGTGGTTCATTTTGTTCGTTCACGGTAAACAAGGTATGGCTGGTGCGCAAAATACGGCATAGAGCAGGAATGGCTGCGTTGTCGTTTAGGCTATGGCCGAGTAAATCGCGTTCGGTTTGCGCCAATGGGCCGGCAATGATTTGCGGCGTGGTGGTAGTGCTTTCCAGTTGGGCTAAGACCCATTCACTGGCATTGCCCAGTTGCTGAATGAGTTTAAACAATACCATTGTGTCACTCATCGTGCCTGCTTCCTGGCAGCGAGCGGCAGCTAAATTTATCCAATGTTGGCGAACATCTGGGTTTAAGCCTAACAACGCTAATTGCCACTCACCTGACTGACTTAAATCATTAAAGGCATCAAGCAATGGTGCAGTGAGGCTATAGGCGTTAACGATATCAGTTTCAGCGTCGTTCTTTTTAGGCTGTATTATTGGTTGTAGCAGTGACCTAAGGGCAGGCACAGCCGCCAGTAACAACGCTGCTTTACTGGCGATTAAACCGCCTTGCTGCCAAAGCTGCAGGCAGAGGTTAAGTGCCGCTTCGCATTTTAACATGTCGTTATTTTGTCTGGTTGTACTGTTGTCCATGCTGCTCACCGCCATCTTTACTCTTCAGCCTCAGCTTGTTCCGCATCTTCCAGCAAGCTGTATAACTCATCCACATCGCTAAATAGTGGTGTGGCACCTTCAATGGCATAACCTTTAGCGCTCAACTTGCTTAAAATCGCTAGGTCTAAGCTGTTATCGCCATCTTCTAGGGCTAGCTGGGCTTTGATCAATTGCTGCTCGGTCAGTTGGCCTTCGATTAATGACTCAACTAGGGTTTTGGCACTTCGTGTAAGTGCAAAAGCAATATTTTTGGCCAGATTAATATTAATTAATTTTTTTGCTAAGGATTCTTCAATATCATTCTTGAGCCTAATAATAGGAAGTGCATGGAGACTCGCGAGATCCAAATAGCTGATGATGTTATTGACCGAGACTCGCTCGCAATATAATTCTTTGATTATCGAGGAAAGGAAGTAAGCCAAATAGGCATTGTTAATGCCCTTGGGAGTGAACCTGAATATACTACCATTAATATAGGTGCCAACCAGGTGGGTTTCTGCGAGTTCGCAAGTGGAGATCGCGCCTTTAATCTCCATTAGAATATCGCCCTTAGAAACTTTTGCCTTATCGGCAACCTCTTCTTCGGGTACGTAAGTAAAGCATGTAGGATCTATGTTTGCATTTTTCAGATCAGTGGCACGAATAAATCTAACGTTACCTTTCCCGTAAGAGTTGCTTGAAGGTAAAACGCCATAAGATCCGCTTTCGATAAATTTCTTTAAGGGTTCAGAATTAATCTTGAACCAAAATTCATCAAACAAACTGAATTTTTCATCGTAAAATGCCGGATCGAGGCGATCTTCTAGTTTTTTTCTCACGATTTTTGTGGATTTTTTTTCTTTGTAGCCAAGCTCAGCTAGAGCATTCGCAAACATAAATGATGATACTTGCTCAAGCCGCTTCGCCCAAGCGCGCAGTTGCTCGGCTTGGCGAACTTTATCCCCGATGTATTTTTGGACTTTATCATCGGGGATAAACAATGCAATAGATTTAATATATTCATTAGAAAGATTTAATTGTCCGGTAGATCCAGAAACTCCTGCTTCCAATAAGCGTTGACCATAGAAGCTATTTAAAAATGAGCAAATATAGTGACTGTCAGCCTTGTCAGGGCGAACAACAAAAAGATGGTCATTCGTATACGCTTCTTCGCTATAGCAATAAATCGATGCTCGACCAATTGTTCCTGAGCCTGAACGTGTAATGACAATGTCACCATATGCTAGCTTCTGTTTTTGAATTTGATCTTTTGTTGACGAGTCAATCCAATCAATGTCCTCAATCGAAACTAACATGTCATTAGTATTTTTAGGTTTAATGCACTTTAAGCCATTTTCTGCATACTTAGGCGACTTTCCTTGCTGAATTGGTTTTGTGCATACCGCCTGCAGTGAGCAATTTTTCAAGCTAAGAATATGATTTTTTGCTTGCGTAATTTCTGGTCTGTAGGTTTGTGCAGTCAAGAAGTCCTGCAAATCAGAAGTGCTAATGCGGTTTATATGAAATATTTCGCGTAAGGTATCTACAGACATTACTCACCCCGCTTATAAGCCGACACAATCTTATCCAGATCGTTGGTAACACCAGCGTTATAGTCTTCAATATTATTTTTCACCACGTAGCCCAGAGTTTCGGCCACCGCCATAAATACATCGGTTTGTGGCTCGGGTAAAAATTGCTCTGGTTGGTTGGGGTTAGCATGGCGTTTTTGTAAATACAAAATCGAGGTTTTGGCGCCTGTGCCGGAGAGCTTAAAGCAGTCGCCTGGCAGAGAAATCACCGCTTTGACTATGGCTTTACCGCCAACAAACTCGCCGGTTTTTTCGTCTTTTCTACCCATAATGTACTCGCGGACGTAACGGTCGCCGGAGTTACATAAAATGCCATCAGGCAGCACGATCATCAGTCGGCCACCAGGTTTGAGCAGTTGCAGGCAGCGGTCGATAAACAGTACAGCTGGGTCGATGGTGGCACCCACTGGTTGCCAATTGCCTTTGCTGTCGGGTTTACTGCCCAGCGCCAGTCCCCCGGTTGTTGGCTGCAGGCTGTAAAACGGCTTTTTATCTGTACCGCCAGTTTTGCGCAAATCAGTACGATAACCCGCCCATTTAGGCTCACCGTTGTTATCCAGCTCTAAATTACCGGTATCCTGCCACTTCATTTTTACGTGGTCGTACCAGGCGTTGTAGCTATCGACGACTTTTTCAGCTGGGCGAAAACCACCGAGGACTTGCTCCATATTGGCTTCGTAGTTGGCTTTTGAGCTTTGACCATTTTTGCCTTTATCAAATTTAGGCGTACCAAACGGCGGGTTGGTGCAAATGAGGTCAAAGCTATTGGGTTTCAGAGCGTTAGTGGTGAGCGAGTTGTCGGTATAGAAAATCTGCGCTTTAGGGGCGCCTTGTAATGCCATATTAACGCGAGCCAGCATCACCATACGCGGCGCGGCATCGGCACCGGTGAAGGCGTTGTTGCGCAGCTGCTGTTTCAGAGCGCGTTTTTTATCGTCGGCCAGCACCAGCTTAAAATCGATCCATTTATCAATCTGGCTTAACGCCACCGAGCCAAAACCAAAGGAGCCACAGGTTGGGTCGCAGAAACGAAAATCACCATTGGCTAAGCGCGATCGCATTTCATCGTCATCGTCGATGTCGTGCATAGCAATTTCTAGCATGGCCTGTTTTACTGGGTTAGGAGTTAAATAAACGCCAAGGCCACCTTTGGATTCAAAGTTGGCACGCAGGAATACATCGAACACCCTGCCGAGTAAATCCCCCGACACATCACCCAAGGTACCGTGTTCTTTAACAGTTTTACCATCGTTGGTTTTTAACGGTCCTAAGTTTTGGATGGCTTCAAGTAAGTCCAGATAGTTTTTCGCCACCGACAGGCGCAAGTGAGTATCTTTACCAAAGATGGCATTACGTGAGCCATCATCTGAGACGACAACATAGTCTTCGTGGCTTTTAAATTCCTCAAAGGCGGCTTTGATTTGTTCAACGGCTTTATCGCCATGTTTGGCCACATATTGCCAATCATAGACGTCACGAAAACGCAGGGTATTACCTGCATCGTCTTTGAAGGTAAGATCTTCATCGTGATGTACGCGGAAGCTCTCTAAAAACAGTAGCTTGGCCACTTCTTCGATGATGTCGTTTTTGTCGTTTACCTTGTCTTTAGTGACGCGATAAACATTTTCATGGAAGGCATCAAAACGCTGCATTAAGCGGGTATAGACACGCATTGACCAACGAAAGGTTGGGTCGCGTTCAATACGGTAAAAACTACGCAATTCCTCCAGACTTGGCAGGATATCGACGCCATGGGTACCGTCGGAGCCATCTGTACCAAACAAAGCTAAAATGCGTTGGTTAGTGCCATCGCCAACTACGGCAAATACCGGCCAGTCGCCTTCAATATCACTTAATAACTGATAGGCTAAATCATCAAACTTTGCGGGATCGGCGGCGTATTCCCAATGGCCTTCTTTTAGCGCAACCAGCATGACAGGTGGCGTTAAGTTACCTTCAACCAGGCCTTGAAGGAGTCCTGCTTTGGCGAATTCGTGTTCAGATAGCTCAACTAATGGTTGAGTAAACTCTGTATGCTGTTTGACCAGTTTACTGAACAGGCCTTCTAGCTGTTGTTGCGGGTTTTGGTTTTTTGCTTTTACTTCTTTTACCATGATCTTTTCTTAATTCCTTTAATACAGCCAATTGTTACTGCAAGTGCCGACTAATTAATCAATACCAGCAAGGGGCCTTTAATATCAATCTTCGCATGCTTCTGTGCAAGTTTGCGTATCTGCTGTTCACTGGTCGTAATACCAGCAGGGAGTTTTTTCAAAACCTGTGCCAGAGGCATGCGCCCACCAGCTTGTTGTAACAATGATATCAAATGTGCCGCAACGTCAGGTGTAACCTGGTACGTTGCCGTTGTGAACTCTTTTAGATGATTACTTTGAGGCAATGAGGCAAGCCATAGCGAAACTTGAGACTGGCTAAAGCCAAGTGTTTGCCAGAGAGTTTGGTTCTCATAAAATACAACGGCAGCGCTTTTGGGCGCGGCTGTTTGCTGAGTAATTAGTTGTTCCAGGCTTTGCCGCTGGTATTCATGAGTCATTTCATGCCTCCACTATAGGATACTGAAGCAGCCATTCGCTCTGGGTTGGGTCACATTGTACAGGACTCGTCACTCGCCCACATCATCCTCTCCCCGCGTTTTGCCGTTATCCGGTATGGCACAACCCATAATTTTAAGCTGTCTGAGAAAGCAAAATGCTGCGCTACCGGTTGGCTAAAGTCATCATGCGCAGGGTAAATCAGGTACATTTCGCCGCTCCCACCGAGATATTTTTGGCCGTAGGCAAACATTTGATAGAAATCGGATTGCGCCAGTCCATATAGAGATTCTTTTTGCTGGCTGTTATTCACCAGCTTCCATTTTGTGTCCATTACCATCCTGGTTTGAACCGGTTGGCGCGATTGAATCAACAGGTCAGGGCGAAGCTTAAAGCAATCGTGGAGTCCATGCTTAACAAGGGAATAAGTGGACACCTGTGACTGAACTTTAAGGTGAGGAGGAAGCTCGTAGGGGAAGGTTTGTGCAACAAATGACTCAAATACCGCTTCCATAGGGAACAAGAGTGATATTGCTTTGTTATTTCCCTGCAAGGCACTTGGGCTCATTCCTGCCAGAATCAACTGCGCCCAGGCAATTGGCTCGTTGTAGTGAGCCATACCACGCTCGAGGCGTAAGCTGTTAACATCACTTTCAATATCCCCGCTAAGTGGGATACCGTAAAACGCAAAGCGCAGTTCGTAAAGCCAGCGTTGATTCTCTGATGACAGCTGCAGGCTAAGTAACTTATCCAATGCGGAGTGTAGGAGCCGATTGGCTGCACAATCAGGCATATAGTCATCATAATCGACACAAAACTTATGGCGATTTACCGCGTTATGTCGTAGCTGTGCAGAGAGCATAAGCTTGCCCTTCATAAAAGCCAGATTACCTTGCTCGCTCACATAGTCGGAGCGTAAACCTTGTTTAAGTAATTGGCTAACGCTATGCAAAAACTGGTGAATAAAAATCTCAAGCAAAGGCATACGCTGAGCCTGAAGAGTGGCTTGCTGGGTTTGAATATGTCGAAACCCAGGCAGATGGCTTAGCATCGTCAGTAATGTTTGACGCGCATTAGCCGCTGTGAGGTTTTTACCAACCTTGGGCAGTATCTCAAGCTGGAAACCATGAGGTGTTGAAAGCATCCCCGCGTAGTTTTGCACCTGAAGCAATTTGAAGCCTGAGCGAGAGGTGAGTTTGAGAAACTGGCTCCCTTGATTACTTGCCAGGCTAAGCGCTTCTAAATAATTAAAAACCTGTTGAGGCACCAGCTTTGCGCCAATTGAAGCCGCTTTTCCACTCCCCAGTAGGTCATATTCAAAAACGGAGATAACTTCACCCATGATTTACAGCCTGCTCATCAAGGGGAGTCTGCTGGGGCTGATAAATTGAACGATAAGCCTGTGGCATATTCCAGATTTCTTGATCAAATGCTTCGAGCTCGTAAGCAGTCGATTGCTGATCATGGCGTCGTAAACCATGGTTGTTACCAAAAAGCGTATCGAGATCGTCGGTTTTCTCAATCACGAATTGCAGGCTGTCGTCTTGCTTTTGGTTGTCAGCCAGCACCAACCTGATCTTGTTCCAGTCATCGAAAAAGTATTCCTGTAAAAGCGGAATGATCTTTTTCTGGAATGCGATCTTCAATTGTTTAAACGCAGCTTCTTCATCATCGGCATCGAGTGCATTTTTTACTGGCATAAAGAACGCATGTCCCAGAGTATGTTCACGATCGTAAAGCGCTTCGATGCGGCTATTGAGTTTCTCTAACAACGGCTCGAGCTCTATGCCTTTCACCTTAGCTCCACTCAGTAAAGAGAGATCTGGCATCATTTCGACAAAGTTAAAGCGACGGCGCAAAGCTGTGTCCATCAGAGCTAAAGAACGGTCTGCGGTATTCATGGCTCCGATGATGTCGACATTGGCGGGTACGCTGAAGTGATCACCGCTATAAGACAGTTGCAGGCTCATTGCATTGGACATACCCGTACGCTTGTCTACTTCAATGAGTGAGATTAGTTCACCAAAGATCTTGGATATGTTGCCGCGATTGATCTCATCAATAAAAATGGCGTAGCGATGTGCTGGATCGGCATTGGCACGCTGGCAAAGGCGCATAAAGATACCCGGCTCAATAGGGTAAGAGATATTGCCACTTTCGTCTGAGCGAGCGCGGATACCTTCAATAAATTCTTCATAGCCGTAAGATTGGTGGAAAGTAACCACTGCAAATCGCTGGATGGCTTCGGCAGATTTAGGACCTTGCTTTAACTCTGCATACAGAGAAAGCAGCTCATCAACTTGCTCTAGCTGGGATTCAACTAGGAACCATTCACTATCGGCAGTTTTGTCGAAGATCGCAGGTTCTCGGCGACCTTTATAAGCAACGGTAGTTGATCCCGGTATAGTGAAGGATTGCAACGTCGCCCAAGCCGTTTGCGAAAAGTTGCTACTACGTCCATTCAGAAGCGCTTTACGTTGGAACCACTGATGTTCTGTCATCTGGCGAACTTTTGCTCGTTTAC
>Ga0308163_10002596_pt1 | contig 16322 bp, 15 predicted proteins | sample PhyTR1_FD_201037 | JGI IMG/M metagenome (GOLD analysis project Ga0308163, IMG submission 201037) | Phyllosphere microbial communities from UC Gill Tract Community Farm, Albany, California, United States - DLSLT.R1 | ecosystem: Host-associated > Plants > Phyllosphere > Unclassified | place: USA...
AACCCTCTACGAGATATACTGCAAAGAAAAAAGGGTCACAAGCCAAAGCCTGTAACCCTTTACTTTTATTGCTAATTCCTGGTGCCGACTGCCGGTTTCGAACTGGCCACCTGATGATTACAAATCAACTTCAATGCTCTGTAATTACTAGGGCTTTTCAATAAAATCAATGGCTTACCTTACCCTGCTTTACCGCATTCTACCAGTGTTTGCTGCACTTGCTGCAGCAGAATTGCAGCAAAACTCCAAATTTGGGAGTAAGTTGCAGTAACCACCTACTCCTCTGTCCGCTGACACACCTGCTGCATCCTAGGTGTCCCACGAAGCCATATCAGGTAACAGCACCCAAGCGGTGATGCAGCGGCAAAAAGGTGAAGGGTGGGGGAGGCTCGCTTGAGCTCAAAGTTCTGGTGGCTCAAGCAAGGCGAGGGGCGTAGCCCCCTGCAGCGCTGGACGGCTGTGTGACCATCCAGTTTCCAAGCCAGAGGCCACGAGACTGCTGGAAGATGCCATCAACTGGGAGGGTGTTAATGACCTGGCTGCGGGTTTTTCAGCAGGTTGTAAAGCGTCGAGCGCGACACCCCCAAGTGTTCAGCAATAGCAGCCACTGACATTTCCCTATTCTTCATCATGGCAACCGCTATACGTTGTTCACCAGCTTTTAGTGACATTGGCCTGCCGCCTTTGCGCCCACGTGCTCTCGCTGCCACCAGGCCAGCCAGCGTCCGCTCCCGAACTAGTTCTCTTTCGAATTGGGCAAGTGCTGCGAACATATGAAAGACAAGCTTGCCCGCCGGCCCGGATGTGTCAATCGCTTCGGTCAACGATTTGAACTTCACTCCGCGCGCCTCGAGGTCTGTGACGATTTGAACAAGGTCCTTGAGATTTCGTCCCAAGCGGTCCAGTCGCCAGACCACCAGTGTATCGCCCTCGCGTAAGGCCTTGAGACATTGCGCCAGCTCGGGCCTATCGGCCGACTTGCCACTGGCCTTCTCTTCATACATACAGCCGACGCTGGCGCCGGCGAGCGCATCTCTCTGTAGGTCAAGCGTCTGTTCGACCGTGCTGACCCTCGCATATCCAATAACTGCCATTTCATACCCTTTCGTGGACGTAGATAGTTGAACGGAATGTTCGACATCTAAAAGGGTATAGGCGTGCGTTTTGGCACCGGGGCCGACTCTGTCCAACAATTCATCGTTTGATGGGCACCGGAGCCGAGGGCTACGCTCACGCAAAGTTGAGTATTGAATCAATCACTCGCTGAAGTGACGGAGACCGGTGCCCTTGCTCCCATAACCAGCCGAGGCGGTAACCTATGTGCAGTGAATTTTTTTGTAGGTCTTTAGCTAGGCCACATTCGCTGCTCGCGTAGTTTCCAGCCTGTTGCCAGGCCATAGCATCGATTTCAGCTTGTATGGTGTCCCCTAGGTTGGTTGACCAAGATATACAATGCCCATCCCACACTGTTGCTTCAGGGAAGGGAACGGCTGGGTCTCGATTTAGAGCTTTTAGAAGGGCAATGTTGTCTATCCGGTGAACATCCTCGTGCGGCGTTCCTACAGCGTTAGAGTCGCTGTCATAAATTACGAACGTTGGAATTCCCAAGCCTTGTGCAATCAGCAAAGGCTGCAATAGCGATGACTTCGACTGCGCAGGAACTATATGCAGGCCGCGTTCCCTAAAGCGAGTCCATTGGTCAGAAAGGCTGAGCCAAGCGTGAATGTACGCCACATCCTCCCATCCTTCGACTAGAACTAATCGCTGAGCGAAGAAAATCTCATTGAGCGCAGGTTGGAGCACTTGATTGACTTTTGCAAGCGCGCCTTCCGGTTTCATAGGCGCTTTCCCTTTTGCTTGCGCGAACGCTGCAGAATACGCTTTATAAGCGTACTGCTTCACGACGGATTTTGGCGCACCAGGCACTCTCTTTACCAGGCGAATATTCTCAAAGGCTTCTCCTGAGACAAAGTATGGGCTATGTGTTGTCAGAAGAATCTGGCCGGATTTTTCGCTGATTGCGCGCAGAACCGTCGATAAATGCCTTGCTTGCGGGGGGTGTTGGTATAGCTCGGGCTCTTCGCACGCTAAGATAAGAGTTGGCCCAGCGCCATCAATCTCGGCTAATTCCTGGAGCAGTGATAGGAGGAAGGAACGCTGCAGTCCGTGGCCAAAGCGAGCAATTTGGCCTTCGAATTCTCCCTCTCTCGCAAGGATTGCGGCAAGCGGCTCCTCGACCTGTACTGACTTTTTTGGGTCTTGCTGCCATTGAACTTTGAGGCCTGCGCCGGGGTGGGCCCATTGACTGAGTCTGGCGCCGAGTGATTGAGTAATTCCGTCTAACGCCGCTTGATTTTGGGCGAGCAGTTGCGTGTATTGGTCTTGCGCTGAGATGGTTATTTTCCGCAACTCGTCCGCAAAATTGACTTTGCTTCGCACAGCTCTAGCCAGTAAGCGGCCGATTGCGCTAGTTTTGGCTTCGGACTGTTCTTCACTTGCGTCCTTCACGGCTGGTACATATACCCACTGCACGTGTTTTGCTAACCGATTAGCGCCTTTAGATATTCCGTAGAACTGGTCTTCACTCGGAATTAGAACGCAGGACGCAGGCCTTGCCGCTTCATACTCCTGAAGTGCCGTACGCATGGCATCTTTACTCACTGCTGCTGTAAGCCCGGCGAACTTAGAACGAAGCTCACTGTAGATGCTCTTTAGGTCGGCTGCTGGCGCGCCATCGTTGAGCGCCATAAAAAACGGCGCGAACTCAGTCATCGCTAGGCGCTGCCCGTATTGCCTAACAGGTGCAGTCAAGACATTGGTGTCGTATATAGCTTTCGCTGTGACCGCAAGAACACCTTGTCGATAATAGTCTGAGAAGTCTGCCTGAGCTTCTGCGGAAAGGTCAGTGAATTCCACTGTAATTTCGACCGGTATGTGGGTGTTCTTACAATAAAAGTCCTCGGCGTGGAGTGAAGTCAGGTCAGTGGTGGCGTTTTGGGTTTCACGAAAGAATACGTTAAGCGCGCATAGAATGGTGGATTTCCCGGCCCCATTTGCGCCGACCAGACATGTGAAATTGTCGAACTCGACAGTCTCGTCTTCGAAGGACCGGAAATTTTTCATGCGTACAGATTTGATTCGCATATTTGCTATCCTCTTCGCTGTTTTTCCTGTGGAGGTTCGAACGTTGTTGAAAGGATAGCATTCTTCCGTGTGTGGAAATACTCAAATTCTCACTCGAAAAGTGGTGTCCACGCGCCCCTTCTCAACCCGAAGTGGATGAACCGCGCCGCTGAGGATGGCTGGCGCCGCCTACGTCAGTTTTCAAATGCTCAACATCAGCAGAGTCTGAAATTGTAATGATGATGTAGTGAAATTCACCAAGAGCTAAGGCAACCGTTGGAGTAAATTAGTGATTAATTTTCGGCATAGCTTCTCTGAAGCAGGGGCTGTGCACGCTGAAGGTCTAAAGGACCGAGCAGACATAACTCGACGTCACCAGTGCCCCAGTGCCCAACTTGGCTGACATCGCGGCTAAATCCTTGTTCGATTACGATGGTAGAAGGGTCTAGCTTGAGGGTGATGAGAAGGCGGTTTGGGTATGCGATTATACAAGCGAAGTTCTTTAGGCGACGGAAGGCCGTATAGAGTTTCAACTCCTTTTGTTGCACATCATCGCCGAGCGACATTAAGAATGAAGTGGCCTGCTCGTACATTTCACGTATTTCGGGCGTGGCCAAAGCGAGTTGCTCCACCAATGATTTATCTTTCCCAGTCGGCTTTGGTGTATCCAGTTCGGGTGTCAATGGTGGCGGATTGATTGGCTTTGCAGTAGGACCGTCCGCCACGCTCTGCGTGTTGACCAGCTCCAGTAGAAGTAGGTCATTACCAAAGAGCTTGTAGCGCAGTAACTCGATGTTGCGGGGAATTTGCTGCACAGCGTGCTGGTCATATCGAGTGAAGTCGGCCGCAATACAGAGCAACCTAGTGCCCGCCCACTCAATGTCCTGCGCAGCCTCCTTTCCGAATTTCTCCATCACGAGCCAACGGAACTCGGCTTTGTGGTCAAGCAGCCAGTCGAGGTAAAAGAGCCCTTGGTTAATGACGTTCTCAGTGCTGTGGCGTTTGTATTCAATAATTACAGGGCACCCGTTCTCGTCGATGCCCAAGGAATCTATACGGCCCCTATGTGTCTTTCCAGTGGCGTACTCACTTACGAGAAATCTGACACCTAGAAAGGTCTCCATTTGACCTTCTACCAGTGATTGAAGCACTTTCTCAAGAGCTGCAGACTGGCTCGCAAGTTCTGTCACTACTCCATTGGCGTGCAGTCGGAAAAGTTGGATGTCACTCATAGAACTTAGTTTTGGAGTTTAGGGATGCGGCAATTCGGCTTGGTTGCGTGTAGCCAATATTGTAGCAGTCCATCTAAGGCGGAAATTACAAGAAAGACAAAATATGTCCTAGTAGGACAGTTTTTGTCTTTCTTGTAATTCGACTTAATTCCTTCACTTAGGGATTGAGATAGTGCGAAGCTTCAGACGTCACTTCTTCCGAGTCACGGCGTTTCAATGGACTCTGCAAGTGCAAGTATGCGGATGCGTTCTTTCTCATCGATTTTGCTCCACGCCACCACCCACCGGGCTAGGTCAGGGCTTTCGCAGTAAAAGTACGCGGTAGGCACACCAAGAGCCTTCGCGAGCCGCGCGGCTGTTTCGAACGCAGGTTCATGCACCCCAGTTTCGTACCTACTGATACGGGCGCTTGCGGTGGTTTCATCAAGGCCGATGGCTACCCCGAGCTTGTCCTGTGGAATGTTAGCGCGCAATCGCGCCTCCCTCAATCGGACCCCGAACAACGACTTATTGGACTCTAACTTACCACTTCTACGCATTCTGCGATATTCGTAGAATCCGCTTGCGATATCTCTACGAAATACGTAGAATTTTCCATTGGGAAATTTAATGGCTATTTTTACTAACGCGGATAAAGCCTGAATTTGGCGTGGGGAAGTGAATGAAGTTGAACAATTGGGGCGGGCTAGTTTTCGCTGCTGTAGCTGTTTTGGGTTGCGCTAGTGGGCCGAACCCGGCCGATAACTCAACGCTATCTGTCTACGACAACAACAAGGTCGGCTACACCATTGCGAGCTCTGGAAGCACGACTCCGACGCGCGTATGGTCGACGAATGACACCATCCTGGCGTTGAGATTCGGAGCAAAGTTGGTGAACGCGAAGGACATCGAGTCTGTTTCCGTCACGCAGACCAATAAGAAGAACGTTCCCCTCAACATCCTGGTCAAGCTCACATCTGGCGAAAGCCTGGCTGCCGACGTCTCCGATTGGGGTAACCGGATGTACTCAGATACCTTGGTCGAATGGCTCGCCTGCAACCGACAAAAAATTTGCGACTACTTGGACCGCACAGGCGGCATAAATTTCCAGTTCAAGCAGTTTGGCAATTTTCTCGCGTCGTTTAACGATGCCCGCCTTAGCGATGTGGTTCAGCAAGGACGAGCAGTTGACCAGTACCTCAGCTACCGTTTGTACGATGCATTGCCGAGTTCGTCAGGAAGGTACTACATCAAATTTGGAGATGCCGCCAAAATCTCAGACCTTTCGGACGGTATCGCTGCTGAGCATATCAAGGCCGACCGCGAGAAGAAGTGTATTACTGAAGCGGCAGCTAAAGAGAGGCGTATGCGTAAAGAGGAGGAGGAAAGAATAATCAGGACAACACCTCCAGAAGAATTAGACCAGCAGCTCCGCCGTTTCCGCGCCTCGTTGGATAGCGAGGCAGCCTTGTCGGTTGCCTTCTCTATGCAGTGCAAATCCTAGTTTGGGAGAAATCGGTTATGACACAAATTACTGCCGTAGGCACCGAGGTCGACAAGTTGTCCTCGGAAGGACTCCAGGTACTAAAAGCTGGCGTCGCCTACGCTGCAGCCAATCGCGGCACGAAGGAGCACAGTCTCCGATTGGCTGACTTTTGCCAGATGGCGGGGCTGGAGCTTTTGAGCGTTGGCGAAATGGGGCGACTGCTTGGTGAGGGTGCGAGGGTCATCGTATATGTTGAGAACTTCGAGGCCGGCCAACAGAATGCCGCTGGCAGCGCTACAGTGTTCGGAGAATTTCATATCATTAATGACATCGTGACATTTACGGTACCGGAGTTCATCTTCTTCGATGAAATCATGCCTGTCGTAATGGCGCTGAAACCCAGCAGGCCTTCCCGCGCGCAAGTCATCGATGGCGATTCGGCGGCTGACGAGGTGCGCTCCAAGCGCATGATTGCCGCCCACTAGGACTCGAACTCAGGAGCGCGTTGGACTCAGACAACAGGTCGTATACCGTGCAATGGCGAAGATGCCAAGTGGTAGGCGATTCGCGTTGACCTCAAAAAAATGCGCGTGGTACGGTGGTCGCAATGGTCCGTTTGGCTTGGTGATGGTTTCTTTCTTCAAGCACGGACCGAGTCCAGGCAATGGCCGAGCGCTTATAAATCGTGCTTCGCTAACGTGCTGGACAGACATGACCGCGAAAGAGTATCGATGCCTGAAATGCCTGAATCCCCCGTCCGAACCCTTCATCCGGATTTTCCCGACGAACCCATCTTAGGTGCCGTCGCCGGCGTTCAGCTAAAGCTCACCGTCTGCCGCGGCGCCGACGGTAGTTACCGGAGCACTCGGAGGTCCCGCGCAGAGGTCATGCATCGATTCGAGGCTGCCGATGACCTGGTAGCCCAGCTTGTCTCCTACTTCAATAGAAAGAAGGTGGAGTTCCCTGCCTGGTCCGACGTGACGCATCTGGAGAGAATTCGCCTAGCGTTGATACAGAAAGCTAGGGAGGGAAAATGGCCGTTCAGCTCGGCCGAACAGAGTTGGATAATGGACCGGTTGTGGGAACGCACTGGTGCCGACGAAGCCGCCCGGCAGGTCAGCAACCCCGCTCACGAGTCCAAGGTCAATTCGCAGCTTACCCAAGATAGTCTCGGGGCGTCGCATTCTCCACGCGGCAGTGCTGGTCCGCAGGTACTAACCGCAGCGGAACGAATCCTCCTGACGAGGATACATTGAATTGATTTCGTTATCAGCCCTGCGGCGCATTTACATGCGGTCAGCTACCGGATTGGCGGTACGCCTTAGCAAGCGAATCCAGACCGCGACAAGCAGCCTTTCTGGGCCGTAATCATGGGACATCGCGCGCATCGAACACTCCACCTTTGGTCCAACGACGACTATGTTGGACGCTGGACGGTCAATGCCACAGGCGTCTCAGAGCTGCATTACGACGCAGCTTGGCGCCGCTCGGCACGAGGACATCCTATCTCGCTGTCGTTGCCGTTCAACCGTCGTAACGAGCCAATAAACGGAGACTATGTCTACCGGTACTTCGATGGCCTGCTGCCGGACAGCGAGACTATCCGAAAGCGCTTAGCCTTCCGGTTCAAGACCGGCTCTACTGATGCGTACGACCTTCTCGCGGCCGTTGGCCGGGATTGCGTTGGTGCTCTGCAGCTTTTGCCGGAAGGCGTCGAACCGCAGCCAGGGGACCGAGTTGACGGCGTGGTGTTTGATGAAGATGCCATTCAGCGGCACTTGCTGGAGGCAGTCTGTCCAGGGCAATGCGGCATGATGGGGGAGGCCAATGAGGACTTCCAATTCGCGCTGGCCGGCGCGCAGGAAAAGGACGCGTTCCTGTGGTGGGATGGAAAGTGGCAGAAGCCTCGAGGCTCCGCACCCACGACGCACATCTTCAAGCTCCCCATGGGGCTGGTTGGTGGGAGAAATGCAGACTTCTCGACATCGGTCGACAACGAGTGGCTCTGCCTCCGTTTATTCAAAGAGTACGGTCTACCAACCGCGAATGCGGAGATTGCGACCTTTGGCTCCCAGCGGGTGCTCGTCGTCGAGCGTTTCGACCGTGCATTGTCGCAAGATGGCAAATACCTGCTCAGGCTGGCTCAGGAGGACTTTTGTCAGGCGACAGGCATGTCGCAAATGATGAAGTACGAAAACGAGGGGGGACCGGGCCTGCGGCAGCTGTTTGGGGTGCTGCAGCAGTCACAACAGCCCGCGGCGGATATGTACACGTTGATGGCCGCGCAGCTGTTGTTCTGGATGCTGCGGGCACCGGATGGTCACGCCAAGAACTTCAGTATCCAACTGCTTGCCGGAGAACAGCGGTTCAGGATGTCGCCAATCTACGATGTGATTTCGGCGTACCCCGCTATCGGCCATGGGCCGAACCAGTGGGCGGCACGGGACGTCAAGATGGCGATGGCGCTGCTCGGGAAGAATAGGCACTACCAGGCTATCAATATGTTGCGACGGCACTTCAGCAGCACGGCGCAGAAGGTCGGGTACAGCGACAGTGCCGAGCCTATCATCCAAGACTTCATTGCCCGAACACCAGCGATTGTAGACACGGTCAATGCGGAGCTGCCACGTGGGTTTTCACAGAAAGTAGCAGACCGAGTGTTCAGTGGCCTTCTCGCCGCCTCACGGTCCCTGGAGCGGGTGTCCGGCCATGGAGACTCTGGCGTCGGCCTCGCCCCCGGGGCCGGTAAAGAGGTCGTGCCTCCGTCTGATTCGGAAAAGCCTGTTTTTTCGACTTCGAGCTTGACGATTACGCAGCCACCAACAGCTGATGATATCCGACACTTGATAGCCGCAGGCCGTTTTGCTGATATGACACCGGAGTGACCGAATAACCTTGGCTAATTAAGGACATCGAAATATCCGTGCTTTGCTCAACTCCTTAGTGTCCAAGAAAGACGCTCAAGCCGACGGAAGAAAATATCAGTTGTCATCATCGTGGGCGCTCATTCCTTAAAGTCCGATTCTTCAAAATTTTTATAAGTCTCCGCCGAAGCTTTCAAGGGATAAAACCCTAGAGCTAAGTATTTTAAGTGCAGCTGCACTGTGTCCGTCGAGGTCTGCTTGGATGAAATTCATTATTGATGGAATATCGGAATCTTTCTCAACAAAGATATACCTAATATCACTCGGTTCAAATTTCAAAAGGCTGTTATCAAAAGTTTTTTCATTTTCCCCCTCCAAATTATTTTCATTGAACTCATCATGGTGAAGATATGAGGTTATTTCTGGGTGCTGAGGAATAAACCGCCACTCACATTCTTGATAAAAATCTTTAGAGACAGGTTTGCCTGATACGACCATCATTCCTGTTGTAGGCTTTACATGTGCGTAAATATATCTTGTCGTTACCTTTGCTTCATTCTGCAGACTTTTTTCAAGATTATTGACATGGCCATTGAGTGCCAAGAGTTCCTTTGTTAGATTGTTACTTCCTGAAGCGTAAAGAACTGGATTCAATCCATTTTGCTCGGCCCACTTCCTGGTCATCCCAATTCCAAAACTTCCGTAAAATCCAATATGTTCATCAATGCGCGAAAGGGGAATGTCGCAAAAACAAACCATAGGAAATGCAACAAAATCGTGAGCATTTTCCGTGAGCAATAACATATCTTCTAAACAGTACCTTGGCCAAAATCCATTCTTGAGAATGGATTTTAAATTCTCTATATTTTTTGTAAAATGGAAAATTGAATTTGATTTTGGCTTCATATTTTAAGGTTTCTAAATTAGCTTAATCCAAAGTTCGTGCGTGTCTAATGATTCCGTTGAGCTTTATCAAACACTTCAATTTCGAGATTCGACGCAGAAAACCATTCATTTTTTATCGTACGGCTTTGAGAAAGATAGCTTCTAATTCAACTAATAGGAATTGCATGTGGTGCCTAGTTGGAGCATTTTAGAATTCAGCCGATTCGTACTTGGCTAGTGAATTCTGCCAAAAATCTATCGACTTATCGTCACCCGAAGCGATAGCTCTATCACGCTGTCGAATAATTATCAATATTATTTCACTTCTATTTTCCACCATCATAGGTCTTAGATAATCGTGGAGAGTTCCACTCTCGTACATTTGATATAAATCAAATCGAATCTGACCAATAATAGAATCGCTCCACCAAACTTTTTCGCTAATCAAGTCTCCTGCTTGAGATAGGGCTTCAAACCATTTGAAGAAGCATTTTTCTGCATTTACCAGATGCTGAGAAGTTAGGTAAGAGTTATCTTTTTCACTTGCGGAAAGTGTGTAGAGTACTCCCAATCGCCAAGCGCAATAGGGATTTCCGGCTTCGATACCACTTTTTAACAAACTGACAGCGTAGCCAGCATCTTTGCGCACGCCATCTCCGCTAAGATATAATTCGGAGAGAATGGGGTAAGCAGTTACTCCGCCTATTTCAACCGCTTTCTCAAGAATTTTAGCCGCCTTCGCGGGGTCAATTAGGCGGGATTCCATCCCATACAAGTGGTCTAGCGCTTCCTCTACTAAGCTTCTCCAAAATGGAGTCGTTTCAACCGCAGGTTCATCCTTTCCGATACTCGCGACCTCATTAAGGCTATCAATCCTACCCGGTGTAGAAAGCAATGCCGTAATTGCATCTGTTGCTGAAATATTAAAAAACTCACGATTCTCAGAGGTTCTATAGCCTTGGGCAGCCAAATATTGATGCACGTATGCTTCTGCTACGAAACAATCGGAAAATGCTTGTTCAAATGCTACAAGAAAAGGTGTGGGAACTCCAGTCGCGGAGGAAATCTCGGCCGCGCGGTGAGTCGGTGCCCTTTGAGTTCTACCGATTTTGACCAGCCCTGGAAGTGAGGCATTTATTAAGACATACAAATAACCGGCGTTCATATAAATCCTATTTTTAATTATAAATAATTTTTTAAATTGCTTGAAATTATTTAAATGGCGATTGATTGTGCTATTTGAATAAACTAACCAATAATCTTTTACTTTTACACACGCCGAACATTTCAGCCTCTGACATCAGGTTGACAATCTCGAACCGAGCATCTGACTAACGGGGGAATTCCGTTCTTAAACTAGTCAGACATGTCGGTCTAAGTATGAGTTATTTCGCCTAAAGCCTCGGACACCCGCACCGGCTGCTGGCGCGAAGTATGAGATGTAAATATGATAACGCCATTCGTCGCATATGCGTTAGCCTCGTCGACATGACGGTTCTAGCGGTAAAAAGACGAATTATGGGGTAGCGGTAACGTTATACTATATGCAGTCGTCGTGACTGCATACTGTCACTGACCCATGAACCAACTACTCACCCCACGCCAACTTGCAGAATTGCTGTCTCTCAAAGAGCAGACCATCTACAACCGTCATAGCACCGGCGCCAGCCTGCCTCCAGCCATAAAGCTTGGTACTCGACTGCGTTTTCGACAGTCGGACGTCGACGCATGGATTACAGGCCAAATAGAGCAGCCTCTAAAGATAGAGCGCAATGATATTGCTGAACTTACAATCCGTTCGCGAGGAAGACCTACCAAGGCTCAGCAAGTGGCGGCACGCCAATCCGGCGCTGCCGCGCGGCGTTCAAATCTTCATTCCGACTAACTCTCGCCGCGCGCAGCGCGAGGGCATACACGTAATCTAAGGACATCATTTTTAGCTGCAAGCGGCACGCCCTTTTTGGAGCGTGCTATGGCATCTGCCGCCCTGACTGCGCTTGTTCAAGCGTATACCCCCAATCGCCCATACTGTGGCTATGTTAAAACTCATACAATTGTTCGTAAACGCGAGGTAGCGCTGGGTCTGCGGTATTTGCAGCTGAACCCTCCTGCTCATCGCTCCTGGATAATTTTGGATATTGACAAGGAGGAGGCTGCTCTCTTATGGGAGAACGCCAATCTTCCCGTGCCGACATATTGCGCTATCAATCCCGAAAATAAACATGCACATATCGGGTACGCGTTGTCTGCACCGGTTTGCACTTCCGCCGCGGCGAGGTTAAAACCACTTCAATATCTCGCTGCCATTGAGTATGCCTACACTGCAAAGGTGGGAGGAGATGTCTGTTTTACTGGGCCTCTCGCCAAGAACCCTTTGCATCCTTCCTGGGAGTTGTGGGAACCCGCCAATGCACCCGTCTACGAGTTGGGCTACCTAGCCGACTTCGCTGACCTTCCATCAAAGCGCGTGCATCGAGAAGCTGGTGTAGGGCGCAATTGTGATTTGTTTGAAACGCTTCGTTACTGGGCATACAGCGCTGTTCGCGACTTCTGGCGCCCAGGCGGGATGGAGCTATGGATGACTGCCGCCCGCTTCCAAGCGGAATCATTGAACAATTTCAAAGAGCCTCTGAGCTCATCGGAGGTTGCGGGAATCGCGCGCAGCGTGGCCCGATACGTGTGGCGTAACAATACACCCGCTGCCTTTCGGCAGGTGCAAGCCGCGCGCGGCCGGCGTGGTGGCGTCGCATCTGGAACTGCTCGCCTCGCCCGTAACGAAGATAAGCGAGTCAGTGCGCGATTGATGTCCGCTAAGGGCATGAGCATCCGGGTCATAGCTGAGGAACTCGAGGTTGGCAAATCTACTGTCGCCAGATGGTTGTCCCACGAAGCCATATCAGGTAACAGCACCTAAGCGGCGGTGCAGCGGTGACTGCGTAAGGGGTGGGGGAGGCTCGCCTCAAGCGCCAAGCTTTAATAGCTACTGTGAGGCGAGGGGCGTAGCCCACGCTATCCTTAGTGTCCCACGAACCCATATCAGGTAACAGCACCTTAGGGGCGGCGCAGTGGCGACTACGTGAGGGGTGGGGGAGGCTCGCCAAGAAACCCAAGCTAGGAAGACTGCAGCAAGGCGAGGGGCATAGCCCATTGACAGCTTGGAGTGAAGGTGGCGAGGATGACAGTTTTCGCTTGTTTATTCTCGAGATGGGCAAACGATGTCATGTTGGGATGATTCATGATATATTTACCATTATCAATAATACATCAAGCTTTTTAAGACTTTGCACAAACCACTACAACAGCAAGGAGTACGATATGGCCAGGTGCACAGCACCAGTGCGTGGGCACAGTTCAGCAGCTGCTGCTGCACAATGTCCTGCATGCCGGTATAGAACTAGCTCTCGCTACGGCAGCTACAGTTCGCCTTATTCCTCGTCTAACAGTGGAACCAGTTATAGCTCCGGCGGTGGACGCGGCGGCGCCGGTGGAGCGAAGCCGCGTTGGTCTAAAGCGGGTTCGTCCTTGATGTACACCTCCGCGCAAGTGCAGTCACTCACGCCAATCCGTGAAACCGTCGAAACGCGCGCAGCCCAGCAACCGGACCTTCGCGACGTGTTCTTGTGTCATGCATGGGATGACCGACAGGGCGCCGCGAAAGAGCTACGAGATTTGCTTGTCGCTGCTGGTGTGAAAGTTTGGTTTAGCGAAAATGACCTTGCACTTGGCGTGCCGATGATGCGCGCCATTGACAAAGGCCTAGCGAATTCGCGAATCGGGCTTGTACTTGTAACTCCAGCGCTGTTGACCAGCTTGCCGAGAGAAGGCGTCGCCGACAAAGAGCTTGCTGTGTTACTCATGCGCAATCAACTCGTTCCTATCGTACACAACACGACTTACAGTGCCCTACTCAACGTTAGTCCAATGCTGGCCTCCCGAAGCGGCCTCAGCACTTCGGAGGATTCGATGGAGGTGGTCGCAAAAAAAATCGCGGAGCTCGTCTCTATCCAGCCTGCGGGAAATTAGTGAAACGACAAAAAGTGTCCTACTAGGACACTTTTTGACAATAATGCAACAATTCTTAGAATGGAATAGTCGCCAGCTCCAGCGCATCGCTGTTGAGCACGAATATCTTTATGAATCCTTGAACGATTTTTGAGTCTAGTTCTTTCCTCTGTCGAGGCCATCCTGATTTTGCATCATGTGTAAAAGCTCGGCGTAATCGAGCGCCGATTGTTTTGGCTCCCGGCGCGGTGATGACGAAATGGACTTGGGCAATGCGTTCGTCATAGAACATTTTGCGAATACTGTTCGCTGCTTTATCCAGGTCCTTGTCGCTACGCCAACTATTTTCGACTTCGACCCAAGCCAAGCCGCCTATCAGTTGGATAAGTACGTCAGGTATTTTTGCTTCTAAAACTCCCTCATGGCTATAGGCCAGCTTTTCTAACGGTGCCAGCCCCGCTCGAATCTCTAGTTCAGACCATGCGCACCTGTCTGATTCCATGCCCACTACCGCGGCGTAGACTGAGTTGCAGGCTGTGCGGTGGCTATGAGCATGACGTAACCAATCGCGAGCGTGCGCTTTGCCAAACGGAAGCGGGGCGCCGTTCTTGGCCAGCCATTCGGCACCAGCGGCAGTGACGGCTGTTAGCTGCTCACCGTTAACGCTGTTGCCATCGCGCTTGGTGACGATGAAGCCGTGCGCATGGAGCCAGCGAAGTGTGCGCCCCGCCATTTTTTTCGAGCTTCCATCGCATTGCCCCCAAACTATTTTTGCAATCTGCCTTGTTGTTGCGTAGCCCAGGTGTGCCAGCGCCTTTAGCGTTAGTACGCGATACTGCATTCCTTGCTCTCGTTTATTCATTTCCCGCTCCAGAGTGTATGTGCCTCTGTATAGCGCCGCCGGCGGGAACATGAGCTACGCAGCTTTGCGGCGAGGTCTCCGACCTCACTCTACGCCCCCTGATGGGGGCTGCGCGGGGGAATAAATTCCCCCTTGCGGCGGGACGAATTCGGCTTAACGGGCTGGACGCCCTACCGAATTCTTGGACCTAGTGGTCCACCACGCCTGCGGCCCCTCGCGCGCTCGGGCAACCGGCTTGCACCGGCGCTCCACCTGTGGGTGTCGCGGTCCTTTGGACTCACCGACCACCCCGTCTGCCGACAAGTCGGCAGCGGGGGCCCTTGGTCGTTGCCCGGCGCAAGCCGGTTGCCCGAGTGCCTCGGGGCCGGGGCTGTACGCCCCCGGAGACAGGTCGGCGTTGGGACGCCTGGCGGTCGAGGACCGCCACCTGTCTCCGGCTCCCCCTATAACCATGCTTGGCCGTGGGCGGCCCAGCATCACTCCGCGCGAATGCGCTACGTGCCCCTTCGGGTGGGACTTCGGCGCTAGGGCGCCTGCGCATGTCCGGCTTTTAGCCGGACACTTGCCACCACGCGATGACGCACTTCGTTAGCATTTAGCGTACGGAGTTATATGCTGCTTATGGCGTGGCACGGGATGCTTCAGCCTGTCGTCGGACGTTCACCAACTCTTTTGCAGTGGGATTATAGTAACGCATGGCCATTGCCAAAGACTTCCACCCCATTAGCTTCGCGAGTGTCGCAGTCTGAACCAAAGGCGCTAGTCGAGATGCTGCTTCGTGGCGCAAATCATGGAAATTTAAACCTTTGATTCCTGCCACCTTGCGAGCTCGACGAAAGGCGGCGCCTAATCCGTTCGAGTCGTAGAAGCTGGAGATTTTCCCACGTGCGTTGGCCGGCTTGAATGCCCGTAGGGCAGCTTCTGCTGCTTCAGATAGTGGAACAGTTAAGCCTGCTCCGGTTTTAGTTCGATTGACGAAGATGACCTGCTGCTCAAAGTCGACCTGCTCCCATCGAAGTTCTACCAAATTTCCCGCGCGCATGCCCGTTTCAATGGCCAGGCATACCAGCAACTCAAGCGCAGGTGCTTGGGATTCTCGGGCAGCTTCCAGCAAGCGCTCCTCTTCGTCCCCAACCAACCGGCGGTCGCGCCCAGGTACTGTCTCTGGCTTCTTAATTTCCCGAATGAAATTTTTGATGGGATAATCCCATTCACTGATTGCGGTTGTAAACAGTGTTGAGAGTAATGCTAGTTCCAGCCGGACGCTGTTGTTGCCCGCGCCCTCTGACATACGCTGATTACGGTATGTTGAAAAGTCGTTGTTTCTAAGACTTGAGAGCGAGCGTAACGCGAGGGGGTGCCGCAGTAGACGCCGAATAGTTACCAACTCGGTACGACACGAGCGCTTAGTTGGGGAGACCTCCTGCCCATATTTGATAAGAAGGTCGCCTAAGGTCGTTCGTTGGGCCACCTTCGTGTCGATGAAGGCTCCGGACGCCATTTTATCCTCGACCCCTTTTGCCCACTCGGCGGCTCTGCGCTTGGTCTCAAACGTCTCGCACTGGGTAGGATAGCCCTTGCGGCGAACCATCGCCTGCCATTGGTATGGGCCGCGTTTCTTAATACTTGCCATTACATTGCTCCGAGTTATGATAGGAGCAGGTGTATAGGGTTGCCAAGGGGGGCATGGCTGCAGCAAAAATGCAGCAAATAATCCCAAAACGACAAAGGGTTACAGCTGAAAGCGCTGTAACCCTTTGATTTTATTGGTGCCGACTGCCGGTTTCGAACTGGCCACCTGATGATTACAAATCAACTGCTCTACCAAATGAGCTAAGTCGGCGAAACTTGTACGAACAGAATTATACGCTATTTAATCACGGTCAGGG
>Ga0308163_10002599_pt1 | contig 16311 bp, 8 predicted proteins | sample PhyTR1_FD_201037 | JGI IMG/M metagenome (GOLD analysis project Ga0308163, IMG submission 201037) | Phyllosphere microbial communities from UC Gill Tract Community Farm, Albany, California, United States - DLSLT.R1 | ecosystem: Host-associated > Plants > Phyllosphere > Unclassified | place: USA...
ACCAGAGCAAGGCGTCTGCCTTGATCTTTTTGCCGGACTTGAGGTGCAGGATCACCCCATTTTCAATGCCTTCAACGCGCTCATACTCTTCGTTGTGGCGAACGGTGATGTGGTTATTGCTGAAGTGGTAGCTCAGCGCCTGCGAGATCTCGGAGTCTAAGAAGCTCAGCAATTGCTCACGGTTGTCTACTAGCTCAACCAACACACCTAGGCCGCTGAAAATCGACGCGTATTCGCAACCAATCACGCCTGCACCATAAATAATCAGCTTACGTGGCGTGTGGCCTAGGCTGAGGATGGTGTCACTGTCGTAGATGCGCGAGTGGCTGAAGTCGATGTCTGCCGGGCGATAAGGGCGCGAGCCGGTTGCGATGATGATTTGCTTGGCCATCAGCGTCTCAACAACGCCATTCGGGCAGACCACCTGAATGGATTGTTCGTCGTTGAAGCTGCCGGTACCGAAGAACAGGTCTACGCGGTTGCGGGCGTAGTAGCCGGTGCGCGAAGCCACTTGCTTGGAAATGACTTTTTCAGCGCTTTTAAGTACGTCCGGGAACGAGAACCAGCGCGGCTCACCGATAGCCCGGAACATCGGGTTGGTGTTGAACTGCATGATCTGGCGAACCGAGTGACGCAGAGCTTTGGACGGGATCGTGCCCAAGTGCGTGCAGTTGCCGCCGACCAAACGGCGGCTATCGACCATTGCCACCTTGCGCCCTGCTTTAGCGGCGTTCATCGCCGCGCCTTCTCCTGCCGGGCCAGAGCCCAGTACCACTACATCGTAGTTGTAGACAGCCATGCGTACTCCTCAGAACAGGCCGTGGCACCACTTTGGGCACCTACGGCTAAATCATGTCGCGGCCAGCGCCATGAACAATCAAAACGTGGGGCACAGTCTATAGAACCCTGACCGCGGCGAACATTAACCCTTGGTCTTGCCGTAGGCTAATTTTGTCTGCACTACATCACCGACAGCATTTCAGGCTGATGTCAGCCCCCCCCCTCCAAACCTCCTTCATGCGACGTGTAGTCGCAACAAAAGTTGCCTCCCACGACTGATACACATATCGTTACAAAACTGTTTTGTACAACGGCGTACGCCTTGATCTTGCAGTAGGACGAGTAAAAAACATGGATTACGCATAAAACAGATAACAGCGGGTGACTTCTGATGGCCTCCAGTACGGGCACCGGCAAGGCGATTTTTCGCGTTGTCAGCGGTAACTTTCTTGAAATGTTCGACTTCATGGTTTTTGGCTTTTACGCCACGGCCATTGCCAAAACCTTCTTCCCAAGCGATAGCGCTTTCGCGTCACTAATGCTTGCCTTGGCCACCTTCGGCGCCGGATTCCTAATGCGCCCACTGGGTGCGATTTTTCTGGGCGCTTACATTGACCGACACGGTCGCCGCAAAGGTCTGATCATCACTTTGGCGTTGATGGCCATGGGCACAGTGCTCATTGCCTGCGTGCCGGGTTACGCCACCTTGGGCGTTTTTGCACCCCTACTGGTATTGCTCGGGCGCTTGTTGCAAGGCTTCTCGGCGGGCGTGGAATTGGGTGGTGTGTCAGTGTATCTCTCAGAGATCGCCACGCCGGGCCGCAAAGGCTTCTTTGTCAGTTGGCAATCTGCGAGCCAGCAAGCAGCCGTAGTGTTTGCAGGCTTGATGGGGGTTGGCCTGAACCACTGGCTGAGCCCAGAGGACATGGGTGAATGGGGCTGGCGTATCCCTTTCTTGGTGGGTTGCATGATCGTCCCGGTGATCTTTGTTATCCGTAAATCAATGGAAGAAACACCTGAGTTTGAAGCTCGCAAGCATCGCCCTAGCTTGCGCGAAGTCGTAGCCTCCATCGGTCAGAACTTTGGCTTGGTACTGGGTGGCATGGCACTGGTGATCATGACGACTGTGTCGTTCTACCTGATCACTGCCTACACCCCGACTTTCGGCAAGTCAGAGTTGCACCTTAGCGATCTGCAAGCTTTGTTGGTGACCGTGTGTATTGGCCTGTCGAACTTTATCTGGCTGCCGATCATGGGCGCGTTTTCTGACAAAGTCGGTCGCAAACCACTGCTGTTGGGCTCGACTATTCTCGCCATCTTGACCGCCTATCCGGCCTTGTCGTGGTTAGTCGCTCATCCGAGCTTTGAGCACTTGTTGATGGTGGAATTATGGCTGTCGTTCCTGTACTCCTCGTACAACGGCGCAATGGTGGTTGCCCTGACCGAGATCATGCCAGTCGAAGTGCGCACCACAGGCTTCTCACTGGCTTACAGCCTAGCCACTGCGACCTTCGGCGGCTTTACACCTGCGGCGTGTACCTACCTGATTCACCTGCTAGACAACAAAGCAGCGCCAGGCTTGTGGCTCACAGGTGCGGCTGTTCTGGGGCTGATAGCGACCGTGACGCTGTTCCGCGGCGACAAGCATGAACAGCGCGTGGCGCAGGCGGCTTAAGCGGCAAGTGCCTCTGTCTTGTAGCTTGTAGCTCGCTAAACACCACCCATAAAAAAACCCCGATTTCTCGGGGTTTTTTTATGGGTGGTGTTTAGCGTGGAAACGCTGGCGGGTTAACCCCGGCCATGTCTTCCATTACGCGCACGACCTGGCAGCTGTAACCGAACTCGTTGTCGTACCACACATACAGCACAACGCGGTTGTCATTGCAGATAGTCGCTTCAGCATCCACCACACCGGCGTGACGCGAACCCACGAAGTCAGTCGAAACCACTTCTTGGGAGCTCACGAAGTCGATTTGCTTATGCAGATCGGAGTGCAGCGCCATGTGACGCAGGTAGTCGTTCATTTCTTCGCGAGTAGCCGACTTCTCAAGGTTCAGGTTGAGAATGGCCATCGACACGTTAGGCGTTGGAACGCGAATCGCGTTACCCGTCAGCTTGCCAGCCAGCTCAGGCAGGGCCTTAGCAGCGGCTGTTGCAGCACCCGTCTCAGTGATCACCATGTTCAACGCAGCGCTACGACCACGGCGATCGCCTTTGTGGAAGTTGTCGATCAGGTTCTGGTCGTTGGTGTACGAGTGAACGGTTTCAACGTGCCCGTTTACGATACCGAACTTGTCGTTAACAGCCTTGAGCACCGGCACGATGGCGTTAGTGGTGCAGGATGCCGCCGAAACGATTTTGTCGTCCGCGCTGATTTCGCCATGGTTGATACCGTGAACGATGTTCTTCAGCTTGCCTTTACCCGGCGCGGTCAGAACAACGCGATCAACACCCGGGCACTGCAAGTGCTGGCCCAGACCGTCAGCGTCACGCCATACACCGGTGTTATCCACCAGCAGAGCGTTTTGAATGCCGTACTGGGTGTAATCCACCTCAGTCGGGTTCTTCGCGTAGATCACTTGGATCAGGTTGCCGTTAGCGGTGATGGTGTTGTTTTCTTCATCAACCACGATGGTGCCGTCGAACGGACCATGTACCGAGTCACGACGCAGCAAGCTGGCGCGCTTGACCAGATCGTTGTCAGCACCTTTACGCACAACAATGGCACGCAGACGCAGACCATCGCCGCCACCGGTTTTTTCGATCAGGATGCGTGCCAGCAGACGGCCGATACGCCCGAAGCCGTACAGAACAACGTCGGTGCCTTTACGTGCAGAAGCGTTTTGCTGACCAACGACATCGGCCAATTCTTCGCGAACGAACTGCTCAGGAGTACGGCCATTGCCTTCAGCTTTAAACTTGACGGCCAGCTTACCGAGGTCAACCGACGCAGCGCCAAGTTTGAGCTCGCTCATGGCTTTGAGCAGCGGGAAAGTTTCATGCACGGACAGTTCGCTGTCGTCGGACTGGCGATGGCGAGCAAAGCGGTGCGCTTTGAGAATCGCAATGACTGAACGGTTGATCAGGCTGCGGCCATAGATCGAACTCACCACATTGTTATTGCGGTAAAGCTGACCGATAAGCGGAATCATCGCTTCTGCGAGTGCTTCACGGTCGATCCATTCACCAAGACACTGGTCGGGCTTCTGAGTCACGGTAACCTTCCACATGTAGGGGCAGAAAAAAGGGGCTACATTATGCCGCCGACCAGCCCTTTCAGCAATGCGCGCTTGTCGCGCAATCGGTAACAAATTCCCGTTCAAAAAATTTACGCCTTTCTCCAGCCCAGTAAAACCGGGGCTTTCAGCGCAGTCAATTTTTCGACGACTGTTAGACGATGTCTGTAACCCTCCGTAACACCGCCCGGTTTCGGCACTACATAACCATGAAAAAAGTGCTCGTTTTTATGGTTACCACTACATTTCGTCCAAACCATGAAGATAGACGCAGTCTGCAACTGACAGGCGGCACCGGAGGCCGCTACAATTACCGACTTTGTCGCAACGCCTGGAGCTCAACCTTCCGTGCCTGTTCTGCGTCTACCGTTACTCCCTGCCGAAGCAGGTAAACAGCACTGGGGCAATCTGCCCGGTGCCGCCCTCAGCCTGGCGATTGCCGAGGCTGCCAGCGCTGCCAAGCGCTTTACCCTGCTGCTGACCGCCGACAGCCAAAGCGCCGAACGGCTGGAACAGGAGCTGAGTTTCTTCGCCCCGGATTTGCCCGTACTGCATTTCCCCGACTGGGAAACCCTGCCCTACGACCTGTTCTCGCCGCACCAGGACATCATCTCCCAGCGCATCGCCAGCCTGTATCGCCTGCCGGAACTGGCCCACGGCGTGCTGGTGGTTCCGATCACTACCGCTTTGCATCGCTTGGCGCCGACCAAATTCCTCCTCGGCAGCAGCCTGGTGCTGGACATCGGCCAGAAGCTCGACGTCGAACAGATGCGCGCGCGGCTCGAAGCCAGCGGCTATCGCTATGTCGACACGGTGTACGAGCACGGCGAGTTCACCGTACGCGGCGCGCTGATCGACCTGTTCCCGATGGGCAGTAAACTGCCGTATCGCATCGATCTGTTCGACGACGAAATCGAAACCCTGCGCACCTTCGATCCGGAAACCCAGCGTTCGATAGATAAGGTCGAGTCGGTCAAGCTGCTGCCGGCCCGCGAGTTTCCGTTGCAGAAAGATGCGGTAACCCGCTTCAAGGCGCGCTTTCGCGAGCGCTTCGACGTCGACTTCCGCCGCTGCCCGATCTTTCAGGATTTGAGCAGCGGAATCACCCCGGCCGGTATCGAGTACTACCTGCCGCTGTTCTTCGACGAAACCTCGACGTTGTTCGACTACCTGCCCCAGGACACTCAGGTGTTTTCGCTGCCGGGCATCGAGCAGGCGGCGGAAAACTTCTGGAACGACGTGCGCAATCGTTACGAAGAACGCCGTGTCGATCCTTCGCGTCCTTTATTGCCACCGGCCGAATTGTTCCTGCCTGTGGAAGACTGCTTTGCGCGCCTGAAGAACTGGCCACGAGTCGTCGCCAGTCAGCAGGACGTCGAAACCGGCGTCGGCCGTGAACGCTTCCCGGCCCATGCGCTGCCGGATCTGGCCATTGAAGCGAAAGCTACGCAGCCACTGGCGGCGCTGGCCGGCTTCCTCGAAGAATTCCCCGGTCGCGTGCTGTTCACCGCTGAATCGGCGGGTCGTCGCGAAGTCCTGCTGGAACTGCTGGAACGCCTGAAGCTGCGGCCGAAAACCGTCGACAGCTGGCCAGACTTCGTTGCCAGCAAGGATCGTCTGGCGATCACCATCGCCCCGCTCGACGAAGGTCTGCTGCTCGACGACCCGGCGCTGGCGCTGGTAGCGGAAAGCCCGCTGTTCGGCCAACGGGTCATGCAACGTCGTCGTCGCGAGAAGCGCAGCGACGTCAGCAACGATGCGGTAATCAAGAACCTCACCGAACTGCGCGAAGGCGCGCCGGTGGTACATATCGACCATGGTGTCGGCCGCTACCTGGGCCTGACGATTCTGGAAATCGACAATCAGGCCGCCGAATTCCTCACCCTCGAATACGCCGAGAACGCCAAGCTTTACGTACCGGTAGCCAACCTGCACCTGATCGCACGTTACACCGGCAGCGACGATTCGCTCGCGCCGCTGCACCGCCTCGGCTCGGAAACCTGGCAGAAAGCCAAGCGCAAGGCCGCCGAGCAGGTGCGTGACGTCGCCGCCGAATTGCTCGACATTTACGCCCGTCGTGCCGCCCGCGAAGGTTATGCCTTCGCCGACCCGAAGGCCGATTACGCCACCTTCAGCGCCGGTTTCCCGTTCGAAGAAACACCCGATCAGCAAGCGACCATCGAGGCGGTACGCGAAGACATGCTCGCGCCGAAACCGATGGACCGGCTGGTCTGCGGCGACGTTGGCTTCGGCAAGACCGAAGTGGCCATGCGCGCGGCGTTCATCGCCGTGCACGGCGGGCGGCAGGTAGCGATTCTGGTACCGACCACCCTGCTCGCCCAGCAGCACTACAACAGTTTCCGCGACCGCTTCGCCGACTGGCCGGTGACGGTCGAAGTGATGAGTCGCTTCAAATCGGCCAAGGAAGTCAACGCGGCGATCGCCGATCTTGCGGAAGGCAAGATCGACATCGTCATCGGCACGCACAAGCTGCTGTCCGACGACGTGAAGATCAAAAACCTCGGGCTGGTGATCATCGACGAAGAACACCGTTTTGGCGTACGCCAGAAAGAACAGCTCAAGGCCCTGCGCAGCGAAGTCGACATCCTCACCCTGACTGCGACGCCGATTCCGCGCACGCTGAACATGGCGGTGTCGGGCATGCGCGACCTGTCGATCATCGCCACGCCACCAGCGCGGCGCCTGTCGGTGCGCACCTTCGTCATGGAGCAGAACAAGAGCACGGTCAAAGAGGCCCTGCTGCGTGAACTGCTGCGTGGCGGTCAGGTTTACTATCTGCACAACGATGTGAAGACCATCGAGAAATGCGCCGCCGACCTCGCCGAACTGGTGCCGGAAGCGCGCATCGGTATCGGCCACGGGCAGATGCGCGAACGTGAACTCGAACAGGTGATGAGCGACTTCTACCACAAGCGCTTCAACGTGCTGATCGCCTCGACCATCATCGAGACCGGCATCGACGTGCCGAGCGCCAACACCATCATCATCGAACGCGCTGACAAGTTCGGCCTGGCCCAGTTGCACCAGTTGCGAGGCCGCGTTGGCCGCAGTCACCACCAGGCTTACGCCTACCTGCTGACGCCGCCGCGCCAGCAGATCACTTCCGACGCGGAAAAGCGTCTGGAAGCGATCGCCAATACCCAGGACCTCGGCGCCGGTTTCGTGCTGGCGACCAACGACCTGGAAATCCGTGGCGCCGGCGAACTGCTCGGCGATGGTCAGAGCGGGCAGATACAGGCCGTCGGCTTCACCCTGTACATGGAAATGCTCGAGCGCGCGGTGAAGTCGATCCGCAAGGGCGAGCAGCCGAACCTCGATCAACCGCTTGGTGGCGGGCCGGAAGTCAACCTGCGGGTGCCGGCGCTGATTCCGGAAGATTATCTGCCGGATGTGCATGCGCGGTTGATTCTGTATAAACGCATCGCCTCGGCCACCGACGAGGAAGGCCTCAAGGATCTGCAGGTGGAGATGATCGACCGCTTCGGCCTGTTGCCGGAGCCGACCAAGAACCTGGTGCGGATCACCGCGCTGAAATTGCAGGCGGAAAAGCTCGGCATCAAGAAAGTCGACGGCGGGCCGCAAGGCGGACGTATCGAGTTCGAAGCGCAGACGCCGGTTGACCCGATGACCCTGATCAAGCTGATCCAGACGCAGCCCAAGCGCTACAAGTTCGAAGGCGCGACGATGTTTAAATTCCAGGTGCCGATGGAGCGCCCGGAAGAACGTTTCAATACTGTCGAGGCGCTGTTTGAGCGTCTCATCCCGAAATCCGCTTGAAGGACGCCCGATGCGCCTGTTCCGCTCTCTGACTTTGTTGCTTGCACTTGCAGCACCGACGGCGTTTGCCGATGACACGTATCAGGTCGAAATGATCCTGGTGCGCCAGAATGCCGTCCCGGCCATCGTCAGCCGCGCCGCCCCGGAAGACTGGGCCGCAGGCGCCCAGCGTCTGGGCAGCGACAGCCAGCGCACCCCAGCGCTGAATGATGTAGTGAGCAAACTCACCGCCAGCGGCGAGTACACCGTGCTGATGCACAAAGCCTGGCAGCAGAGCCTCGGCGAAGCGCCGGCGAAAGTCGCGGTGAGCGAAGGTCAGGAGCAGTTCGGCCAGTTCCCGATCGAGGGCACGCTGGAAATGAAACTCGGCCGCTTCACCGACGTGACCGCCGATTTCTGGGTCAATCAGATCGACGCCAATGGCCTGGTCACTGCCAGTGAGCGCCTGCGTCAGGACAGCCACACCAAGAACGGCCAGCTCAATTACCTCGACAACGGCCACCTGGCCCTGCTGATCAAGATCACTTCCCTGACCGCGCCAGCGCCTCGCGAAGCGCCTGAAGTCGTGCCGGACTGATCGAAGTCCTTATGCCGCCGCCCCTGAGCAAACCGCTGGCCCCGTCGTGGGTCAGCCGATTCAAAGAACAGAGTCTGGAGCGCGGCCGCCGCTACGCTTTGGAGAATCGGGTGCGCATCGCCCAGGTCGGCGATGCGACCATCACCGCCAGTTGCGAAGGATCTGGCGGCAGTGTCTACCGGCAGACCATCCATCTGCGCGAGTCAGCCAAAGCGACGCTGTTGCTGGTCGACGCCACCTGCACCTGTCCGGTGCGCAGCAACTGCAAACACTGCGCGGCGGTGCTGCTGAAAATCCAGGAAACCCTCGACTACCCCGCCGCCGCTAAAGATGCCGAGCTGCTGGAGAAGCTCCAGGCCGTGCTGGAAAACCGCAGCCCGAAAGCGCCACCGCAACTGCTGGTGGACAACGTGCAGCCGGTGCCGCGCCTGTGGCTGGCGAGCGTCGAGTTCAGCGCCTTCGAACCGCGCAACGGCAAGATGCAGCGCTACATTCAGCACCGCGCGGCGCTGTCGTTCAGTTATTTGGACGAATACGTCAGCGGGCAAAAACACAGCGATATCCTGATCCGTCAGGAAGCGCAGACCCTGCGGATAAAACGCCACCCGGATGTCGAACAGTCCTACCGCGAACAGTTGCGCATCCTCGGTTTCCGCATCGCCACCCGGCAGAGCAAAGCCCTGCCGGAAAGCGCCGGCGAACTCTACGAGATGGTCAACGACAGCGCCTGGCTGACTTTCACCCTGAATGACTTGCCGAAGTTGCGCAGCCAGGGCTGGGAGTTGCAGATCGATGAGGAATTCGGCTTCGACCTGACCGCCGTCGACGACTGGTACGCCACCGTCGAACAGGCGCCGGAGCGCGACTGGTTCGATCTGGAGCTGGGCATCATCGTCAACGGCGAGCGCCTGAGCCTGCTGCCGATCCTGCTGAATCTGATGCGCTCGCACACCGAGATCCTCAACCCGGAACGCCTCGCCCGCCGTCGCGATGACGAGCTGATTCTGGTGAACATTCCGCAACGCAGCAGCGAGCATGGGCCGATGCAAGTGGCGCTGCCGCTCGGTCGCTTGAAGCCGGTATTGATGACGCTGGGCGAGTTTTATTTGCAGGAGCCGGGCGAAACCACCCTGCGCCTGAGCAAGGCTGACGCCACCCGGCTCAATTCGCTGGAAGGCCTGCCGCTGTTGTGGGAAGGCGGCGAGCAGATCCGCACCTTCGCCCAGCGCCTGCGCGACATCCGCGATTTCACGGCCGAAGCGCCGCAAGGTCTGAATGCAACGCTGCGCCCGTATCAGCTCGAAGGTTTGAGCTGGATGCAATCGCTGCGGCAACTGGAGGTCGGCGGCATTCTCGCGGACGACATGGGCCTGGGCAAAACCCTACAGACCCTGGCGCATATTCTCAGCGAGAAGAACGCCGGACGCCTTGATCGTCCGTGCATGGTGGTGATGCCGACCAGCCTGATTCCGAACTGGCTAGATGAAGCGGCGCACTTCACCCCGCAACTGAAAGTCCTCGCACTATACGGCGCGACGCGAAAAAAGCACTTCGACAATCTGGCCGACTTCGACCTGATCCTCACCACTTACGCCCTGTTGCCCAAGGACCTCGAGCGCCTGGCCAAACAGCCGCTGCACGTGCTGGTGCTGGACGAAGCGCAATACATCAAGAACCCCAACAGCAAAGCCGCTCAGGCCGCGCGCGAACTGAACGCGCGCCAGCGCCTGTGCCTCAGCGGCACGCCGCTGGAAAACCACTTGGGCGAGCTGTGGTCGCTGTTCCACTTCCTGTTACCGGGCTGGCTTGGCGACGTGAAAAGCTTCAATGCCGATTACCGTGTGCCGATCGAAAAGCGCGGCAGTGAAGTCAGACTGCAACACCTCAACGGTCGGATAAAACCGTTTCTGCTGCGCCGCACCAAAGAGCAGGTCGCCACGGAGCTGCCGCCGAAAACCGAAATCATCCATTGGGTCGAACTCAACGAAGCGCAGCGCGACGTGTACGAGACCATGCGCCTAGCGATGGACAAGAAAGTCCGTGACGAGATCACCCGCAAAGGCGTGGCGCGCAGCCAGATCATCATTCTCGAAGCGCTGCTCAAGCTGCGCCAGGTCTGCTGCGATCTGCGCCTGGTCAACGACGCCACCCTGCCCACACGCGGCAGCACCTCGGGCAAGCTCGACAGCCTGATGGAAATGCTTGAGGAGTTGTTCGAGGAAGGCCGGCGGATTCTGCTGTTTTCGCAATTCACTTCGATGCTGACATTGATCGAAGAGGAATTGAAAAAACGCAAGATCGCTTACGCCCTCCTCACTGGCCAGACCCGCGACCGGCGCACACCGGTGAAGGAATTCCAGAGCGGCACGCGTCAGATTTTTCTGATCAGCCTGAAGGCCGGTGGCGTCGGTTTGAACCTCACCGAAGCCGATACGGTGATTCACTACGACCCGTGGTGGAACCCGGCAACCGAGAATCAGGCGACTGACCGGGCCTATCGAATCGGCCAGGAAAAACCGGTGTTCGTCTACAAGATGATTGCCCGGGGCACAGTGGAAGAGAAGATTCAGCACCTGCAGAAGGAAAAATCCGACCTCGCAGCAGGCGTGCTCGACGGGCGCAAGGCCGGGGACTGGAAGTTGCAGAGCGATGATATTGAAGCGCTGTTTGCGCCGTTGCCGGACAAGATCGATAAGCGCTGAAATCAGCGTCGCTGGTTAAATAGCTTTCGCGAGCAGGCTCGCTCCCACAATTAATCCAGATTCACTGAAGATCAAATGTGGGAGCGAGCCCGCTCGCGAATGGCCCCACCGCAGTTCAACCCCTTCAATCCCTGGTAACCGGCAAAGGCGCAAACAACGCCTCGATATCACTTTGTTCCAGTTTGAATCCACCCGTCGTACCACCTTCCAGCACCGCCCCGGCCAGCGCAGCTTTCTCCTGCTGCAACGCCTGAATCTTTTCCTCGACAGTGCCTTTGGCAATCAACTTGTAGACGAACACCGGATTGTTCTGGCCGATGCGATACGCCCGATCGGTCGCCTGATTCTCCACCGCCGGGTTCCACCACGGATCGAAGTGAATCACCGTGTCCGCCGCCGTCAGGTTCAGACCGGTACCGCCGGCCTTGAGACTGATGAGGAACAACGGCACCTTGCCGCCCTGAAAATTCTTGACTGGCGTGCGCCGGTCGGTGGTGTCGCCGGTCAGCAACGAGTAGCCAAGCCCGCGTTGCTGCAATTCCTGCTCGATCAGCGCCAGCATTGAGGTGAACTGCGAGAACAGCAGAATGCGCCGACCTTCGCCGAGCAGTTCTTCGAGCATCTCCATCAGGCTGATCAGCTTGCCGCTGCCCGAGCGCAACGCCTTCGCCGTGAGCGGCATATTGACCAGGCGCAGATCGCAGCAGACCTGGCGCAGCTTGAGCAGCGCATCGAGGATGATGATCTGACTGCGCGCCACGCCACTGCGGGCGATTTCATCGCGGACCTTTTTGTCCATCGCCACCCGCACCGTCTCATAGACGTCGCGCTGACCATCACTGAGTTCGACCCAGTGGATGATCTCGGTTTTCGGCGGCAACTCGGTGGCGACCTGATCCTTCTTGCGCCGCAGCAAAAACGGCTTGATGCGTGCGGTCAGGTGCTGCATGCGCTGCACATTGCCGTGCTTCTCGATCGGCGTGCGGTAATCGCGGTTAAAGGATTTGCTGTCGCCGAGCCAGCCGGGCATGAGGAAATGGAACTGTGACCACAGCTCACCGAGGTGGTTTTCCAGCGGCGTACCGCTCAGACACAAGCGCTGACGGGCCTGCAAGTCACGGGCGGCCTGGGCGGCTTTGCTCAGCGGGTTCTTGATGTTCTGCGCTTCGTCGAGAATCAGCACGCTCCACGACTGCGGCTGCAAGATTTCCAGGTCCCTGGGCAGCAATGCGTAAGTGGTCAGCACCAAGTCGTATGCGCCCAGATTGGCAAAGTCCTTTTGCCGCCCGGTGCCGTGCAGCGCCAGGACTTTCAACTGCGGCGTGAAGCGCTCGGCTTCGTCGAGCCAGTTGGGAATGAGGCTGGTCGGCATCACCGCCAGTGCCGGACAGTCCAGACGCCCGGCGTGTTTCTCCGTGAGCAGATGCGCCAGGGTCTGCAAAGTTTTGCCCAAGCCCATGTCATCGCCCAGAATGCCGCCGACCTCCAGCTCGCGCAGGGTCTGCATCCAGTTCAGGCCTTCGAGTTGATACGGACGCATCTGCGCGTTGAGGCCGGCCGGCGCAGCAACCTGCGCGTGGCTGGAATTCTGCAGACGCTTGGCAAAAGTGCGCAGACGTTCGCCGCCCTGCCAGTCCAGCGGCACGCCATCAAGCATACTCAGGCGCGCGGCGTCTGGAGCGGTCAAGCGCAGCGCATCACCTTGATGGCCGCCCAGGTACAGCTCGCCCAGCGTCGCCATCAGCGGTTTGACCCGACTCAGCGGCAACGCGACTTTGCCGCCCGCCGGTTCGCCAAAACCGCTGGGCTTGAGCTCGATCAGGAGTTTTTCATCATCGCTGCGCTGCGCCAGATTGACCGGGTCGAGCAATCGCGGCTGGGTCCGCAACAGGTGCAGAAGGATCGGCAGCAAGCTGTAACGTTCGCCGTTGACGACGATACCCAACTGCAGATCAAACCACTGATGCGTGGCCTCTTCTTCGACCTCGGCGTACCACTGTTCAACCGGTTGTACATCGAAATGGAAACCGGGACTGATCTCGATTTTCCAATCTGCGGCGCGCAGCGTGGCCAGCCCTTCGTGCATGAACCCGAGCCAGGCGGAATCATCCGGCAGGGTAAACATCTCGCCGGGACGATCCATTGCACTCTTGCGCGTGGCTTTCTTGAAGCCATGTTTTTGCAGGTTCTGGCGCAGCTTCTTTTCCAGCGCAGGCTGGCGTTGAATACGCTGGGTCTCTGTGCCGCTGAGGATCATCACCTCCGGGTTGCGATCCACCGCCGGATGACCGTTGTAGGTAAACAGCAGAGCGGCGCGGTGCTCCAGCACATATTCCCAGCGCGAACGTTCCCGACCGCTGACCAGGGTCAGTTGCGGCTGCGGCAGCACGTCATCGATGATCCGTTCGGTGAGCTTGTGTGGTGGCGCAATTTGGGTCGCCGCGCTCATGCGATGGCTGAACTGCATGGCCTGACGCGCCGGAATGTCTGGCGCCAGGGTCAAATGGCAGGCGAGCTTTTCTTCCAGCTCAGTGAACAGCGGGCCAACCTGGCGCTGCTCACGATCAAGGTAATAAAGCGGCTCCAGCGCCAGCACGGTTTCCTGCGCGGCTTCGGCACTGCTCCATTGCGCGCGGAATCCGCCGTCAGCCTGCTCGGCCCAAGAGAACTGACCCACGCGTTTCGCACCCGGTGTCAGCGCTCGCAGGTCTTCGAAGTCGAGGAACAGCCGCGAGGTGCGCAGGAGCATTTCCAGCAGTTCGGCGCCACTGCTGCCTTCCAGCGGATAGCCGCTGTAATAGGCGTGATGGGAATGCATGGCGACCAACAGCCGGGCGATGCGCAGATCCAGCTCGGACAGGTAGCCGGGCTGGCGCATGAGCATTTCCGCGAGCGAGTACATCGGTTTGGCCTCGCGTAACTCGCCGCTCTTGAGCTGGTAGACCTTGAAAATATCCAGCAGCCACTTGCCGTTCGCAGACGTCGGTTTGAGCTTGTAAAACAGACGCGTACCTGCGGTTTGCGCACTTTCTTCAGCGGGCTTGGCCGGCACGGGAATTGTCGAAAGCCAATGCTCCAGCGCTCGTCCCAACGGGGTCTGCGCGTCACTTCCAGACGCATCCTCGCCAGTGCCCAGCAGGTGATAGAGCACCGCTGCGCTGTGCTTGCAGTCCAGTGCAACCGGACAGCTGCACAGGCATCGCAAGCTAACTGATCCCAACCGATCTTCTGACAGGTAAATGGTTTGCTCATACGCCTGAAGTTGCGATCCGACGCAGAACGCCTCTATCTTCCTGTCATCGATCTCGAGGATCTCTACCCGGTCATCGGCGGCATAAGCGCGGGCCTTGGCCAACGCCTTGCTACTGAATGCGTGGGTCCATGTCAGCCCTTTGAGCCGCTCGATGAAAATGCTCATGGACAGTCCTTAGCTGGCCAGCACCCGGGCCAACGTTGATTTCACCTTGCCCATACCGTCGTGCAGGGCTTGCTCGATTTCAGCCATGGTGATGACTTCGGTGGTCTTGCCGGCTGCCGGATTCACCACCAGCGCCAGACAGGCGTAATCCAGATCAAGCTCGCGGGCCAGCGCCGCTTCCGGCATGCCGGTCATGCCGACTATGTCGCAACCGTCACGCTCCAGTCGCACGATCTCGGCGACCGTTTCCAGACGCGGTCCCTGGGTGCAGGCGTACACGCCTTGATCGCTGAATTCGCAGCCTTCGGCGGCGACCGCGGCAATCAGTTGCTGACGCAACGGCTCGCTGTAGGGAAAGCTGAAATCGATGTGGGTGACGTGCTCCAGATCATCAGCGAAATAGGTGTGCTCGCGCCCACTGGTGTAGTCGACGATCTGGTGCGGCACACAGAAATGCCCGGTGCCCATGGCCGGATGAATCCCGCCCACCGCATTGACGGCGATGATCGCTTCGGCACCGGCCTGCTTCAGCGCCCAGAGGTTGGCGCGGTAGTTGACCTTGTGCGGCGGGAAACGATGCGGGTGACCGTGTCGGGCGAGGAACAGCACTTCCTTGCCGGCGTACTCACCAATCTGCACCTCGGCCGAAGGCGCGCCGTACGGGGTGTCGACTGCCAGCGACTGGCGAATGCTCAGGCCTTCGAGCTGAGTCAGGCCAGTGCCACCGATGATTGCGTAAACGGTCATAACGAAAAATCCTTAATCGATCAGTTGAGCGTCTTTGAGCGCGCCGAGGGCGGTGAGCCAACGCGGGTCCTGACGATAATCGGTGCTGGCGAAGGCCTGCCCGCGCATCTTCGCGATGCGCGCGGAAGGCTTGACCTTCATGCGCTGCGCCGCGCTGAGCGCCAGCTCGGCTGCCGCACGGTCGTTGCATACCAGACCCATGTCGCAACCGGCACTCAGCGCGGCTTCGATGCGGCTGGCAGCGTCGCCGACCACGTGGGCGCCGGCCATCGACAGATCATCGCTGAAGATCACGCCGTCGAACTGCAACTCGCCGCGCAGGATCTCCTGCAGCCAGCGTCGGGAGAAACCGGCGGGCTGCGAGTCGACTTGCGGATAGATGACGTGGGCCGGCATGACGGCGGCCAGCTGCTTGCTCAAACGGGCGAAGGGCACCAGATCGTTGGCACGGATTTCGTCGAGACTGCGCTCGTCGTTCGGAATCGCCACGTGGGAGTCGGCTTCGGCCCAGCCGTGGCCCGGGAAATGTTTGCCGGTGGCGGCCATGCCGGCGCTGTTCATGCCGCGAATGAATGCACCGGCGAGCAAGGCGGCGCGCTCGGGATCGCCTTCGAATGAACGGGTACCGACCACAGCGCTGCGCTGATAGTCCAGATCCAGCACCGGGGCGAAACTCAGATCGAGCCCGACCGCCAGCACTTCGGTGGCCATGATCCAGCCGCACTGCTCGGCGAGATACTCTGCATTCGGGTTATCGGCGATGGCGCGCATCGCTGGCAGACGGACGAAACCCTGACGCAAGCGCTGCACGCGCCCGCCTTCCTGATCCACTGCCAGCAGCAGATCCGGGCGAATCGCGCGGATCGCGGCACTGAGCTCGCGCACCTGGCGTGGATGCTCAATGTTACGGGCGAAAATGATCAGGCCGCCCACTTCGGGCTGACGCAACAATTGGCGATCTTCGGCCGTCAGCCAGGTACCGGCGACGTCCACCATCAACGAGCCTTGCAGGCCAGCAGTCATAGAGATTCCTTGAAAACGAAAAACCCGATC
>Ga0308163_10002602_pt1 | contig 16299 bp, 23 predicted proteins | sample PhyTR1_FD_201037 | JGI IMG/M metagenome (GOLD analysis project Ga0308163, IMG submission 201037) | Phyllosphere microbial communities from UC Gill Tract Community Farm, Albany, California, United States - DLSLT.R1 | ecosystem: Host-associated > Plants > Phyllosphere > Unclassified | place: USA...
CCATATCAGTAACTTGCGGCAAGTGCACGTCACCAGCAACTGTTTCACGTGAAATTTTGGATCAAACGTGCTTACGTGATTATAACAATAATCACGTAAGGGAAGCGCCTGGGTGCTACGAGTAAATGCGCAATGTGCGTCTTTCTGGATCTGCATATGCCCCGGTGCCCGACCTAATATTCAGGATCCGACACGGCCTCGTCGCTGTCGGAGGCACAGTCACGCCGCTCAACCAGCGAACCGCGTCCGCCGATTCGCCAAGCCCTGCCTTGTGATCTCGAGTGGAAGCCCGTCGCAGGACGTCGTCGCTATCGAATACGTAACTTACCCGCACATGCCGCGTCAGACGGAGTCAGGTTCTGCCTACGTCAGGCTAACCTCGAAACGGTTACTCGTCATAGCGGCGTCAGCTCAAGTAGGCAGATGGTTTGCCTTGATTTCTGCAATTTGCTGAACCCGTTCGCGGTGCCATGCATGGTGTTGCGCCAATGAGCTGGCCGATGCGTCATCGGTGTCCTTCGGGCGCCTTGCCGGTAAAAACAAAGTCGTTGGTACGCCGGCTTCACCATCACACAAAGCCCAGTGCGTTGTAGCGAACGGAGTTTCGATCGCCGTGCTCCAACACATTGACTCACGAGTTTCCTCGGCCGCGCGGTTGATCGCGTCGTAACTAGCCAGGCAGACGCTAGCAAAGATGTGCGACAGCATCCAGGCTTTTTGATCGTCCTCCCAGGCGTCGGGATAAGGCGGAGGTCTAGCATGTAGCCATCCAAGAATGCCGAAATATGGCGTTTGCCGTCGGGTTTGCAGATATCGTGGAGAGCCGCACCCTTCCCAAAGCATGCGCCACCGGATATAGGTTCCAGCTTCCGCGCAAAAGCTTGTGGTCCTCTCACGCCGCATGTCCCACCATAAATGTCGGCAGGCAGATCGCACGCACTCGCGGTGGTTGCGTAGCGCTCTCCAGTGCCGGCGCCGAAGCGCACGATACACCTGTATGGCAACGGTCAATTCGGCCTCTCCTCCAAACGAGGACGCTGCATCGTTACCCAACTTGAAGTGTTCAGACATTTGTTCGTACGGACGGCGGCCGCAACCACATTTCGCTACGATCAGTCCAACTTCTGCCAGATGTCCGCTGTTTACGGTCCGCAACGCCGCGACCACTAGCTCGACGAAGGCACGAAAGGCGCCGGTCTCTCCTGGTTCGGCACAAGGAAGAGTTAGCGTATCCGGACAAGAGAATGCAGGCTGACGCTCGATTCTCTCCGAGAGGTCTCGATGAACCGGTTCATTCGCTCGATATAAATGACCGATCCGTCCGGCAGTGCTGGAAGTTTGGACCGCGCTACCTTCAGATGCGATCCCATCTCGGCCTGGCAATTGGGGCAGCAAAACGGCTTATCGAAGATCGCTGGTGCGAAAGTGTACGGGATTGTTTCTTCACAGCCCAAGCAGGTTTTTCGTAGGAGGACGTTGTGAAGTGGGCATCGGGTAATCAAGTCCATCTGCAATCCCGGCAAATGCATCCCGTAGGCCAAGCACTCTTCGCACCACTTGAGGTGTGCGGCGGATGCGAGCGGGTTGGTAAAGCGTCGGTCTAGAAACGCTCCCTCTACTGTGTTCATATCGGTGCCAAATGCCTGTGCCATGGCGGCAAGATCGAAATTCTCGCTGTCGCGCAAATCAAAGTGCATTGTTCGTAGAAGCTTGGTACGTTTCCCGCGCTCGCGTGAGGCGAAGAGCTCGGCCAGTTCACGTGCAGTCAGCGCATTTAGGAACGCGAACTTCATTAGCAGACCATATGCAGAGTCGTGGACTGTCGCCCAGCCGCGGTGCCAGCACCATTCGGGAGGATTTCGAGGTGATGTGTCCTCGTAGATCTTCATCACGACCGCCAATCCGGTAGCGGCAAACCCAGGCGGATCTCCTCGCATGCGAGGACATAGTTCGATTCTAGGACGGCTTCGTCCCAGATGGCTGGCGAGAAGCCAAAACCATCCGAATCACGCGTGGAATGTTCAGACAGCGCATGCTCGACGGCCCTAGCAAAATAGGCCATCGGGATCTCAATGCGCTCTCCCAGGTTAGCTGCCTTATGTGCGCGTTCGAATGCCTTCCATAGGGCGTGAGCGTATGTACTCAGGCGCATCCCTGCGGCGAAGGCCCGCGGATAGAAAAACCGTGTAAAGGTCCACGCGCTCTCCGGTGGATAGCATGACGCATCGTAGGCGGCCAGACACGTCGCCACGTCTTCGGCAGATACGATGCCGCCAAAGCGAATTTCCGTAACCATGAATCGCAGGACGATCTGCGTGTTCATTGACTTTCTGAGTGCAGACTTCTGGTCTAGCAGCTGGGGCTGACCCACGAGGATCGTAATCATCCGGATACCCTTGAGCTCCAGGGCATCGTGCAGGTCCCGCAACCACTCGTACTCGATCACCTGCAGCTTCTGCGCCTCGTCCGCGAAAAACACAATCCAGTCTTTTCCAGAGCGATCGGCAAGCATGCAGATGTGTTCGAGAAGCCGGTGACGTTTGCGCGAAATCTTGCCGGCCAATGGCTCCTTGTGCCCCACGGCGGCCAACAGGGCAATCAGGAACGAATCCTCCGATCCTGACTTGTGGGTCTCGCAGCGGAAATTGACACACACGGAACCGGGAAATGTCTCGTTGAGGTAGTGAATCACGTACCGGATGCTGGACGTTTTTCCGAACCTTGGGTAGCCGTACAAAATTGCTCCGGGATTGCGCAACTTGATCTGCTTGACGATCCGCTGCGTGACAAGATCGATAGTAGGTGTTGCGACCAGGTAGCGCTTTCGCACGATAGGGTGATCGTCGATATCGATTGGCCGTTGAGCAGTCAGGAGCATGGCGGCCCTCAGAAGGTAAGTGTCTTTCGGATGGTCAGCGTCTTTGGCACGATCGTCACCTCATCGTTGTCTGTCGATGAGGGTACGTCCGACACTGGATCACCGCCGTGAGGCGCGTGCGCTGGGGCGGCGGGGGCCGGGGCGATGTATGGTTGGTCGACCTCGTCATCGTCATTAGCCGCGCTGGTTTGCTTCAACCGCTGCTGCTTGGCCATAAGCCCTGCAGACCCCTTATTATGACGTTGCTCGCTGCGCATCCGAGCCCAAGCTTCGATCGGGTTGTCACCTTCGCGGATGGCGAGCTTACGTTCAGCGATCAATCTGCAGATCTCACGACGAACCCTGAGCGAATGCGGAGTGAAGCACCATGGCCGCGCGGCCGAAAGAATGCCAAGCTCAGTTCCGTCATCGAAGAAGGCCTTGACGACCCGAATGTCGCGCGGGTCGTAGTAAATTCGAAGCTTTTTGCCGATGAGTGCTGGGCTACTGGCTAGGAGTGGACTTGTATAACGCACGCTGATGAAATTGATATAGGGCCGCAACCCGGTGCCCGGCTTCCCCTTGATAATAACGATCTTCGCTTCGTGAAGGAGGCAAAGATTTGGTCGAGCCGCTATGGGCAACGTTCTGATCCGACTACCGTGCTGAGCGACCGAGTACGCCATCGCCTCTAGAGGTGTGCGGCCATAGAGCCCTGTATGGGGTTCGCCGTTATAGTCGGCCAACAGCACCTCGATCATGTCCTCCAGTTCATCAACGTCGACTAGAAGCCGCAGATCGCCCTTCGGGTCACTGAGTGCGCGCTCAATAGCGGACGGATTACTGCCTAAATTGCCTGGCAACTTATGAGCGAAGTGCCGCGATATCAGGTGGAAGAAGCGTTCGATATGGGGACGGTCGTTTGGTTGGGCTGGAGCGCCCACGTCAGTCCAGCAGCCGATAGTCTGCGTCAAGCGCTGAATGGTGTCGGGAGCGAGGTGCGCTTTCGCATTATCACAACGGAACCAGTCCCAGCAGGCGTATTCGAGCTCTGGTATCCGTTGCGACGGAAAGCCGCCGCCCTCTCGCACTGCTAGCGTGGGGATCCGATAAGTGTGAGCTCGAAACGGACATAGGGCCGCTTGCAGTGCGCACGCAACATCGGCCTTCGAGTACTCGACGCTCAATGCAACGTGATGACCAAGCACACAGCGGGTAGCAACATCAAGTACGACAAGGAGCCAGATGCGATGTATTTCAACCAGCCTCTGCTCGCCGCCCGGACTACTCAGACGCACTGTGAGCCGCAAATCGATCTTGTGGCCGTCGAACTCGACCACCTCGTATGCTCGCGTCGCCGCCGGCGCCTGTGCGGTTGACGTCGGTGCGGCGCGAACGGATTGACCACCTGCGTGCTTTACCGACATCTCGAAAGACTCCTCGGCAAGTGATTTAAAGTGGGTGTACAGCGATCGGATACCCAGGCGCCGTTCCGTGAATGGGTACTCGTCTGCACGGACACCGCTTGCCCTGCACATCTTGAGAAACTGCTGGTGGATCGAACGCATGCTTTTGCGAACTTCGCGTTCGATTTGAACTTCACGATTACGCGTGACGAACATGCGGCGCAGGTACGAAGCAATGTCGGGGTAGCGTTGCAGCAGTTGTTTGAACGCCCCTGCCCTGCCGCCGATGCGAGTAAAGCTGACAGGCGCGAAACGCTCGTACGCTTTGACGTGCAGTCCAGGCAGCGCTCCGCGAAATCCGTAAAGCCGACCGTCGGGGTGGACGGTTGTACAGCGATCGACTAGACGCCGGAGCGTCTTCCGATCGACACCAGTTTCTGATGTGATCGAAGATACGCTGTGTTTGGGTTCAGTAATGTACACCGTGATCGCATGGCAGCGCTTCTGAAAGGTATCGCGCCGCTCGGACGACAACGCAGAAAGGTCTACTGTTGGCCACGTGTCTAACCGGGTCAGCGCTTCGGGTATCGATAGCCGATCGCAGCGGTTAATAAGGTGTAACGAAGTCATGGCGCCGAGAAGATCATTGCCGAGGAGATGTGGGCTCGATCGAAATCCGTGCTGATTGCCAGCCCCTGGTGCACGAGCTGAAACACTGCGACCTTGACCACGATTGGATCCGTCTGCTGGAACAGCGTGCAGAGCTCATCAATGGATTTCGGAATGCCTAGTTCCGATCTGACCGCGGCAATCAGGTCGGGACTCGCATACCGGCGGAACGCCGACAGCTCGCGGACAATTTGTTCCCAGTTCGCACGTGCAACGCAGTCTTCCTGGGCAAACATAGGGGCAAAACGAATGCTAATTTGGTTATGAGCGCACCAGTTTGTGAACCCGGACCAGGACGCTAGGCATGCTTCACCGGCTTCGAGTTCAACCTTGGTGGCGCAAAACAATAGCTCTTCCTTGCCATCGCGAATCGCGTAAAAGTCGGCGACACGTTGTCGGTCGCCTTCTTCGATGACTAGTGCCCTTTCGCAATACCAAGTCACCGCTGGCGCGCTTTCTAGAGCGAGCCAAGCTTGCAGTGGGCCTGCGTTAAAGAGTGTTAGCGTGCGATTTGCCTTCAATCCGAAGACGTCGAACCGTTGTGATTTCGATGGTCGTCGTGTGACGGCAGGCTGGGTAAACCGCGCATCCATACCACCTCCCGCGAACAGGGCAATAACGATAAAGAGTAGTATGGATCATCTATAAGTCAAGGTCCGGAGCATTCGGACGTCGGCCTAATTGAATCGTTTCGTCAGTGTTACTTGCAGATAAGATGTCTCGCGGATGGAAGCTGAGCCATTTCATTTCATCGAAATTATGTCCCTTTGTTAGAAAGGGCTAAGCTAGATCGAATTTCATACGCAGAAGCCGTGAAGTGGCATGATTGCTTCACACTATCGCGAAGTGGGGTTTTTTCTTCACTCAACAGGACAACTAAGAATGCCACTTTGGGGATCCGCGACGCAGTGTGGTGCTCCCACAGTAGCTTTGTAAGGCGGGGCATTTTTGCTGCAACGGACGTCCACGAATTTACAGGTCTTTTTATACCTGTTAATGTACCGGTAGCCCATCCATGAAAGTATGCCGTGTACGCCCTTTTCTTGACGCTGTTCCTATCCTCCAGCCCGTCGCCAACGCTCACTTCAAGCAGTACAGAATTCCTCGGCGAAGCATCGTGCACGGCCGCCGCGTCCAGGCTCACCATGGAACTGAAATCGGCCTACGCCGAGCATCTGCCGCGCGTGACCGCCATCCGCGTGCCCAAATGACGGGCGCCACGACGACCGCAGTTCCCGAACGGATCTGGTTCGCCAATACCGGCTTGAGTAGGTTCCGCGCGGTGACGCGCGCTCCCGCCGATGTGTCTCCGTTCGACCATTGGCTGGCGGCCGGCCGGATCTTCTTGCCGCCACCGAGCGGCTCGTATACCGAGTTCGCCGCGATCCTTCAGAGCATGTCCATGTTGGCCGGCGATGTGATCTTTGCCTATGAAGACCAACGTGGCATCGTCGCCATCGGCCACGTGCGTGATTCGAAAAACGGCAAGACGGAATCTGGCCCGACCCCCCTGTTTCCGAACGCGCGCAGCAAAATCCACTCTATCGCCGTCGACTGGGACACGTCCGTCACGCGGTCCATGCGCGAGATCTCTTCCCGCACCAAAGTCGGCGGTCGCCCGCTGCAGGCCATTGATGCGACCATGGCGCTGTATCCGATCGCGCTTGAGCTGCTCGGGGAACTGCACGCCCGTTACCGGGCCGATCCGGACGCGGTCGAAGCGAGCGTGCTGGCCAGGATTGACTTGCAGACCGGAGACGACGCACCGACGCGCGTTCAGGTCTGCCGGGCTCGGGTCGGCCAAGGAACTTTTCGGGCCGCAGTGCTGGCGCGCGAACCCGCCTGCCGGGTCACCCGCGTCTCAATGCCCGCGTGCCTGGTGGCCAGCCACATTAAACCCTGGGCTGTTTGCATGGGGGGCGAACACCTCGACGGCGCCAATGGATTGATGCTTGCTCCTCACGTCGACTTCCTGTTCGACACCGGCCGGATCAGTTTTACGGACGACGGCCAGCTGCTCTTGGCGCCGGCGCTCGACAGCATGATCCTACGTGCCTGGCACATCGACGAAAAACAGCATGTCGGGTCGTTTTCACCAGACCAGGCGCTTTATCTCGACTTTCACCGGAAGTACGTGTTCGACCAACCTCGCCCTCGCCGGCAGCGCAACCTAGTCGGTGATGGACCGGCCGACGCAATCAACGCCCACCACGCGACACATACTCTAAACGTAACTCCTGGAGTTTCCTAATGTCCCTACGCACCCGTCCCTCCCGCCGGTCAACCGTTGGCGGACAGTGCGACTGCATTCACCATCTCGAGACAGGGCCGATCGCCATGTCGACGTGCATCCGCTGCCTTGGCACCGGCGTGACGGACCCGCGGCGCGAGCTCACGCTTAAACGCAATCGGGAGATGCTTATCCCCACGCAGGAAGAAATCTTCAAGTTCGATGGCGCCCATTGCAAAAAGCTCTATGCCAGCATCGGCGCGCACTGGCGGTGCCCGGGCTGTTACCGCACGAAGTATCAGCTGATGCGATGGACAAAAAGGTTCCCAGGTAGCCCGAACGCGTTTATGGGCTGGGTCGTAGGGCTGCACAAGCACCACGACCATGGTAGCTGGCCCGGCCGCTTCGCGGAGACACTGGTCTGCGAACAATGCAACAGCGCCGACGCGACTGCGAAGCGTGTTCTGGGTCTGCCAAGGGACTTTTCATTCGCCCCGTCAGAAATTCGACAGTTCGTGCTCGGTACCCCCCATGGCTGGCACCTGATCCAATACCATGTCGCTGCTGCCTTGTACGAGAACTGGTGGCGGTCCGCTAACTCGCTACCACCCTTGATAAGCTGGCCACCAGGAGCGCCATCGTGACCCGACCTCGTTTCAAACTTCTGGACGATGAAGCACGCGTCCTGCTATCGCGCTTGACGAGCATCGAAGCGACGTACCCTCTGGATCGGCGCAACCACCGCCCGTTTGTTCGCGCGTTCTTACGCGCAGTGCACGAGGCGACTGGCAAGATGTTCAGTCCCGCGATCTACCGGTGTCTGCTGTCGGCGTACGCCCCACAGCGGCGCCCGTCGACATCGACGCTTGCGATCGAGAAGGAATTACTGCGTGACGAGCTCGCGCTCGAGCGCGACGGCGCGTCGCAGGCGGCCGCTCTAGATGCGCCAAGGTTGGGGGAAGCGATTCGCGCCGCGGTCACTGATGCCATGAACGAGCGCACGATGTCGGCAATGCCGGCCGTCGCCAGCACAGCCGGCCCGGATGCTGGATTCTGGCGCGAGCGTGCTGCAGAGACTGAACACGCGCTGGCCGATACGCGCGCCCACGCAGCACGGCTCGCCGGCGAACTACTGGCGGCGCAGGCCAGTGTCGAAGTACTGTCTGCCGAGCTGCAGTCGGCAAGGGCCACCTTAAATAAGCAGGCTGACAGCATCGGGAAGCTGGCCGCCGAAGCCGAGGAGTCGCGCCGATTTACTATGCGTGCCATCGATGACGCCCGGGGCGAGACGCGATCGTGGCGCGAGCGCTGCCAAGTCATCGAGGCGCAGGCGGCAGCCAAGGCCAAGGAAGACAATATTCTGCTCGAGACCTTTCGCCAGCTCGCCTACCAGCGCGGCGCCGCGATCCCCCCCGTACTCCGGAAAGGCACCACGTGAACTCGATTACCCTCCTACCGCCAGCCGCGGTCGACCTAATGGTGCCGGCGGCGCAGCCCGATCATGGTCTGGGGCCCGTCGAAGATGACTGGGACGCAGCTGCTGTGTGGTTGCGTTCGGTCGCTCGCAAGAGGAAGAACGGGTCCGAAGAGACCGTCAAAACTTATTCGTTTCACCTGGCGAAGTTGCGCTGGTATTGCGAGAACGTGCGCCGCGTAACGCCTTCACGCTGGAACCTGCAGGATGTAGAGGCTTTTAAGGAATTTCTCGAAGAATTGCCGTTCGAGGCGCTATGCGCTCGCATCAACGCAGGCAAGGAACGGCCGCGGCGTTATGCGAAGCAAGGCGAGAAAGGGTACACGCCGTTCAGGATCCAGCCGTCGGCGGGAAGCCGGGCCGACATCGAGCGTTTTGTGCATGCGATGTTCAGGGCGTGGCATACCAGCGGGTACATCCGCCTAAATCCCATGGCGCTCGAAGGTGCCGGCACGCGGCGCATGATCAACGCGCATCGCGCGATCGACGTTGACGTCCACGCCCTGGTGCTGACGACGATGGAGCGCGAGCAGTGCGTCACGCCGACCTCACGCCAAATCAACTTACGCGATCGGTTCATTCTCGTGGCGTTGCGCGAGCTGGGCCTGCGCGCTAGCGAGATCGTCGGGTCGAGCATGAACGCCTTCGAGCAGATCTCAGATACTCAGACGAAGCGGCGCTACTGGATATTTACCGTCTCGCCATCGGTGGCGAAAGGTGGCAAGGAGCGCTGGGTGCCGGTAACGAACACCCTGCTCACCATGCTCGAGGAGTACCGCTTGGCCTTCGGCCTGTCGCCGCAGCCATCGCTATCGGAAAAGGGTGCACTGCTGCTCTCCCCCTACACGCGAACCGTCCTGATCGCCGGCAAATCGGTGCGCAGCGCCAACGACCGGCGCTTCTTCGGCGCCTGGAAGGAATTAACGACGCGGCAGCACCTGTTTGCGCTCGTGAAGGCGCGGCTCGCAACCACGGCCGCGATACTTGACGTCGACCCCGAGACCAAACGGCTTGCCGACGACCTTCGCAAGGCCTCGCCTCATTGGCTGCGCCACACTTTCGCTAAAGCCGCCTTGTTGCAGGGCCAGTCGATGCGCGAGGTTGCCGACCTGCTCGGCCACGCCAGCATGGACACGACGATGGGCTACACGAAGCAGAAAGCGATCGATGCGGTACGGGCGTACGAGCGCGATAATATGGGGCCGGCCCGCGAGGCTTAGTGCGTCACCGTCGCTGTGTGCGACATGCCGGAGGTGATGTCTGCGACGATCGAATGGGGATGTTTACACCGCTGGGTGGTGACTTCGAGACGGGCACGCGACTGCTTGCCTCGTTTCAGTTAAGGCAGCAGGTCGAGGGCGGGCACTAAAATTCGAATTGCAAACTAACTTCGGTAGGTCTTGGCCGCCAACGGCGGCGAGTGATCTGATCGGCTTACACCGACCATTCGTGGATCTCGCCAGATCCAACTGTGTTTTCTAGGAGAGGTGCTTGATGGTGTCGACCGAACTATACCTTAGCGATGCGTCTCTTTTCTACAAGCGCTTCGTTGACTTAATCGGAGCAAACAACTGGCACGACCGTGTCAAGCAGTGCAAGGCGGAGATCGTCGGGAACGAGCAACTGCGTCAACATCTGGAACACGAAAATGAAGTCGCGTTTGGACTAGTGGAGCTTGAAGACTTGGTCGAGCAATGCGGACATCACGTGCCAAGCGAGTACCTCGAACGCGATGGTTTGCTCCCGGTGATTGCATTTATGGCGCAGATCATGTCGCTATGCGAGAGCACTTCCCATGAAGAAGCCAACCGGCTAGTACGCCGTGTGCATGGCGCCTTCAAGAACCCGGATGACATGCGTGGACTGAGGCTGGAACTGACGACGGCCTCTCATTTCACACGTAAGGGGTATAAGGTGCACTGGCCTGAATCGCCTGCCGATAACAGGCCAATCTTTGATCTTTTGATAGAAGACATTGGCAACGGCGGTCTAGAGGTCGAGTGCAAGGCTGTATCGGATAATAAGGGTAGAAGAGTTCACCAACGCGAAGCTATCGAGTTGCAGTCGCTTCTGCTGCCCCGCCTTAAGGCGGTCACTCAAGCCGGGTTCGGAGAGGGTCTTTCGATTGTGCTCACGCTGGCGAATCGGCTACCAACCGCGTTTGCAGCCCGGCGATTGTTGGTAGACCAGGTTATCTGTGCGGTGCACGAAGGTGCTAAAGATTCGGCCTTGAATGACGGTTCGCACATAAGTGTGCGTCTGTTTGATCCGTCGGTGATTACACAAGCGCAGTTGAACGATCGGCACACACTACGCCAGCTCATGGATAAAATTTCCGGTACCACGAATCGTGAGTCGATGTTATTGGGATCCCTGTCGGGTGGCGCGATTCTTTCAACCATCCAGTCGTGTGCCGAAGATGACTTCAAAGATGCCGTGTTGGAGACTGCTAAGGATGCAGCCAAGCGACAGCTCACTAAGGCCCGCGCAGGCTTTGTACTGATGTCCCTGGACGGGTTGGACTATGATCAGCTGCAATCGATCGGGGAGGATGATAAAACTGGTCGGCCATCCAAGTTGCACCAAGTCGCCCAAGAATTTTTAAGTTCGACCAGTCGGTCTCACGTTGTTGGAATTAGCTTCACTAGCCGTAGTAGCGTGCGTTCCTCACATCGTGGGGTCATCGATACAGGCGGTTCAGCCTACTATTTCTATAACCGTCAAAGCCCGTTTTGGCACCCTGACTTCGAAAAGCTCTTTAAGGCATGACCTTCAGTGTATAGCACAATCAGGAAAGTGTAGGTGCGTATAATGACAGTGGTCAATCATGCTTGACACTGTCTGGAATGCTCTCATTCTCGGCCTGCCGAATCGTACAAAAGCCTTCTACTTCCCTTTCGATGCTGCTGTCGCGTCGAGCGCCATAGCACGTTTTCCTATTCTTCTGCCGGCTCGGTTTGGTCAGCCAGGCCACGCCAAGTAGTACCGTAATCCTCGTCCTTGACGGTGACGATCTCAGTATTTTCATCGTAGGCCACAACGTGACCGATGCCCCAAGAGGCTATACCGACTTGGTACTCAATACGATTCCCTATTTTCATATTTTTTTCTAGTTGTTAATCCTAGCCATTGCAATCTGATCGCGTTTAAAAGCCTTTATCGCCCCGCCAGGATTTCATAGTCAAACGTCACTGAAGCTGCGGTATAGGTCGCGGCATTGATCTCGGGCTGAACTGCGTCTATTGTAACCACGCATAGCGCTCCAGCCTCATTCATCAGTACGACTCTTTGTCCGACGATTGGCCTGGCAGCTCGCCCGGGCCTCAAAAACTCTCCAATGGCGGCGATATCGAAGTCGGGTCTGGCAACTAGTCCAACTGCCTTCAAACCGGCGTCGTTATACACATATACCGAATCGCTACGACGATTGCTAAACACAATTTTAAATTGATATTCCCCATGCCCAACTGTGTAGTGTGAGTGGTCATCGTACTGGAATGTTACCCGACCTTTGAGCGCCGGATTTGCATAATTGGCCGGATCTCGCATGGCATCAATCCGTTCAAGCCGTGCCCTCCGTTCAAGTAGGACGGCTGGCGACAAGGCATGTTCCTTATCTGCAGGCAGTTTCTCAATCCAACGCCAGAGATCATCTAGCTGTTCGATTCCAGGGAACTGATTAAATTCAGGCCTCGAATTGAAGTTGAAGCCCTTCGGCTGTTTATCGGCCAGCCATGCAGGCAACTTATACTGCGCATTGTCTACGAAGAGAACAGAAAGCCAGGGCTCAGGCATGTCGGTGAATACATCTCGAATCCAGCGGTTTTCGATCGCTACCCCTGAGTCAGGGAGGTTGTCTGCTCGTTCAACGTAATTCTCGTCAACAATCATCAATACCCGCTCAGCTTCAGCTATTTCACGCATGAAGTTGCTTAAGCTGGAACCATATTCTACCGCAGCATCGATTTTTACGGTGTACCCGAGCAATCGTAATTGAGTCGCAAGAAGCCTCACCCATGCACGGTATGCGTCGTGCGTCCAGGCGTAAGAAATAAAAACACTAGTTTTCAAGTGGATCCCATCGGAATGATTTATAAGGCTTTCCTTGGACGTTACGCATTTTTTAAAAAGATCCGGAGTTGCTGCTTCAATTTACCTAGCTCCCGATCGCGGCGTCCAAAAAGCATCGAAAAGAAATTGAATACTGTGAACCCGGTCATGACCATAATTGCGACAGCCACCGACGTACGCCCGGCCTCACTGATGACCGTTTCGCGAAACCAGGACAGACCGGCTATGAACGAAAGTCCGAGAATCAGCGTGCAAGTCGCGATGCTGAGACGGTCATACATGCTGACCGAGTAAGGGGTGGCGTGGAAAGTTCTCTTCATTTTTTAGCTTTCTCAAATTGGCTTCCCACCAAGACGGCAGAGTACCTACCGACGCCAGGTGTTTTTCTCTGTTCGAAGGTCCGGTGCCGGCTCTCTCAGTGCACCATTCCATCACGCAAGCCAGTGGTGCTGCTGTGCGGATTTTCAGCTGTTCTAGCGTGGTGCGAAGCCAGCATCGGCCAGCGCTTTCGCCACCGCTGTGACGCCGGCCTGCATTTGGTAGGCGCGTTCCTCTGCTTCCGCTCGGGGCAGATGAGGTTCAACGAATTGAGCAAAGGTATCGAGGGTTGACCGTTTCGCAAATTGCGCAAGCTGTAGCGCAACTGACTCATCTATCGTGATGGTCAAAGTAACTTGTTGGCCTGTGTTCATATCCGTATTCCTTGTTTGTGGACTTGGCGCCATCGCGTACGAACAGAAAGCCCTCTTTCTCAAGTGCGCGAGCTGCAGCAGATAGCACCTTACGCGTTACCCCAGTGTGCTCCACGCTTTCAGCCATCAGCCTGATTGCTGCACTACCAAGTGCCTTGAGAGCTGCTGCCGACTGTTCCGCGGCAGCGCGAGACTCGTGGGCGATTAGAAGCATGTTGTCGTTTTCCTAGAGTTCCAAGGGCTGACCTTCTAGCCGGCCTAACTGATACAGTAAAGCGTCCTGCTGGCTCATGATGGACAACCAGTCGCCGTTACTAGGATCGGCAAGATTCCTGTGCGCCATTGTTTTCGTCTGCTCTGCAATAGAGGCCAACTCGGCATGGATTGCACGTAGTGCTGTGTAGTGGTCTTTCAGTTTCATAGTATTTTCCCTTGGACTAGATAGCGATCTTCGACTTCAACACATCGAGGACTGGAAGAGCGAATTTCCCGACCTCTGCTTTCGTCCGATCCATCGAAGGATACGGTCCCTCAGTGAAACCGAGATAGTGCAGCTCGAAACCGACGTTGTCGTCCGTGATTGCCATCAGTTCTTGGGGCTCTGTCGCATTGTTGATCAAACGGCGGAATTTCCCTGGAGGAGCACTGTCCCGCTCAAACTGGACGGACCATTCCTGCCAGCGTAGAAAATTGGTCTGCGAACGACATCGCATCCGTGCCGTCAATCGCGAACTGGCCTTTGCGGATCATGTGGACCAGCTCAATGCCGGCGAGAACGGAACCGGCGGCGCGGAATGATTTGAAGTTGAGCATCGGCCTGGTCACCCGCTTTATGGCGCGGTGATCCTGTTCAATGACGTTGTTGAGATATTTGACCTGGCGTACCAGGATCGGCAGGGAACGCCTGGCGCTGATGGCATCGATCGCGGCCTTGTTGGCGCCGCTCTTGTCCATCGCGACCTTTTCCGGAGCGCCGTTCGCTCGCATAGCCTTGTCGAAAAAGCGCTTCGCTGCGGCCATGTCGCGCTTCGCCGTCAGCAGGAAGTCGACCGTCTTGCCCTGCTTGTCAACTGCGCGGTAGAGGTATTTCCAGATGCCCTTGACCTTGATGTACGTCTCGTCCATTCGCCAGCTGCCGCCGACCGGGCGCTTGTGTTTCCGGGCCATCTTCTCGATGAGCGGCAGGTAACGAATCGCCCACCGGTTGATCGATGAGTGGTCGACCGACACGCCGCGCTCTTGCATCATCTCCTCCAATTGACGGTAACTCAGCGGGTAGGCCGCATACCAGCGGATGCAGACCAGAATCACGTCGATCGGAAAACGCATACCTTTGAAGTTGACCATGTCGATTCGTCCTGGATTCGGGCATCGGAGTTTACTCGACCGGCCCGCAGGCGTTGGCTAATGCGACAGAACCGACTTAGGTCCTCGCGGCCACCATCCCGCACTCGAGTACCAATCGCCCATCCAGCAGGGGTAAGGTGGCGTTCTGTCGATTCATAGCTCGGCATATTTTTCCCAGGTCAGCCGTTCTGCGAATGTGAACCGGACATTAAGCCTTTGGTCACTGCCCGCGCAGCGGCCTCGTTTAGCCAGTCCACGATAATAGCGACCTGTTCGGGAGCAATGAACACGACAGACGGCTCGTCCATGCCTGCCGGCTGTGTAATCGCAATAGTTCCGTCATCGCGAAGCGCGACCGACAACTCGTACATTTGTTTGTGCATAAATTACTTTCAATACGGTTTATACCGTTTCCGCCTTAATTATGAACTCGGGAAATCGGAGTTGTCGTACAAATCATCGCCTAGTGCGTCCCGAATTGGATTGAAGAAGGATGACCAGTTCACTGCCCTCTTTGCATGTACCTCCAGATCGCTCACGCTAGCGCCTCGTTCGACGGCATTGCGCAGGTAGCGTAAAGCCTTTTCATCATCCCAGTAAGCTGCTCCTCTCTCTTCAAAGCGGTTTCGCAAGATGCCGCGAATGTAGTAAAGACGCTTGTTATCTTCAGGTGTCATAAATGTTTTTACACGAAAAATGCTTGTGCTTTGATAGTAGCGTGACTGATCCGCCAATGGTGATCGAGGTGCCTTGAATCCCGCAGTCGCCGCGTGGGCAAGCCACCAAAAACTGGGGCCCGTGAAGTCCTATTTGTACCATTCCAGTACCGTGTGTCGGGCAGCGACACTCGCTCAACCTCGGCGCCTGATCAGTCTGACTCTGCTTTGGCTTTGCCATTTTTCCTTTACCCGAGCGGCAGATTGGAAGGGACAGGATTTGAACCTGTGACACAGCCTTTCGGTACGCATGCGCTCTACCCCTGAGCTACCCCTTCCAATATGCCGCCGCATTTTCCGGTCGAGTTACTGCCAGTCCGGCAACTCGTCGAATTCGACTACCGGCATCGAAAAATAGTCTACCTTGGCCGACACCGCCAAGCCCGGCGTGGGCGTACCATGCAACGTCACCATTGCCGCGCCCACTTGTTCAGCACGGACGGTCAGCACTTCACCGTCTACGTCGACGCGGACCACCAGGATGTCGGTCCCTGCGGCGATGCGCGCCAGGCTGGCAGAGTGCTGTGCTTGAAACGTTTGGTTCATCCTGCTCATCCTTGTTCGGCTGCCGGCCGGATGGGGGCACCGCGCCGGCGCCAAGTACTACCTAGCCGTATAGGGTGGTGACCTAAGGATTACCAAGTGGCGCCACGCTGCGCGCCGGGCCGGTCAACGCATGCTGCAGCTTGAAGCGGCGGCGCACGATCCAGCCGGCCGGCATGGCCAGCACCGCGAACACGAACACGGCCAGCGCCGCGCCAACGGCCGGCAGCAGCCAGGCGCCGTTGTTCCCGGCCGGGACGGGTTCCATGACCATGAACGGCGACATGAAGTCCA
>Ga0308163_10002603_pt1 | contig 16287 bp, 18 predicted proteins | sample PhyTR1_FD_201037 | JGI IMG/M metagenome (GOLD analysis project Ga0308163, IMG submission 201037) | Phyllosphere microbial communities from UC Gill Tract Community Farm, Albany, California, United States - DLSLT.R1 | ecosystem: Host-associated > Plants > Phyllosphere > Unclassified | place: USA...
CGGGATCCTGAGTTCTCCGGAACTCGCGGGCTGTGGCGCAGCTTGGTAGCGCACTTGACTGGGGGTCAAGGGGTCGCAGGTTCAAATCCTGTCAGCCCGACCGAAACGTGTCGGACACGACGACAGAAGCCCACCGAGGATCTCGGTGGGCTTCTTCGTTCCTGTGCCTGTCGTGGGGCCGTCCGCACAGGGCTGCCTCATTGCGACGTTCAGCGGACCACCTATGTGCGACATGAGTCTTCTCGCGGATCGTCCGGTTCGAGCCTGAGTCCGAGTTGGACACCGAGGTCCGTGGGAGGACCGGCTTACGGGCACGTTCTGCCGCCCGCCAGACACGCCGCTACTTGTCGTAGACCGGTACGTTGGGAAGACCTCGGTCAGCTCGGGCGCGATCAACGATGGACTGGATGACTCCCGTCTTGGCTGCGTTGTACGAAGCTCCGCGCTGCTGAGCTCCCTCTACGGCAGCAACTTTCGCCGCCTCGTAACACCTCATTTCCTTGGGGTGGCTGAGGAGCCAATCCCGAAAGATGCGCTGGTTATTGTTGTCCCAGTCGTCCGCCGTAAAGAAGTGCGCGATACGAAGTCGTCGCCCGTCGCGCTCGAAGACCATCACGCGATGGGAACGCACGCTGCTTCCAAGTTCCCATCCGCCAGCTTCCAAGCGTTGGCGGTGGGCATCGAAGTCCGCGCCGTCGCGGACTCGGACTGCAAGATCGATGATTGGCTTCGCGGCCAGACCGGGGACCGACGTCGAGCCGATGTGCTCGACGAGCCAGGCGCTGTTGCCCAGCTTCTGAATCTCCTCAGCGGCAGCCTTGAACTGGTCGGGCCAGGACGGATCGTACGGAACGAGCACAACTCGCACTCTAGATCCCGCTGCCATCGGGCTGCTGCCCGGCCGCCGATCCCCACCGGCGCGCCTCGAGGACCAGCTGCACTGCTTGCCTCGCCGCTTCCGGCACCAACGGGATCTGGGTGAGCAAAGCAACTTCAACCCACCTCGGCTCGTACTGGTTCAGTTCTGATGCCCGGAGCGGGCACCCGATGTTCGCGCCGATCGCGGAACTCGAACGAGTTGACGTTGTCGACCTGCCGACGGGGCACTGGCCGATGTGGAGTCGACCGCAGGATCTGGCAAAGCTGATCGTTGGCGAGACTGCTCTCTGACAGCTGATCAACGATTGCGTCCGGTGGCCGATGGTCTACCGGACGCGGTTCAGCTCACTGGTGAGTTTCGAACGTGGACCGTTCGGAGGGCTTGTAGTCCCTCTTCTCGCCAGGCTCTGGCGGAGGCCAGGACTTTCGTGAAGGCGCTGGAGCCGTGGATGTGCCCGAGTTGTAGGGAGAACGTGGCGGGTACTCCTGCGCCGGTGAGGCGTTCGGCGTAGCGTGCGCCGTCGTCGGCGATGGGGTCGTATTCCGCGGACATGATGTGCGCGGGTGGCAAGTCACTGAGGTTCTCGGCGAGCAGCGGTGATGCGTAGGGGTTTGTCGCATCTGTTTCTGACGTGAGGTACAGGCGTCGGCACAAGTGCAAGGTCTGCTCGGTGAGTCCGTAGCCGGTGCCCTTCGAGCGGATGGATGGGCTGCTGAAGGTGAAGTCGAGCGCGGGGATTTCCAGCAGCTGGAAGGCGATTGCGGGGCCGTTGTCGTCTCGGGCTTTCAAGCAGAGAGCGGCGGCGAGATTGGCGCCCGCCGATCCTCCGCCGACGGTGATCACGTCGGCGCGGGCGCCGAGGGCCTGGACGTTCTCGGCGACCCAGAGCAGCGCGGCGTAGCCGTCGTTGAGGGCGGCGGGGAAAGGGTGTTCGGGAGCTTTGCGGTACTCGACGGCGACGACGATGCAGTCAGCTCCGGCGGCGCGTTCCTGGCACAGGACGTCGATGAGGACCGAGTGGATGGTGCCGCCGATCCATCCGCCGCCGTGGAAGTAGAGGTGCACGGGGTGGGGGCCGTCACTGTCGGGGTGAAAGACATTGAGGGTGATGTCCCCGTCGTGAACGGGGATGGTTACGGTTCGCTTGCTGCGGACGGGTGGGGCCGGCTCGAGCAGCTGCTGGGCGAGGGCGGCGGCGCCTGCGTTCTCCTGCGCGCGGAAGAGGGCGATGTCCTCGATCTCGGCGGGGACGGTTGGCAGGGTCTCGAGCAGTGGAACGAGGAACGGGTCGAGCGGCATCGGGTCTTCTCCTTCGAAGAAAAGGTGAGCGGTCAGAGGCTGTCGCGCAGTGCGCGGCAGAGCGCTTCGGCGCGGTCGTCGGGGTAGCCGCCGGGGCGGATGGTGGCGTATCCGAAGGAGACACCGGATTCGGGGTGCGCGAACCCGAGCTGGCCGCCCGCTCCGTCGTGGCCGAAGCTGCCGGGGCCGGCCATGCGTCGGGGGATGGAGTCGAGCATGAATCCTGTGCCCCAGCGCAGACCCGCGTCGGGGCCGAAGAACGGTGCGCCGACGGATTGAGGGAGGCGGGCGTTTCGGGTGGTGTCGGGCTCGAGCAAGCGGATCCCGTCGACCTCGCCGATGGTCGCGGCGTAGAGGCGGGCGATGTCGTGGGCGGTGCCGACGATGTTCGCGGCGGGAATCTCGAAGCCGAGGAGGTCGGGGGTGTTCGCGGAGGCGAACAGGTTGAGGCCGTCGATGGCTCCGTTCATCCCCATCACGCGTGCCATCATGTCCAGGTTCGGGCTCTTCCACGGCGGTGCGGCGGTGTCCGGGAGTGGCTGCTCCTGCAGCGCGAAGTTCGAGTCGGCGTCGAGGTCGGCACCGAAGGTGAGTCCGAGGCCGAGCGGGCCGGCTATGTGCTCGTGGAGCCAGTCCGCGGGGCGCAGTCCGGTGGCGCGGCGGAGGACCTCGCCGGCGAGCCAGCCGAAGGTGAGCGCATGGTACGAGTGCGCGGTCCCAGGCTCCCAGAGCGGATTCTGCCGGGCGAGGGCTTCGGTGACCGGGTGCCACGCGCGCAGGTCCTCCACGGTGAGGGGCTCGTCGGGGGCGATGAGTCCGGCGCGGTGGGCGAGGAGCTGCCGGACGGTCAATGCGCTCTTGCCGCGGTCGGCGAACTCCGGCCAGTAGGTGGCGACGGGCTCGTCGAGGGTGAGATGGCCGGCTTCGACGGCCATGAGCAGGCAGATGGTGGTGACGCCTTTGCTGACGGAGAAGAGGATGCTGCGGGTGTCGGCCGTCCACGAGCCATGGCGGAAGTCACCACCGTGGAGGTCGACGACGGGGACGCCGTGGAGGTAGACGGTGCAGGCGGCCCCGGTGTCGCCGCGTTCGATGAAGTTCTGCGTGAACGCGTCGGCGACGCGTTGGAATCCAGGCTCGACGTGTCCGTCGATGGTGGGGGCGAGAGTGCTCATGGTTGATGTGGAGGCTTTCTGGGTGGAAGCGGTCACGATGCTGAGGACGCGGTGGTGGCGGTGATGTCGATGCTTTCGGTCTCGTGGTGGAACTCGTTGATGAGGCGTCCGCTGCGGACCCCCCACCAGCCGACGGCGATCCCGGCAGCGGCGAGGACGGAGAGCGCGATCAGGAAGCCGTTGATCGAGTTCGCGAGAAGGACCGGCACCGGGGCCAGGAGTAGTGCAGGCACCAGGCGGGCGATGGCGAAGATGACGCCTTGACCGGTGGAGCGGAGCATGGTCGGGAACGCTTCGTTCACCCAGACGCGGAAGATGGGCTCTCCGCAGAAGACGGTGCCCATGCCGGATACGAGCACCGTGGTGACGAGTGTGGCGAGGTTCATCCCGAAGACGACAGGAACGAGGTACGCCGCGACGTACAGGATTCCACCGAGGATGAAGAAGGTGAGGCGGAAGCGGGTGTCGACCGCCCGCATGAAGATGACCTGCACGATGATCGCGAGCGGTACGAGGAACAGCACGAACACCGAGAATTTGGACACGGGCGTGCCGGTGAAGTTCGCTCCGATGTAAGCCGCGTAGGAGCCGAACACCGTGATCGGGATGCTCACCAGGGTGAAGAACCCAACGAGGATGAGGAACGGGAAGCGCAGCGGCGGCGTGATCAGGTCTCGCAGCTTCGAGCGGTCAGCGCGCACGGTGTGCACACCCTGTGTCTGTTCCAGCCGGGCAGCGCGCCAGCTCGTGGACTCGGGGATCGTGAGCCGCAGCGCAACCACAATGACCGCGACGACGGCGATGAGGCCGAAGATCGCCTGCGCGGCGAAGATCCCGGTTCCGCCGGTGAGGGTGGCGACGAGAACGACTGCGCCGATGCCGACTCCAGCGAGGAGGTTGGACATCACGAGGATCTTGCCGCGGTTCTGATCGGTCGCCGCTTCTGAGATCGTCGCGAGGGAGACGGGAATGTCGGCCCCGATCGCTACACCGAGCACACCCAGACCCAGCAGCAGCAGCAGGAACCCGGTGGCGAAGATCGAGACCGATGCGCCGAGGGCGATGAAGACCATGGTGACCACGAATACCCGCCGTCGCCCGAACCGGTCGCCGAGGCGACCGCCGACCAGAGCGCCGACCGCCACCCCGAAGGTGAGCGCGCTGGTGAGCACCCCGATCTGGCCGGGGGTGAGCCCGATCGTCTGCTGGAGGATCACCAACGCGAAACCGACACCGTTCAGGGCTGCTCCATCCACGAAGGACGCCATGCCGGCCACGGTCCCCACCCACCAGGCGTTCACCGTGCGAGGGGGCACCGGATTCGCTTCTGTCATGACCTTCTCCTTCGAAGACGTCGAGGCCCGGCCTCGTCGTGGGTGCCGGCGGACCCGGCTACGGCCGACAGTAGGTCAAACTTGTCCACCGTGGCAAGGATTCGCAGAGAAAACATTCGGATTGGCAAAAATTCGTGCGAAGATGAGGTGTCAGGCGTGGGGATCGAAGGAGAGCCGATGACGGTGGAGACGACGGAGCAGGAAGCGTCGGTAAAGCGGCGTGGTCGGTACGCGAACGGTCGGCAGCGGCGAGACGAATTCATCGACCGCGCGTTCGAGATCTTCGCGACGCACGGCTTCCAGCGCCTGTCGTTGCGGAAGATCGCGGAGGAGCTCGGGGTCAGCCACGCCGCCCTCAGCTACCACTTCCCCTCGAAGGAGGATCTGTTGCAGGCCGTCTTCGATCGCCAGGCGGAGCAGGATCGACCCCTACTGGAGCAGTCGCTCTCCGAGCGGGGGTTGCTGGCGGCACTCCCTGAGCTTGTACGACAGAACGAGGTTTTCCCGGGGCTGGTCCAACTCGACGCCACGATGCAGGCGGAGGCAATTCGCAAGGACCATCCGGGGCACGAGTTCACCCACCGCCGGATCGATCTGTTCAATGCCGACGTTCGTCGGGAGCTCGAGCGCGAGCAGGAAAAGGGTCGTCTGCGCGCAAGCCTGGACCTCGACCTCACCGCGCGTCAACTCACTGCCATGGCGCGAGGGCTTCAGATGCAGTGGCTCTACGACCCTACGGTCGACGTCGCCGCGCACCTCGATGGATTCCTGGAATTCCTGCGCGCCTGAGCGAGCGATCGGCCCGAGGGTGGGGCGACCTGTGATCAGTCCGATGAATGGCTGCTTCGCCTGACCGCGTCGACAGCGCCAGAGAGGGCATCGTGAATGAGTACCAGGGTCTCTTCGTCCTCGCGGTGTGATCCGAACAGCAGCTCAACGCGCACGACGATCCCCGCGACGATGCCCAGCGCGATCTGCACCCCCGGGTGATCCGGCGGGATGTCGAGGTCTTCCGCGATCGCGTCCGCCGCGATGGCGAGGAGGGGAGGGGAGTCCTCCGGTCCGGACCCCTGCAGCACCGGATTCCGCTCGAGCATCGCAGCTCTCAGTCGCCACTCCTCCTCGGGAACGAAAGCCGGTTCTTCGCGGAGCCACTGCACGACCCGATCGACGACCGACTCACCCTCGTCGCGTGAGCGCAACGCGAGGATCAGGCGATCAGCCGCAGCGGACGAGGATGCCGTGGCGATGTGGAGTTTCGTCGGGAAGTACGCCGAGACGGAGCGGGTCGACACCTCCGCCTCCTCAGCGATCTGCGCCACTGTCGTCACGTCATAGCCCTGTTCGGCGAACAGCCGCATGCCAGCGAGGAGAACGGCTCGGTACCGGCGCTCCTTTGAGCGCTCTCGAAGCGAAGTTGCTGCCATACAGCAAGCTTACCTCTTCTGCATGTCTGCGTCGCAGTGTATTGTTGCAGTCAACCGCAAATTTGGAGGACTCATGGTCGACCCGACCCCCACCCGATTCGAACGCCCACGATGGACGCGCTGGGCGCTGCTCGTCGTCGGTCTCTACGTGCTCCTCGTTGCCTGGGCCGAGCCGTTCTTCGTGCGCTACCCCGCGGCGGGATCCTTCCTGCTCGTGGGCCTGCTCGCCGCAGGCGTAGCCTGGCGCCGCCCGCGGGGTAGTAAGGCGGCGTGGGTGACGATCCTCTCGGTGATCATCAGCGCCGCCGCGCAGCTCGCGTGGCTCGTGACCGCTTGGTACCCCGCGTGGGCGCTGGCCCTGGGGTTTGCACTGGTGGTTGCCTTCTCCTGCTTCGCCGGTTTCTGGAAGCTGAGCAGGACGCGTCGCCGCGTCCTGAGGCAGGAGCATTTGACTTCGTCGGGCCGGCCGCCCATTCTCAGCATCCTGCGGAGCGTCGCGAACAGCTTCCTCGTCGTCATCGCCGTGGTGACCTCCGCTGTCGTGCTCCTGGTCGCCGCGGTCCCCGCGGCGGTGGCCATCCCGATCCAAGCCGCCGCCGGTCAGACACCGTCATTCCAGCCCCGAGGACCCGAGGGAGCTGTCAAAGTGACAGCGAACGGAGATCGGCTCACGAGCGACGTCCGATACGGGGACAAGTACCCCAGCAGCTATCTCGACATCTACATTGCCGATGACGACGCATCGGTCACCCGACCCACCTACATCTACATCCACGGTGGAGGCTGGATCGGCGGGACCAAATCCGATGGTGATCCGAATGCACCCGGCGGGGGTTTCGCCGTCACCACCGACCCGGTCCTGGACGGTGGATTCAACTTTGTCAGTCTCGACTACGGCCTCGCCCCGACCGTCAAGTACCCCACGCAGGTGAGACAAGTCTCGCAGGCAGTCTCCTTCCTTCGCCAGAATGCCAAGCAGTACGGCCTCGACATGTCCGACGTCGTCATCGCAGGAGGAAGCGCCGGCGGACAGCTCGCCGGCCAGTTCGCCAACATCCAGACCAACCCGACTTACGCGGCGCAGATCGGAGTGAAACCGGTCATAGGTGACGCTCTGCGAGCAGTCGTGCTCGACAGCCCTGCGCTCGAGCTGGAGAAGACCGGTGAGACGCAGTCGCCGCAAGCGCTCAAGGACCTCATCTTCGGACTGTCTGCACGCAGCTACGTCGGCACCTCCGTGGCCCTAAACAAGGAGGCATCCGTCACCAACCACGTGACCGCAGATTTCCCGGCAACGTTCGTCGCGGACGGGAACACCGGCACGTTCCCGGATCAGGCCGAGAGCCTGCACAAACGCCTCGACCAGCTCGGAGTGACGAACGCCGTCGACGTCCCGCCCGCGAGCTCGGCGATCCTCGGCCACGGGTATATGGCGATGCCGGGCACATGGACCGACGCCTACAACGAGAAAAAGCTCGCGTTCTTGTCAGCACTCGGCCTTTGACCACTCACCCCGCACCGTCGTGCACCAGAATGCGCCCATGTGGGATACCCCGGTCCGATGACCAGGGCTTCCCACATGGGGGTCCGTCATTGCGGAGTCACGATGCCGGAGTTCCGCCAGCATCCGAGCTCGCTCCAGGCGCGCGGTCAGACCTGGTCTGAAACTCATGCACCAGCACGAAGACAGCGGCCGGGATGATGATCCACAACGCCAAGCCGACGAACGCACTTGCGACGCCATCGTTTTCGAAGTAGGCACCACCGCGCAGTGCGCGCACCGCGATGCCAACGGGCAGCACATGGGTGAACGGCTCGAGCCAATCCGGCAAGAACTGTGCCGGCAGGACACCTGTGCTCGTAGCGTTACCCAAAGCCAGCAGGGCGATCGACGCCACGAATGTTCCGGCGCCGCCGAACACCCGCAGCAGTGTGGCGGTCGACACCGCAATCGCGAGTCCGAGCATGGCGATGATGCTGGCCGCCAGCAGGAACGGGGCGGGAAGGGCGCCGAAAACGGTGTCCACCAACCACGCCACGACGAGCCCGGCAAGCACCGCGAACGCCACCGCACTCGCTGCGCGCCAGACGTGGGGCAGTTCGCGGCCGACGCCCATGATCGTCAACCCGAATAGGAACGCACCTAGCACGATACCGAATGCAGCGTAGAAGACGGACAGGCCCCGGGTGTCGCCGGCGGGTAGCGGCTTCAGGTCTGTCGTTGAGAGTTCGGTGTGCAGCGCCGTCGCCACGGGGGTGAGCGCGCCGACCAAGGTCTGCGTTACCGCGGGGCCGTTTGCACCGGCGACGAACAGGTGCGCCCGTCCATCGTCGACGATGAGTGCACCGTCGACGGTGTGATCGGTGACCCCGTCGCGTGCATCGCGCTCGGTGGGGAACGTCGTGACCGCGAATACGTCGCCATGTTCAGCGGAGTGCTGCTCGATTGAAGTGACCACCTGCTCAGGCGCGACCACGCCGATCGGCAAGTGGTGCGGAACCGGTGCATGGAACGCAGCGAGGTACAGCGCGACGAAGACCGGACCGATTACCAGACCGACCACCAGCGGAACGACGGCCCCGGGGAGATGACGCCGGTGCCCCCGACGGGGTAGTTGCTGCGGGACGTGGCGGCCATGGTGGCGCTCGCGTGGTGTCTGCTCGCCCGATGTGACGGACGAGTCGGGTACGCTGCTCAAATCATCCTCAATCTGTGATCATGTCAGGTGACTGATAAAATGTACCATGAGCTTCCCGACCCGACCGGCCGTTTCGGCTACCTGCTGTGGCAGGCGGCGCACCTTGTGGGGCGCGTGATGGTCGAGGCACTGCAGCCCGTCGAGTTGACGGTCGCGCAGCTCGGCGTACTGTCGTACACCGCCCAGGAACCCGGTATCTCCTCCGCGGAACTCGCCCGGCGGCTGTTCATCACACCGCAGTCGGTGCACACCGCGGTGAAGCCCCTGGTAGAACGCGCGCTACTGGAGCGTCGCCCCCATCCGGTGAACAGAAAGGTCATCGGCGTTTTCCTCACCCCTGACGGCATTGACGTCGCGGATCAAGCGACCGAGTTGCTCGACATTGCCAACAAACAGCTGCTCGCAGACTTCACGCCCGATGCCGCGGCGGACCTCCGGCAGGCGCTTCGCCGCGTGATGGTCACGGCGAACCCGACTGCGCTCGACCGCAGCTCCGTGCGTTCCGTGCCCGCGGCGCCGATCGAACGCTGAACCCCAATCCGAGTGAAGCCGCCCCGCGGTCAGTGACGACTAGGGGGCAAGTCGAACCCGCCGAGGCCGGTCGTCATGTCACTAGGGACCGAACCGGCGCATCAACGCCTGAAGGACGGGACGGTGGGGCTCGGGAGCGTATCGGCTCACGACGCAGCAACAAATGACCTGCTACCAATGGGTACGCAGACAGCGGACAGATGGGCGATGACCGGCAGACCGCTTATGTTCCGCCCCGGATTTAATGGAGGCTCAGTAGTGCCGCTTCGGCGGAAGTCGGAGCGGGTTTATGGCGGTAGTGGTTGGTTCCGTACTCGACCGGAGGAACCATGCCGATACTCGGACGAACGGCGCCCATCCCCGCTGAAGCTCAGACCAACGCGCACGGAGTCGGAGCGTCAGGCGTCCGATGGCCGATCGGTTGTCGGACAGCGTCATCGGCTTCGACGGGCCAGTCCGTTGCTGCGGTAGAAGGTCTCCAAGGCAGCGCGGTCCGACAGGAACACCTTCGGCCCCTCGAACTCGTCGAAGGCCTGCTGATAACGGAGCCGGTTCCTCCTGGCGGGCCCGAGCATGAAGCGCAGCATCTCGACGCGGACTCGGTCACGAGTGCCTTCCAAGCGTCCAGCACGGTCGGGCTCGAAGAAGGTGCGCCGAAAGTAGCGGACGATGCCCACGGCGGTCGAGACATCCAGCAGCACCAGACCGGTTGCTCGCCGCAACCGGGCTGGCAACCACCGCGAATAGTTGCCCTCGATGACCCACTGATCGGTGCTCATCGCTTCGTTGTGCATGGACTCGAAATCGAGGTCCGGTCGCTCGAGCCAGTCTGTTGCGGGTAGGTGTCGGTACTGGTCGAGGTGCACGACCGGCAGCGAGCGGGCTCGGCCGACAGCAGCCGCAAGGGTCGACTTGCCACTGTTGGACGGCCCGAGAATGCAGATCCGTTGACCGAGCTCGTCGAGGTCCATCGTGCGAGTCTCGCAGGCACACGCAGAGATGTCGGGTCACTCGGGCGAGGAGACCGTTGATGGACCGTTTACCGGTCAGGCAGGCAGGTACTGACTAGGCCAGGTCACTTGGCTCGCGAAGCTCACCCGAGGCGAACGTGGTCTCTGCGAGGAAGTCCTGGAGATCACTTTGGACAGACAACACCATCTCTCGGGTGCCTTGAGCCAGCTGTAACGATCCGGAGCCCCCGTCCTCGCCGAACACCGCCCAGCGAAGCCAGGTTGAGCCGCTCTCGATGATGTCGGAGTCGAAGAGCTCGTGCCCGTCGGCGATCTGCTCCACCCGTACCGTGAGCGTTTTCCGTTCACGGGGAGTGAGCATGGAGTCGAACACGGGGTCGAGTAGCCGCATCAGATCCGCCACGGACAGCAAGGTGCTCACGCGGTCACCATAACGCTGCCCATCCGGTAGCCGATCACCGACGGGGAGCCTTCATCGTTCAGGAGAGAGGGCTGAGCACAACGCAGCCGGTTCCAGCGTCGACGCGCACGACTGGCAGGCCGTCTCCATGTCCCTCGGCTCGAACGACGACGTCCTTGCCTACTGCTGAACTCACCAGCCGAAACAAGCGAACAAGCCCGTTGACGGCCTCGTCATCGATCAGCTCCCGAAGGTCGAAGTCGAACTCGATGGGGGCTCCCCAGTCGAAGAAGAAATTGACCTGGACGCCGTCGGTCGGCCAGACGGAATAGCTTTCTCCTTCATCACCTCCACGGCGCTCCTCAACACGGATCCACGGCGCGCTCGTGAGGGCGTCACGCAACGTGTCGATGTCAGACTCCAGGGAGCCGATCACCTCAGCATCAGGAAGGACCAGCGGCTCCAGGCCGTCAGCTTCACGGAACGCCTTCCGGAGAGCCTCTGCAGTGACCTCACCATTCACGACTCGAACCTCTCAGCTGAGCCCGGCGGGCGCAACGTCCCTTTGAGGGATCGACTATCGGACACGGGAAAGGCTCGCGCCGTCGGCAGCAGGGCAGTTCCTTTTGCGTGCTCCTCACGCTCGACCGTGAGCGGGTCGTGCATGCTCTGGAGGCACACCGACTTCCTCGAGTGTGTGCCCGGTGCAGGACTGACCTGTGACGCTTGCACGTTCCACGCGGGTGACTGCGAACCAGCGGATCGCGTCCCGAAGCTGGCACCATGCGACGAGATACCACTGTCCATTGGTGGACGCGAACAGGATGGGTTCGATGTCGCGGACTGTCCGATCGCCGGCGGCGGAGTGGTACCGCACCCGGAGTACCCGCTGAGTTGTCATGCCTTCCTCGAGCGCGGACTGCACCGCACGCGTTGGACCCCGCGCGGCGTTCACCCACACGCGGTCTGCATGCTGGACCGCGCGGTCGCGTGCGACCGGGTCGAGGACGTCGAGGATCTTCTGCACACCGGCCGCGGCTTGATCCGCGTACGGCGCGTCGGGCGCAGCGGCAACAGCTGCCAGCAGTGCTGTCGCCTGTGATGACGACAACGTCACCGGCGGGAGGGTCGGCCCCGCAATCAGTCCGTACCCGCCGCCGGGGCCAGGTCGGGACCAGACGGCCGCGCCGCTGTTCGCGAGCGCAGCAAGATCACGTTTGACCGTTCGGGCTGACACCGCGAACTCACGGGCAAGCCGATCGGCGGTGTACCCGTGAGCGCCCCTGCGTCGCAACATCTCCGACATCGCGTGCAGGCGCTCGGCCCGATTCATCGGGGGCGTCGCAAGATCATGACGGAAATGGTGACACACAGCTGTCCATGCCCGCACTCACGCTGGTCACATGACAACGACTCCTCCTCGCAAGACTCCGATCATCCTCATCGCCGGTCACTGGCTCGGCGCGTGGGCGTGGGACGCTGTTGTCGATGGGTTGAATGCTGCGCAGTGGCAGGCAGTACCGATGACCTTGCCGGGGCTCGATCCCCAAGACCCTGACCGTGCGACGAGGACCCTCGCCGACCAGGTCGGCGCCATCGAGCAGCTCAGCGAGCGTCTCGGATGCTCCCAAGAGGAGCCGGCGGTGATCGTCGCCCACAGCGGCGCGAACGCTCCGGTGACCGTCTTCCTCGATCGTCACCCGGACCTCGTCCGCCGCGTCATCTGGGTCGACTCTGGACCGATGGCCTCGGGGACTGCGTTCGCACCCGACCTTCCCGAGGAAATTGTGGAGCTGCCCCTGCCGCCGTTCGACCAACTCGCCGGTCAAGCGAGCGTCGAGGGTCTCAGCGACACCGATCTTCAGCAGTTCCGCAAGCGGGCCGTGTCGCAGCCCGCCTCCGTCCTTCGCGACCCGGTCGTACTGCACGACCCTGGACGCGCCCGCGTGCTGACCACGTTGGTTTGCTGCTCGTTCCCGAGCGCGCAGGTCCTCGAACTTGCCCGGAGCGGGCACCCGATGTTCGCGCCAATCGCGGAACTCGAACGAGTTGACGTTGTCGACCTGCCGACGGGGCACTGGCCGATGTGGAGTCGACCGCAGGATCTGGCAAAGCTGATCGTTGGCGAGACTGCTCTCTGACGGCTGATCAACGATTGCGTCCAGTGGCCGATCGGCTACCGGACGTCGGAGGTGGGGCGAGCCGCCGGGGCGCCGGAAGGACCGCTTGACGAACCGGGCGGCCAGTCGCCCGAGGTGCTGTCTACGACGCTGAACCCCACGTCGCCGCTGCGATCGCTCTTGCTCCAGCTCCGGAACATCTCGACGACTGGCCCTTCTGGTGTCGGGCGCACGAGGATCTGCTGCAGCACCGCCCACTCCGGGTCGCGACACCAGCGCACGAGGTCGGGAAGGTCTTCGTCTTCAAGCGCGCGGAACCGGAACCCGGTCTCCTTCGAGGATCGTCAATCCATAGCGTTGTGCTTCGGCGGCGCCGGTCCACTTCGTACAGCGACCCTCTACGGCCCTTCCGCCCGTAAGCCGTTCGCTCAGCGGACGAGTAGGCGCTCGTAGAGGCTTGACGTCAGCGTGCGTCCACCGTCAGGGGCGGTGACCGTCAGATCGCGAAGATGCCGGAAGCCGCGCTGTTCATAGAACCGGCGGAGTCCGGGGTTGTCGGTTGCGCAGTCAAGGCGCACTGCTCGCAGCTCACGGCGGAGCGCTTGCTCCTCCACCCACCGCAGCAACCGTTCCCCGAGCTGAGCCCCGCGATGCGCTTGCCCAACCGCAAGCCGGTGCACGTAGAGCGCCGAGGTCGCATCATCGCCCCAAACCTCGGGATCTGAGTCGTAGACCGTGACCATCGCCGCTACCTCCGGACCTCGACGCACGACGAAGAGGTTTCCCTGCTCTGTGTCCCGGACTAGGACAGAGTTCGGCACAGCGTCCTGCCACTGGTCGATCCCGTGTGATCGCAACCACTCCCGCGCGCCATCGATGAGCGCTTTCGCAGACGCAACGTCCTCGATCCTCGCCGTCTCGACTGCCAGCTCGTCTTGATCCACGACACGACGCTAAGGGATGGATTAAGCGGCTACGACCGAAGCCGCCGGTCGCAGCGGTCCGATGGCCGATCGTTCACCGGAGCCGCTCCGACCGCCTCGCTTCCACTCTGCGTGCGGTGCCTACCTTTGCAGTTGCCCGGCGAACCCCAACAAGGCGTCAGCGGCGCCCGGATGATCCTGTGGCCGATGTCCGTAGCCGGTGAGAGTCATCCGTCGGGCACGGTGCAGCTGCGAAGCAATTGCTTCGTACTCCTCGTTCCAGCCTCCGGTGATCACGAGCATCGGCACGTCGACGTCCGACGGCGTATCCAGGGCCCACGGCCCAGGGAGCCTGCGCTGCCGATCGGCAGACAGGAGTTCGTCCGGGCTCACCGGCGATGTCCCGGCAGTGCCAGTAAGGGCTGCTGCGAACGCGACGGCGAACTGCGCGGTGCCGATTTCGGCCGCGGTATCGAGCACTGGTTGTACGCGGTCGATGTGGGCCTCGACTGCCGCGTTGCCTCGAGCCAGCGCGTATGCAGCGGGCTCGAAAAGCACCAGACCCGCGATCAGGTCGGGCCGGCGAGCTGCGGCGCGCATCGCGATCGGGCCACCGTACGAGTGCGCGACGACGACAGCGCCCGGTGAGCAAGTGCCGATGAGCGTCGACTCCCAGGCATCTTGCTCAAAGGGGACCGCTGCGCCGTCCCCGTAACCCGGCATCACCGCAAACCGAGCGTGCTCGACGTGAGCCGCGATGGGCCAGGCGCGGTCAAAGGTCCGATTCGATCCGTGCAGGAAGACGACCGCTCTCTCGCGGTTCCCGGGAAGGGCGTCTGCCATGACTGAGACGCTAGCAACCCTGGCTCCGCTCGTTGCAGCGGAGCACGCCCGATCAAGGATCGGCTAACGGACGACGAAGGCCCGACCGCTAGGAGCAGGAGGGCATCGGCGCTAAGCCTGTTTCCAGCCGAACTGCGCGCCGATGACGACGATGACGACCGCGACGGCCGCCGCCCCTACCCAAACGCACCATTTGAAAACCTGACGACCGCGTTCACTCTTTGGCAGCCAGCCGCCACCACCAGCGGGACCAGGAGTCATCGACATGAGACAGAACATACTCAAGGTGCGCCGCAAAGCCAGTGTCGATTCCGGGTGATCACCGATGGCGCGCGGCGCCGCGGCGCGACCGCACCAACTCATCCTCGCCAGGTCGTCTCGATCGCCGATCGGGTACCGGTCGCATGGGAGGATCCGGTCATGCTGAGTGACGATGCGATCGTTGAGGTTCTGCGCCGGGAAACAGCATGGCGCCTTCTCGACCCTCGGAAGAGCAGTCGGCTGGACTACCGACTCACGGACGTCCGCGTGCGAGACGGACACGTCCTCGACGTGCGCGTCACACAGCGCGACGGCGAGTCCGCTCGTCTGCTCGTCGGGATGCCCGCTTCCGGGTCGCCTCAGTACTGGGTCTACGCCCGACCGGAGGATGCTGCCGACTGGGTCGGGCAACTCCTCACCTGGATCGACGAAGAGGTGTTCACTGACGGCTTGGGACAGGGACGCATCCGGGAAGATCACGGCGGCGAGAGCTACGTCGTCGTCGCGAACTACGGATGGCATCAGACCGACACCGAAGAACACGCACGCCTCACTGCTGCCGCCGGACTCTGGGGATGGCACGGCAGCGACTCCGCCTGACTGAGCGTCCGGGGTCGTTCCGGCAGATGATCGGCTGACGGGACACCTCTTCCGTCACCAACGTGCGCATCCGCTTACGGGGGCCCTGTTCTTCCGACCGCCTAGGTGCCCCGTTGTGGGGGCGCGAGCTGTAGAGGCGTTCATGGATGTTCAACGTCCTCTTACGCTTTGCTTGCATCGATCCGTCGAGGAGGGACCTAGCGGAGCAAGGGGATACCGGTGCGCTTGAGCCAGACGTCCACGCCGATTCGCGTCGTGGTTGTTGTCATCTCAGTCGTCGCAGGGTTGCTTGCGACGCTGCTTGTCGCTTCGCCGGATACCGCTGTCGCGGATACTGGTAGCGGCGCTCAATTCGTTTCGGCAGCTGGACGAATATTGGACACTCGGGACGGCACCGGTGGGTACAAGACGGCGATGCCTGCCAACACTTGGCGCACCGTACAGGTGACAGGCATGGCAGGTATCCCGGACTCAACCGCCGTCACAGCGGTGGCGCTGAACTTGATCGAGGTGAGTCCGGACGGTCTGGGACAGATCGTTGCCAGGCCGAATGCGGACACCGCGTCGACGCTCGTTGGGACGTTCGACGGCGGTGACTTGGGGTCGACTTCGAACCAGGCGGACGTGGCCGTGAACAGTGATGGCACGATCCAGGTGCGGGTGAACGCATCGACGCAGCTTGTGATCGACGTCGAGGGGGACTGCTGCAGGTTCGGTTGACTCCTGAGAGGTAGGGGCATTGGCTCCTGCTGGAAGGATGTGCGCCATGGTGAAGGCGTATCCGGACGAGTTCCGCCGCGATGTGATCGCGGTCGCCCGGAAGG
>Ga0308163_10002604_pt1 | contig 16279 bp, 20 predicted proteins | sample PhyTR1_FD_201037 | JGI IMG/M metagenome (GOLD analysis project Ga0308163, IMG submission 201037) | Phyllosphere microbial communities from UC Gill Tract Community Farm, Albany, California, United States - DLSLT.R1 | ecosystem: Host-associated > Plants > Phyllosphere > Unclassified | place: USA...
GCCCTCTTCGTTTAGCAGCCATTCAGGGCTCACTTTGAGGTATTCCGCCACCGCAGCATGGGCCTGAGTGCCGAGCTTCTGATCGGTGCCCCTGGTGTTGTTGATGATCATTCCAATGTTTTGGACAGATCTTTGAGCCACCCTTGCGATGTCGTTGCGTGTTACTTCCTGCCCAAGCATTTCGCTTCGGCGGGTCATCGCGAGTTTTAGTCTTTCACCGTAGAGCATTCGCTGACGGTATATGACTGTATGTAAATTGGTATTCATCTCTGGATGTAAATCTGTTTACAATGCAGGCCATGGAAAAGAAATCCGCGATCAGATTGCTAGGAGGGACGCCGAAGAAGGCGGCTCAGGCTATGGGCTATCGAGCGGTGCAAACCGTCTATCTCTGGCCTGATCAACTTCCCCAGGCCACAGCCGACCGTGTTGCGGGGGTCCTAGCCCGGATGAGTGGCGTTCATGTGGTGCCAGACCTGGAGGCAAAGCCGCAGGAGGCTGCCCATGCCTGATGCGTTTGCTGGTGATCCTCAGGCCAGCACGCGTTCCTGCAGAGCGCGCAAATGCTTAACCACTTCAGGCGCGGCGCTGCCAGTTTCTGTCATGCGTTGTATGCAGGTGTCGAGCCAGCGGCTGAGCCTGTCGGCCGTGAAGCTGCTGCGACTTTCTCCCTCGAGCACAAACACCAGTTGGCTCAAAAAAATCTCCATTGCTTCCGTGCGTGCTGCCTCTGCGGTGGTGGGTGCTGTTGCGCTCATGTCGTTCCAATTTCAAGTGAGGTAGTCGATGTCCATCAGTGTGTCGATATCAGGGTTGCCGGGATATGTTGAAGGTGGGGCCCATCTCAACATTGACGGTCTAGACCCGGTGGATGCCGCGTTCCAGATCAGCCAGGCCCATCCTGGCGGTGTCGCCAATTTGGCCCAGCGCATGGGCATCAATGCGGGCACGTTGCAAAACAAGCTCAACCCGAACAACACCACGCACCACCTCACGCTCCGCGAGGCGATCACGCTGCAGGTGGTGGCAAACAACGCGTCCATCCTCCACGCCATGGCGGCGCAGCTCGGCTTTGCGTGTTACCGAGCCACCCCAGATCAGGCAGGCGGTGACCCGGTGGAGGCCTTCATGCAATTGCAGTTGGCTCATGCCGAGTTGTGCCGCGGCGCTGCGGACGCGTTGCTTCCTGGTGCTGATATCAACCGCAACAAGGTTCGGCGCATCGAGCTCCTCTCACAAGAGTCCACGGCCGCCAATGCGCACATGGTGGCTACCGTTCGCAGCCGCCTGCCTAAACGTCACGAGGATTGATCCATGAATAACGTTACTTCCGCTGATATCAAGGCGGCTTCCTTTGCTGCTCTCGATGTGTCGAAGCTGTCGGAACGGCAGCGGGACCTCTATGAGGTACTGGTGGCCGAGCACCGCGCGGGCGTGGCGGCACTGACGCGGCGCGAGCTCTTGGAGGCCCATAACCGGCGTCTGCCGGATAAGACCATCGCGATCAATTGCGTCACTGCGCCTGTGGGGTCGCTGCTCGCGTCCAAGGTGTTTGAGGATGCTGGCTCGCGCCCTTGCTCGCTTCCACCGCATCGCCTGGCCAAGACTGTGCGCGTGGCGGCGCGGCAGCAGCGGCTGGTGGATTGAAGGCTGGCGATGAACCATTACCCTCACCACATCGGTGACTTCGACAGCGAGACGCTGCATCTAACGTTCGTTGAACGGGCGTTGTACCGGGAGTTGCGCGATCTGTATTTCAAGACGGAACGGGCATTGCTGGCGGATGTGCAAAAGCTCGCGCGCCGCGTTCGTGCAACGACCGATGAGCTGCGTACGGCCCTCGACGGGCTGCTGGAGGAGTTTTTCGTCCTGCAGGATGACGGCTGGCACAACAGTTATTGCGATGCGCAGATTGCTGCATATCATCAAAAACAGGAGCAACAAGTCGCGGCTGGCAGGGCGTCTGCGGCTGCTCGAAGCAAGTCTAAAGACCCTGCGGACAAGGGCTCCAAAGGGGGCGGGGGAGGCCGAACGCGCGTTATGCCGCCGTTGGATGAAGACAAGCCAGATGGGTCAACGGGCGTTGAACGTCCGTTGAACGACCGTTTAACCAACCAGAACCAAAACCAGAACCAAAACCAAACAAATACCCCCCAACCCCCCGCTGGGGGGGTAGGCGATGGCATGGCTATCGCATCGGAACTGCAAAGCTATTTCCCCGAGCATCGTCGGACTCGTCTCGCCGAGGTGGCTGACATGGTCACCGACTTGGTGGCAGCGGGAACTGTCTCGGCCCATGACCTGCTGGCAGCAGCTGCAAAGCAGTCTGCCACGCTCGGCAAGGACGGTGGCAAGGCGTGCCCTGCAGTCATCCGCTGGCTGCGCGAGTCGCGCTGGCTGGATGCGAAGGCTGACACGGTCAACGGCGGTGGCGTGCCTTCCGACTGGGCCAGCACGCGCAGTGGGGTGGAGGCCATGGGCGAGCGCTTGGGGTTGGGCTGCTGGGATGAGGAGCAAGACCGTCTGTTCAGTGACTACGAGGCCCGAGTCATGCGCATTCTCGGCCAGGGACAGGTGGCTGCGACATGAAGATCGGTGCAAAGGTTCAAGGCCTCGAGCGCGTCCAATCGGCCCTGGCCAGCCTGACGGGCGGGCAGGTGCAAACGGCCATGGCGGCTGCCATCAACGATGCGGCATTTGCCTATCGCCGCGCGCTGCAAAGCGAGATCAGCAGCGTGTTCGATCGGCCCACTCCATACGTGCGCAACTCCGTGTACGTCCAGCAGGCAACGGCTGATCGGCTCCAGGCCACCATCGTGCCGACCTACTTCGGCGGCAAGGGTGTGGATCCGCAGAAGATCCTGGCGGCCCAAGAGCTGGGCGGGCGGCGCGTCGACAAGCGCAGCGAGACCGCGCTGCGTCGGGTAGGCATCTTGCCCAGCGGTTACCAGACCGCCATCCCTGCCACGCCTCTGCCTGGTAGCGACGACGGGCGCGGCAACATCAAGGGTTCGTTCATCACCCAACTGGTCAGCTACTTCCAGGCCTTCGGAGAGCAGGGCTACCGCGCCAACATGACCGCCAAGCGCAAGGCCAGCCTGCAGCGCGGCACGGCCAAGCAGGCTGGCCGGCGCTACTTCGTGGCCGATGGGCGCATGCGGGGCGATGCCAAGACCAAGCACCTGGCGCCGGGCATCTGGGCTGTGGTTGGGGATACCGGCGCCGATGTGCGGCCGGTGCTGATGTTCGTAAGGACGGGCAACTACAAGCCGCGGCTCAGCACCGAAGCCGCGGCGCGTCGGGCAGATCTCGATAACTATTTGTCGAAGCGGATGCGCTACCGCATTCGTCAGGCGGCGGGGAGGTGAGTCATGGTTGAGCGTGTCGAGGTCGGGGCCGGTGCCTCGGTCGAGGGGGAGGTCGCGGCAGGACGCGCGGTCGGGGCCGAGGTCGGGCACCCCCCCCATCGCGGGTCCTCCCGGGCCCCTTTCCATGCGGGTAATTCGAACCGCGTACTCGGACTGTTTCGTGAGTGTCCTAAGGGGGTTAAGTGAAGGTCCTACCTTATTTGGATGCTCCTATTTCGCAAGCAGAATTCGCCCAGATCGTCGGGGTCAGCGAAGCCCGGATAAGCCAGCTGGTGAGCGAGGGCGTGATCGTGCGCGGCGACACGGGCCATTCCTGGCTGCTGGGCTACTGTGAGCGCCTGCGCGACCAGGCGGCTGGGCGCGCTTCGAGCGAGACAGGCGGCCTGGATCTGGTGCAGGAGCGTGCGGCGCTGGCGCGCGAGCAGCGGCTGGCCCAGGCGCTGAAGAATGCTGTGGCGCGCGGCGAGTACGCGCCCATTGGGGCGCTTGCCGACGTGCTGGGCATGGCCTCGAGCGCCGTGGTCGATCGCATGGACCAGTTCGAGGGCCTACTGCGCAAAGCCTGCCCCGATCTGCCCGAAGAGGCGCGAACCATCGCGCTGGTGGTCATGGCCGACGCCCGCAACGAGTGGATCCGGTCCACTGCCAAGCTGGTCGATGACCGCCTCACCGCAATGCAATCGGACGCAGCTGATATCGAGGAGTTCGCGCCCGACGGTGAGGGCTTCATGGCATGAGCGCACCTCTGAGCCGCGAGGCCGTCACTGCCATCAGCGCAGCTGTGGCGCTGGGCCTGCAGAGCCTGCGCGCAGAAGTGCCGCAGACGTTGAGCGAGTGGGCCGCTGCACACTTCATCTTGGCTGGCGAATCCAGCCATCAAAAGGGCGGCTGGGTGGGCTGGCCCTTCCAGCTGGGCATTCTGGATTTCATGAGCGATGACCGCATCGAGGAACTGGCGGTCAAGAAGTCCAAGCGGGTGGGTTACACCAAAATGATCACGGCCTTCGTGGCCTACAACATCGCTCATCGCCGGCGCAAGCAGGCGCTGTGGCAGCCTACCGATGATGACCGCGACAGCTACGTAAAAAGCGAGATCGAGCCGGTGCTCGATGGCGTGGCCGCCGTGCGCAAGGCGCGCAGGCAAGGCAAGGGCGTCGAGGACACGATCAAGTACAAGCCGTTTCGTGACAGCGTGCTGCACCTGCTGGGCGGCAAGGCTGCGCGGGCCTACCGGCGGATTACCGTGGCGGTCTCGATCCTGGATGAATGGTCGGCGTTCGATCAGACCATTGAAAAGAGCGGCGACCCGGGTAGCCTGGCCAAAGGGCGCCTGGAGGGAGCGCCGTACCCCAAGTTCGTTGGTGGCAGCACGCCACGCATCAAAGGTCTTTGCCATGTCGAGAGGGCATGCGACGACGCCCTGGCCTATGTCCGATATGAAATCGAGTGCCCGCATTGCCACACGGAGCATCCGCTGCTGTGGGGCGGTAAGGAAGTCGCTCACGGCTTCAAGTGGGACAGTGGCAATCCGGCCAGCGTGCGCCATGTCTGCCCTCATTGCCGAGGAAGCATCACACAGGCCGACTACCTGCCTAGCGGCAAGCCGCTCACCGGCACTTGGGTGTGCCAAAAGACAGGGCTTCGTTATGGCGCCGACCGGGTATGGCGTGACGCGGCAGGAAAGCCCTGTCGCGCGCCTCGCACGCTCGGCTTACACATCTGGTCGGCCTACAGTCCCCAGCGCACCTGGGAAAGCATCGTCGACGAATTCGAGAAGGCCTTCAAGGCGCTGCAGTCCGGGGATGTAGGCCCTATGACGGGCTTCACCAACGAAACATTGGGCGAAACGTGGGAGCTGAAGGGTGAGCGCAGCGATGAGCACGCCCTGCAGGCTCGGGCAGAGCCCTACGCCCTCGGCACGGTGCCCAATGGCGGCTTGGTGCTAACCGCTGGCGTCGACGTGCAGCGCACCTGGTGGCAGATCAATGTGTGGGCATGGGCGCGCGGCATGGAAAGCTGGATCGTGGACCGCCACATCATCGAAGGCAATCCGGCCATTGAGTCCGATTGGGCGCCAGTGACGGCCTACCTTCAGCGCCGGTACCGCCAGGCCTGGCACGGCGGCACCCTGGGGTTGAGCGCGATCAGCATCGACTCGTCCGACCAGACGCAGGCCGTCTACAACTACGTGCACACGCACCAGCACCTGCTGCCAAACCTGCGTGCCATCAAGGGCGACAACAATGACAACCGGCCCATCGTAGGCCCAGCCAGCATGCAGGAGCTGGACTGGCGCGGCAAGAAGATCAAGCAAGGCATCAAGCTTTGGCTGGTGGGCGTGGATAACGCCAAGGACCTGCTGCTGGGCCAGCTGGCAATCACCGATGACGGGCCTGGTCGTGTGCATTTCAGCGAGGATCTGCCGCGGGAGTTCTATGAGCAGCTCACTGCCGAGCAGCGCATCCTGGCTAAGGTTCAAGGCCGCGAGGCCTATCGCTGGGTCAAGCGCCGGCCGCGCAATGAGGATCTCGACTGCCGCAACTACGCCATCCATGCGGCCATGGCCCAGGGCCTGCACAAATACACCGACGCACGTTGGACCCAGGTCGAGCAGATGGTGCAGCCGGAGCGCGACCTGTTCAGTCTGCCCGAAGCGCCGGCGGCCGCGGCTGCGCCCGCGCCCAGCGTTGAGACAGCACTGGATTCTTCTCCTGTTTCCGTTCCTTCCGCACCCCGCGCGCCGGCCGCAGTGCCGCGTCGGACAGCGCCTGGCCGCCGCACCGGCGGCTTTTCCCGTTCCTGGTAATCAAAGATGTTTCCCAAGCACAACAACGAAATGCCCTTCATCGCCCCCGAGAAGGCCAAAACGCCCGCCTACCCGGAAGCCAATTTCTCGCCTGACCTGGTCGACCGCATGTTTGAGTACCTCATCGAATTGCTGCCCGAGTTGCGCGGCAGCGCCGCGTCGGTGGAGCGTGTCGAGCAGCAGCTACGCAAGGAGTTTGCAGGGCAGGACGTTTACATCCCCGCAAAGTCCTCGGTTGACAAGGCAGAGGAGCGCCGGGAGGTGCTGCGCCTATGGAATGGGCGCAATGCATCCACCGTGGCGCGAACGCTGGGCATCAGCCGCGCTACCGTGTACCGGCATCTCAAGCAGCCTGGCTGAAACCGTCTCAGGTTTCCGGGAAATGAGACAGGCGCCCCGGTAGCGTGCAGCCTATGAGCACGCACCAAGAACTTCAGGCACGCCTCGAGCGCCTCAACGCCGCCATGCACAGTGGCGAGCGCACCATCACGACCGAGGACGGCGCCTCGGTCACCTACCGAAATCTGGACGAAATGAAGGACGCGCGCCGGGATCTGCACACGCAGATTGCGGCCTTGTCCGGGGCAGGCCGCCCCCGCGCCGTCGTCGCGCGGTTTCGTTTCGCCGGACTGCGGGATCGTTGATCATGCAGCGCCGAACCATTGCCATCAGGGCCTTGCCCACGCTCGTCGACCGCGTCGTGGGCTACTTCTCTCCCGCGCAGGGAGTGCGCCGCCAGGTCGCGCGCGAAATGCTGGTGCGCGCCTACGAGGGCGCCAGCCGCTCCGATGGCTGGCGCGTCAAGCGCGCCGGGGCTAGTCCAACGGCTGACCATGCGGCAGACGCTCGTGAGGTGCGGGTGCGTGCCCGGTCCCTGGCGCAAAACGTTCCCAATGTCGTGCGCGCCGTGTCTGCAGTTCTGGCTGCGCGGGTGGGGCAGGGCATCGTGCCTGTGTGGGCGGATCAGGGCCTGGCCAAGCGCTGGCGCGAATGGGTGCCCCACGCCGACTATGACGGCCTGCTCGACTTCTATGGTCTGCAGTACAAGGCTGAACGCACGCGCGACGTCGACGGCGCCGTGCTCATCCGCCAGCACATCCAGCGCATGGGCGCCACAGTGCCGCTCAAGCTTCAGTTGCTGGAGATCGACTTTCTCGATGTGGAGCGCAATGGGGTGCTGGCTGGGGGGCGCGAGATCATCCGCGGTATCGAGTACGACAAGCGCGGGCAGCGCGCGGCTTATTACCTTTTCGATCGTCATCCTGGCGACGCCGGCATGTGGACCGTGGGCCGCAGCGGGTCCAGCAAGCGTGTTCCTGCCGACGAAATAATTCACTACTTCGACCCCGAGCGAGCGGGCCAGCAGGACGGGATCTCGCGCCTGGCGCCGATCATTTCAAAGGTGCGCGACCTGCACACCTATGGCGATTCGGAACTGCAGCGCAAGCAGCTCGAGTCGCGCATGGGGGTGCTTGCCGAAATGGAGGCCGTCGGAGGACCACCACCATTGCCGTCAGAGGCAGAAGGCCAGCAGCCAGGGCTGATGGACCTTGGCGAGCTGGCGGGTGGAGGCATCGTTGGTTTGCCGCCGGGCATGACCAACCCGACATTCATCGAGCCCAAGGCCGTGCCAGGCTTCGGTGATTACATGAAGGGAGGCTGGAAGGAAGTCGCTGCAGGATACGGGTGCCCCTATGAGCTCATGACAGGCGACCTGACAGAGGTGAACTTCAGCAGCTCGCGCGTGCGCATGAATCAGTTCCGCTCCGAGGTGGAATCCGAGCAGTGGCGCGTGACGGTGCCCCGACTGTGTGCGCCTGTGGCCCGCTGGTGGCTGGCAGCAGTGGATCTAGTGGCCGCCGTGCCGTCGGGAGCTGTTGCGCCTGACTGGAGCACGCCCAAATGGTCGAGTCCCAACCCTGTGCAGGATGTCGCCAGCGACCTGAGCGCCATCAAGGGCGGCCTGCAGAGCATCAGCGAAACGATCCGCCGGCGGGGCTATGACCCCGAGACGGTCTACGCCGAGCTGGAGACGGACCTGCGGCGGCTGAGCGATTGCGGGATCCTGCCGTTGCTGGCGGCGCTGTGGGGCGCGCAAAACCCCATCGAACTGGTGGCTCAAATGGAAGGTAGCGGCGGCAAGTGAAATCGTCTCAGCTTTCCGGGATTTGAGACAGGCAAACCGGAAAACTGAGCGCCATGCCACAAACCAACGCATCCGCTCCAGCCGCCCAGATTCGCGATCTGCCGGTGCAAACCCGTGCGGCCACTCTGGTGCCGAGCACGTTCAACGAGGCCGAAAACACCGTCGAGGTGGTCTGGACCCAGGGAGCGACTGTCCGTCGCTATGACTACTGGTCCGAGAAGCCTTACGACGAGGCTCTCGAGGTGACTCCCGAGGCAGTGGACATGGCCCGCTTCGAGGCCGGCACCGTCCAGGTGCTGGATGGGCACCGCACCTATGAGGGCGTATCTGCCATTCTGGGAATCGCGCAGCGCGGCTGGATCGAACGCGGCGAAGGCCGGGCCACCTTACGCCTGAGTCAGCGCCCCGAGCTGGCAGGCATCGTGGCTGACATCAAGGCCGGCGTCATCCGAGCCATCAGCTTCGACTACAGCGTTCAACGCATCGAGATCACCCGAGCTCAGGACCGCACCGACGGCGTCAACGTCGATCTGTACCGCGCCGTTCGTTGGACGCCCCAGGAAATTTCCTTTGTCACCGTGCCTGCCGACGCTGGTGCAGGCACGCGCAGCAATCCTTCCGCAGACCCCGCAAAGGGCAATGCCACAAACGGCATGCCTTGCGAATTCACCACCCGGGCAGCCGCCCAACCCACCACCCAGGAGCAACAACGCATGCCCCAAGCCAACCAAGCCGGTGAGGGCGGTCAGACCGCCGTCACCACCACCCAGGCCAGCCCCGAGGCTCAGACCCGTCAGGCACCACAGCCCACCAGCCAAGCCCCCGTGTTCGATGGCCAGCGCGCTGCCGATATCGTCGCGCTGTGCCTGCGTCACAACCTGCCCGAGCTGCAGGCCGACCTGCTTCGTGGCCAGTCCACCATGGACCAGGCCCGCGCTGCAGTGCTCACGGCGCTGGACCAGCGCAGCCAGGAAAACGCCAGCGGCCCCACCACTTCGATCCGTACCGTGGGCGATGAGCACGAAACCCGCATGCGCGGCATCGAGAACGCGCTGATGCAGCGGCTGGATCCCAATGCCCAACTGGACGACAACGGCCGCCAGTACCGCGCCATGACCTTGGTGGAAATGGCACGCGAAGTAGCTGAAGGCCTGGGCCAACGAACCCGTGGCATGAGCCGTGCCGAGATCGTCAACGTGGCGCTGCGTGTGCGCGCTGGCATGCACGGCACTGGCGACTTCCCGGCGCTGCTGGGCGGCGTGGGTCAGCGTGTGCTGCGTGCGGCCTACGACCAGGCACCCAGCACCTTCCAACTGTGGGCGCGCCGCGCAGCCAATCTGCCGGACTTCCGTATCCGCCAAGCCGTTGGCGTGGGCGCCGATGTGGAGCTGAAACAGCTCAACGAGCACGGCGAATACACCTACGGCAGCCTGTCGGAGGACGTCGCAGGCTATCGCGCGTTCACCTTCGGCCGCTCTCTGGCGATTACCCGCCAGATGATCGTCAACGACGATCTGGACTCGCTGACCCGTACCGGCACGAAATTTGCCGATGCGGCCCGCCGTCTGGAAAACCGTTTGGTCTATGACCAGATCCTCAAAAACCCGCGTATGTCGGACGGCAAGCCGCTGTTCCATGCCGACCACGGCAATCTGCTCGATGGCCCTGAGTCCGAGTTTTCCCTCGAAGCGCTGTCGACTCTGCGCACGGTGATGCGCAAGCAAAAGGGTCTCGACGGCGAGACCCTGAACATCGCGCCTGCCTACCTGCTGGTCCCCTCCGACCTGGAGACGTTGGCCTACCAGTACACCAGCCCGAACTATCAGCCCACCAAGACCGGCGATATCAACGAATTCCGCACAGGGGGCCGCACCGCGCTCGAGCCGATTGTGGAGCCCCTGCTGGATGCGATATCGCCCACGGCGTTCTTTCTCCTGGCTCGCGCTGGCCAGGTCGACACCGTCGAGTACGCCTATGTCGATGGCTATGAGGGTCTGCGCACCGAGACCTTTGCCAGCGAAGACGTGGACGGCGTGAAGCTGCGCGCCACGTTGGACTTCGCGGCCAAGGCTCTTGACCACCGCGGCATGGCGAAGAGCAACGGCGAATAACTCGCCGGCACCACCTCACATTTTTAGGAATAGCACATGAAGAACTATATCCAGCGCGGCGAAGTGATCGAGGTGCCTGCCGCCACCTCGGCGGTGGCGTCCGGGCAGGTCGTCGTCATTGGGACCCTCCTGGCTGTCGCCAACCATCCGGCCGCTGTGGGCGAGCCGTTCAACGCCAATCTGGTGGGCGTGTATGAGGTACCAAAGGTGCCTGGCGTGGCCTTTGCCCTGGGCGATGCCCTCTACTGGGATGTGTCGGTTGGCGCCTTCGCGGCTGCAGGGGAGCCGGCGGAGGGCGATGTATCGGGCACCGTTGCCGCCTTCGTGGCTGCGGCACCTGGCGATTCGTTTGTGTCCGCTCGCTTTTCCGGCTTGCCGGGCGTTGTGGTTGCCTGAGCGCCTGGCCATGCTGATGCTTGCTCCATTTGCTGATCGCGCTGCGCGGGTGCGTGGCGCCCAGATCCGGCATTGCGCGAACGCAGTGGCGTCTCACGCTGGCGGCGAGCCGTTTGGTGTGATCTTCCGCCGTGCCCCGCACGACTCGCTGGATGTGATCGGGGGCTCCATGTCCACATGCAGCCTGGAGCTGGCAAGCGTGCCAGACCTCGAGCAGGACGGCGTGCTGCATATCAATGGCGTCGCGTACACGGTGGCTAACCCGATCGAGCCCGACAGCTCGGGCTGGGTAACGCTGCAGCTGCGCACCGTGGAGGCTGGTTATGTCTAAGCACATGCAAGACCAGATCCTCGAGGCGTTGCGCAGCACCCTGGTGCAGGCCGCAACCTCGGCCGGCGATCAGGTGCGCATCGAAGGCGTGGATCTGCTGGCTGCAGCCAAGACCCCGGCGCTCGAGATCGAGGCCGGTGAGGAGGCTGTCGAGCTGGTGGGTAGTGGTCGGGATGGCCGTCGTACCCAGCGGCGCGATTACCGCGTCGAGGTGCGCTGTGTTGTCGCCAGCAATGGCGACTACCGCGGCCAGGCTGCCGAGCTGCTGGCCCAGGTGGAGGAGGCGCTCAACGGCCCCGCACTCACCCAGGTGGATGTACTGGTGCCCGAGCGCATCCGTCTGCTTGCCAGCCGGCCCGAGATCGACGGCCGCGGCACCCAAGTTGTTTACCAGCTGCGCAGCATTTGGCTGTGCCGCTACCTCACGACCGAGGGCGCGCCGAGCGCTTCGGTCTTCACCTCTCACTGAAAAGGAATCGTGTCATGTCCGAAACGAGCGACGTCCGCACCTCCGCTGGCTCGACCCTGATGGTTTTTGCCGGCAAGCCGGTTGCCTACACCGAGGCGGGCTTCAAACAGTTGCCATTCACCGAAGTTGCCGAGATCACCGACCTGGGTGAGTTCGGTCGCGAATACGCGCAGGTCACGCATACCCCGCTCAAGAATCGCCGGGTGGTCAAGCGCAAAGGTTCCTTCAACGAAGGGTCCCTGAGTCTGCCGATGGCCCGTGCTGCCAGCGATGCTGGCCAGGCAATTCTTACGGCTGCCAGCCTCACCGACGACAGCTACAGCTACTGCATTCGCCTGCAAGACGGCGCGCGCTTTTTCTTTACCGCCCAGTGCATGTCGTTCAAGACCCGCGTGGGTAGTGGTGACTCGATCACTGGCAAGACCGCTCAGCTCGAAATCGACGGCGAAATCCTCGAGGTTGCAGGCATGACCTACGAGCTGAAGTACACCGCTGGCGCCAACGGGTCCATTCAGGGCGACGCCGAGCAAGTGGTGGCTGAAGGCGGCAGCGGCGCTCCGGTGTTTGCGCAGGCCGCTCAAGGCTTCGTGTTCCAGGGCTGGAGCGACAACAAGACGGGTAACCCGCGCATCGACACGGGAGTGAAGGCAGGCGTCGAGGCTGCTGCCACGTTTGCCGCCGCTGCCCCGTAAGTTCACGCGGCTTGCTCAAACCAATTTCAACCACCTCAGTTTCTGGAAGTCTCCGATGTTCAAACGTTCCGCCTTGCGGGTCGCCTCCACCGCCCATCTGCATCTCAAAGACGCCACTGGCCGCCCAATGTTTTTTACACCAGTAGCAGCTGCTGAGGGTGAGCAGGTCAAGAAGCTTCCCGTGCGAATCGAGATTTACGGGCCTGGTTCCGACGAGTACGCCAACGCGCAGCAGGCCGCAAACCGACGCATGCTGGCCATGGCCAAGGAAGGCCAGGACCTGCAGGCGCGTAGCCCTGAGGAGCGCGCGCGCGATGTTGCAGATTTGCTGGCCTCCATCACGGTTGGCGTAGAGGGTATCGACCTTGAAGGCAGGCCTTTGGTCGATCTCTATGCCGACCCAGCCTGCGGCTACATCCGGGAGCAGGTCAACGCCTTTGCGGCCGACTGGGCAAATTTTTCCAACGGTGCGCCGAAAGCCTAAAGCTTTGTGTGCGCACCGACGCGTGGCTCAGCGTCACGTTGACGCCGCCTAAACCTCCCCGCAACAAGAAGTCGATTTCCTCCGATGAACCGCCCATTTCCCGCCGCCAAAAGTTCCAAGCCGATGGCGTCGCGCATGGCATGCCGGACCCCGGGCCGGCTGCGTACCTGCTTGGCATCTTCCGCGATGTCGGGCCCGTGCGAAATGAAGGCATGGGGCCTTTCCCTCTGGGTTATGGCGACCTATTTGCTTGGCAGCAATGCATGGGTGTGCAGCTTTCGCCGTGGGAAGCGGGCGTGCTGTGTGACCTCTCCCGTGCCTACTGCAGCGAGCTCAGCACTGCCGCGGATCCTCAAGCCGCTGCACCAGGCAGCAGCTCTGAAACGCGGAAGCAAGCAATTCAGCGGCGCGAGCGCGTCAGCAACGGCCTGGGCGCAATGCTGCGCGCCGCGGCGCGCAAGCCTGCAGGTTGAGGTTGCGCAATGAGTGGATCCGTTAACTACCTGAAGTTCCTGATCACTGGGGACGGCAAGCAGCTCGAGTCGGAGCTGGACAAGTCGAAGCGCACGGTGACAGGCTACGTCGACAGCGTCTCGGGTGGCTTCTCGCGGATTGCGACCCTGGCGGGCGGGCTGTTCGCGGGCGTGACCGTGGCCGGCTTTGTCGGAAAGCTGGTATCGGTCCAGCGCGAGTTCGATGTGCTCAACAGCTCGCTGGTGACCGTGGCCGGTAGCTCGACCGCTGCAGGTCGGGAAATGAGCTGGATCGAGCGTTTCGCCAAAGACACCCCCTACGGGCTTGCCCAGGCGACTGAGGGGTTTGTCAAGATGCAGGCTCTTGGCCTGAATCCGACCCAGGCAAAGCTGACCAGCTTCGGCAACACAGCCTCGGCCATGGGCAAGGACCTGATGCAGATGGTCGAGGCCGTGGCCGATGCATCGACCGGCGTCTAAAAGAATTCGGCATCAAGGCGTCGAAGGAGGGCGAGAAAGTCTCGTTCACCTTCCAGGGCGTCCGCACCACGGTGCAAAACACTTCGGCTGATATCACTTCCTACCTCGAAAGCATTGGCAACACGGCATTCGGCGGCGCCATGGCTGAGCGCGCAAAAACGCTCGACGGTACGATCGCAGGGCTGGGAGATTCGTGGGATGGCCTGTTCCGTAAGGTCAACGAAAGCATCGGGTTCTCCGAAAAGGCTGCAGGTGGAGTGCGGCTGGTGAGCGATGCCATTGATGGACTTGGGTCGGCAATTGAAGGCAACCAGGGCCTGGTCACTGGCATGCTCGGTGCGCTCGGCGGTGCTGCAGTTGTCGGTGGAATCTTGGCAGTAGGTAGTGCGATCGGCGTCGTGACGGCTGCCTTTTCGGGCTTGACCGCAGTGATGGTCGCAAACCCTGTGACGCTGGCTTTGCTTGGAATCGGTGCGGCTGTCGGTGCTGGCGTCTCGGCATTGGGTGCGTACTCCAAGACCAGTGATGGCATTGCCGGGGCAATCGAGCGTCTGCAGGGGGAAAACGAACGGTCTGAAGCGGCTATGGCGAGGGCTGTCGCTGGGGGGCGCACCGCTGGTGCGGAGCATATTGCGAAGACCATCGCAGCACGCCAAGAGCAAATTTCCAAGCTCCGGGTTGAGATGGACATGCTCAGTGCCAGCAGCAAGGGTGCTGGAGGGGGGCGCGGATCAATCAATCCTCCTACCGCAGCTAGTGCAGCAGCTCGCCAGGCGCAGGAGACTGCCGCCGCCGAGCAAGAGCTTGCGGAGATCCGCCGCAGCCTTTCTGGCGTGAGCAAGGACTATCTTCCGACTCTGGAGAAGCTGCATAAGCAATATGAGGCTGGCAGGCTGCCGCAGGCCGAGTATGTGGCGCTGGTCAGCAAGCTCGCCAACGCAAACTACAAAGCCGACGATTCGACCAAAGCAAGAACGGCTGCGGCTAAGGCTGGCGCGGCTGCGGCCAAAGTCGAGCAGACCGCCTATGACTCGCTGATCGCCTCGATCCGCACCAAGGTCGAACAGGCCGAGCAGGAGCTGGCGAGCGATGACAAGCTCGCGGAATCGCAGAAGCTGCGCATCAAGCTCGACCAGGACCTGGCCCAGGGAAAGCTCAAGCTGTCCGCATCGCGCCAGGCTGACGTGCGTGCAGAGCTGCAGGCCCTCGAGGCGGTGGAGCAAAAGCATAAGGCGCGCGAAGGCCGCAAGCTCGCGGATGAGTTGCTGTCCCAAAACTCGCCGCTGGCAACCGACTTCCATAAGCAGTGGGATCTGCTGAACGCTGCTTACGACGGAACCGAGGCCAGCATGCAGCGGTTGATCCAGGCCCAGGGCGTGCTGCTGAGCCAGCAGCCTTTTGCCCAGCAGGCCGCGGCGCTGCAGCAGGCCCGTGCCGAGGCTGAGCAGTATCTGGCGGTGATGCAGCAGGCGCAACAGCGCGAGGTGCAGGCCGTAGGCCTGGGGGACCGACGCCGCCAGTACCTCGGCGGGATGAACCAGATCGAGGACACCTATGCGAACCGGCGCTACGACCTGAGCCGCGACATGCAGCAGGCGCGCGATCGCAATGGCGGCGCGCTGCCAGACTCTCTCGCCAGCTCCTATGCCGAGCAGCTGCGCTTGATCGATGAATTCGAGAGCAAGGCCAAATCCAGCTACGCCAGTACCTATGAGGCCGTCACTGCAGCGCAGGGCGACTGGCTCAACGGTGCCAACCGCGCATTTGCCAACTATGCCGACAGTGCGGCCGATGTTGCTGGGCAAACCGCAAACGCTTTCACCCAGGCGTTCTCTGGTGTGGAGAGCGTTTTGGTGTCGGTGGCAATGAATACCGAAACGAAAGTCGGCGACATGGTGAAGTCGGTAATTGCCGGCCTGATCCAGATCCAGATCCGCGCGGGAATGGTGCAGGCCATTGGTGGGGATGGCAAAAGCGGCTGGCTGGGTTCCTTGTTTAGCGCGGGCGTGAATTGGCTGGCTGGCGGGTCTGGATCTGCAGCATCGAACAGCACCTACGGCCTCACCTCGGCCAGCAACTTCAGCGGCGGTGGCCTGGGCTTGCAGGTCGCTGGTCAGCGCGCCGATGGCGGCCCAGTGGCCTCCGGGAAGATGTACGAGGTCAATGAGCGGGGCGTTCCCGAGCTGCTGAACATCGGCGCGCGCCAGTTTTTGATGATGGGGCGTGAGGGCGGGGAAGTCGTGCCGCTCGACGGCGCTTCGTACGCTGGTGGCGGTGCTTCCACGGCAGGCGGGGGGCGGTCGCTCAAGGTCGAAATCATCCACAGCGGTGAACCGACCCAGTTGCAGCGCGCGGAAATGACGCAAGGCGCGGGCGGCGAAGAGCTGCTGCGCGTTTGGCTCGAAAAAGCCGTCGAAGCGTCTGTGGGTGAGATTTCTGATCAGGCCGTCAACAGGTACGGATCGTTCGATCAGGCGCTCAGCCAGCGTGAACGGACGGGGGCATAAGCGTGGCCCAACTGCC